>OLQD01002550.1_pt1 | contig 13121 bp, 8 predicted proteins | sample 1672841 | NCBI WGS metagenome assembly OLQD01 (sample SAMEA3136729, study PRJEB25190) | human gut metagenome | biome: human gut; feature: human-associated habitat; material: faeces | place: Austria | collected 2013 | reverse complement strand
GAGATTTGAGATTCCCCACGTGGATATTCGAGAAAGGAGAGAATCGGACGAATTTTCCCGTAAAGAAGTGTAAACAGAGATTAGAGGTTAGAGCTTAGAAGTTAGAGAGGTGACACATTATATATAATGAGCTCATCTATTCCCTCCCTTGTCGCTAATCTGCACTCCTGACAGAGCGATTATAATGCGTCAGCCCTGTCGTGTGAAACTTTAGTTTTACGCTGATGAACTGATAGTTAGCTTATTTCTGCAGAACAATCTACCCGATTCCCCCTCAAAAAGCTTTTACCGGACAGCAGTATTTCCCACGTGGGGATTTGAGGATATCCACGTGGAGAGTAGATTGGATCTCAGAGGTAGGGGAGCGTTGCCTTCGATCAATTGGGGAAAGGTGGAGAGCGTCAATGGAGTCTGATTTCTTTCGAAGCTTCTGATCTTCGCCGATGTCTGCTAGCTTCTTGAGGGGTTGTCACTCCGCTCGTGATAGACACTTTGAGACTGTTGCATAAAGGCGAATCGCTGTGTTGCTTTCGGGATTCGGCTTTGGTCACATACGGAGGTATGCTCCCTTCAGACCTCACCCTCAGCGCCTTGCGCTTCATCCTTTCTGCAAAGTCTAGACAATCTTGCAGGCAAGATTGTGAGACTGTTGACTTTTGCAACAATCTCTTCTTGCTGAACTATCCGGGATTTCCGGATAGTTCCCTTTTCGGACAATTCCCCCGAGAGAAAGATATTGCGTAAGTGATCATTGACTGTACGCACAGGCTAGAGACGGCGGGTGAGGGCGGGCAGGACGCTGCGCATCCAGTCGGTGTAGTCGCCTGCCACGATGTGGTCGTGCGCTTGGTTGACCAGGTCGAGGTAGAAAGCGATGTTGTGGATACTAGCCAGTGTGAGCCCCGTGATCTCCTGCGCCTTAAAGAGGTGGTAGAGGTAGGCGCGGGTGTAGCGGTGGTCGGTCGATGCGGTGCCCTCGGGGTCTATCGGCTCGTGACAGGTGCGCCACTTGGCATTGCGTATGTTGATGGTGCCTTGCCAGGTGAAGAGCTGCCCATTGCGGGCGTTGCGTGTGGGCATGATGCAGTCAAACATGTCGACTCCACGTGCGATGCCCTCTAGTATGTTGGCTGGCGTACCGACGCCCATCAGGTAGCGTGGCTTATCCTTGGGAAGGATGCTATTGGTCAGCTCGATCATCTCGTACATCTTGTCGGTAGGCTCGCCGACGGCTAGTCCACCGATAGCATTGCCGGAGGCTCCTAGCGAAGCTATATGCTCGGCCGCTCGACGTCTGAGGTCGGGGTAGACACATCCCTGCACGATCGGGAAGAGAGCCTGCTCGTAGCCATAGAGAGGCGGGGTATGCTCGAGGTGCTTGATGCAGCGGTCGAGCCACTGCTCGGTGATGTCTAGCGACTGCTTGGCATAGGCGTAGCTGGCATCTCCTGGGCAGCACTCATCGAAGGCCATCATAATGTCTGCCCCTATGGCACGCTCTATCTCCATAACCCGCTCGGGTGTGAAGAGGTGCTTGGAGCCGTCGATGTGCGAGGCGAAGGTGACACCCTCGGGGGTGATGCGTCGCATGGCTGCTAGCGAGAAGACTTGGTAGCCTCCACTATCCGTCAGGATGGGTTTGCTCCAGGTGCCGAAGCGGTGCAGGCCGCCTACCTCTTTGAGTATCTCTATACCAGGACGCAGGTAGAGGTGGTAGGTATTGCCGAGGATGATCCGCGCATCGGTCTCCTGCTCCATCTGCTCCATCGTGACCGCCTTGATGGCTCCCGCAGTGCCCACAGGCATGAAGACGGGGGTCTGTATATCTCCGTGGTCAGTCTTGATGACTCCAGTGCGTGCATCGCTATGGGGGCAGGTGTGGTCTATGGTAAACTGCATAGGGCTAGCTGGTTAAATCTTTAGATCGAAGCCAATGGTCAGCATCTCGTAAATCTGCAGACGAGATTTATTCTCAGGGGTGAGCGGTACGGCATCGTCGTAGCGTAGCAAGACGTTGATACGGGTGGAGATGTAGCGACTGAAGGCGAAGACGAGTGAGTTCTCAAACTCCGTCTCGATACGCTTGTAGCTGGTATTGTAGTAGAGTCGCGACTCCCATGCGAAGGTGTCGGTGAAGTCCCAGATCATATTGGCGCGGAGCATAGATCCGATGGCGCTGTAGATGTTTTTGCCCTCCTCAAAGCCATGTCGGGTCATGTCTATATCCTTGCGTGCAGACCACTTGAAGTCATAGGCGAGGGGAGCGATATTGAGGTCTAGTCGGAAGCGGCGCCCGTAGTAGGTCTTGGACTTGTTGTCTACGACCCACTTCATACCGAGACCCGCGGTGAGTGTGAGTGGTGAAGCAAAGGCAGAGTAGACCACGGTCTTATCTTCAGACCGCTGCTCGAAGGCTTGCGTGCGAGCCTCTACATCTAGTGAGTAGTACCACCCCTTGAAGGCCTTGATACCTAAGTTGCTACGTAGGCGGAGGAGGTCATCAGAGACGTTGTACCCCTGGAGCGAGTCACGTATCTCAGCGTTGAGTCCGAGACGCCACTCTAGCTCGTTGAGCCAGTTGACCTTGTCCTTTTCGTAGCTCAGGCGGAGGAGCTGCTTGCTATGGAGTGCGAGGGCGCTGTTACCACCCTTGTGCCAGTTAGGCGAGATGTAGGTCTGGCTAAACTGTATGTTGCTCTCTAGTCCTGGGAACCAGTACTTCCTGCCGAGCGTTACCCCGTGAAGCTGGTCTGACGCATTAACGCCTGCAAAGGGGGCATCAATGGTCGCATCGACGATAGGCTTCGAGCTCCCGACGGTGGTCATATCTATGCGGTGTGCCAGTAGATCGCCCTCTCGACGTGTGATGAGTGTGGGGGTGGCAAGCTTGAGCTGATTGACGCTTTGCAAGCTACGCTCGTAGTATTGCTGTAAGAGGGGGAGCTGTAGCTCTTCGTTTTGCAGAGCTGTGGCAATTGGACTGCTTTTGCTTACTAAGCTGATGGGTAAGTCTAGAGATAGCTCGGGAGCTTGGTCAGTAAAGATGACGCTCACGGCCGACGAGAGGGGTGCTTGCAGCAGTAGGGTGGTGGGGAGTACCTCTTTGGGTAGTGGTGCCACGGGGTTGGAGCGATTGAGGAGGTACTGCACCTTGAGGGTCGTGAGCTCGACGGGCGCCGTGACGCTGTCAGCCTCGCTCTGGAGGCTCGCCGAGTGATCTGCCTGTGCTGCTAAGGGGTATGACCCGATAAGGGCGATGAGTGATAATAAGAAGGTAAAGCGATAGTAATGCATGGATACTACTTATATAGGACTCGAATGAGTATAATCTAAAAAAGCTCACATCCCCACACGATAGGCTGAGCGTCTAGCTCGTCATAGTGCTAGAGTGGATCTACGTCGCAGTAGATCTGCACCCTCCGAGCTTGGATAGCACTCTTCTGTATCGTGGAGATAATATGAGAAATCTGCCTTCGCACCTCCCGCCAAGGGCTAGAGGGACGAATTTTCATGCAAATATAGCGAATATGGCGCATACGCACCCAAGAGACGTAGGGTGCATTGGGTTCAGAAGCCTGCCAGAGTGGCTGAAACGGCTCCGCCTGCATCGCACGTGCTAGCGCAGCTGCGGTGTAGCAGACATCTCCCTCGGAGGCTCCTCGTATGTAAACGTAGATGAGGCGCACATAGGGGGGGAAGCGGAGGTACTCACGCTCTGCCAGCTCGCCTATACCATAAGGCTCTGCCGTGTCACCGCCCTGCAGGCTCTCGAGGAGGGGTGTGTCGGTCTGGTAGCTCTGAATGTAGAGTTGCGCTGAGGGGTAGTTGCTCCCGAAGCGACTGAGTGCGGCATAGGCCCGCTCGTTGGCTCTGAAGTCATCGCCCACGATCAGCTGGTCTAGATTTGCCAAGCCAATGAGCCCCACATTGCGGATGGCATCTAGGTAGATAAGACTTGAGGTGCCGACCAGTATGGCGGGTTCGTCGCTACGTATCAGCTGACGCATCCGTTGCTGCGCCTCCTTATTATAGTATTGCGAGGCACTGAGCTCTAGGATGTGAACCTCTGTCGGGATGAAGAGCGTGAGCTCCTCGGCGATACGCTCTACACCGTAGCCCTGTATGCTAAAGGCTCCTCGGCTGTTGTCTATCGCAACTTCTGTTTTGTCTAGAGGAACCTGGTCACTCTGATGACAATGGGGACAGATGCGAGGAGCAGACGCTGTGAAGCCACAGTAGCTACAGCTGACGCTCTGTGTGGACTTGTGGTAGACCAGTCCTACATCGCAGTTGGGACACTGGAGCGTCTTCTGACAATGTCTACAGACAAGGTGCGGAGCGTAGCCCCGACGATTGAGTAGGAGGATGCTTTTGTGTCCTGCTTGGCACTGCTCGAGGAGGGCTTTGCGTAGCTCGATGGAGAGCATTTGTCCCCATGGAAGCTTGCCCTGCTTGCGCTGTAGGGATAGGTCGATCAGCTCGAAGGGGCGTGGTGCTCTTGGGGTGGTCGGTGCACTGAGGTCATTGAGTGAGCGGTAGTATCCCCGCTCTACGTTGTATAGTGCCTCGGCAGAGGGGGCGACGGTAGTCAGTAGGAGAGGCGTCTGGCTGCTCTTGCAGGCGACGACAGTCAGGTCACGCGCATGATAGCGTGGGGCAGGCTCGGACTGCTTGTAGCGACTACTCTCCTCGTCGGTGACGATGACGAGGTCACAGTGCGAAAGGGGTAGGAGGCTACCCATGCGAGAGGTGAGGACGATGAGTCCACGCTCTCGGTGTGTCAGCCCGAGGAGTCTAGCACGTAGCGCCATCCGCTCGGCGTCTGTCGTGGAGGAGCTGTAGAGGACGAGGTCAAAGGGCGTCGCCCATCGTCTCTCTCCGCTGCCTCTAGCTAGCTGCTGCAGGGCACTGTAGAGTAGGCTTTGGTCAAAGAGGAAGAGCTGTGGCACATAGATAGTTACCTGTGCTGCAGGGTTGCGCTGGAGCATCTGCTCGACCATCGAGACGACCAATTCTATTTGCTCTTCATTGCTTGTCGCTTGGTAGAGTACGGGTTTGGACGTTTCGCCGATGAGACTCTCGAAGAGCTGACTCTGTCGCTGCTCTCCAGCTGCTGAGGCGGTGCGCTGTGCCGTGGGGCGTATGAGCGGATCGGCGAGTGTCGCCGTCTCTCGCAGTATGCCCCGCTTGATGAGCGTACGGAGAGTGGCCTGCCGATTGGTGTCTCTCCCGACGAGTGTCTCTCGGAGTAGAGGCGTGTCAAGCGGTAGTTCATGCTGGTAGAGGAGGTCTATCAGTTGCTCTACCATAGCTCTCTGTGCCTTGGCGCGGGAGAGGCTCTCGACAAGCTCGCTGAGTGCCTCCTCGGAGCATAGCTCCTCGACAAACTGCACGGCTGGCGAGCCGACCTGCACAGAGCGGCTGTAACGTGGTATAGACTCACTACCGATGAGTACACCAGCGTGCAGGAGTCGATCTATCTCGGGATAGATGCGGTCGCCAAGGATCTTCGCCAGCTTGCTCACCTTCGCCTGATGCCCTCGCATGGAGAGCAGCTCACAGCGTATCTCTTCCGATAGTTCAGTCGCTTTGTAGTCGGTCGCTTGATCGCCCTCGGCCGTTTCGTCAGGCTCTCGCCACGCCACCTGCGTCTCACTAGAGGGTAGGTAGCTACTCGGTATAGCTGCGGTGAGCCAAGCTCCTAGCGAACAGATATAATAAGAGGCTCCCCAGCGCCAGAGGTCTATCTCCCTTGAGGTCACTATCGCCTCACGATCAGGTAGGGCTATAATAGACTTCAGCTGACCGAGAGGTCTGTCCGACTCCTCGATCAGCTGAGATATGATAGCGTAATAGTAGCGCTTACTGCCAAACTGCACTAGCGCACGCATGCCGACCCTCGCCTGTTCACACAGCGCCTCGGGTACACGATAAGTGTACTCCTCCTCGAGGGCTAGGGGTAGGATGATGCGCGCCAGCATAGGCAGAGCTACTGGCTGTGCTAAGTTACTGCTGGCTTAGAGCTGCGTGCATATTGGCAGCAGCCTTGCGTCCGTCACCCATAGCGAGGATGACTGTGGCACCACCACGGACGATATCGCCACCAGCGTAGACCTCTTTGATAGAGCTCTGGTTCTGCTCGTTGACGATGACAGTCCCTTTGGGCGAAACTTCCAGACCCTGGAAGGAGCGTGGTATGAGTGGGTTCGGCGAGACACCGATGCTCACGACGACGACATCTACATCTACCTCATCGATAGCTCCGGGTATGGGGACCGGCTTGCGACGACCATCGGGTGTGGGGTCGCCTAGCTCCATGCGCTGCAGCTTCATACGGCACACTTTGCCCTTTTCGTTGCCCTCGTACTCGATAGGGTTATGTAGGGTGAGGAACTCGACGCCCTCAGCCTTAGCATGCAGGATCTCCTCATGACGTGCGGGCATTTCCTCCTCGCTACGACGATAGACGATCATGGCACGCTTAGCACCAAGGCGGAGTGCCGTACGGACTGAGTCCATAGCAGTGTTACCACCCCCGATGACAGCGACCACGTCTCCCTTATAGATAGGTGTCTCAGCACCCTCGGTACCAGCGCCCATCAGGTTGACACGGGTGAGGTACTCGTTAGAGCTCATGACGCCGGCGAGGTTTTCGCCAGGGATGTTCATAAAGTTGGGCAAGCCAGCACCACTACCCACGAAGATGCCTACGAAGCCCATCTCCTGTAGCTGCTCGTAAGAGAGCGTACGACCTATGACGACATTGGTCTCAAAGTGTACGCCCATCTGCTCTAAGATCTTGAGCTCAGCATTGACGACGCGTAGCGGGAGGCGGAACTCGGGGATACCATATTTCAGCACGCCACCGACCTCGTGCAGAGCCTCAAAGACGGTCACATCGTAACCCCAGCGCGCCATATCGCCAGCGAAGGAGAGTCCGGCAGGACCACTACCGATGACGGCGATTTTCTTGCCATTGGCGGGAGCCATCTCGGGTAGCTCGTACAGCCCATTCTCACGCTCATAGTCTGCTACAAAGCGCTCTAGATAACCGATGGCGACGGCGTCGCGCTTCATCTTCTCCGTGTAGATACAGTGCTTCTCACACTGCTTCTCCTGAGGGCATACACGACCGCACACAGCGGGCAGCGAACTACTCTCACGGATGATGTGCGCAGCTGCTGCAAAGTCTCCACGCTCTACATTCTTAATAAATGAGGGTATGTTGATTGATACGGGGCAACCCTCCATACAAGAGGGGTTGGCACAGTCGAGACAGCGGATAGCCTCCTGACGAGCCTCAGCCTCGGTGAGACCACAGTTGACCTCTTTCGTTAGACTGTGAGCACGCTCGTGTGGATCTACCTCAGTCATCTTGACTCGTGGTATAGCCATGCGCTCCTTACCAGTATGTGCCTTGCGAAGCTCCTCGCGCCAAGGTTCGTTGCGACGAGCAGTGATCAGATCCTTTTGTTCTGACATTGTAATATGTGGTTAACTCAGAGTGATACGGTTACTTCTTATAGGTATTCAGACGCATCAGTAGCTCGTCAAAGTCTACCTGGTGAGCGTCAAACTCAGGTCCATCGACGCATACAAAGCGCGTCTTGCCTCCGACGGTGATACGACAAGCACCGCACATGCCCGTGCCGTCGACCATGATCGTATTGAGTGAGGAGGTGGTAGGGATGTTGTACTTCTTAGTAAGCAGAGCAACAAACTTCATCATGATGGCGGGACCAATAGTCACGCAGAGGTCTACTTTCTCACGCTTGATGACAGACTCGACACCATCGGTCACGAGACCCTTGATGCCATAGGAGCCATCGTCGGTCATGATGATGACCTCGTCAGCAAACTCTCTGAACTCCTTCTCCAGTATGATGAGTTCCTTAGTACGTGCCGCAGCGACGACGATCACCTTATTGCCAGCAGCCTTGAGCGCACGAGCGATAGGGTAGAGTGGTGCCATACCGACACCACCACCAGCACAGACTACGGTGCCAAAGTTCTCAATATGTGTGGCTTGTCCTAGTGGGCCCACGATGTCGTGGATCATGTCTCCAGCGTTCAGAGCGACCAGTCGCTGAGAGGACTCGCCGACTGCCTGAACGATCAGCGTGATCGTGCCGGCATCTACATCAGCATCGGCAATAGTGTAGGGTACGCGCTCACTATGGTCGGTGACACGTACGATGACAAAGTGTCCAGCACGGCGTGACTTGGCAATCAGGGGTGCCTCGACAACCAGCTTGGCTACTTTTTCGGAGAGAAAAGTCTTACTGACTATACGATTCATAGCGTTGTGTGATATGATATATGCTAATCAAGAATGGTCTCGATAGGGTACCTAGAGGTAGGTATTGCCAAAGGTACGACTTTTTCACCACCTAACCACTAATTCTACTGGAATTTTCGTTTCCTAGCTCGACTATCTGTACACTGTAAGGGGAAAGTTCGACGATTAGCGGTGCCCATGGCTGGAAGGCGTAGAGTTGCTCGTGGGGAGCGTCCAGAGAGTTGTGTGTCGTCACACGCATCAGCTGCTGCAAGTCTCCACGCTCCTCCGAGACTGGGAGGAAGAGCGGGTAACGCTGCCGGTCAGCCGTAAAATTGCTTAGGACGGCGATGCCGACTGTGTCGCCAGGGTGTTGCTCTGCGGGGTCTAGTAGTCGTAGGTACCCGTAGGTGCGCTCAGCATTGAACCCTCCCCACTGACGAGCCTGCTCCTGTATCGAGTGAAAAGCTCCTCTCAGGATGACTGGATGCTGTGCCCACTGCATGAGGCGATGGTAGCTTTGATAGATCGGGTCGGCAGGGTCACGCTGACCCAGAGCGGGGATGCTCCAGTAGTCAAAGATCGTGGTTCGTCCGTCATAACCGCTATACCCCTCGGCATCAACGCCTCTCTCTCCATACTCCTGACCAGCGTAGAGGAGTAGGGGGCTAGGGGTAGCGAGAGCAAGCAACGTCATGGCGGTGAGTCCTCGCTGAGCCGTGTCGGCAAAGTAAGGCGAGGCAAGACGCACCTCGTCGTGGTTCTCTAGGAAGTAGAGTAGCTCATCGGGAGCGTACTCCTTTTTATTGTAGATGAGTCGCTCTTCGATAGCAGAGACCGAGCGCTCCTGAGTGATCACTTGGTAGAGCGTGTCGTAGAGTCCGCTCTTGTCATAGAGTAGGTCGAAGGCTCCCTCCTCTAAGTACTTGTGGTAGTTGTCTATCTGGTAGATCTCTGCGATGAAGGTGACGGGATACTGCTCCTGTACCTGCGGTATGACCCAGTGCCAAAACTCTACCGGCACCATCTCGACCATATCACAGCGAAAGCCGTCTACCCCCTCGGCAGCCCAGTAGCAGAGTATGTCTCGCATCTGCAGCCACGTGGCAGGCGTCGGGTCAAAGTGTGAGATCCGAGAGCCATCGGGGCGGTAGTCCACGCCATAGTTCAGCTTGACCGTCTCGTACCAATCGTTGGCTGAGGGAGTGGCAGACCAGCAGTCATTGCCCGTGACACGCGCTGGCTCCTCGTGATAACTAGAGGAGCGATTGGGTAGCTGAAGCGAAGAGCCGGGTAGGTAGTAGAAGTTGTTATTCGGATCAAACGCTTTGCTCCTATCATCCTTAGTCCCTAGCGGTGTAGCCCCTTGGGGCGTGTGAGTACCGTCATACTGTCGTGACACATGGTTAGGGACAAAGTCTATGATCACCTTCAGCCCATGACGATGGCAGCGCTCTACAAAAGAGCGAAACGTCTCTCGTCGCCCCATCGGCTCTCGCACGATGGTCGGGTGTACGTCGTAGTAGTCGGTGATAGCGTAGGGCGAGCCTGCCTGCCCCTTGACAATGTCGGGGTGCTGGTCAGTACAGTCTGTCCAGCTATGCAAAGGTGTCTGGGTGGCGTGACGTATGACCCCTATCGGCCACAAGTGAGAGACTCCTAGCGAAGCGAGGTAGTCAAGTGCTGTGTCGTCAAAGTCTTCGAGCGTGCCCGTGCCGTTTTGCTCTAGAGTGCCATGAGGAGTCAGCTGATCGTGAGCCTTCTTATTACCCCATAGACGTACTAGTGTAGAGTAGATGATGGTGCGCATAGCCTACGCTTTGCCCTGCTGTGAGAGTAGATCAATGATCTCTCTAAACTGCTCCTCCTCTTCGTAAGCCTTGCTGATGAGCTGGTAGCCAATGTCTGAGATGATGTCTACGGGAGAGACATCGTAGGCTCCAAAGTGCGAGAGTAGGGGCGACTGAAGCACGACATCGCATAGCTCTAGGTCGATAGTTACGTTGGCACGCATCATAATGCGAATGAGACGATCCGAGAGACGAAGCATGTTTTTCGTAGGCGTATTGTCCACCTCCGGGCTGAGGTTGATCCCGAGGAGGAAGTCACACGACTCACGGATAGGACGTGCGGGGAGATTCATAAAGACCCCACCATCGACATACTGCTCGCCGTCGATGACAACTGGCTCGAAGAGGAGCGGTATCGAGCAGGAGGCCACCACGGCAGAGGCCAGATCTCCCTCTGTAAAGTCACGCGCCTCGGCTCTATTGAGATTGGTTGCGATGATGTGCATAGGGATCGGTAGATCCTCAATGCGCTCATGGCGTAGGGTCTCTTTGAGGAATTGTCGGTACTTATTGGTCTTGAGCAGTGAGAGCCTTGGAGTAGTCAGCGAGGTCATATTCATGAAGCCAAAGTGTGACGACAGGTCATAGATCTCTTCACTACTGTAGCCGTCTGCATAGAGAGCACCCATGAGCGAACCTACGCTAGTCCCAGCGATGATGTCAGGCCGTACGTGATGCTCCTCTAGAAAGCGAAAGACACCTATATAGGCCAGCCCACGAGCACTACCACCACAGAGAGCTAGACCGAAGGTGGGTCTACTGCCATGGGTCCATGTGCGGACACGCTCTACCAGCTTATCGAGCGAAGTGGATATGAGGGCAGAGCTACGCTCTATGAGACGCTCTCCCTGAGCTTTTAGATCGGAAGTATTGAGTGTCATATCAGGCCCATTTAGGTGGTTGAGGGTTTTCTGCCCAGAGGTAGGTCTGCGAGCAGCGTCGTCACTGGTGGCTCCGTAAAGGCACGACGTGAAGCGACCACTAGCTCCCACTCATCGGCAAACTGCTGCTGCGTGAGCATGTGGTTACGATGTCCTGAGCGATCCATACGATCCAGGAGGTACCCCACGGTCAGCAGGTCGGGATCGACGGCTAGGTTGTAGTGTAGCTCCTTGTCACGAGAGCTATAGACTACCTCGATGATCAGATCCTCCTCGAGTAGCTTAGCGATGATCTCACTAGTCTGATTGATCGGTAGGTGACAAGCCTCTGAGAGCGAAGGTATATCATGTGGCTCAGGCTCGGTGTGATCGAGGAAGCGCTGCACGATGTGAGCCATCACCAGAACCGTTAGGAAGTCTGAGTAGCGAGGAGAGACATTGGTCGCATCCTTGGCGTAGGTGAAGTTCACCACATTCTGTATGGAGAAGCATAGCTTAGCACTAAAGAGCGTGATGGACCAAACCACCTGCAGCCATAAGAGCAAGAGCGGTATAGCTGCAAATCCACCATAGATAGCATTGTACTTAGAGATCCATAGGATACCGCTGACGTAGAGAGCCTGCAGGATTTGGAAGGCACTACCAGCTATGGCACCAGAGATGAGTGCTGGGAGGAGCTTGACTCGGGTATTAGGGAGTGCCATGAATATACCCGCAAACATAAAGATGAGGATGATGTACGGTAAGAGCTTGAGCATAAACTCCCACAGAGGCGTGAAGAGTATGTAGTCGTTGAACCACGTGCTCTTTATCGTAGCCATCATCACGGTCAGTCCCGACGAGAGCGTCATCAGGATAGGCAGTAGCACGACCATCGTGATGTAGTCCGTCAGCTTACGTCCTATGGAGCGCCCACGAGGCACCCCCCAGATCACGTTGAAGGTCTGCTCGATCGTGTTCAAGAGGAGGAAGATCGTGTAGAGAAACAGCACCAAGCCGACTCCTAAGAAGAGTCCTCCCTGTACCTGTCCTAGATAGTTATCCACAAAGCCCATCATCGTGTCCAGCTCGTTTTGATGCCCAGGCATATAGGTCATCAGAAAGTCATAGATGGTGTCTTGAAAACCAAACCCCTTGGCAAAAGCTACAAGAAGTGCAAGCATCGGCACGATAGAAAGAAACGTCCTGTAGGTCAGCGCCGAGGCATGGCGACTCAATCGTTGGTCCACATAGCCCTTGATGGCCATATAGAGAGCCTTGAGCGTATTGATGTATAACCGTCTGAAGCCTCTCACTTCATCTGGCTGTATATGCCACATGTCGCTCGTGAGGAAGCGAACCACCTTGTAGGCTCCCACCTTGAGCTTGCGCACCCAGGTGGAGGGCTTGCGAGCGGCGTGCTCTACAGTTGTAGCTTGCTTAGAGCTGGAACGCTTATGTCGTATAGAGTTGGTATGTTGTGGCATGAAGTTAGCGATACTATAATTATATATGGTACGACAGGGAGGTGGGCTTTTTGCTGGGCATCACCTCGCCCGGCGCTGGCGAAGCGAATCACGGAGAGGACAGTAGGTCTATAAGCCGGGTTCTGTGCCACTCACGAGGAGTGGTGCTTGTCATTTATCTACGACACCCGTTGCCGAGTGCCTCTAGCAATCTACCCTCCGACTAGGACGAGCAGCCCTCATAGCGTCGGTATACTTGATCTTGCAACCCATAGTGTGTACAGCCAGTGGGTCACCCACACTGCTGGTGAGCTCTTACCTCACCTTCTCACCCTTCCCCAGCGTGCCGTAGGCACCTCTAGGCGGTCATTCTCTTCTACACGTTACCTACCCTCGCGGATAGCTCTCTGTTAGGGAGTATGGTACTCTGCGTTGCCCGGACTTTCCTCTCTCGCACGAGATGCAGAGCCGAGGCTCTCATCCACTAGCGACAGCGACAAGCCGATCTACTGCCATATCCATGATACGTCACTGGGAGGCTCTCACTCTAGAGCGATGACCTCCACAAGTGCAAAGATACAAAATGAAGCGATTAGCGTTGATCGCTCCTCCCAGGGCTGACGCATTATAAATGACAAGCTGATTGTGATCTTAAGAGGGAGAATGA
>OLQD01002547.1_pt1 | contig 13128 bp, 9 predicted proteins | sample 1672841 | NCBI WGS metagenome assembly OLQD01 (sample SAMEA3136729, study PRJEB25190) | human gut metagenome | biome: human gut; feature: human-associated habitat; material: faeces | place: Austria | collected 2013 | reverse complement strand
ACCGCCGACGGATGAGGGACGGCCTTCCGGCAGACTGCCGTTTCCCTTTATTCATACAAATCAGTTGATTTTATCCAAAAGGGGCGCTACAATGGAAACGATCACAAGCCGCGAAAACGCTAAGATCAAATACGCCTGCGCGGTGCGCGACTCAGAAAAGCAGCGCGCCGCCGACGGGCTTTTCTTTGCCGAGGGGCCGAAGCTCTGCCTGGAGCTGGCCAAAAGCTGCACGCCGCGTGCGATGTACGCCACGGCGGCGGCGCTGGCCAAAACGCCCGAGCTGGCCCAATTCGACCCCGCCGAGATCGCGCCCCATGTGGCCGAAAAATTAAGCGGCACCAAATCCAATCAGGGTGTGTTTGCCCTGTTTGAAACGCCCGTGCCGCCCGCGGACACGCTGGACACGGCCCGCCGCATTTTGATGCTGGAGGGCGTGCAGGACCCCGGCAACGTGGGTACGCTGCTGCGCAGCGCCGCCGCGTTCGGCTTTGATGCCGTCGTGCTGGGGCCGGGCTGCGCGTCGCCGCTGTCGCCCAAGACGCTGCGGTCCTCGATGGGCGCGGCGGGGCGGCTGCCGACGCTGCACAGCGACGATCTGCCCGCCGCGCTGGCCGCGTTGCGTGCCCGCGGCGTGACGACGCTGGCAACGGCGCTCTACCGTTCCCGTCCGCTGGACGAGGCCGGGAACGATTTCCCGGGCGGGCTGTGCGTCGTCATCGGCAGCGAGGGGCAGGGCCTGACGGACAGGACCGTCGAGGCCTGCGACATGGCCGTCCGCATCCCGATGACAGACCGCGTCGAGAGTTTGAACGCGGCAGTGGCGGGCAGCGTGCTGCTGTGGCATTTCAGGGGTGTGTAACGCATTCCCGGCCCCCTCCGGGAGGGGGGAGAGAACCCTGCCATTGCCGGAAAATTTCGGGTTGAGATGAAGTTCTCTCCCTCAGTCGCCTGCGGGCGACAGCTCCCTCGCAGAGGGAGCCAAGGAGCTGCCCATGGACAAAACACTTGCCTGGCTCTGGCTGGCGGATGCCGTCGGCTCGGGCTGCCAATATGCGCAGGAGCTGCTGACGCTCTACCCCGACCCGGCGGAGCTGTACGACGCCCTGCGTGCCGGGACCGAGGCCCCGCCCGCCTGCCTGACGCCCCACGCGCTGGCACAGCTGCAGGACACGACGCCCTTTGATTATGAGGAACGGCTCGACCACTGCCTGCTGTCGGGCATCGACGTGCTGACGCCCGACGAGGGCGTATACCCGGACCGTTTGCGGGAACTGCCCGACCTGCCGCTTGTGCTCTACGTGACCGGCGACATCGCCTGCCTGAACGGGCGGCGGTACGCGGGCATGGTGGGCACGCGGCGGCCCAGCACCTACGGGCGGCAGGCCGCGTTTGACCTGTCACTGGCGATGGCGCGGGCGGGCGTCGTGCTTGTCAGCGGCCTGGCCGACGGACTGGACAGCGAGGCACACCGCGCCGCCGTGCAGGCTGATGTGCCGACGGTTGCCTTTCTGGGCACGGCCATCGACAAGACCTACCCGGCCTCCAACGCGAAGCTGCGCACCGCCATTGAGAAGGGCGGCGGCGCGGTCTGCAGCGAGTATCCGCCCGGCTACAGCGGGCGCACGACGGGCACTTTTCTGGCCCGCAACCGGCTCATTGCCGCGCAGAGCGAGGCGCTCTGCGTCGCCGAGGCCCGCACCCGCAGCGGCACGCTGAACACCGTCGGCCACGCCGAGCGGCTGGGCCGCCCCGTGCTGGCCGTGCCGGGCAGCATCTACAGCGCTTTGAGCGAGGGCACAAACGAGCTGCTGCGCACCCACCGCGCCGAGCCGCTCTGCAAAGCCGCGGACGTGCTGGATATACTGGGTATTGGCGCGGAGACCGCCGCCCCGACGCAGCAGCGGTTTGACCCGGCCACGGTCAGCGCCGATGCGCAGGCCGTCTACGCCGTGTTAAAGCCCACGCCTCAAAGCATCGACGCCCTGTGCGCCGCCGCAAACCTGCCCGCCGGACGGGTGCTGGCGGCGTGTACTGAGCTGGAGCTGATGGGCGGAGCCCAGGCGCAGCCCGGAAGGCGGTACATTGCATTATAAGATAATAGATGAAGGCAGTGGCAAGGTGCCCGGGCGGATATGGAATCCGCCCCTACGGCTGTAGGGGTCGGCGTCCTCGACGACCCGGGGCGTTTGTGGCGGCGATAAGCTGGCGGGCGAACAATGTTCGCCCCTACAGGCAACGCTCGGAAGTATGCGTGTCATCTAAATTTAAACATTGAGGTAACTTATGCCAAAATTAGTCATCGTGGAATCCCCTGCCAAGGCCAAGACCATTGGCAAGTATCTGGGCCGCGGCTACAAGGTCACGGCCAGTATGGGCCATGTGCGCGACCTGCCCGCCAGCACGCTGGGCATTGATGTCGAAAATGGCTATACACCGAAATATATCACCATCAAGGGCAAGCAGAAGCTCGTCAAGGAGCTGAAGGCCGAGGCCAAAAAGTGTGACGGCGTCCTGCTGGCAACCGACCCGGACCGCGAGGGCGAGGCCATCAGCTGGCATCTGGCGAACATTCTGGGGCTGGACCCCAGCGCACCCAACCGCGTGACCTTTGACGAGATCACGAAGAAGGGCGTCAAGGAGGGCATGGCCCACCCGCGCGCCATCAATATCGACCTGTTCAACGCCCAGCAGGCCCGGCGTGAGCTGGACCGTCTGGTCGGCTACAAATTGAGCCCGTTCCTGTGGAAAAAGGTCCGCCGCGGCCTGTCCGCGGGCCGCGTGCAGAGCGTGGCCGTGCGGCTGATCCGGGACCGCGAGCTGGAAATTGAAAACTTCAAGCCCGACGAATACTGGAACATCGACGCGCTGCTGAACCCGCAGGGCGAGAAGGGCGAGTTCACGGCCCGCCTGGCCGCCACCGCCGACGGCAAAAAGCTGACCGTCACCAATAAGCAGCAGGCCGACGGCATCCTGGCCGCGCTGGACGGCAGGGACTATACCATCACGAAGATCGAAAAGGGCAAGCGCCGCCGCCAGCCCTCGCCGCCCTTCATCACGTCCACCTTGCAGCAGGACGCGAGCCGCGCGTTCGGCTTCTCGGCCACCCGCACGATGCGCGCCGCCCAGACGCTGTATGAAGGCGTGGACATTGCGGGCCACGGCACGGTGGGTCTTATCACCTATATGCGTACCGACTCGCTGCGCATTGCCGCCGAGGCTCAGGCCGCAGCCAAGACCTTTATTGCGGAGCGCTGGGGCGACAACTACGTCTGCAAGACCGCCCGCAAGTGGAAAAGCCGCTCCGCCACCGCCGCGCAGGACGCCCACGAGGCCATCCGCCCGTCTATGCCCGAGCTGACCCCCGACGAGGTTGAGCAGAGCATCAGCGGCGACACCGCAAAGCTCTACCGCCTGATCTGGAGCCGCTTTATGGCCAGCCAGATGGCCGACTGCATTCAGGACACCGTCTCCGCGTCCATCACGGCAGGGGACTACCTGTTCCGTGCGTCGGGCTTCCGCGTCTCGTTCGACGGCTTCACCGCGCTGTACGAGGAATCCACCGACGACGCCAAAAAGAAGGAGACCGCCCTGCCCCCGCTGGAGGAGGGCCAGACCCTTAAACTCAAAAAGCTGACGGCGGACCAGAAGTTCACCCAGCCGCCGCCGCTTTACACCGAGGCCACGCTGATCCACGCGCTGGAGGAAAACGGCATCGGACGCCCGTCCACCTATGCGCCCATCATCACGACCATCGTGGACCGTGGCTATGTGGAGAAGGACCAGAAGAAGCTGAAAACCACCCCGCTCGGCCAGGCCGTCAACACAGTCATGATGGAGCAGTTCCCCGACATCGTCAACGTGAAATTCAGCGCTGACATGGAGAAAAAGCTCGACGTTGTCGAAGCCGGCCAGGCGGACTGGGTCAAGACCATCGACGACTTTTACCAGGGCTTTGAAAAGAGCCTGGAGCAGGCCGAGAAGAATATGGAGGGCAAGCGCATCAAGGTCGAGGACATCCCCACGGATGAGATCTGCGAAAAATGCGGGCGGCCCATGGTCATCAAATCTGGCCGCTACGGCAAGTTTGTGGCGTGCTCGGGCTTCCCGGAGTGCCGCAACGCCCACCCGCTGGTCAAGGACACGGGCGGTCTCTGCCCGCTGGACGGCGGCCACATGCTGGTGCGCAAGAGCGCCAAGGGCCGCGTCTACTACGGCTGCAGCAACTACCCCAAGTGCAACTATATGACCTGGGACGAGCCGGTGCCCGAAAAGTGCCCCCAGTGCGGCAGCACCCTCTTTAAAAAGAAGGGCCAGCTCTACTGCGCCAAAGAGGGGTGCGGGTTTGTGAAGGCGATTGAGAAGAAATGACCGCTTTCGGCACTTCTGTAGGAGCCGATGCCTGTATCGCCCCGCGGACAGGCTGCCGACTTGCGGGCGGATGCGCGTATCCGCCCCTACAACCTGCGGAAAACAGAGACGTTACGGAGAAACTATGCAAGTGAAAATCATCGGTGCCGGTCTGGCCGGCTGCGAGGCGGCGCTTTGGCTGGCGGATCGCGGCGTGCAGGTCGAGCTGTACGAGCAGAAGCCCGCAAAATATTCCCCGGCCCATAAAAGCGCGGGCTTCGCGGAGCTGATCTGCTCGAACTCGCTCAAGGCCGAGCGCCCCGACTCCGCGTCGGGCCTTTTGAAAATTGAGATGAAGATGATGGGCAGCCATCTGTTGGACGCCGCCGAGACCGCCCGCGTGGCGGCGGGCGGTGCGCTGGCCGTGGACCGCGATGTGTTTTCCACCGCCGTGACCGAAATGGTGGAAAAACACCCCAACATTACGGTCCGGCGCGAGGAGGTCACGGCGCTGGACGAGAGCGCACCCGTGCTCGTCGCCAGCGGCCCGCTGACCGAGGGCGCACTGGCACAGGCCGTCGCCGCGCTGACCGGCGACCATCGGCTGAGCTTTTATGACGCTGTCGCGCCCATCGTGACCGCCGAGAGCCTTGACTATGACAAGGTTTTTGCCGCGTCCCGCTATGGCCGCGGCGAGGCGGACTACCTGAACTGCCCGTTCAATAAAGAGGAATACGAGGCGTTCCACGCGGCGCTCATTGCCGCCGAGCGCGCGCCGCTCCACGACTTTGACGGCGACCTGACTGTCTACGAGGGCTGTATGCCTATTGAGGTCATGGCCGCCCGCGGCGCGGATACGATCCGGTTCGGCCCCCTGCGCCCCGTCGGTCTGCGCGACCCGCGCACCGGCCACCGCCCCTGGGCCGCCGTCCAGCTGCGCGCCGAGAACACGGCCCGCACGCTCTATAACCTCGTCGGCTTCCAGACCAACCTGAAATGGGGCGAACAGAAACGGGTGTTCAGCATGATCCCCGGCCTGGAGCACGCAGAATTTGTGCGGTACGGCGTCATGCACCGCAACACCTTTTTGGAGAGCCCGAAAGTTTTGACGAAGCAGCAGTTCTTGAAAGAACATCCCAACGTGTTTTTTGCGGGGCAGATCACCGGCTTTGAGGGCTATATGGAGAGCGCGGCGTCCGGCTTGCTGGCGGCGCACCAGATGCTTGCACGGCTCAAGGACCGTGAGCTGCCGCCGCCCCCGGCGGCAACGATGTGCGGCGCGCTGCTGGACTACATCACGACGCCGAACAAGGACTTCCAGCCGATGGGTGCGAACATGGGCATCCTGCCCCGCACCGAGGAGATCAACACCATCCGCGACAAGCGCGAGCGCTACATGGCGCTTTCGCAGGCCGCGCAGGACGCCATGCAGGCGTGGGTAAAGGAGTACGAAGCATGAAAATTTTAGTGGATGCCATGGGCGGCGACAACGCCCCGCTGTGCGTTTTGCAGGGCGTGAGCCAGGCCGCGGCGGAGTTCGGTGACGGCATGGAGCTGGTGCTGCTGGGTGAGGAAAAAGCCATCCGCGACTGCGCAAAAGAGAATAAAATCGACCTTGCACCGTTTGAGATCCTCAACTGCACCGAGACCATCGACATGCACGATGACCCGGTCAAGGCCGTGCGCCACAAAAAGGATTCCAGCCTTGTGAAGGGTCTGACCATGCTGAAGAACGGCGAGGCCGATGCCTTTGTCAGTGCCGGCTCCACCGGTGCGCTGCACGTCGGCACCAGTCTCATCGTGCGCACGGTCAAGGGTGTCAAGCGCCCGGCGCTGGCCACCCCGATGCCCGGCGCCAAGCAGAATTTCCTGCTGCTGGACTGCGGTGCGAACGTCGAGTGCCGCCCCGAAATGCTGAACGCCTTCGGCACGATGGGCAGCGTCTACGCCGAGAAGGTCATGGGCCGCGAAACGCCGAAGGTCGCGCTTGTCAACAACGGCGCGGAGGACACGAAGGGCACGCCGACCTACCGCGAGGCCCACAAGCTGCTGAAGGCAAACCCCTGCATCCACTTTGCGGGCAACATCGAGCCGCGCTACATCATGGACGGTGACGTAGACGTCGTCGTCTGCGACGGCTTTGTCGGCAACGTCGTGCTGAAATTGACAGAGGGCGTCGCCAAAACGCTGCTGGGGATGCTGAAAAAAATCTTCTTGCAGAACCTGATCACCAAGCTCAGCTATCTGGGCATCAAGGGCGGTCTGGGCGAGCTGAAACGTATGATGGACTCCGAGGAGGTCGGCGGCGCACCGCTGCTGGGCGCCGCGAAGCCGGTCATCAAGGCGCACGGTTCCAGCCACGCCAAGGGCATCAAGAACGCCATCCGTCAGGCCAAGCTCTGCGTCGCCAACGACCTGTGCGGCACGATGGAGAAGGCGCTGGCAGAGGTGGCCGCACAGAAGGAAGAGGCAGACGCTTAAAAGGAAAGCTGCCCTGTAGGGGCCGGACATGTCCGGCCCGCGGCATAAAAAATACCGCCCGTAAAAGGGCAATCGAGATAAGGTTGAGGGCCGGGTATGCCCGGCCCCTACGGACTAGCCGGAAAGGTGAAAGAATATGGCTCACAAACCGGAAGAACTGCAGGAGGTCCTGCACTATACATTCAAAAATCCTGCGCTGCTGCGCATTGCGCTGACCCATACCAGCTATGCCAACGAGAGCAAGGTCGCCACGACCCACAACGAGCGGCTGGAATTTCTGGGCGACAGCGTGCTGTCCGTCGTTGTAGCGGACTATCTGTTCCACCAGTCGGGCCGCCCCGAGGGCGAGCTGACCCGTATGCGCGCCAGCCTCGTCAGCGAGGATGCACTGTTCCAGTTCGCACAGGAAATTCAGCTGGGTGAGTATCTGCGCCTTGGCCACGGCGAGGACCTTGGCGGCGGACGCAGCCGCCCGAGCGTCGTCTCCGATGCGTTCGAGGCGGTCATTGCCGCGCTGTATCTGGACGGCGGCATGGAGGCCGCGCGCAATTTCATCCTGCCCTTCATCACCGAGGGCAAGACCGCCGAGGACGACTACAAGACCCGTCTGCAGGAGGTCGTCCAGCAGGACCCGTCCGCCGTGCTGAAATATGAGGTCACCGGCGAGACCGGCCCCGACCACAACAAGCAGTTTACGGTCTGCGTCTGGCGCAACGGCGAGCTGCTGGCCGAGGGCCGTGGCCGCAGCAAAAAAGCCGCCGAGCAGCACGCGGCAAAGGTGGCGCTGGAAAAATTGCAATAAGTGACGCCCTGTAGGGGCCGGGCATGCCCGGCCCGCGGCATAAAAATCGCGACCCGTTTACGGGTACATAAGGCGAGGTTGAGGGCCGGGCATGCCCGGCCCCTACGACCATTTAAGAATTTTGAAAGGTACCCATGGAATGCGCCTGAAAGAACTGGAAATCCAAGGCTTCAAATCCTTCCCCGATAAGACAAAGATCGAGATCGGCGAGGGCATTACCGGCGTTGTCGGGCCGAACGGCTCGGGCAAGTCGAACATCTCCGACTCCATCCGCTGGGTTCTGGGCGAGACCAGCTCCAAGCAGCTGCGCGGCAGCGGCAAGATGGAGGACGTCATCTTCGGCGGCACCCAGTCCCGCGGTGCCATGGGCTATGCCTCCGTCGCGCTGACCATCGACAACAGCGACCACGGTCTGGACATGGACGCCGACGAGGTCACGATCGGCCGCCGGTACTACCGCAGCGGCGAGAGTGAATACTCCATCAACGGCCAGAACGTCCGCTTAAAGGACGTGTACGAGCTGCTGCTCGACACCGGCATTGGCCGCGACGGCTATGCCATCGTCGGGCAGGGCCGCATTGCCGAGATCGTCGGTGCAAAATCCGCGGAGCGCCGCGAAATTTTTGAGGAAGCGTCCGGCATCGCCAAGTACCGCTACCGCAAAAACGAGGCCGAGCGCCGCCTGGACGCCGCCGAGGGCAACTTAGAGCGCCTGCGGGACATTCTGGGCGAGTTGGAAAAGCGCGTCGGTCCCCTGAAACGCGACAGCGAGAAGGCCCAGCAGTTTCTGGAATTGAGCGAGAAGCGCAAGACGCTGGAGATCACACTCTGGGTCGATGCCATCCGCCGCGCCAACGACTCGCTGCGCGACCAGCAGCGCAAGTACGAGGCCGCCCAGGCCGACTATGACCGCCTGAGCCGCCAACTGGACGAGTTTGACGAAAAAAGCGCGTCCCTGCGTGCCGAGGCCCAGCAGCTGGTGCTGGCCGTCGAGCAGGCCAACGCCGACATCCGCGCCATCACCGAAGCAAACGCCGGCAGCGAGAGCGAGATCGCCGTCCTGAAAAACGAGAGCGAGCACAGCCGGTTCCGCATCGACGATGCTACGTCCGAATTGGAGCGCGCCGGGCAGGGCCGCGAGAGCATCGAGCGCGAGGCCGCGGACCACCGCGCCGCCATCGAGACGCTGAAAAGCGGCATGGCCGGGCTGGACGCCCGCGTGGCCGAGCTGCGCGAGGCCCTGCGTGCCCTTGAGGAAAAGGCCGCTGCCAGCGGCGAGCGCCGCGACGTCATTGACGCCGCCATGGCCCGCCTGCAGGACACCGCCACCGCCGCCAGGGTCAGCGCCGCGTCGGCGCAGTCGGCAGGGGAGGCTGCGGCCAACCGCCTGGCCGAGGCACAGCGCCAGGCCGAGGAGCTGAAAGCCGGCGCCGCCGCCACCGACGAGGAACGCCGCCGCGCCGAGCGCCGCTTTAAGGACGCCGAGGAGGCCGTGACCCGCAACGACAACATCAAGGCGGGCCTGAAGCTGAAATTGGACAGCCGCCGCCGTCAGCAGGCCGAGGCTGCCGACAACCTGCAGAAGGCGGACCGAGAAAGGTCCGCCGCCGCCCAGCGCATCCACATTCTGGAAGATCTGGAGCGCAACATGGACGGCTACCAGCAGAGCGTCAAGGCCGTCATGCGCGCGGCGGGCGGCGGGCGGCTGCGGGGCATCATCGGCCCCGTGGCGGGCATCATCACCGTCGAAAAGGGCTACGAGACCGCCATTGAGACAGCGCTCGGCTTTGCGCTGCAGAACATCGTCGTCGAGGACCAGGGCTGTGCCCGCGCCGCTATCGGCTTTTTGAAGGACGAGCGCGCAGGCCGCGCTACGTTTTTGCCGCTGGACACCGTGCAGGGCTCCCGCTTCACGGGCCGCCTGACCGGCACGGCGGAGGTCGCCGCCGACCTGGTCAGGACAGAGCCGAAATATCAGCATATCATCGACAATCTGCTGGGCCGCATCATCGTGGTCGAGGACCTGACCGAGGCGTCCGCCGTGGCGCGGAACCTCGGCTACCGGAACCGCATCGTCACGCTGGACGGCCAGGTCATCAACGCGGGCGGCTCGTTCACCGGCGGCTCCACCGCCCGCAGCGTCGGCGTGTTCAGCCGCAAGCAGGAGCTGGACGAGCTGCGCAGCAAGCTGACGAAGCTCGAGCAGAAACGCACCGAGGCGGAAAAGGAATTGGCCGCCCGCAAGGCCGAGGTGGACAACCTCTCGGCCCAGCTGGCCGGTGCCGAGGGCGAGGGCATGAACGCCGCGACGGAGCACGTCCGCGCGAACCTCGAGCTCGAGCGCCTGACGAAGGCCGCCGCTCAGTACGACGAGACGGCCCGGAGCATCGAGGCCGAGATCGCCGCCCAGCAGGCCGCCGTGACCCGGAACGAGACCGCGCGCACCGAGGCCGAGAAGGCCCGGACCGACGCCGAGGCCGAGCTGGCGCAGTACACCGCCGAGCTGGCCGCCTTGGGCGAGAGCACGGGCAGCCTGACGGCAGAACGCGAAAAAATCACCGGTGAGCTGTCCGAAAAGCAGCTGCAGCGCCTGGCGGACGAGAAGGACGTCGGCCTGCATGAGGCCGCGCTGGAGGGCTTGCGGAGCCGTACCGGCGAGGCCGACGCCCGCGCCCGCGAGCTGCAGACGGCGATTGAGGCCGCCAAGGCAAAAATCGAGGCCAACGCGCTGAAAATCGCCGAGATGGAGCGCGTGCGCGGCGACAACCAGCAGAAAATTGCCGCCGCGGAGGAAACGATTCGATCTGCCAACGCGGCCCGCCTCGAAAAGGAGGCTGCGATCTCGAAGCTGGGGCAGGACAACCGCGCCCTGACCGACGAGCGCGAGCGGATGAGCGGCGAGATGGCCCGCCTGGCCGAGCGCCGCACCGCCGCCGAGACCGAGCTGAACGACACCAACAGCAAGCTGTGGGAGGAATACCAGCTGACCGAGAGCGAGGCCCGCAGCCAGTGCGTGCCGTTTGAGAGCCTGACCGAGCTGCGCCGCAGCGTGACCGAGGTCCGCGGCAAGATCCGCGCCTTGGGCAACGTCAACGTCGGCGCGATTGACGAATATAAAGAGGTCAGGGAGCGCTACGACTTCATGAAGGCGCAGGTCACCGACGTCGAAAAGGCGAAGGCCGAGCTGACGAAGATGATCGCCGAGCTGTGCAGCGAGATGCAGGAGCTGTTCACGGCGAGCTTTAAGCAGATCAACGCGAACTTCCAGCAAATTTTCAAGGAGCTGTTCGGCGGCGGTCATGCGCGGCTGTACCTGTCGGATGAAGCGAACGTGCTGGAATCCGGCATTGAAATTGAAGTCTCGCCCCCGGGCAAGGTCATCAAGAACCTGTCCGCGCTTTCCGGCGGCGAGCAGGCGCTGGTCGCTATCTCGATCTATTTCGCCATCCTGCGCGTCAACCCCGCGCCGTTCTGCTTCCTTGATGAGATCGAGGCTGCGCTGGACGACGTAAACGTCGCGCGCTATGCGCAGTATCTGCGCCGCATGACGGACCGCACCCAGTTCATTGTCATCACCCACCGCCGCGGCACGATGGAGGCCGCCGACGTCCTCTACGGCGTCACGATGCAGGAGGACGGCGTGTCGAAGATCTTGCGCTTGGATCTGGATAATGTGAGCGCGGACCTTATTACCTGATGGCATGTAGGGGCCGGGCATGCCCGACCCGCCACATAAATACGACCACCCGCCAATGGGAAGCCACACAAACCCGCGGGGCGGCAAATCAAAAGTAAGGAGGGCCACGATGGGCTTTTTCAACTTTTTCAAACGCGATATTTCCGAGGAGGAATTTCAGGAGCAGCAAAAGGTCAAGCGCGGGCTGGAAAAGACCCGCACGGGCTTTTTCCAGCGCATCGTCAATACGCTGACCAACGCGCAGATCGACGATGATCTGTATGACCAGCTCGAGGAACAGCTCATTCTGGCCGACGTCGGCCCCGCCTGCGCCGTGCGTCTGGTGGATGAGCTGCACGACGAGGTCGAGGAAAAACACCTGAAAACCGGTCAGGAGGCACTGGACGCGCTGCGCGGCATCATCTGCCAGGAGCTGACCCCCCGCTACCCGATGGATCTGGACGGCAAGCCCGCCGTCATTCTGGTCATCGGCGTCAACGGCGTCGGCAAGACCACGACGATTGCCAAGCTGGCCGGCCTGTACAAAAAGCAGGGCCGCCGCGTTATGCTGGCAGCGGGCGATACCTTCCGCGCCGCCGCCAGTGAGCAGCTGGAGCTCTGGGCCGAGCGCGCCGGCGTGCCGCTGGTCCAGGCCGGCATGGGCGCGGACCCGGCGGCGGTCATCTTCGACGCCGTCAAGAGCGCCAACGCCCGCGGCTACGACATGGTCATTGCCGACACCGCCGGACGTCTGCACAACAAGAAGGGCCTGATGGACGAGCTGTCCAAAATCTCCCGCAGCGTCAAGAAGGCCAGCCCCGAGGCGAGCCTTGAGGTGCTGCTGGTGCTCGACGCCATCACGGGCCAGAACGCCATCAGCCAGGCCGAGGAGTTCTGCAAGGCCGCCAACGCCACCGGCGTGGTGCTGACCAAGCTCGACGGCACGCCCCGCGGCGGCTGCGCGGTCTCTGTGTGGGAGAACCTCGGTCTGCCCATCCGATTCATCGGCGTCGGCGAGAAGATCGACGACCTGATGGAATTTGACGCACAGACTTTCGTCGAAAGCCTGCTGCCGGAATCCGCCCTGCAGAAGGACGAAAAAAAAGAGGAAGGGGAGAGCGAAGCATGATCGTTTGCGCCGCCAGCAACAACGCGGGCAAGCTGAAGGAATTGCGCCGCATTCTGGAACGCATGGGCCATGAGGTCAAGAGCCTGCGGGAGCTGGGGATAGACCTTGACCCCGAGGAAACCGGCACGACATTTGCCGAGAACGCCCGCATCAAGGCCGAGGCGTTCTGCAAGGCCAGCGGCCTGCCCACCGTGGCCGATGACTCCGGCCTTTGCACCGACGCGCTGCACGGTGCGCCCGGCGTCTACAGCGCCCGCTACGCCGGGCATCACGGCGACGACGACGCGAACAACGCAAAGCTGCTGCGGGAGCTGGCTGACGTGCCGGAGGAACAGCGCGGCGCAAAGTTCGTGTCGGCGGTCTGCTTCATGCTGCCGGACGGACGCGCACTGGAGGTCGAGGGCGAGTGCCCGGGCTGCATTGCGTTTACATTGCAGAACGGCGACTACGGCTTCGGCTATGACCCGCTGTTCATCCCCGACGAGTACGGCGCACCCGACGGCAAGCGCCCGAACACCGAACGCCGCAGCTACGCCCAGCTCACCCCCGACGAGAAGGACGCCATCAGCCACCGCGGCCGGGCGATGGAGAAGCTGGAAGAAAAGCTGCCCGAATTTTTGGGATAAAAGCCTTCCCCTTTGGGGGAAGGTGGCCGAGGCCCCGCCCGAGGTCGGATGAGGGGCGAGTTGCCGG
>OLQD01002537.1_pt1 | contig 13160 bp, 8 predicted proteins | sample 1672841 | NCBI WGS metagenome assembly OLQD01 (sample SAMEA3136729, study PRJEB25190) | human gut metagenome | biome: human gut; feature: human-associated habitat; material: faeces | place: Austria | collected 2013 | reverse complement strand
GCACTGAGAATGTTGTCTTCCATGAAAAATATCGACCATCAGATCTTTATTATGTCTATGATAATCACGGCTATCGTTGTGGCTGTCATAATGCTCATGTTTTTCTCGGGAATGTTTTTTATCAAATCTATTGTTTTGCCTATAAGAAGCATAAACAGCATAACAAGGCGGTATGCTACGGGAGATTTCAGCGAACGTCTTGAAAAGAAACGAAATGACGAGCTTGGCGAGCTTTGCGACTCTATCAACTACATGGCGCAGGAGCTTTCTAATACGGAACAGATGAAGAATGAGTTCATATCTTCTGTATCCCATGAGCTGAGAACTCCGCTTACCGCTATAAGGGGCTGGACGGAAACTGTTACCAGTATGTATGAGGACAAGGAAACCTTCAAGAAGGGTATGAGGGTCATCACAAGTGAGACGGAGAGGCTTTCGCAAATGGTTGAGGAGCTTCTTGACTTTTCGAGGATACAGGACAACAGACTCACGCTTATTATGGATACTATAGATATTCTTGCGGAGCTTGGGGAAACTGTGCTTATCTATCAGGAGAGGGCCAAGGCGCTTGGTATAACACTCAATTACTACGAGCCGAAAATGCTGCCGTTTGTTTACGGCGACAAGAACAGGCTTCGTCAGGTATTCATAAACATTGTGGACAACGCTATCAAATACTCCAACAAGGGCGACACTGTATCGGTGGAGGCTTATGAGGAGGACAATGAGGTATGTATTTCCATTTCCGACACCGGTATGGGAATATCAAAGGATGACCTGCCAAAGGTCAAGACGAAATTCTTTAAGGCAAACCACACAAGACGTGGTTCGGGAATAGGTCTTGCGGTGGCAGACGAGATCATTCAGCGGCATGGCGGTACGCTGGAGATAAACAGTGAGCAGGGAGTAGGTACAACAGTGATGATAACGCTCCCTTGTATCGAGCAGAAGAAAAAGCCTGACAATCAGGCAACTGTAGACGTGGAGCTTATTTCTTCTGAGCCTATCGAAAACAACGACAACGTGCAGTAGACGCACACACCGCCTTGAAAGGAAAGAAAATGAGCAGTAAAGCACAAAGCAAGGAAAAATTCAAGTCAAAGATCGGCGGACAGGCTGTTATCGAGGGCGTTATGATGCGTGGCATCCACAAGGCGGCTATGGCTTGCCGCCTGCCTGACGGCACCATAGACCTGGAGGAGTGGGCGATAAAAGGCGGAAAAGATACGCCTTGGTACAGGAAAACGCCTTTTGTGAGGGGCATTTTCAGCTTCCTTACTTCTCTTATAGACGGCTACAAGTGCCTTACAAGGTCGGCTGAGAAGCAGATGACGGAGGAAGATGAGGAGGAGCAGACCAAGTTTGAACAGTGGCTGGACGATAAGCTTGGGGACAAGCTCGGTCCTATCATCACGGCGATATCTATGGTGCTGGGTGTGGGTCTGGCGATATTGCTGTTTATGTATCTGCCGTCGCTGGTGTCTAAATTCATAAGCAAGTTCATTGACCTGTCGGCATTCGGTAAAAACCTTATTGAGGGTATTTTGAAGATAGCTATTTTCATTGGCTACACGGCTTTGACTGCTCTTACTAAGGATATCAGGCGTACATATGAGTATCACGGTGCTGAACACAAGACTATCGCTTGCTATGAGCATGAAGAAGAGCTGACGGTTGAGAATGTGAAGAAATACACACGTTTTCACCCACGCTGTGGAACGAGCTTTATTTTCCTTGTGCTGTTCATAAGCATTTTTGTAAACACAATATTCAGAGTATCATGGGCAAGCATTTTGCTGAGAGTTGTTATAAAGATAGCGCTTCTGCCTATTGTTACGGGTATTGCTTACGAGCTTATAAGGCTTGCAGGAAAATATGACAATATTTTCACTAAGATAATCTCTGCACCGGGTCTGTGGATACAGAGGATAACTACAAGCGAGCCTGATGAAAGTCAGATAGAATGTGCTATAGCGGCACTGAAAGCTTGTATACCTGAAAATAAGGAAGATGACAAATGGTAAAAAAGGAACTGTTTGATAAATGCGTGGGACTGCTTGAGGAGAGCGGTCTTGGCGAGAACGCTTTCTGCGAGGTCACATGGGTGTTTGAAGATGTGGCTGATGGGGAGGATATCACTCCTGAGCAGGAAAAGCGTATAAGCGACATTGTCACACGTCGCTGTGATGGCTATCCTTTGCAGTATCTCCTTGGACAGTGGGAGTTTTATGGTCTGCCTTTCAAGGTGGGCGAGGGCGTGCTGATACCACGTCAGGACACGGAAACTATTGTTGACACGGCTTTGAAGATGTTTGCAGGCAAGAAGGATATCACTGTTATAGACCTTTGTTCAGGCTCGGGGTGCATTGGTATCACCCTTGAAAGGAAGCTTGACTGCGGTCGGGCAGTGTGTGTGGAGAAGTCTGAAAAGGCGGCAGAGTATCTCCGTGAGAATATAAGTCTGAACGGCTCGGGGGCTGAGATAGTCATGGGCGACGTTACAGACGAAAAGCTTGTGGAGGATATGCCTGAGGCTGACCTTATAGTGTGCAATCCCCCTTATCTCACAACAGAGGACATGGACGCTTTACAGCGTGAGGTCACTTTTGAGCCTGCGGAAGCTCTTTTCGGCGGTGAGGACGGCTTGGACTTCTATCGTGAGATAGTTCGCAAATGGAAGAAAAAGCTTAAAAGCGGCGGCATTATGCTCTTTGAGATCGGTATCGGTCAGGAGGACGAAGTAATGCGGCTGATTATACAGCACGGCTTTAAGAACGTGAGATGCAGGAAAGACTTGTGCGGTGTTTACCGCTGTGTTTCGGGCATTTATGAGAAATAGTACGAAAATTTGTACAGATAGATAAATTGCGGTTACTGTACAGACAAACGGACAGTTAGTGTGATATGATATAGATACGGATAAAACACCGATAAGATAGGGAGGTCATATAAAATGGCGATAGACAAGAAGAAAAAAGAAGCCGTTAAGACGGTAGTAAAAATAACAGACGCAGAGGAAAAGAAAAAGGCTCTTGACACAGCGATAGCATATATTGAAAAGCAGTTCGGCAAGGGTGCGATCATGAAGCTTGGCGAGGCTAAGGCTATGGATATTGAGGCTATACCGACAGGCTCAATGACCCTTGATATGGCGCTTGGTATTGGAGGAGTGCCGAGAGGAAGAATTATTGAGATATACGGACCTGAGTCATCAGGTAAGACAACGGTCGCACTTCATGTTATCGCAGAAACGCAGAAAATGGGCGGCGAGGTAGCTTTTATCGACGTTGAGCATGCTCTTGACCCTGTTTATGCAGGTCAGCTTGGCGTTGATATCGACAATATGCTTGTTTCTCAGCCTGACAGTGGTGAGCAGGCTTTGGAGATAGCCGAGGCTCTTGCACGTTCCGGTGCTATCGACTGTATCGTTATCGACTCTGTTGCGGCTATGGTAACAAAATCTGAGATAGACGGCGAAATGGGCGACACTCATGTTGGTCAGCTTGCAAGACTTATGTCTCAGGCTATGAGAAAGCTCACATCTGTTATCGCAAAGTCCAATACAACTGCTATATTTATCAATCAGGTCCGTGAGAAGATAGGTGTTATGTACGGAAACCCTGAAACTACACCTGGCGGACGTGCTTTGAAGTTCTATGCGTCTGTAAGAATAGAGGTCAGACGTGGAGAGCAGATAAAGAACGGCTCTGAGGTCATTGGTAACAGAACAAAGTGCAAGGTGGTAAAGAATAAGGTAGCACCGCCGTTCAAGGAGTGCGAGTTTGATATCATGTACGGCAAGGGTATCTCCCGTGTGGGCGAGGTGCTTGACATGGCGGTCGATCTTGATATCGTTAAGAAGGGCGGAGCTTGGTTCAGCTACAACGATATGAAGCTTGGTCAGGGACGTGACAACGCTAAGGAGTTCCTGCTGAACAATCCTGACATCATGGGCGAGATAGAAGCCAAGATAAAGGAACATCAGGCGGAGCTTGTGCTTGCGGCGCAGAAAGATAAAAAGGCCAAGAAGCTTGAAGAAAAGGCTAACGCAGGTGCGGCGGCTCAGAGTGCAAATGAGGATATGCCTGCTGACAAGCCTGAGAAGAAGATACGCAAGGCGGCAAGCGACAAGTCTGTTGTGGCAAAGCCTGAGGAGGACTTCGAGGAGTTCGCTCCTGTTGACATAAGCGAGCTTGGTGACTGATAAATGCTTAAAATAACGGGCGTTTCAAAATACAAGGGCAGCACATATATGATAGAGTTTGAGGAGGGCGAAACGGCTTTTCTCAACTACGAGGTAGTGTCTGCCTATGGTCTGAGAGCAGGGCTTGATATGCCTCAGTCTGCTTGGGAGAAGATAGTTTTTGACAACGAGTTCAGAAAGGCTAAGGAAAGGGCTTTGTATCTCCTTGATTACAGGGACTATTCCTATGTGGAGCTTTACAAGAAGCTGGAGAAGAATTACAGCGAGGAGATATGCGACGCTGTAATGGATAAGATGCTGGAGCTTGGGACGGTCAATGATAGGCGGTATGCTCAGGGGCTTGCGAGAACTTATGTGGAAGTGCGTAAATACGGATATTACCGTGCTTATCAGCAGATGAGACAGAAAGGGCTTACGAAGCCTATAATAGAGGAAGCTCTGGAGGAATACAGCGAGGGTACATACGAACGGCTGTATGAGCTTGTGGAGCGAAAGTATCTCAGATATCTTGACGGAGAAAAGGGTGACATAAAGGTGAAAAACGCCCTTGTGCGTTTGGGGTATTCATACGACATAATAAAAGAGGTGCTTGCTGACATAAAACAGGAGTACGGCGACGAATAAAGGAGCAAAGAATGAAAAAGATCATTTTTGCGGCGGCTATACTGAGTGCGGGGATCATGACAGGCTGTTCGCTGAGCTTTGACGGCACAGATAACTCTCAGCCTGCGGAAAATGTTCAGGGCAGTGAGAACGCTGTGACAACGCAGGGAACTGATACGGAAAGCGAAGAAGCCGCTGACCCGCTTGAAGAGGCAAAGGACGTTGCGGCAATGTATCTTAAAGCCGCAAACGCTGAGTTTGACCAATCAATGGTTAAGCTTATGACGGACGATTATGCCGCTGACTATGAATATATGAAAAAGAACATGGGCGGCGACAATGAATACGGTGAGGACGAGCAGATAAGCGGAGTAAGATATAGCTTTGACAAGGATAAGTGCGGCTTTATCGACAAGGTGAACATCTCTGAGGAGTATTCAAAGGCGGCGGAGCTTTATGTGACCATAGCTTATGACAGCTCTGAGGGAGAGGTCACGTCATCACAGTATATTCTTATGGTGCTTGACAAGGACAATGATTGGAAAGTATGCTTTGCAGGCTCAAAGGCGCAGGCATATGCAGACGGAATTATAACTGACGAAAACTCGGAAAAGGCAGAGGCTAACGCTCAGGCGGTATATGAGGCGGCAGAAAAGGCGGTCACGGAGCTTTCAAAAGACAAGAGCTACAAGTTTGAGTACATGAACTACATTTCCACAGAGACGGACAAGTTCATAGAAAAGATAAAGGAACAGCTTCCTGATGAGCTTAAGGATACATATTTCACTGTTTTTATTGATGAAGGAAAGCTTGATTATGTTGTTTGGTCGCAGGAAGCAGGGTCAGAGATAACTGTTACTTACCCTGAGAAGAAAAACTGACGGTGCAAAAGTGCTTGACAAAATAAATTGCGTGGTGTATAATATAAGTAACCACAAAGGATATAATTTTCAGTCGTTTCACGCTGAAAAGCGAAAACCCCGAAAGCTGCAACTTTCGGGGTTTTCTTTTGGGATCATGCCGGACTTACTTTCTGTCGATCCACTTGCTTATGTAGTAACCAACTACGCTTGCCAAGACAGAAAGTACAAAGGATATAATAAAATTCAAGCCGTTTCACCTCCTCCCTAGCGGAAGAAGCCGACATGGCTATATTATACCACACTTTCTGTCTGATTTCAACATATTTTTACTAAAACAGGGCAGGGGAGCTGTTTGAGTCAGCCTTTGTGGAAATTTCATAAATATTTTGATTTTTGTCATACAATAGTGACTAAAAGGGCTTGACAAAACTGTGTAAAAGTGAGATAATAAGATAGATTATTGTGATACTTTATGCCGTCCGTTGGCGGTGTAGGATTGGAGATTTTTTCATGGCAACTAGAGTGGGAATGGTTTCTCTCGGATGTCCTAAAAATCAGGTGGACGCTGAGCATATGCTCTATGATCTGCGCAAAGAGGGTTTTCGGATAGTTTCTGACGCAGCCCTTTCTGATGTGGTCATTATAAATACCTGTGGATTTATCGAGTCGGCTAAACAGGAGGCTATAGACACTATACTTGAGTTCTGTACTCTCAAGCAGGAGGGCAGGATAAAGGCGGTAATAGCTACGGGCTGTCTTGCTGAAAGATACCGTGACGAAATGAAAAAGGAGATCCCTGAGCTTGACGCTGTTGTGGGAATAGGCTCTAACGGAAAAATTTGCGATATTATAAGAGAGATACTGCTGGATAAGCAGGCGGTCTGTTCTTATGGCGCAAAAACTGAACTTTCCATGGAGGGCGGAAGAATTATTTCTACTGAGCCTTTCTATGCGTATATAAAGATAGCCGAGGGTTGCAGCAACAACTGCACTTACTGCGCTATCCCGTCTATAAGAGGAAAATACAGAAGCAGACGCATGGAGGATATCGTCAAGGAAGCCAGATGGCTGGCTGAGAACGGCGTGACGGAGCTTGTAGTTGTGGCCCAGGATACAACACGCTATGGTGAGGATATCTACGGCAAGTCTATGCTCCCTGAATTGCTCACGGCACTTTGTGAGATAGACGGCTTCAAGTGGATAAGAACGCTTTATTGCTATCCTGAGAGGATAACGGACGAATTGCTGGACGTTATCGCTAAAGAGGACAAGCTTGTAAAGTATCTTGATATGCCTATACAGCACTGCAACAAGACCATACTTAAAAGAATGAACCGCCATGGGGACAGAGAGACTCTTACGGCGCTTATAAAGAAGATAAGAGAAAAGATACCGAACGTTACGCTGAGGACAACTCTTATCACAGGTTTCCCAGGGGAAACGGAAGAGCAGTTTGAAGAGCTTTGCGAGTTTGTAAAGGAAATTCGCTTTGAAAGGCTTGGTTGTTTTGCTTACTCGCCTGAGGAGGGTACGCCTGCGGAGAAGTTTGAAGATCAGGTGCCTTTAAAGGACAGAGAGCGCAGAGCGGAGATAATAATGGAAGAACAGATGATTATTTCCGACAGCCTTAATGAGGCTGCTCTCGACAGCGAAGTCGAGGTGGTTTGCGAGGGCTTTGACAGATATGCCGAGTGTTACTACGGCAGAAGTCAGGCGGACGCACCTGAGATAGACGGAAAGATATTCTTCCTGAGCGAGGATAAAGTTAGGGTCGGCGAGTATGTCAAGGTAAAAATTGACGATACTATGGATTATGACCTTATCGGCTCAAAAATGTAGATGAAAGGAACTTGATATGAACCTGCCAAATAAACTTACAGTGCTTAGAGTAATATTGATACCGTTTTTTTTGCTGTTCGTGCTGCTTTTCAAGATACCGCATCACATGGTGTTCGCACTTATCGTATTCGCAGCTGCGTCTATCACAGACTGGTTTGACGGCAAGATAGCAAGAAAGCACAATCTTGTTACTACATTCGGAAAGTTTCTTGACCCGCTTGCAGACAAGCTTCTTGTTATGACGGCGCTTATCTGCTTCACATTTGAACGTTGGATAGACCCTGTTGCGGTGGTACTGATACTTGCAAGAGAGTTTATGGTAACGGGTCTTAGACTTGTTGTGGCAAGCGAGGGCGTTGTGGTCGCTGCAGGAATATGGGGTAAACTCAAAACTGCTTTCACTATGATTGCTCTTATCGCTATAATGGTTTTGCAGATCGTTAATCCTGCGGAAAAAGGCAGCCCTGACCTTAACTGGGGAACACCTGTGTTTATCGCAAACGAGATACTCATTTGGATAGCTGTTGTGCTGACAGTCATTTCTGGTGCAGTTTATCTCAAGGGATACTGGAAGTATATAGATTCGGGCAAATAATGTGGCCTGCCGACGTGTTGCGGCATATGATAACTTAATATGTAAATGCGTATCAGCAAGAGTAGCTGTAAGGTAATTTTCAGAGAGGAGCCGTTTGGTGCAAGGCTTCAAGGACTTTCAGTGAAGTGCGGCTGACAGCAGGGAGCGAACAACGGCGAAAGCTTAGTATTCCTCTCCGTAGGGTCTGCGTTAAAGATATTGAGCTGTACAAAATTTTGTGCAGGAAATCGGAGTGGAACCGTAGATCATAATCTGCCTCCGGAGTGGTGAAACGCCATTCCGGAGGTTTTTTCTTAGAAAGGGAGAGATAGATATGACGATTTTGGAAAATATAAAGCATGATATTCAGACTATAAAGGACAGAGATCCTGCGGCAACTAGTACGCTGGAGATCCTCACATATTCGGGGCTTCACGCTGTGGCTTTTTACAGGGTGTCGCACTGGTTCTATGTTCACAAGCACAAGGTCATCGCAAGATGTATTTCGCAGTTTGCAAGAATGTTGACAGGTATCGAGATACACCCAGGTGCTAAGATAGGCAAGGGTCTGCTTATCGACCACGGCTCGGGTGTTGTTATAGGTGAGACCGCTGAGATAGGCGATTACTGCCTGCTGTATCAGGGCTGTACCCTTGGCGGAACAGGTAAAGACCACGGTAAAAGACACCCGACACTTGGAAACAATGTTATGGTAGGGTGCGGTGCAAAGGTGCTAGGACCATTCACTGTGGGGGACAATGCAAAGATAGCCGCAAATGCGGTAGTTCTTGAGCCTGTGCCTGCAAACTCAACGGCTGTGGGCGTGCCTGCAAGGATAGTTAAGCAGAACGGCAAGCGCACCTGCGACCTCGATCAAGTGCATATCCCTGATCCTGTGGCTCAGGAGCTTTGCCAGACAAGAATACAGATAGCTAAGCTGGAAAAGAGAGTGGCTGAGCTTGAAAAGATTGGAAAGAAAGAGCAGTAAAATATAAGGAAAGAGGTAAAGATAAATGAACATTTATAATACGCTTACTCACAAGATCGAAAAATTTGTACCAAACGAGCCGGGCAAGGTGTCAATGTATACCTGCGGTCCTACAGTTTATCACTATGCCCATATCGGCAATCTGAGAAGCTATATAATGGAGGACGTTTTGGAAAAGTATCTCCGCTATGACGGTTATGACGTAAAGAGAGTAATGAACATCACTGACGTTGGTCATCTTACTTCTGACGGCGATACAGGCGATGATAAAATGCTCAAGGGCGCAAAGCGTGAGCATAAGACTGTTATGGAGATCGCAAAATTCTACACTGACGCTTTCTTTGAGGACTGCAAGAAGCTAAATATCAAAAGACCTGACGTTGTTGAGCCTGCAACGGGCTGTATTGGTGATTTTATCAAGGTGATATCTGCTCTTATGGACAAGGGCTATGCTTATGAGGCAGGTGGAAACATCTATTTTGATACTTCGAAACTGAAAGAGTATTATGTTTTCCACAACTTTAATGAGGAAGATCTTGAGGTCGGCGTTCGTGAGGGCGTTGAGGAGGACACAAACAAGCGCAACAAGGCTGACTTTGTACTGTGGTTCACAAAGTCGAAGTTCGACGATCAAGAGCTTAAGTGGGATTCCCCTTGGGGCGTTGGCTATCCTGGCTGGCATATCGAGTGCTCATGTATCTCCATGAAGCATCTTGGCGAAAGACTTGACATTCACTGCGGCGGTATCGACAACGCTTTCCCACACCACACAAACGAGATAGCACAGTCTGAGGCTTATCTCGGTCACAAGTGGTGCAACTACTGGTTCCATATCCTGCACCTTAACACAAACAGCGGAAAGATGTCAAAGTCTAAGGGCGAGTTCCTTACTGTTTCACTGCTGGAGTCAAAGGGCTATGACCCACTGGTATACAGATTTTTCTGCTTGCAGTCACACTACAGAAAGTCACTTGTTTTCACATACGAAAACCTTGACAATGCAAAGACAGCATACAACAAGCTCACTGCAAGGATAGCACAGCTTATGGCTGACAAGAAGCCTGACGAGGTGGTGGAGCTTGAGGATTTTGAGAAGTTCAAGGGTAGCTTCAAGGCGGCGCTTGATGACGATATAAACACTTCAAATGCTATCACTGTTCTGTATGACGTTCTTAAAGCTGACACTAACAATGAAACAAAGCTTGCCCTTATCGAGGATTTTGACAAGGTGCTTTCACTTGGTCTGATAGAAGCTGCAAAGAAGCTCAGTGCTGACGGTGAAGAGGATATCCCTGAGGAGGTCAAGGTGCTTGTTGAGGAGCGTAAGGCTGCAAGAAAGGCAAAGGACTTTGCTAAGGCTGACGAGCTGAGAGATAAGATAGGCGAGCTTGGCTATATCGTTGAGGAAACAAGACAGGGCACAAAGATAAAGAAAAAGTAAAGGAGCGTTAAATGAGCAAAAATAAACAGGATCTGGGTCCATACCGCAGAAAACAGTTTCAGACGTATTTTCAGTTTTCACTTATAGCAATTTGCTTTGTTATAATCTTTGTTCTCTTTTACGCCTGTACTGGCAGAAGCAAGAACGATATAGACTATACTGATGCAAAGGTGATACAGATGGACGAACCTGCCGATGACAGCCCTGTGGTGGTTTTTGAAACAAACAAGGGAACTTTCAAGGCTGTGCTTTTCCCTGATGAAGCACCGAACTATTGCAAGTTTTTCACCGGACTTGTGGAAAAAGGCTATTATGACGGCACTTATGTGAGCATGGTGCAGGACGGTGTGTATTTTATAGGCGGAACAAAGCAGGCTGACGGTCAGACAACTTCTGACACTGACACCACCACTATCGAGGCGGAGTATTCAAAAAACCTGTGGCCTTTAAAAGGTGCGCTTTGTGCATACACGCAGGAGCAAGGTCACTTGTTCAGCAAGAAGAAGGTTTCAAACAGCTATCTTCTTTTTGTTGACAACTATGACCTTACCGAGGAGGAGCAGGCGGAGCTAGACAGCAAGCTTGCAGACAGCAACAATATCCCTGAGGATATCACCGATGCTTTTGAGAAATATGGCGGTGTGCTGAATTTCTCTCAGCAGTATACTGTTTTCGGTCAGGTATATGATGGCTTGGATATTTATGATGAGATATGCGGTACTGATGTGGCTGACTCTGAGACGCTGAAGCCTAGGGAGGACATACAATTTACAAAGGTGTATATGTCTACCTATGGAGAGAATAAAAACAGCAATGCTTTTGCAGGCAGTGCGGATAGTTCTGAGGTTTCTGAGAGTGCGGTCGACAATGCAGACACAAGCTCGGAGATGTAAATTAATCATATCAATTAAAGCGAACGGGTGGATGCCTGTTCGCTTTTTATATTCACTGAAAATTCATTATTTATTTGTTTATTTCACTATAAATTTGTATTAAGCTCTGCTATACTACTCTTTAGAACATAAAGATTTTAACATTGTTTTCATATGAATCAAGGCTTAAAATCAGAAGATTTTATACTTAATATAAGAATATGAAACAAAAATTTTATTATATTAGACATGACGGCTTATATTGTAAATTACATTAATAACGTTAGCCGAGCCACAGTTCTTGACTTTATGAGCTTGTTGTGGTAAACTTAAAACCAAGTCCATGTGTGAAAAAATTCCGGCAGTGCCTGGGTTTTATGTGCGTTGAGCCGAGAGTTGAGCTTGCAAGGGTGTTGGACGATATTAACGAATTTTTTTTAGTAACAGAATAGGCAGGAAAGTCCTGTCTTTAAAATAGGAGGAAATTTTATGAGCGAATACAAGATCTACTCATTGCATATGGGTAAGGCAAAATGTGCTGTTGATTTGGGCGATGGCTCTGAGCGTGGAGAGTATGTAAATCAGGATTATATTCTCAACAAAATGGGCAGACCACACAGAAGCATAAGCCTTATGTACTGCTACTATCCGCTGGATAAGGAGTTCCCTGGAAGAATTTCTGAGGTAATGAAAGACGAAGATGTTTCTTTTGCATGGGATTATCCATATGATGATTATTTCACATACAAGGGCGGTCTTGAGGGCAACACAGAGGGCGAGCCTTTTACCTTCATGAGAGATGTAAGACGTCATGGACAAGACGTTACACTCACACTCACAGTTGACCCACACGTTTCAGACGAACAGCTTATCGCTATCGCAAATGACCTTAGACCTTTCGGCAGACTTCTTCTTAGAATAAACCATGAAGCTACAGGCAACTGGTTCTCATTCAACAAGAGATGCACTTATCAGGAAGTTGCTGATTTCTACTGCCGTTTCAATAAGATACTTAAGGAATATGCACCAAACGTTTCTACTATTCTTTGTATCGGTGGCATTGAAGATCTTAACAAGAAAGAGATCGAAAAGGAAGCAGAGTTTTCACAGGCTGTCAAGGAGACAGACATCTGGTCTGTTGACAAGTACATGGCTCTTCACTGGGGTTGGCCTTATGACGTTGCTGAAAGAGGCGGAACAAGCCACAGCAGAAGCAAGGTCAAGGACATATACAATATGACAAAGCGTTCTTTTGAGAGATTCAAGGAGATAAACGGCGGCGTTACAAAGCCAATGGTAATGAGCGAGTTCAACGCTGACGGTGATGTTACAGGTCCATACGATCAGGCGGCAATGGTAAAGGAATTTTGCGATATGCTCAAGGCTGACGGCGAGAGCTGGTTCTCAGGATTTACTTTCTATCAGTTCAGAGACAGAGGACGTCTTGGTCTTGAGATTCAGGACCCTAACTATGCTGACTGCGGTATCGAGCAGCCTGTTATGAAGACATACAAGGAAATAATCCACGATGATTTCTTCAGGCCTGCAATGACAAGAGGCGACGAGGTTACACTGCCATGCACGCTTCGTTGGGGCGGTTCTGAGGACGCTGAGGGTCTTGAGATCCCTCTCCACTTTGAAAAGAATCCACACTTCTGCGAGGTTACATTTGATGATGATTCAAACATCATGATGGAGATAAACGGCAAGTGGTTCTATAAGTCACCTGAGGCAAAGACGATCGACCTTATGGCAGCTTTCTTTGAGAAGCCGCTG
>OLQD01002531.1_pt1 | contig 13184 bp, 9 predicted proteins | sample 1672841 | NCBI WGS metagenome assembly OLQD01 (sample SAMEA3136729, study PRJEB25190) | human gut metagenome | biome: human gut; feature: human-associated habitat; material: faeces | place: Austria | collected 2013 | reverse complement strand
CCGTTGCCGAGACCATGCCGCCGCCGGACTTGGCCGTGAACTCTTTTTCCTCCAGCTCCTTCTGCATCCGCAGGAAGTCCTGCTGCATCTTCTGCGCCTGCTTCATCATGTTGGCCTGATTCATGCCGCCATAACCGCCGCGAAAACCGCCTCTTGCCATGTTTGTATCCTCCTGTGAATCAAAATTTTTTTATCGGATCGTTACGTTCGGGAAGCGTGTCAGCTCCTCGATCTGCCGCTGCTTGATCTGGGTCGCCGTGTCCATCGGCTGCATGACCACGCGGACATTTTGCCCGGTCAGTGTCTGCACGGCCAGACGGAATTTCTCCGCGATCTCGGGCTTGTTGAACATCGGGTAGGCCGGGGCTTTGTTCAGGTGCAGGGTCAGCGTGCCGTCAGATAGCTCACCGGCCGCCTGCAGCGGGTCAAGCAGAAAATGATAGATGCCGACCGGCAGCTCGCGCTCCATGTATGCGCACAGCGCCTGCCAGTCAAATGTGCCCGCTTCTGCGGGTACAGCCTCCGGCGCGGGTGCGGACACCGGTTCCGGGATCGGCTCGGGTTCGGGCTCCGGAACGGGTTCCGGGGTCGGCTCCGGAATGGGAGCGGGAACGGTCTCCGGCGGCTCCCAAGGGGGAACGTCGTCGTGTACCGGTCTCGGCTCGGGTTTTGCCTTCGGCGCAGAGACCGGCGGTGCGGGCGGCTCCCATGGGGGAACATCGTCGTGAACCGGCTTCGGTTCAGGCTTCGCCTTCGGCGCGGAGACCGGCGGTGCGGGCGGTTCCCAAGGGGGAACGTCGTCGTGTACCGGTTTCGGTTCAGGCTTCGCCTTCGGCGCGGGCGCAGATGCGCGCGGCGCGGGGATCGCCCCGCTGTATACGGTCTGTTCGAGCTTGTCCATGCGCGCGCACAGCGTCGGCACATCGTCGCATAGCTCCGGCCGGCAGAGCCGGATCAGGCACAACTCCGCCGCGATGCGCGGGTTCGGCTGCGATGCCATCGCGCCGAGCGTCTGCTGGATGCTCTGAAGGTTTGCCAGCAGCTGCGCGGACGAAAACGCACCGGAGAGCTCCTCAAGCGTGACCGGGTCATATGCGCCGGAGAGCAGCTCCCGGCCGCCGCGCGGCGCAACGGCCTGCATGAGCAGGTCGCGCTGGAGTATACTCAGCTCGTCGAGCAGGGCAGAGGGGTCTTTCCCATCCTGCCAGAGCGCGCGGAACTGTTCGAGCGCGCCTGCGGTGTCGCCGGCGGCAACGCTTCGCAAAAGCTGCGCCGTGCGCAGGTTTCCGGCAAGACCGATGGCGGAGATGACCGCGTCGGTCGAGATACATTCGTTTCCGCAGCACTGGTCGAGCAGCGTGAGCGCGTCGCGCATACCGCCGTCCGCCATGCGGGCGAGCAGCGCGGCCGCATCCGGCTGCAGGTTCAGATGCTCCTGCTGCGCGACGAAGTTCAGGCGCGCGGTGATCGTGTCGACCGGGATGCGCTTGAAGCTGTGCCGCTGGCAGCGGGACAGGATCGTCGCCGGGACTTTGTGCAGCTCCGTCGTTGCGAGGATGAACATGAGGTGCTCCGGCGGCTCTTCAAGGATCTTCAGCAGAGCATTGAACGCCGAGTTGCTGAGCATGTGCACCTCGTCGACGATATACACGCGCTTGCGTACGCTGGCGGGGGAAAACACCGCCTCATCGCGCAGGGCGCGCACGTTGTCGACGCCGTTGTTGGACGCGGCGTCCAGCTCGACCACGTCGAGGATCGACCCGTCGTCGATGCCGCGGCAGGCGGCGCACCGGTTGCACGGGTTGCCGTTGACCGGATGCTCGCAGTTGACCGCCTTGGCCAGGATCTTGGCGCAGGTGGTCTTGCCGGTCCCGCGCGTGCCGATGAACAGGTAGGCATGGGACAGACGCCCGGTCTCGACCTGCTTTTTGAGCGTCTCTGTAATATGCTCCTGACCGACAACGTCGTCAAACGTCTTCGGCCGGTATTTGCGATAGAGCGCCTGATACATCATTTGCGCGCGTCACCTCCGGGAACGGAAAACATAAAAAACGTGACCATTGACAAGACTACACACCCACCTTTGAATAGACGACATGCCCGTTACCACAGCAGCCAGCTCGGGCCCGGCGTCCCCACGGCACACGGAGTGACCTGCTTAATGCTGCTCGGTTCCCCGCCTGACATGGTTCACAGGGCTCCGTTGCGCGGGACCGAACCTTCAACGCCGCTTACTGCGGGCAGACGACACATCAACCTATCCGGGGGCGGGAATTCATCCCTGCTATAGCGGATTGCAGGTACAGGACACCGCTGGCTCCCCGACTAGTGCAGCCTTGTCAATGGCCACGTGCAAGTATTCTACTACAAAAGCGGCGATTGCGCAAGAGCGGGAAGCAATTTTCTTTTTCGGGGCTTTTTCGCACAAAAATGCGCCGGAAGAAAAAAAGGTCTTTACAAATGTGAAAAATGTGCTATAATGAACAAGCCTTGTGGGGGCGTAGCTCAGCTGGGAGAGCGTTCGGTTCGCATCCGAGAGGTCAAGGGTTCGAATCCCTCCGTCTCCACCATTGGACGCATATCCGAACCCTACATTGTGTGGGGTACGGTCTTTGTCCAAACCAAAAGACACTCCTTGTCTTAAAGCAAGGGGTGTCTTTTTCCATTTAGGTGATAAAGGTGAGTAATCGGGCGTTTTTCCTATAAACTCTCTCTTATACGCGCGTGCTAAGAAGAAGTTATAGGGATTTTGACCCGATTACTCACCTTTATCACCTTGTACAATTAAATGTAAAAATCCCCGGAAGCTAAAACCCCCGGGGATGCTGTTATATGAATATCATTTATCCGTCAGTTGCTTGATCGACTGATTAAGTCCCGTTGCAGCCCAGCCGGAAACGATACCGACAGCCGCAGCGTCCAGCCAGTTATCGGCCGGGTAACTGGGCACGCCCATCACCCATGCCACCACACCGAGCGCCAGCCCGGTCACGCCGCAGATAATGGGAATCCACTTGTCTGCCACATTGGTGGCCTTAACTGCCATACCTACCAGATACGCGATGGCGGTGATCGCCGCCACAGATGCAATACCAAAATCCATATGTATACCCCTTTCAGTTTTCTGTCGGTAGCTGCAAGAATTTACTGTGAATGTCATCCATCACGCCGTTGACTCCCAGCGCATGATACTGTTTCCAGCAATTCTCGAAATTCTGTCGGGCATAGATCGGGGCGTAACCCCGATCATGCCATTTGTTGTAATCTGCGATCATCTGCGCCCGCAACAGGGCCTGTACACCCAGTTTGGTCGCCGCAGTGTCCGCACGGTCATGCTTGATCTGCGTCGCCAGATGCCGGATCATGGCCAGCATCGCCGCGATCAGCAGCGATGGCACGCCCAGCAGGCAAAGCCACTGATATGTAGTCATCTGGCAGCGCCCTCCATCATCCGCTGGCACACGACCAGCGTCCGCATCATGTCCATAGACAGAGCGAGATTGCCGTCCCCAGTGCCTTTAAGCGTACCGTCATCGACGAGTGCCTGCAAGCTGTTAAGTGCCCAGTCGGGCACATCAGTCACCTTGCCGTCAACGACACGGCCATAGGTCTTGTGAGTCGCATCCCTCATGCGCTTCATGACATAAAGCATACGCACCATATCGGCGGACAGGTCAAGATTGCCGCCACCCGTGCCAGCGATAAGACCTTCATTCATCATTTCCTTGATCGTGCCACGCGCCCAGTCAGGGATTTCGTTAATGCTGTTGTATCTCATAACATCTTCCTCCTCATCGTTGTTGGCGATGCCGTGCATCGCATTATATACATCCTGCCTGAACCCATACATCGTCAGGCCGAATGGCTTCCACAGGTGCTCCGGGTCGGCGTGTGGGCTTGCTACACCACGCATACGTCCCTCGGAATGGCTGATAATGACGCCATCAGCCAAGGGGTCAAGGTCAAACTGGGCACAAAGATGTGCAAAAAGCTCCACCGCAGCCGCGTATGTGCCCCTAATATGGGTTTCGGTCGCCGTGGGGTTGAGATCGCGCCACTCGGCCCCATTACCCGTGTAAGCGATAGATGCAGGCTCGGTCATTTCCACACCGATGTGCGTTCTGTTGGCACTCCCGCCACAGTGCCATGCTTGTACAGTCCAAGGTAGTGTCTGATACACCATGCCGTCGCGCTGGACAAAAGCATGGACGCAGACACTCTGCCCGTTTGGGCGATACTGATTAAAATTTTGCGCCATTACCGCCGCGTTTGGCTGGGGGCAGCCGATGCTATGTAGCATGATGCCGCGTGGTTTAAGCGGCGTACAAATCTGGTAGCATCTGTTTTTGGTTGCGTATGCTTCGATAATCTTCATCAGCTGTTACCTCCTTCATCTCTGCATCTCATCAATCCGATGCTGTAGGGCATCCTGTAAAATCAACAAGAGGCTCTTTTGAGGCTTATATGATTTCTTCGTTTGTAGTAACAATTACATTTTCCAGCGTGTCGTAGAGCACGATTGAAAAATAGGCTGCGCCATTTGAACTGTCGAATTTAAAATCGGCAACTCCATTGGCAGCATTAAAGTTTATAACAGGCCCTGCTTGGCCTTTTTCGATATTGGCCAAAGATGTATATCCGACTTTGACTTGGGTTCGGTCAGACTTGAAAAACTTGATAGATTGATATAACATATCAGTGTTCCCTTTCCATCGAATACGCACGACATCACCCTTTTTGACCGGGAGCAAGCCCGTGATATTCGTCCCTGAGTGTGCAACAGGTGCACCGCTGCTGCTATTGTATCGCATATTTTTATACATAGGCGTATGCCCGATGACGTTTCCATCCATGTCAATCGCGGCATCAAGCAGGTTTGTATATGCTGGGGCTTGGGCTACAGCGGTTGCCGTGATAACAATATCGCCGATCACCTCTGGAATAGCTATGACCCCATCTTTGTAAAATGTGGACACGTCCTCACCTCCCATCATGATTTTTACATTACTGACTTCGCACCCCGTGTCGGCAGTTATCGCAGTACAATAAGACTGCCCGTCGATGACATACGCGCGTGGGTTGCTACTTGTGCATTTTGTCAAAGCGACCCGTACAGCTCGCCTCAGCACGTCCGTGCTGCCACGCAATACAGCAGCAGTCACGTCCTTCCCGCCCATCGTCACTTTGATGGATTCAATCAATTTGCCGTTCGTGGGAGTGATGCTTGCTACGAACGGCTGGTACTGCTGCACAGATGCCGCTCCGTTGCTGACTGTGACATCAGTGAGTGTTTTTGTGATGCTGTACGTTGCGATATCTGCCGTCACTGTCTCCGGCGTCCCGTCGATCATAGCTGCTCGGAAAGCGTTGATTTTTTCGATTGTAATGCCGCACGACACCATAAAATTAACCACCTTATCGCGGAAGGTCGCACCAGGATAGGCATTCAAGTAGTTAATCTCGCGCGTCCACGGCGTTTCGTTCCTGCGACGGGCTTCCGCATCTGTGCTGACGCCAGAATAAAAACTCGTGAGTTCGTAATCCTTATCACAGTCGGATTGTGATACCCCAAGTATCGCTTCGCACAGCAGAGCGACCACGCCCGTTCGATTTGCGCCTGCAGAGCAGTGGAAGTATGTCGGCTTGTTTGCGATGACATAATCGAAGAGCGGGTCGAAGATCGCTTTGATATTCCCGCTTGACTTCTGATACGCAAGGTCGTTCCATGTCATATCAACCCACAGCATATCTACGGTCGGTCCAAAGCCACTTTCTGTCCTGCCGTTCAGTTCAGCCGCAAAACGCAGGTCAATTTCCTTGAGGATTCCGAGCATATCAATCGCCTGCTGTCTGCCGTCATCGGTCAGATATCCATACATCTCGCCGCCCCTGAAGAGCAGCCCGTACTTTACCATGCCACCATCGCAATCCCAGCCTCCAAGATCGCGCACGTTGCCCACGTTCAGCAAATGAATCATGCGGCACGCTCCGGTCGGTTTAATGACGCCCTGCTGGATAACTTTTCCGTCAACAAGCAGCACAAAAGTTGATATCGAGCCCGGTGTGCAGTTATAGATTGTGATTGCTCCTGCGCTGACCGGCTGCGAAACACTGTTACCTGTGTACCCGTCCACGATTGTCAGCGTTCCGGCGGACTTCATCACAATGTCTACGCCAACAGGTCGGTTTGCGCTCACTGTCGTCACATATTCGGGTATCTGCGAGACAGCGTAGTCCGAGGGGTCGTAAGTGACGTTTTTCAGATACCTGTCTACCTCTGCGCGGCACTGGTCAAATGTGTACACTTCGGTTTCCACTCCGGTGTTCAAGCGCCTCACAGCATCGCCCATCTCCGCGACTTTGTATTTCGTTGCAGTGCCGTTTTTCGCGCGGATGGCGGCGGCGATGTCCTGTACGGCGGTTTCTTCGTAGAGCTTTTTCATCTCAGTAGCTCACCTCCGTGCCGTCGGCGATCGTCACTGTCTGCGCCGTGCTGCCATCATAGGCGACGGTGGTGCTGCCGATCTTGATCGTCAGCGCATTCGGACTTTTCAAGGCCGTGGGGATAGTGGGGATGTCATCCATAGATGCCAGCAGCGTATCGCTTGCCTGCACAGTGCCATTGACGATGGCGATAGTCATCGTCTGCGCGGGGAAGCCCATTGCAGCCAGCGCACCGGCGCCGGAAAATAACCATGTGTTTGAACTGGGCATCGGCAGAAACAACGGCAGAACCGCTGTGTATATGCCCATGGTGAATCGGCATTTAAGCTCCTTCCCCGCCTCATATGCCGCCTTGATGTCGGCCATTGCCACCGGGCAGGTGTAGTCTGGGTAATCACCAGCGAGGTCGATGTAGAATACCTCCGCGCCCGGCCCTTGTTCACCTCTTGATGGCTTGCCTGTATCGGTGCTGCCAAGATACCAGTGCCCATTATCACCAATGTGCGGTGTCACGCCATCAGCGCCGGGGCCGCCGTCTTTCCCCGGCGCACCATCTGCGCCGTCCTCGACCGTGGCAATGGCCGTCCCGTCCACGCTAATGGTCGTTGCCTTGCCGGTCTTTGTGGCTGTTACCACTGGACTGTGGCCATCCTTGCCCGGAGCACCGGCAGGGCCAGTAGTACCCGGCGTGCCGGGGTCGCCCTTTGCGCCGGTTGCTCCGCGTGACGGCTTCCCGGTATCATTCTCGCCGAGATACCAGTGCCCATTGTCGCCGATGTGCGGCGTTATACCGTTTGTGCCATCCTTGCCGTCCTTGCCTGGCGCACCAGTCGCTCCTGTGTCGCCTTTATTGCCGGGATCGCCCTTGCCGCCTTTAAGTTCGGCCGCGGCGATGAGGTTTGTCCACGTGCTGCCGCCGTCCGTGCTGTACTGGATGTAGCCGTCCGCTACGCGCAAGGCCATGCTTCCCGCGCCGCCTGACCGCGCCGCCTCGTTGATCGCCGCGACAAGATTTTCCTTTGCCTCCGTCGTTAGGTCTGCAAGGTCGCCGATCTCGGTGCGCAGACGGTCGAAGCCAGCGTGCTCTGTCGGGGTGTAAACGTAGTCTGACGGTTTGGGACGTGCAAACACAGGAAGATTGACTTGCGCCTTGGTGTAACCACCGTTAGTATCGGAAACCCAAGCGTATACAATTAGCGTTCCGGGAACTTGCAGTAGTTCATCGGGAATCGCCGCTTTTCTGTTTTTAACCTCGATAGTATATGGAATATCGGTTATTTTCTCGATGCTTGTAAAATGCGCTTGTGAAACTGTATCGTCACCGAACTCGATGATTCTACCGGCATCCCATTGAAACAGTTCTCCACGTCCATCTGCGAGTTCAAGTGTCATGATATCCCCTCCTTATTTGTACCGCCCCACGACGTAATAGCTGATCTGCGGGGAGTCAACAATCGCGTCGGATCCTCTCACGCACTGATATGCTGGGGCGTGCGTAAGACGTGTACCTATGTCGTTTTCGGTATTTGTAGCGAGCCAGATGTTGCCACTTCCAACCGTTGGCGTCGCCGATACGATCGGGTTTTCAATAAAAGCAAACGGATACTCACGCGCTTTCTTGTTTACCTCGAGGCCCATCCACGATGCGGTATACAGTGGCCCCCATGTCTGCGATGTCATTGTCAGCGAGGGTGCGACGAACGTCGCCCACATCTCAGCGACACCGCTCGCCCATTTACGCCACATCCACTTGCCGGTCAAGCCTTGCTCTACAATGTAATCAACGCCAAGTTTAGACAAAATATCTCGGATAGATATACCGTTAAGTTTCAAATCTCCGACGATAGTCATGTCACCATTCAGATCGACAGGCCATTTAAATTGCACGGTCTTTTCTTTTTCGGCGATGCCTCCAAAGCATACGGACGGTAACGAGAAGTTGATGTTAAGTGGCACTTCTATGGTCGTAACTATGATTTCCTTGGACGTTTTGCTGCCAAAAGCGTCAGAGACGGCTACTTCCAGCTTTCGAGTGGTATCGGTTCCGACACCCGAAAGGTATAGTGTTTTTGCGCCTGCGCTTTGATTGGTAACTGCCTGCTTTACAACACTGTCGAGTGATACTGTAAGATTGGCTCGGTTATCCGGCAATGCCATCGCCAGCGTAAAAGTGATTTTGATGTCCGCTCCGCTTGGGTTTTCTGCCCACGCGCTCTCGGCGTAACTGCCGCGAACATATGCCAGATTATTGATAACCGGGGTGGTATACGCGGACACAGATAGATTCGTGCTATATGTTGCAGTACGTTTTCTGGAATCTGTCACGACAACCTTTACAGGGATGCTTCCGCTATCGGGCAGGCTGTTTTCCGCATTAGCGTCAACGACTTTCCCATTTACGGTCATCACAGTGTCGATGATCTTACTTCCCATCACGCCAGCCGCAGTTATACTCGCTTTTACTCGGCTTTTGTTCTGAACCCAACCATAAATACTCTCATATCCCGCCGCATCCGACAAACTAACAGACACGGTGGGTACTGTATCGGGGGAAACAGTAATTTTCGTCCACACGTCAGTAGACCCGATCAGGGTATCTCCGTTATAAGTCATGCATCTAAAATGCATCTGACCTGATTCCGCGCCGGTAAGCAAATTTGCAAATGATTTAAGAGGTGTCCACTTAATCGACCGCTCTGCGGTTTTAGTCGCAATCGTGCCGTGGTACCGTATGCCGAAGTTATAAATAATCGTGTGGGTAAAATCGTTACTCGCGGGATCAAGTGTAATTGTACCCTCTTGCCCCATTACCAGAGGAGCTATAACGGGCGTCGTCGCACGAGGAATTGTACTTAGAGTCAACGTTTGAGATTTTTCAACTACACCCGCGTTGATTCTCGTATCCATCCACGTGTTTACCGTAATCGTACCGGTGCCATCGTTCCTGTGGGGGACAGTGATTGTGGTATCAACGATTGTCTTAGTTGTGCCTTGGGGGAGAGTATAACTGACACTGTATTGTGTTCCTTGTCCACCGTTGATGTATATATCGTAGTACGCGGTTCTGGAATAATCATTGTGGCTTGCGCCGGTCTGCGTAGATTCCCACAAAATTCTTACCTGAGACGTATTGTCCTGAATATTTTGACTGATTTGAGATAGTGTCAGGCTTTGATAAACCGCCATCAATTCACCCCCACAAAACTAACAGATTGGTTCGGCTGTACAACGATGCTCATCGGGCCAAGTCTGAATCTCGACAACTCTACCAGTTCAAAACTGTTATTATTCCAGTATGCTAAGAGCATTCCGTTTGCATCATAGAAGCCAATTTTGTCGTTGTATTCCCTGAGCGTAATTTCAGATACCGAAGAGCCGATTCTTAAAACCGGATGCCCGTCATCATCCATCCCGATATCAATAAAATCGGAGAGAGTTTGGCCGTTCACAGTAACGCGTTCCGCTGACATTTGACCGGTGGTAATAGCATTTGCATTGATTTGCCCGTCCATCGTCAACGCCACACCGCTAATCGTCTTTCCTCCGTCTTTGGAGTATCCAAGCCCGTTGATATTCATCAGCCACAGGCGGGTATTATCTTCGACAGTTGGGGTATCACGTACCATCCACCCAGTAGGATATCCATTTTCATCATAGAGGACTTCCCAATATCCGCCCTTTGCACCAATGATGCGCTCGGTCGCGTCCTGCATCGCTTTTGCAAGCCCCGCATACTCGCGCTTAACTTTTTGGATGATGGGGTTCTCGACAGTATAGTTTGAGTCCGGTGGGCCGTAACAGATAGTGGTAGCACTCATGCCGCCTTTAACTCGCAACTCCTGTGACATAACCAAAACGGGCAGACCGCCTCCGTCAAGGTCTGTACTGTCGATAACGTGTATAATGTCACCGGCTTCAACGGACGGATCGCCACGCCACTTTACTTCTAGTGGCATCAGAGTCAGACTTTTTATCTGTTCAAACACCGAGGCGGCAACCGCTTCTGTCATATATGGATTTGTTGCCGAAATGCTAGTTCCCGTCCCGACAGTAATCGGATTATCTTCCGTACCGGTGACAAGCGCCTGAATTGTGAATCGATCGTCGGCTGTCTTTTTCAAACCATTCTGATATTGCGCGTCAAGCCCTACGGTAATACCCTCTGAATATTTGCGAAAAACCAACTGACCTGTCGCGTCGAATTTTGCATTCGCACCGATTAGTCCTGCCAACCATCCTAACTGCTGACGGATTGTACCCGCGTAAGAATTGGAAATTACCATATCCGGGAAAGCGACTTCCGGGGCAGTGATATTCGCCTGTAGACAGATATCGGTCAGCATCGCATTCGGAGTGGCCGGAAAACTAATGGTGGGGGTATATTCGTCAGTCAGTGCCGCCATGCGGTCATAACCGGTGATCGTGAGACACAGGTTGCCGCTATTCTCTACGCCGTCAGAGGGGACGTAAAACACGCCTTTCGGGATGTATACAGTTCCGCCGTCTCCGGGGAGAATGACTCCGACAGAAGGGGCGAAATACGCCCCGTTTAGGGGGAGCGCGGGAGCCTGCTTATAAATCGTCACTTTGCATTGCGAGGAAAAAGACGCTCCGATCGTTACACCGTCCGATGACCCGCACTGTTCAGTAACAACGATTTCCTGAATTTCAGAAGCGGCAAGCTCGCTGACACCGTTAAATGTGATTTTACTAGTAATACTTCTTCCCGGCGATTTACACGCTTCATGGAAGGATTCTGTCACAGTGTACATGGCGCTTCACCTTTCAATAAAATTCATGGATAGACTGTTCCACAGATAGACCCCGTTGATGAGACTATACATAGGAGCAGTTCGGTCGCCCACATAAGCAGTCATGCTTCGAGTTTCTCCGGTCAGCGCATCGGGATATGAAACCGTGAAAAAGGTATCCGTGACGGCGTTCAGCAAAGTAGACATATCCGCCGCGGTCATTGGAGGCCACGAGAGAGTTAGTTTCCTCTTTATTGCAACCCGATCCCGAAATAGGTCGCCATTCTGATTTCGACCCGTCCCGTCAGCGTCAATGTCTTGGATGCTCCATGACAACTGAGCAGGGTCAGGCAGAGGGACAGAAGTCCCGTCTGCCTTTGTGATTGTAAGAATTGCCATAATTTCTCCTTATGCCAGCAGGGGGCTAAATCCAGTTGCGCGGATGACGGCATTGTTTTCGTCAACCATTTGCCTAAACAATTCTTTACCGTTCATCTGCACAATTACCGTGATCGGGCGACTGTTGCTCGAATTTGTTTCGCCGCTTGCTCTCTGCACTGCCTCGTACACACCTTGCGATACAGATTCGACAATCTGATCGTTGTTCGCTACAGCCGTCTTTCCTCCAATGCGTCCAACCATCTCAGCCCCTGCTTCACGCGCGATAAAGAGCTGTCCTTCATCCACAAAACCGCCATTAGCCAATCTTGGGATACTGACATAAGAGATGGTACTAATACCTCCGCCAACGATACTCAGTACCGAATTGACTTTCCTGATAAAATTATTCAGCGGCCAGATAATGCCATTGAGCATTCGTTCCAGCAAACTAATCGCGCCATTTACCAACGCTCTAAAGGCTGAATTGATAGCGTCAACCACATTCGACTGGAACCACCCGCCGACTCCCGCGAATACGCCAGCGATTTTGTCCCAAAGCGAAACGAAAAATCCACCGACCGATGAGCACATCGACCTGAATGCTGTTTGCACTGGGGTGATAATTTTGTTTTTAAACCAATCCGTCACAACGCCCCACTCAGCTTTAACCTTCGTCCATGAGGTCGTAAAAGAAGCAGCGATTTTAGTTCCGAGCGTTGAGAAGAAAGTATCGACCGGAGTGATTACTTTGGTGTTAAACCAATCACCTACGGTTGACCACAGTGCGCAAATGGAATTCCAAGCATTCGTGAAGAACTGGGCGATGTCCGTGCAAAGATTACTGAAAAAGGTAGAAATACCGTTAACAATGTTGGGAATCAGAGTTCCAAGAAGAGTACCACCCAGATTTGTGATTCCCTCGATGACACCGGAAACCCAACCCGTGAATCCATTTACAAGTCCATCGATCACACCTGAAAAGATTTTAGAAATACCGGAACCGAAAGTGGCAAAGGATTTCTTAACCAAATCCAAATCACCAGTAAATACACCTTTTAAAAATTGTGCGAATCCCGTGAATACTTCCACAACGCCTGTCACCGCAGTGACTACGCCGTCTAGCACACCAACCAGACCGTTAAATAACCCGATTAAAGAACTTCCGACAACTGTGATTACTACTTCGCCGATGAAGTTCATGAGGCTACCGATAGTAGATTTCAGGCCATTCCAAAAGCCGTCAACCCAACCGAGTTTTTCACCTAACTGATTCAGTTTGTCGTTGAGCGCCTGCAAGCGTTCTCCAACTTTCAGCTTTCCAAAGGTGTTTGCCACTGCCGATTTAATGTCGTTCCATCTCTCAATAAGAACTTTGAGAGTAGCAATGACTACTACCAAAATTGCAACAGCAGGAGCCGCAACCTTGGCAACCATCCCAAGTACAGACAAAAATCCTTTTACTCCGCCGCCAGCCGCGTTAAATTGTAAGGCAACTCCCGCGATACAACTTGCGAGTTTTGAAAGGATCGCTTGACCTGCGCCCGAACTAGCAAACGTGGCAAACCCCGCTTGCAACGTAGCAACTGCGGCAGAAACCATTTTCCCGAT
>OLQD01002526.1_pt1 | contig 13199 bp, 9 predicted proteins | sample 1672841 | NCBI WGS metagenome assembly OLQD01 (sample SAMEA3136729, study PRJEB25190) | human gut metagenome | biome: human gut; feature: human-associated habitat; material: faeces | place: Austria | collected 2013 | reverse complement strand
AACGCCAAGTTTGTCGAAGTCTTTCTGAGTCTTAGGCTCAACTGCAATACCGATAACCGGATCTGGGAAGTCCATAGCTTCGAGTACAATCGGATGTGCTTCGTCGCAGAGAGTATCACCAGTACGGATATCCTTGAAACCTACACCTGCACCGATATCACCGCAGCCGATGAAGTCTTTCGGGTTCTGCTTGTTTGAGTGCATCTGGAACAGACGAGAGATACGTTCCTTCTTGCCAGAACGGCTGTTGAATACGTAGCTACCAGCGTCGATTTGACCAGAGTAAACGCGGAAGAAGCAAAGACGACCTACATACGGGTCAGTTGCAATCTTGAATGCCAATGCACTCATCGGTTCGCTTGTCGACGGTTCGCGTCTTTCTTCCTTCTCTGTATCACCTACAGCGTGACCTACTACTGCACCTGAGTCAAGCGGGCTTGCCAAGTAAGCGCAGACAGCGTCCAACAGACATTGAACACCCTTGTTCTTGAATGAAGAACCGCAGATCATCGGAACGATATCCATAGTCAAAGTAGCCTTGCGGATAACTGTGCGGATTTCGTCTTCTGTGATTGTTGAAGGATCGTCGAAATATTTTGCCATGAAGTCGTCGTCATATTCGGCGATAGTTTCAAGCATCTTGTCGCGCATTGTTTCGCATTCGTCCTTCAATGAAGCCGGAATTTCTTCCACGCTGTATTCAGCACCCATTGTTTCGTCGTGCCAGAACAAAGCCTTCATTGTAACGAGGTCAACTACGCCCTTGAAAGTTTCTTCAGCACCGATTGGAACCTGGATAGCTACCGGGTTGGCACCGAGAACGTCGCGCACTTGACGAACTACTTCGAAGAAGTTTGCACCTGAACGGTCCATTTTGTTTACATAACCGATACGAGGTACGTTATACTTGTCAGCTTGACGCCATACAGTTTCAGACTGAGGTTCAACACCACCTACTGCACAGAATGCTGCAACGGCACCGTCGAGGATACGGAGTGAACGTTCTACTTCCACAGTAAAGTCAACGTGTCCCGGAGTGTCAATCAAGTTGATTTTGTACTTGTTGCCAGCATAGTTCCAATATGTAGTAGTGGCAGCTGATGTAATGGTGATACCACGTTCTTGTTCTTGTTCCATCCAGTCCATTGTTGCAGCACCGTCGTGCACTTCACCGATTTTGTGAGTCAAACCAGTGTAGAACAGGATACGTTCAGAAGTTGTAGTCTTACCGGCATCGATGTGAGCCATGATACCGATATTTCTAGTCAGCTTAAGTTTGTCGTCTATATTAGCCATTGTAAATCTCTATTTGATGAAATTAAAATCTAAAGTGAGCGAATGCACGGTTAGCTTCTGCCATACGGTGCATATCTTCTTTACGCTTGAAAGCACCGCCTTGTTCGTTGAAAGCATCTACGATTTCTGCAGCGAGTTTGTCGCTCATAGTCTTGCCTCCACGTTTGCGTGCGAAGTTGATTAGATTTTTCATTGAAATAGATTCCTTACGATCCGGGCGGATTTCAGTAGGAACTTGGAATGTCGCTCCACCCACACGACGTGATTTAACCTCTACTTGAGGAGTGATGTTTTCCAACGCTTTTTTCCAGATTTCGAGCGCTGTTTTTTCTTCGTTCGGCAATTTTGACTTCACAGTCTCAAGTGCGCTATAGAAAATGGTGTAAGCGGTGTTTTTCTTTCCGTCATACATCAAGTGGTTCACAAATTTTGAAACACGAGTATCACCGAACACAGGATCCGGCAACACAATTCTTTTTTTAGGTTTAGCCTTTCTCATTTTTAAATCAAATTTGTTTTTGTTCGTTTGGTTGCTTTTAGCATCTTCAACAGCCTACTCTTATGCTGTTTACTCCGCCGAATTTTTCAATCCAATAAACAAAAACTAAGTTTTAACTCGTTTTGTTTATCTCTCTGCGTTTGTGCTTGGGGTCAATGATTATTTTTTACCCTTTGCAGCTGGAGCAGCTCCTGGTTTTGGACGTTTTGCACCGTATTTAGAACGACGCTGTGTTCTTCCTGCAACTCCTGCAGTATCCAATGTACCTCTGACAATGTGGTAACGTACACCTGGAAGGTCCTTAACACGACCGCCACGTACCATTACGATTGAGTGTTCTTGCAAGTTGTGACCTTCACCCGGGATATAAGAGTTCACCTCTTTACCGTTAGTCAATCTTACACGGGCAACTTTACGCATTGCCGAATTAGGTTTCTTAGGAGTTGTTGTGTAAACACGAACGCAAACACCACGGCGTTGCGGACAGCTGTCCAATGCCGGTGACTTGCTCTTGTCTTCCAATGCTACACGTCCTTTTCTTACTAATTGCTGAATTGTAGGCATCTTAGTTCTTTTTGTTTCTTATTACTATTAATTAAATCTAAAGTTTCGTTTTTGACGGATTTACATCTTTATGGTATTGACACTTTTTGCCCATAATTTTCAAGGCCTTGCTAAACCACTCGGATGCCTATCCGAAAAGCGTTGCAAAGATACACACTAAATTCCTATCTGCCAAATGTTTTTAGTCCCCTCTTATATAGTAATGAGCCAATATGCCTATTCTATGCGGTTTTTACGTTTTAAGCAACTGAATTATTTAACAATACATATAGATATATTATTTATTTTTAACTATGTTATAAAACACATTTATGTCCAATTAGCAAGATTCACCACAAAATCGTCCGATTCTTGAAACAATTTACTAACTTTGGAAATCAAATTCATTGAAGTTATGGAACAACTGAACGTCATTCTTTTCGACGCTAAGGATACGTGGACCGATTTGCTCCCGATTTCCTATACACGCCCCCTTGCCGATGTCCGTTTCGGCATCCTCACGATACGTGAGAAATGGGAAAAGCACATTCCGCAGGCATCTTTCTCCTATCTGACGAAGGACTACCTGCGCGTGAAGTTTCCGATGAACGAAGCAGCCGACAATCTTTTCATAGCCGGCAACATCTGCCCCGACCCGCAGCTGACCGCCGCACTGCTGGCATTGAAGCCGGGCGAAGCCCTCGCCACCGACAACTGCCTGCTGGGCTATCGCGGAACCTTTACCGATTTCGAAAACCAGAATTTTGCACAGAAGCTGAACTACGAAGGCGAAACATTCGGAATACACCAGCTCTACGACATATTCCTTTATAACGACCGCGCCATGGCTGCCGACTATCCGCTCGTCGTAGCGGGCCGCGAGTCACAGCCGCTCAGCAAAACCTGCACCGTTGTCGGGCCGACTCATTTCGACGACGGAACACCTACAATTTTCATCGAGGAAGGTGCATGGGTGGAAGCCGCTACGTTCAACACCACAAACGGCCCTATATATATAGGTAAAGAAAGCACCGTTATGGAAGGCTCCTGCATCCGCGCCCCGTTCGCTGCCGCCGAACACTGCTATGTGAACATGGGTTCAAAAATCTACGGAGCAACGACTCTCGGACCGTACTGCAAGGTCGGAGGCGAACTGAACAATGTCGTAATGATAGGCTACAGCAACAAGGCGCACGACGGATTCCTCGGAAATGCCGTCATCGGCGAATGGTGCAACCTCGGTGCCGGAACCAACGCGTCGAACCTCAAGAACGACTATACGGAAATCAAACTGTGGAACTACCGCGCACACCGCTTCGTCAAAACCGGTCTTCAGTTCTGTGGCCTGATTATGGGTGACCACTCGAAGGCGGGCATCAACTGCATGTTCAACACGGCCACCGTCATCGGTGTTGGTGTCAATGTCCACGGAGCCGGATTCCCGCGTAATTTCGTGGCCTCATTCTCCGAAGGCAGCGTTGCCGGCTATACCGACGTGTCGATGACGAAGTTCTTCGACATAGCCAAACGCGTGATGGCACGCCGCAACATCGAACTCAGCGAAGTCGACAAGGAAATATTCTACTCCATCTACAACATTGCCGACAACTACAAATAAAAACAGAACAAGGGCGGTGCAGAAAACCACATGCACCGCCCTTGCTGTATACTGACGTTACCGAAAAAATCAGTTGCTGTTTTTCTTTCCGTACCACCGTCTGAAAATACGCCATTGCTTCTTGACATGGGCATAAACCACCGGTATGCGCGGATTGACCGAACCGGAAAGCGGATTAGTGATTGCCGGAAGTTCGTGTCCCTCTCCAAGCTGGTCGGGATATACCACCATAAGGCTCGTATTGGCAAAATAACGGCTGATTTGAGAAGCAAGATGCTCAAAAGAACTCAGATAGGACATCGTTCCGCGGCGGGCACTGACAATGACCAGCAGGTGGTCATAGTTCACTTCCGTCGACAGCAACAGCAGGTCATCCCAACTCTCCATCAGGTTCAGGCGCACCGTGTCGGAAGCGGCCTTAGAACCCAACAGACGGCGGATATACTCCAAAGTCTGTGCTGCGGCGTGGAAGTAGATGCGGCAACCGAGTTCGCTGCTGAGCTTGCCCATCTGTCTCACCCATTTCGAAAAACCGCTTTCATACTCCGCATTCGGCGGCACAGCCACTACGATACGGCGAATCGTATTGAGCGGCATCAACATTTTTACGATTATTATTTCCCTGCTGATTTCCGTCAGCAAGGTTTCTGTCAGATTACCGAGAAACGAGTCAATGATATTCGACTTCCGGTGCAGACCGATAATCACATCCGTGGCCTCAATTTCTTTTTGCGTATGCACAATACCCGAAGCAATGTTCAGGTCATAGCGGCTCAACAGCTGCAAAGGCACGTCGACGGCACTGGCAATTCTGCCCGCCTTTTCCAACGACATTTTTCCCTGCCGCAGACGCGAGTCGGTATTGTTGTCGTTTATCACGTTCAGCGCATACAGATTGTTTTTCTGACGGCTGTCGCGTATCACCAGCGCAAGGCTGACCAGATAATTGATGGTTTCCGGATTACCCACCGAAATCAGTATCCGTTCCCTTTCTTCCTTCTGCGAAATGTCGTCAGTCTTGTCGGCCTCGGCCATAGCCAGTTTTTTGGCTGCACGCTCGGTCATAAACGAGCTGACAACGCAGGTGACGAGAATCAGCACAATGGTACCGTTCAGTACATCATCGTTCAGCAGACGCTCCCCGTTGTCGAGTATAATGTTGTAGCCAACGAGCACAGCCGCCAGCGTTGCCGCAGCCTGCGCGTTGCTCAAACCGAATATCAGTTCGCGTTCTATTTTTTCAAGACGGCAAATCTTCTGTGTCAGGAAAGCCGCAATCCATTTGGTGATAAGAGCCATCACAATCATCACGCCGGCCACCTTCATCGATTCTACATGTCCGAAGAAAACCCGCACGTCGATAAGCATACCGACACCAATCAGGAAATAGGGAATGAACAGAGCGTTGCCCACAAATTCCAGATGGTGCATCAATGGAGAAACCCGCGGAATCAGTCGGTTCAGCACCAATCCGGCGAGAAAGGCGCCCAAAATACCTTCCATTCCGATAAGCTCCATCAGCCCGGCAGCAAAGAACACCATCGCCAGCACAAAGATGAACAGCACTACCCCATTGCTGTACTGACGGAAGAACCAGCGCCCGATACGCGGGAACAGATAGACTATCGCACCGCCGACAAGCATCACATTAATAATAATCCACAGCCACCCCAACGAACCGGCTTCCTCGCCCTTGAACATACCGCCGATAATGGCAAGCACAAGAAGAGTCAGCGTGTCGGTCACGGCTGTTGCACCTACGGCAATGCTGACGCTCCGATGTCGGGATATGCCGTAGCGAATGACTATCGGATAGGCAACCAGCGTATGCGAGGCATACATACTTGCCAGAAGCAAGGAAGTCAGGACACTGTATTTCAACACATATATATTACTGAGAAATCCGAGCACCATAGGGACAATGAACGCCATAAGTCCGAGCGTGACGGCCTTTCCCCGGATGCTCTTGAAGTTTTCCATGTTCATTTCCAGTCCGGCAAGGAACATGATGTAGAATAGCCCCACCTGGCCAAACAGTTCAAAACTGCTGTCGCGCGCCAGAATGTTCAGGCCGTGTTCCCCGACAATCACACCGGCGAAAATCATACCGATAATGTGCGGGATATTGAATTTTCCGAGCACAATGGGTGCCAACAGGATGATGCAAAGCACAAGGAAGAAAATCCATGTGGGGTCGGTTATCGGGAATGTTATATTAAAAAGTGCATCCATTCAATCAAACTGTGTTAGTCAGTTATACACCAAAATGCCCCCGCACGGCTAATCATAGGATACGCATAGCAGTAGACACAAGCAAATTTACAAATTTTGGCAATAATAACGAAACAGCCGGGGATAAAAAATCACGATGCCGCCATTCTTCCTCCATTTTGCACTTTGAAATGATAAAAACCTATAATTCTGCAACTTTCTCACCAAAAACTTAAAAACTTCAAGACTTTTGTTAGCTTATTCCTATAAATATTTGTACTTTTGCAACCAAATCACATTCTAATCAATTAAATTAAAAGATATAACGTAAAAACTGATTGAAAAAATGAAAGTAGCTATTGTTGGCGCCAGCGGTGCCGTAGGACAAGAATTCCTGCGCGTTCTGGATGAACAGAATTTCCCTATCGACGAACTGATGCTTTTCGGCTCTAAACGCAGTGCCGGACGAACTTACACGTTCAAAGGCAAAGAGTACGTTGTGAAAGAACTCTGCCACAACGATGACTTTAAAGGTGTCGACATAGCGTTCACGTCAGCCGGTGCGGGAACTTCAAAAGAATTTGCGGAAACCATCACCAAGTACGGAGCCATCATGATTGACAACTCCAGCGCATTCCGCATGGACGAGGACGTGCCTTTGGTTGTTCCGGAAGTGAACGGCGACGATGTCTTCAACACTCCGCGCAACATCATTGCCAACCCGAACTGTACGACAATCCAAATGGTTGTAGCATTGAAGGCCATCAACAACCTTTCGCCAATCAAGTCTGTACACGTTTCCACTTATCAGGCTGCCAGCGGTGCAGGTGCTGCTGCCATGGATGAGCTGGTAAACCAATACAAGGAACTGGCAGAAGGTAAGGAACCGACCATTGAAAAATTTGCATACCAGTTGGCCTACAACGTAATTCCTCATATCGACGTGTTCATGGACAACGGCTACACGAAAGAGGAAATGAAGATGTACCACGAAACAAAGAAAATCATGCATGCTCCGGAGCTGAACGTAAGCGCAACTTGCGTACGTGTTCCGGTGATGCGCGCTCACAGCGAAGCCATCTGGGTGGAAACTGAACGCCCCATCAGCGTGGAAGAAGCTCGTGAAGCCTTCAGCAAGGCAAACGGTGTTGTCGTAATCGACAATCCTGCCAACAAGGAATACCCGATGCCGCTCTTCGTGGCTAACCAGGACCCTGTTTACGTTGGCCGCATCCGTAAGGACCTTACCAACGAAAAAGGCCTGTCGTTCTGGGTTGTAGGCGACCAAATCAAGAAAGGTGCCGCCCTCAACGCCGTACAGATTGCACAATACATGATTGCAAACAAGAAATAAATCTCTCGCCACTTTATGATACAAGGCTGCCGCTCGAAAGAGAATCGGCGGCCTTTTTTCTTTTTTGCCGCAGGCTGTTGGCAGATGACAGCTATTTTATTAATTTTGTATTGCTACCATTAAAAAACATAAAAACCGTTAATACCCTGCAAAATGAAAAAACTATTCCTCATCGTCGCAGCTTTTGCCCTACTGTTCAACACACAGGCACAAGTGCCCTATACTCCGACAGAATCCAACCTACAGGCACGGACAGAATTTCAGGACGCCAAATTCGGAATCTTTATCCACTGGGGACTTTATGCCATGCTCGCCACCGGCGAATGGACAATGACCAACAAGAATATCAATTATAAGGAATATGAAAAGCTTGCCGACGCCTTCTATCCCCACAATTTCAATGCAAAGGAATGGGTTGACGCCATCAAGGGCTCGGGAGCGAAATATATCTGCTTCACATCGCGCCACCACGAAGGTTTCTCGATGTGGGACACCGACCAGTCCGACTACAATATCGTTGATGCTACTCCTTACGGAAAAGATGTGGTGCGCCAGCTTGCCGACGAATGCAGCCGTCAGGACATGAAACTGCATCTCTATTACTCGCTCATCGACTGGTGGCGCGACGATGCACCGCGAGGCCGCACCGGACTGGGCACAGGCCGACCGGGTACAGCCATAAGCTATCCGCACTACTACGAATTCATGAAAAACCAACTGACGGAACTGCTGACCAACTACGGAGAAATCGGTGCCATCTGGTTTGACGGCGTATGGGATCAGGACCGCAATCCTAATTTCGACTGGAAACTGCGCGGACTCTACGACCATATCCATAACCTGCAGCCGGCATGCCTTGTGGGCAACAACCACCATCTCGAACCGTTTGAAGGAGAAGACATTCAGATTTTCGAACGCGACCTTCCGGGAGAAAACACCGCCGGACTTTCGGGACAAGCCATCAGCCGACTGCCGCTGGAAACCTGCGAGACAATGAACGGAATGTGGGGATACAAAATCACAGACCTCAACTACAAGCCGACCGCCGAACTCATCCGCTATCTGGTGCGTGCTGCCGGACGCAACGGCAACCTGCTGCTGAACATCGGCCCGCAACCCGACGGACGACTGCCGGAAACAGCCGTCGAACGACTGCGTGAAATGGGCGAATGGCTCGGAAAATACGGAGAAAGCATCTACGGAACCCGTGGCGGAGAAATCGCACCGCATCCGTGGGGCGTAACCACACGCAAGGACAACAAACTCTATGTCCACATCCTCGAACTGGCCGACAATGCCCTGTTCCTTCCGGTGGCGGAAAAAGTGAAATCCGCCCGCTGCCTGAACAACGGTGAAGCCGTCAAGTTCGACAAAGTCAAGGACGAAGGCATCGTTGTACGGCTGTCCAACGTACCGAAAGATATCGACAGAATCATTGAATTAACCTTTTAACCCTTAAGTCATTACTGCCCAATACAAATTACAGATAAAACAACCAGAGATATGGCAGAAACCAACCGCATAGAATATAAAAGAGAGCTGACTCCGGAACTCGACATCGAGAAGGAAATTGTTGCCTTTCTGAATTACAAGGAAGGAGGATACATCTATATCGGCATTGATAAAGACGGAGCAACTGTGGGGGTTAAGGATGTAGATGATTGCATGCTGAGATTGAAAGACCGCATCAAGCACAATATATTTCCTTCCGCAATGGGTCTGTTTGACATTGCTGAAGAACAAAAGGATGGACATAGTATTATCAAAATCACAATAGCAAGCGGAATTGAGAAACCTTATTTCAAAACGAAATATGGAATGACACCTCGCGGAGCTTATTTACGGGTGGGAACATCGGCAGAACCTATGCCTCAGGAACAGATTGACCGTCTGTTTGCCATGCGAACACGCAATTCCATCGGACGCATAGTGTCCAACCGACAGGATTTGAGTTTCGAGCAATTACGTATCTATTATGATGAACGAGGCAAAAGGCTTAACGACAGTTTCAAACGAACATTGGAATTACTTACAGAAGACGGGAAATACAATTTTGTTGCCTATCTTTTGGCAGATGAGAATGGTAATTCAATCAAAGTAGCAAAATATTCAAGCCTTGACCGCTGTGAATTGGAAGAAAATAACGAGTACGGATATTGCTCACTCATTAAAGCAACCAAAAGTGTATTGGCAAAATTGGATATTGAAAACAAGGTAGCCGCCACTATAACACCTATGGAACGCATCGAAACTCCTTTGTGGAATAAGGTTGCTTTGCGCGAAGCTGTAATCAATGCAATAGTGCATAATGATTACTCTTTTGAAGTTCCGCCCAAATTTGAGATATTTCCCGACCGACTTGAGATAACCTCGGCCGGCCGTTTACCGGAATCTCTTACAAAAGAGGAATTCTTCAATGGTATATCCATTCCACGCAACAAAGAACTGATGAGAATTTATCGAGATTTGGAGTTGGTAGAGTCGTTAGGGTCAGGAATTCCCCGTATTCTAAAGGCATACAGCGAAGACTGCTTTAAGTTTACTGATAATTTTATTCGTATAACATTTCCAATAAACACCCAAGACCATGCAAGTGACTATGCAAGTGACCATGCAAGTGACCATGCAAGTGCACAAGTCAAAAAACTCGTTTCTATTTTAGTCGGAGAAAAAGGACGTTCGGAATTGCAAGATTTATTGTCAATCAGGAATAGAGACTATTTCAGAACGGACTATCTCAATCCTGCAATAAATCAAGGTTATGTAGAACTGACAATCCCCGACAAACCCAATAGTCAAAACCAAAAATATCGTCTTACAGCAAAAGGTTTGGCATTGAAGAAGACCTTAAAATATGATAAGTAAATTCCTGTTCAATACAATTATACTAAGTGCAAATTTAATTTCTTAACTCGTCCACTAATAAGCGGACATTAGTAACCTCTGATATGAAAAAACTCTTTGCAATTCTGCTATTGTCGCTGCTGCTTGCCGCCTGTAGTAAGACCGATCCCTATTGGGAACGTGTAAACAGTGATTTTGAATACAAAAAGACACAACTCGCCGAAGGCAACCTATTCTCCATTTTCGACACGGAAATGAGTTCCGAAGAACGGAAAGCCATGACCTTTCTCTATGCCTACATGACAATAGGCGACATCACCGACTACAGCGGTGAGTTCTATCTGGCGAATGTGCGCAGCGCGTTTGCCACCCGCACGGAAACCAAATGGGGAGAAACGGTCCCCGACCAACTGTTCTATCACTTTGTCCTGCCCGTACGCGTGAACAACGAAAGCCTCGACAGCGCACGCTTCGTGTTCCACGACGAACTGATGCCGCGCATCAAGGACCTGTCGATGTACGATGCCGTACTGGAAGTGAACCACTGGTGCCACGAAAAGGCAAACTATCAGCCTTCCGATGCACGGACAAGTTCTCCGCTGGCCACAGTCAAAACCGCTTATGGCCGCTGCGGTGAAGAGTCGACATTCCTGGTTGCGGCACTGCGCTCGGTCGGCATTCCGGCACGCCAGGTCTACACTCCGCGCTGGGCACACACCGACGACAATCATGCCTGGGTGGAAGCCTGGGTCGACGGCAAATGGTATTTTCTCGGTGCCTGCGAACCGGAACCGGTGCTTAACCTCGGATGGTTCAACGCTCCGGCAAGCCGCGGAATGCTGATGCACACGAAGGTGTTCGGCTACTACGAAGGTCCGGAAGATGTAATGAAAACGACAGCCAACTATACAGAAATCAACGTTATATCCAACTATGCCGACAATGCTCCCGTTACGGTCGAAGTGGTGGACACGACCGGAAAAGCCATACCGGAAGCCAACATAGAATTCAAACTCTACAACTATGCAGAGTTCTACACCGTGTCGCGCAAGCAGACCAATGCGGAAGGTAAAGCCCGCCTGTCGGCCGGATTGGGCGACATGATGGTATTCGCTTCCAAGGACGACCGCTTTGGCTGGAAAAAAGTATCGTTCGGCAAGGACTCTGTCGTTAAAGTGGCACTCAACCGCCATATAGGAGAAGTATTTTCCGAATCGTTCGACATTGTTCCGCCTGCTGAAAAGGCTAACCTGCCGGAAGTCACCCCGGAACAACGTGCCGAAAACGACCGCCGTTTCCATCAGGAGGACTCCATCCGCAACGCCTACATTGCCACATTCCCCGACAGCGCAACAATCGAAACATTTGCCAAGCAGACAGGTCTGGATGCAGAGAGCATCCGCCCATACATCGTCGGCTCCCGCGGCAACTGGAAGGAAATCATGAACTACCTGCGTACAGCCGCTCACAAAGGCTATACGGAACGTGCCCTGCAACTGCTCGCTACGCTTTCGGAAAAGGACCTTCGCGACACGCCGCAATTTATTCTTGACGACCACCTCTACAACACAGATATCGAGGCAGATGCCGCAACTGTAATGGCCCCGCGCATCGGCAACGAGATGCTGACGGCCTACCGCTCGTTCTTCAAGCGCGAAATCACTCCGGAACAGGCAAAACGTTTCCACGATTTCCCGTGGGAAGTGGCGCAATGGTGTGTTGACAACATTACGGTCAACGACGAACTATGTACGGTCAACACGATAATTTCTCCGGAAGGCGTTTGGCGCAGCCGTGTGGCCGACAGTAAATCGCTGGTTGTCTTCTATGTGGCACTCTCCCGCTCAATGGGCATTCCTACCTGGATTGACGGCGTGACGGGCAACGTGTTCTACCGTTTCGAAGACAAGGATGTGTTTGTCCGCCAGTTCTCCCACTCGGAGACTTACGAAACAGGAGAACTGCAACTCGACTACAAACCGATACCCCGTCTCGACGACCCAGAATATTACCGCCACTACACGCTGTCGGTGAACAACGGAACGATGTTCGACCTCCTTCAGTATCCTGACTTTGAACCATGGAGCAAAATTTTCAAAAAACCGTCGGAAGTGGAATGCGGCTACTATATGCTTACCTCCGGAACACGTCTCGCCAACGGAAGCGTGCTTGCACAGATTTCCACTTTCAATGTTGAGCCGGGCAAACTCACCAAATCATCGCTTGTCATGCGCGACAACACGGAAGCCATCCGCGTAATCGGCAGCTTCAACTCCGAATCGCGGTTTACACTGGCGGAAAGCGGCGAGGAAACATCGGTACTGCTCACCACCGGCCGCGGATATTTCGTAATCGGTCTGCTTGGCGTAGGACAAGAACCTACCGACCATGCACTGAAGGACATAGTAGCCAAAGCCGCCGAACTGGAAAAATGGGGACGCAAGATGATATTCCTTTTCCCCGACCGCAGGGCTTACGACAAGTACTGCTCCGCACCGATAAAAGGTCTGCCGTCGAACGTAGTGTTCGGTATCGACAACGGACAAACCATCCGTAAAGCCATCTATCAGGACATGAAGATTCACCAGCATTCTCCGCTTCCGGTATTCATCATTGCCGACACCTTCAACCGTGTCGTGTTTGAATCCCACGGCTACACTATCGGCCTCGGAAACCAACTGCTGAAAACTATTGGAAACCTTTAGAATTCCGACATCCATACACAAGTAACGGGAAATGCAGCCGTACGGTTTTGCATTTCCCGTTACTTTTATTTTAAATTAACGTGAGTTCGGTATAAGAAAATCTTTAAAAAAGTTGTGGGAATGAAATAT
>OLQD01002520.1_pt1 | contig 13214 bp, 8 predicted proteins | sample 1672841 | NCBI WGS metagenome assembly OLQD01 (sample SAMEA3136729, study PRJEB25190) | human gut metagenome | biome: human gut; feature: human-associated habitat; material: faeces | place: Austria | collected 2013 | reverse complement strand
TACATCCAGCAGATCGGTTCCAGAGAGAAAATGGAGGAGTATTTCAATAAAACATCCACCCAGATTCGTGAAACTTTGCGTGATAATGCACGTGACGGATTGACGGTTCAGAAGATGCAGCAGAAACTGGCAGGAGATATCAAAGTGACTCCGGCAGAAGTACGCCGTTACTTCAAAGACCTTCCGCAGGATAGTATCCCTTACATTCCGACGCAGGTAGAAGTGCAGATTATCACGCTGCAACCTAAAATTCCTGTTGCAGAAATCGAAGATGTGAAGAAAAGGCTGCGCGACTATACGGATCGTGTGACAAAAGGAGAAATCGACTTCTCAACGTTGGCCCGTTTGTATTCCGAGGATAAGGCATCTGCCATAAAAGGCGGCGAATGCGGATTCATGGGACGTGGTATGATGGACCCTTCTTATGCGAATGTGGCATTCAGTTTGCAGGATCCAAAGAAAGTCTCCAAGATTGTTGAGTCTGAATTCGGTTATCATATTATCCAGTTGATTGAGAAGCGTGGCGACCGTGTCAATACCCGTCACATTCTGTTGCGTCCGAAAGTTTCGGAAAAAGAACTGACAGAGGCTTGTGCACGTCTGGATTCTATTGCTGATGATATCCGTGCAAATAAGTTCTCGTTCGATGAAGCAGCTGCCGTTATTTCACATGATAAAGATACTCGTAATAATCATGGAATCATGGTGAATATCAATGAAAATTCAGGAGTGACTACTTCTAAATTCCAAATGCAGGATCTACCTCAGGATGTTGCCAAAGTGGTAGACAAGATGAACGTTGGAGAGATTTCCAAAGCATTTACAATGATTAATGAGAAAGACGGAAAGGAAGTTTGTGCGATTGTGAAACTGAAGGCAAAAATTAACGGTCATAAAGCGACTATTGCAGAGGACTATCAGGACTTGAAAGAAATTGTAATGGATAAACGCCGCGAAGAAATGTTGCACAAGTGGATTCTGGATAAGCAGAAACATACTTATGTACGTATCAACGAAAACTGGCAGAAGTGTGACTTCAAGTATCCGGGTTGGATTAAGAAGGATTGATGTTTAACAGCTTGACTTTATATGCTGAAACAAAATAAAAAAGATAAACAAGACAGGCATAGATGGCTCCTAATAGGCTTTCTATGCCTGTTTGGCGTATGTCTTGTAGCGCAGGTGCGTCCTACAGAGCAAAAAACGAAGGCAACCGGAACATCTACAAAATCGGTTGCAGACACATCCAAAACAACGAAGAAGCAGCCGGAGAATAAGAAAACGAAGGTTTATTTGCTCCATGCTGATGAAGGTCAGGCGGATAAGTTAGCTCGTCCTGATGTGCAAGTGCTGATTGGTAATGTGAAAATGCGTCACGATAGCATGTATATGTATTGTGATAGTGCGTTGATCTTTGAGAAAACCAATTCAGTTGAGGCTTTCAGTAATGTACGTATGGAGCAGGGAGATACGCTGTTCATTTACGGTGATTATCTTTACTATGATGGAATGACTCAGATTGCGCAGCTCCGTGAAAATGTAAAGATGATAAACCGGAACACGACGCTGCTGACGGATAGTTTGAACTACGACCGTCTTTATGACCTCGGATATTATTTCGAGGGGGGGACGTTGATGGACGAGGAAAATGTGTTGACTTCCGATTGGGGTGAATACAGTCCGGCTACCAAACAATCCGTGTTCAACCATGATGTGAAGTTGGTTAATCCGAAGTTTGTGTTGACTTCCGATACATTAAGGTATAACACAGAAAATAAGATTGCCGTAATTCTCGGACCTTCGAATATCGTTAGTGATAATAATCATATCTATTCGGAGCGTGGATTCTATAATACAATGACCGAACAAGCGGAACTGTTAGACCGTTCCATATTGACAAACCAAGGGAAGAAATTGGTAGGTGATAGCTTATTTTATGACCGGTTGTCCGGATATGGTGAAGCATTCGACAATGTGAAAATGACAGATACGATCAACAAGAACATGTTGACGGGCGATTACTGTTTCTATAACGAACTGACCGACTCTGCTTTTGCTACCAAGCGTGCCGTGGCCATTGACTATTCGCAGGGTGACAGTCTTTTTATGCATGGTGATACTCTGCAAATGGTTTCCTATAACTTGAATACAGATTCTCTGTACCGGTTGATGAAAGCTTATCATAAAGTACGTATGTATCGTACGGATGTGCAGGGAGTATGCGATTCACTGGTTTATAACTCAAAAGATTCTTGCATGACTATGTATGTTGACCCTATTCTTTGGAATGAAGGTCAGCAGTTGCTTGGTGAGCAGATCAAGATTTATATGAATGACAGTACTATCGACTGGGCCCACATTATCAATCAGGCGTTGACGGTAGAGATGAAAGACTCCATTCATTATAACCAAGTGTCCGGTAAGGAGATGAAAGCCTATTTTGAAAATGGGGATATGCGGCATATCGAAGTGATTGGTAATGTGCTGACGGCCTTTTATCCGGAAGAAAAAGACAGCACGATGACCGGATTCAACTGTCTGGAAGGGAGCTTGCTCCATCTTTATATGAAAGACAAGAAGATGGAGAAAGGATTATTTGTGGGAAAGTCCAACGGTACGATGTATCCCATGGATCAGATACCGCCCGATAAGTTACGTCTGCCTACATTCTCCTGGTTTGATTATGTGCGTCCGCTGAATAAAGAGGATATTTTCAACTGGAGAGGCAAGCGGGAAGGCGAAATGCTGAAACCGACAACTGACCGGCGGCCAAAGACAAATAAGCGAAACTTAATTAATATGAAGTAGTATGGGAATGTTTTTCAATTCGATGAGAAAACCTCGTGGCTTTAATCATCAATACATTTATGTAGACGAGCGAAAGGAGAAGCTCGCTAAAATGGAAGAGAAAGCGAAGCGCGATTTGGGAATGCTTCCTGAAAAAGAATTTAAGCCGGAAGATATCCGTGGCAAGTTTGTTGAAGGAACAACGCACCTGAAACGCCGGAAGGCTAGCGGGCGTAAACCTGTCTCTTTCGGAATCATATTGATTATCATTGCTTTCCTTATCTATCTGTGGCATTATTTGGCAACGGGAAGCTGGAGTTTCTAAAGGAAAGAATTTATTAGTAGTCGACTACTTAACTGATTTACTGCTTAACGAACTATGAGTGATATAATACATTTGTTACCAGATTCGGTAGCTAATCAGATTGCTGCCGGTGAAGTGATACAACGTCCGGCGTCCGTTATCAAGGAGCTGGTAGAAAATGCGATTGATGCAGATGCGCAGAATGTACATGTGTTGGTGACTGACGCAGGTAAAACCTGTATTCAGGTGATTGACGATGGAAAAGGAATGTCCGAAACAGATGCCCGTCTTTCTTTCGAACGTCATGCTACTTCGAAGATTCGCGAAGCGGCGGATTTGTTTGCTTTGCGTACAATGGGGTTTCGTGGGGAAGCCTTGGCCTCTATCGCAGCAGTGGCACAGGTGGAGTTAAAAACACGCCCCGAGTCGGAAGAACTGGGAACGAAACTGGTGATTGCAGGCTCTAAGGTAGAGAGCCAGGAAGCGGTATCCTGTTCCAAGGGAAGTAACTTCTCCATAAAGAATCTATTCTTTAACATCCCTGCCCGTCGTAAATTCCTGAAAGCAAACTCCACCGAATTGAGTAATATCCTTGCCGAATTTGAACGCATTGCTCTGGTTCATCCCGAAGTAGCTTTCTCCCTTTACAGCAATGACTCCGAGCTTTTCAATCTTCCGGTTTCTCCGTTGCGTCAGCGCATTATGGCTATTTTCGGTAAGAAACTCAATCAGCAGTTGCTGAATATCGAGGTGAATACTACCATGGTGAAGATTTCCGGATACGTAGCCAAACCGGAGACAGCCCGCAAGAAAGGTGCCCATCAGTATTTCTTTGTCAACGGGCGATATATGCGGCATCCTTATTTTCATAAAGCCGTAATGGATGCATACGAACAGTTGATTCCTGTCGGCGAACAGATTTCTTACTTCATTTATTTTGAAGTCGATCCGGCTAATATTGATGTGAATATTCATCCGACGGAGACCGAAATCAAGTTTGAGAATGAACAGCAATCTGGCAAATCCTTTCGGCGGCAGTCAAAGAGTCGTTGGGTAAGTTCAGCGCCATTCCTTCCATTGATTTTGATACGGAAGATATGCCCGACATTCCTGCATTCGAACAAAATCTATCCTCTGCACCTCCCACGGTACAGTATAATTCGGATTATAATCCGTTCAAGGTTTCTGCGGGAGGCGGTGGCGGCGGAGCATACAGCCGTTCAAAGGTGGACTGGGAAGATCTTTATGGCGGTCTGACCAAAGCCAGTAAGATGAATAATCCCCAGCCGGAGCCGGAAATGGATTGGGAGGATTCTTCAATGGGTGGAGAAAGTGCCGTTATGGAAGAAAGGACGGAAACTGTAATGTCGGCGGCCTCTTCGACCTTATATGCCAGTGAGCCTGTAATTGAGAAGGGTAATCAGCATTTGCAGTTTAAGGGACGGTTTATTCTGACCTCCGTGAAGTCCGGTTTGATGTTGATCGACCAGCACCGGGCGCATATCCGTGTACTTTTCGACCGGTATATGGTTCAAATCCAGCAGAAACAGGGCGTATCACAAGGTGTTCTTTTCCCGGAAATATTACAGTTGCCCGCTTCGGAAGCTGCCGTACTGCAAAGCATTATGGATGATTTGTCGGCAGTAGGTTTCGATCTGAGCGATCTGGGTGGAGGCAGCTATGCTATCAACGGTATTCCTTCAGGCATCGAAGGACTGAATCCGGTGGAATTGGTACGTAATATGCTACATACAGCTATGGAAAAAGGGAATGACGTTAAGGAAGAAATCCAAAATATTCTGGCATTAACATTGGCGCGGGCAGCGGCTATTGTCTACGGACAGGTGTTGAGTAATGAAGAAATGGTAAGCCTTGTAGACAGCCTTTTCGCTTGTCCCTCACCGAATTACACGCCGGACGGGAAAACGGTTTTGACAACAATCAAGGAGGAAGATATCGAACGCTTATTCAAATAAAATAAATAAAATCATCTTTTCCTAAAACCTTTTAGTCTTGTTCGTGTTATTTAAATAGTTCAACAAAGAAAAAGATTTAAATAACCACTTAACTATTAGGTATATGAAAAAGATTCTGATGTTGCTGGCTTTTGCCGGCGTTGCGTCTGTCGCTTCTGCGCAGCAGACAATGACTGTAACTGAATACGAGGTTATTCAGGTGCAAGATAAATATCAAGTAATAACGAACCCTTTCTGGAGTAACTGGTTCTTCTCCGTCGGAGGAGGTGCACAGGTGCTGTATGGCAACAATGACCATATCGGTAAATTCAGAGACCGTGTTGCTCCTACATTTAATGTGTCTGTCGGTAAATGGGTGACTCCGGGATTCGGATTGCGTATGCAGTACAGCGGTCTGCAAGCTAAAGGATTCACGACCAACGAAACTGCCAATTATGTAGTGGGCGGTCCGAGAGCTGACGGTTCATACAAACAACGGTGGGACTATATGAACCTGCACGGTGACTTGATGATTAACCTGAATGCACTTTTCGGCGGTTACAATCCGAACCGTGTATATGAAATCATCCCTTATATCGGTGCCGGTTGGGCTCATTCTTATTCACGTCCTCATACCAATGCCGCTACTTTCAATGCAGGTATCATCAACCGCTTCCGCTTGTCGAATGCCGTTGACTTGAATCTGGAACTGAGTGCAACAGGCTTGGAAGGCAAATTTGACGGTGAACATGGAGGAAGACCAGACTATGACGGTATTCTGGGTGCTACGCTTGGTGTGACTTACTATTTCCCGACCCGAGGATTCCAACGTCCTACGCCACAGATTATCTCTGAAATCGAATTGAATCAGATGCGTGACCAGATGAATGCAATGGCTGCCGCTAATATGCAGTTGCAACAGCAGTTGGCTAATGCACAGCAGCCGGTAGAGGTAGAAGATACTGAAGAAGTAGTGATTACAGATCCTAATATCGCTCCGCGTACTGTATTCTTCAAGATTGGTTCGGACAGACTGTCTCCACAAGAAGAAATGAACTTGTCATATCTTGCCAACCGGATTAAAGAATTTCCGGGTACTACCTATACTATTAACGGATATGCAGATTCTGCAACAGGCACTCCGGCTTTCAACGAAAAGTTGAGCTTGAAACGTGCACAGGTTGTTAAAGATTTGCTGGTGAAGAAGTATGGAATCCCGGCTGATAACTTGAAAGTCGCTGCCGGTGGTGGTGTCGATAAGTTCGGCCAACCGATTCTGAACCGTGTTGTATTGGTAGAATCTGAAAAATAAAAGAATAACTTGACTATAAAAAGTCGGTAGTTTCTTCAACTCCCTTCCTGCGGGAAGGGTGGCTGAAAGCTGGGTGGTAGGTAAATACACAATGTTGGCAATAATCAATTTGTGTATTTACTTACCACTTCTTGTGTATTTACCTACCACCTCCCCCTACGGGTACTCCTCCTTCCCGAAGGAGGAGAGTTCGGATACTATCGACTTTCAGTTATCCTCGATTTTGGGATACTGCGGTTTTTTAGTCTCTCTCTTTTATTGTTCTCCTTTCGGCTCCACGCTTAATGCTGCTGGCGGACAAGGATATTTTTTAGTTTTCCTTTGAATCCGTTGCGTGAATCACCTATTTGTTGCAGCGGGAAGATCAGTGTTTCCTGATAAGTCATGTGTTCCATGCGGTCGTATTCCTTTCGGTAAACTTGCATGGTACGTCCTTCGAGCCGTTCCTGCAATGCACCGTTTATATAAAGTGAAGTACCTTTGTAGTCACCTTCGATGCGGATCGTAGTCCATTGATCGGCCGGCAGGCGGTAGGAATTGAAAACAAAGGTGTAACCGTCGCGTGAGAAAGCGATTCGGCGGGTATTCTCCCAGTTGGTGTATACTACCGAGTGCGGACCTTGGAAGAGAATGCTGCTGATAGGATTCGTCTTCTCCGGACAGAGCTGGAACTCCACACTATAAGGATAACCCACTTCCTGCAAAGGAGTACTGACGGCCTCTTTCCCATTAAAAGAAAGTTCTTTTCCTGCTTCGGTCAGTGCAGTTTCTGCCGGGACTTTGCCCAACAGGTTAATTCCCGGAGCTTCGGGAGTTGTTTTGCACAGCTTTGCAAATGCTTCGTAGGTGACATTCTTGTTTTCCCCTTTCCACAGCTTCTCGGCGAGCACCTGCATGGCGGGGAAACTGCGCAAGTGTACGTCCTGTTCGGATATCCCGTTTCCACACTTGTCGTTCCACACGGCAAACATACCGCCCAATACGCCGGGAGTACCTTCGGGAAGTGTCTGTTTCCTGTTCATTATCCACGGCGACCATTTCTCATAAATCCACTGGTGATCGAGGAAATCCCGGTAGTAACCTGCTGCCGGAACGATATAGAGATAAGTGTCACAAGTGTTAATCAACTTGTACCCGTCTTGCAGGGAAACAACAGGATCCACCCAGTCATACGACCACGCGTTGACCGTGACACCTTCCGCTTTTACGGGAGTCTTGCCGGGAAGCCATTTCAGTCCGCCCCACATACGTACATTTTTGCCGTATTTCTCAACAAATTTCAGATAACGGTCTGTGAAGTAGCGGTATTGTTCGGCTTCTTTCTTGTTGTATTCGTCGGTACCGATGTGCAGGTCTCCGATAAATACGGGATTGTCGCCCGACAGATATTCGTCCAGCAGGCTGTCGACGAATTGATAAGTTTCTTTTTTGTAAAGGTCCAGATGATCCATGCCATACTTCCGACTTGCTATTTCGGGTTTGTAGTGGGCGAAGGCGAGTGAGTGGGCGGGAATATCAATTTCGGGAATGATACGCACACCGTATTCCAATCCCATACGTTGCAAGTCGATAAATTCCTGTTTGCTGTATGAACCGTCTTTGGCTGTCAGTCCCGGAAAGCGTTCGCTTTCCAGTCGGAATGCGGCGTAGGTGCGGTTCCAGTCATCGCCGAAGAACTGCGGAAAACCGTTGTCGTTCAAGTGAATCTGAAATTCGTTCATCTTGTAGAAGGAAAGTATCTTTACGTATTGTTTCAGATAATCCATTGTAAAGAATTTGCGGGCTACATCCAGCATAAAGCCGCGGTTTGGGAAAAGCGGATAATCCCGTGCCGTCCCTTTGGGGAGCTTTCCTTGTTCGTTGTGGAGTATCTGCAATAGGGTACGTGTTCCCCAGAATACGCCCTGACCGGTGGGGGCGGCGATACCGGCATAGCGGTTTACGGTTAACGTATATCCTTCTTCACCAAGTTCCTTGTCCGGTTTCGACAGTGAGAGGCAGATGTCTTTCCCGGCTGGCTTTCCGGTTTTGATGACATAGTTCCAGCCAAACAGTTCTTTTAAGTCTTGCGCCAGGATTTGTGCGGTAGGCGAGAGCATCGCTTCATCCGCAGGCGAGAGCACGATTGAACCTTCGGCGGGCAGAGCCAGTTCGCCTTTTCCTCCTTTCCATTGTTGAAGGGCAGGGATCACTTGCGGGCAGGGCTCTTGGGCGGTGGCAAACACGCATACCATTAACAGGCAGCATACGATGATGAGGGGGCTTTTCATAATTAATAAGTCTGTATTAAGATTAATAAATTTCTATGTTTATAAAGTGGGAGCAGGCGTCAGCCGCTTTCTGCGTAACCGCCTGTCGCAATCCCATTATTTCACCGGCTGATAATCTGCGGGCTTTCCGTAAAATCCCGGCGCCGGTACGTATATCGGCTGACTGGGTATGCCGATGTTCAGCAACTTGCCTTTCGTGCGGAGGCGGCGGATGTGAATCATGGCTGTTGAGCGAACCATACCCGTTATATCTTGAAAATCCGAACGTTGCATGATCTGATGATCGGTGAAATATTTTCTCAACCGGCTGTCGATATCCGTCTCCGAAAGTTTGGGAGAGTGGATAATTCTTTTCATCTGTTTGATTTTTATATGGCCGACGGAGTTTTTCAGTTTTTGGTCTGAACGGAACTGTATGCCTTTCAACTTTACTTTCGTATTCCGGCGGGGAGTATCGGCGGCGATTTCTTCGGTGGCGGTTAGTGTCGGATAAAAATAACCGATACCGTCCAGGTGCACTTGCCTTCCTTCGCACAGTTCTTCACCCATAACTTGTGATAGTGCGTCCAGCACTGCCGTTACATCCACCTCGTTCAGCGTACACCGGGATTGGATCCTGCTGCGGAGGTCTTTCGTGTCTATCTGTCCGTTGGCGATGATGCGCGGATGAAATCTTTTCTCCTCTGGTTTGTCCGGTGATACCGGATTCTCGTACCAGTCAAATGATATGGCCATAGTTCCTTTTGTTTATATAAGTAGTTCTGATTCGTATTTCCTATACTTCCTTCCGATTAATCCGGCTTCATCTTCATCGGCTAATTTCTATTGGCCTGTCGGCTAACCTTTATTGGCTGACAGGCTGACAGTGACTAGCGTAACAGCCAGCATAGGTTAGCTGTTATTGTTCCTTATGGCAAAGTTACTACATAAAGGCTTGCTAACCTAATTTTAAAGGCTTTATTTCGGACGCGTCATTGGTGAACGGAAAGCTGTCGGTGGGTAGAGAGGAAATAAACAAAGGTTCGCAAACCTGTGTGCTACCGGTTTGCGAACCTTCGATTATCGGTTTCGGGTATTGCCAATACAGGCATTCCCGTTATGTGAGTACTTCTTTAGCTGAATATTGGCAGAGATACTTTTAGATTAGGATATCTGTCGCCCAGTTGTTTAAGGAAATCGTTGCCGATCACGATAGCTTGTACCGTTTCCTGCGGGTCGGTAGGGATTTCCGGTATATTGGTAAAGATCAGGCAGGAGTAGATGATGAGCTCGATAGGCTTGTCATCGGTCTGCAAAGACAGTTTGTATGCTTTTACATTGTTTCCCCGGGCTTGGGCCTGTGCTTTTACTTGTCCTTCCATTGGGATTTCGGTAAGTCTGGAGTTTTCGAGGCGGGATTGGTTGAATACAAGATGCCGGTCGATTTCCCCTTCTGTGTCCGTATCGAATAAATGAAGGCTGTTTCCGCTGAGAACAAGGTATTTGGGAGTTTGCACGGTGTTGAAACGCACGGTTCCCAAGGTAGCCATTCCTTTCAGTTTATCTTTAACCCCGTCTTTAAGGGCGGATCCCACGCCATATTCGGTGCTGGCATAATTGAAAGCGTCAATCTTTTCTTGCTTCATTTCTTCTTGGAGGAAAGGCAGTTCGGAAGTGAGTACGCTGTTTTTATATCGTTCGGCATTTGCAAATTCCGCTTTGAAATCAGTGTTGTTTACCACTTGTGCTTGTTGCGAGTTTTTGTTCTTTACATAATACCAGTACCCTGCATAGAGAACGATGAAAATAATCGGAATAAGTGTGTAAATTGACATAGCTTATCTGTTTTTTAATGTGATTAATTAGGTTTGTTTTATACTTCTACCGGTTCTGTTTTCTTTTTCTTACTTGGGATGAATCCCCAGATGATAAGGGCAATGATGTGCGTAATGGTATCTATCTGCCGGAAGGTAACTGGATTGATTATTTCACCGGTGACCTGTATCAGGGCGGACGTGTCATTAATAATTATGAGGCTCCTTTGTGGAAACTTCCGTTCTTTATCAAGCAGGGTGCTATCCTGCCGATGGCTGAGGCTCACAACAATGTCAGCCAGATGGATAAGAAGACTCGTATCTATGAACTGTATCCGGCCGGAACTACTGAATTCACGGAATATGATGATGACGGTGTAACGGAAGCTTATCGTAACGGACAGTTTGCCACTACGAGAATCGTTTCTGCTCTGGAAGGAGATGAATTGAATGTGACCATAGATCCGACACAGGGAGGATTTGCCGGCATGGTCAATGAAAAGGTAACAGAGTTCCGTATCAATGTGACAGCACAGCCGAAGAAGCTGGAAGCTCGTATCGGTAAGAACAAGGTCAAACTGACAGCTGTCAGCTCTATGGAGGCATACAAGAACGGTACGAATGTTTATTTCTATGAAGAAGCACCTGAATTGAATCGTTTTGCTACTCCGGGCAGTGAATTTGCTTCAGTGAAAGTGGTTAAGAATCCAGTAGTGCATGTGAAACTGGCTTCTGCTGATATCACATCCGATGCGGTTGCCCTGAAGATGAAAGGATTTGTATTTGCTCCTGCTGAGAAGTTGCTGGTAAGTACCGGTTCGCTGGAAGCTCCGAAACCTCAGGTTACTGATGAAAATACGACTGCTTATACCTTGACTCCTTCCTGGAACAAGGTTACTGGAGCTGATTATTATGAAATTGAGTTTAACAACATGCTTTACAGTACGATCCGTGATACACAGCTGCTGTTCGAAGATTTGCGTCCGGAAACAACCTGTTCGTTCAAAGTTCGTGCAGTCAATGCATCTGGAACTTCTGATTGGGCAAGTGTTCAGGTAATGACCAAGTCTGATCCGCTGGAATTTGCTATTCGTGGTTTGAAGGGTGAAACTTCTTGTCCGAACCAGGGTGGTCAGGGCGTCAACAAGTTGTTTAACTTCGATGAATCTGATTCATGGCATACAGAATGGAGTACGAAGGCTGTACCGTTCGATCTGGTTATCGATCTGAAGAGCGTAAATCAGCTGGATAAATTCCAGTATATGCCTCGTCAGGATGGTGGTAACGGAACGTTGAAGAAAGGTACTGTATACTACAGCATGGATAAGTCTGAATGGACCGAAGCCGGTACATTTGAATGGACAGGCGGTGACGTGAAGACATTCGTCTTTGAAAAACGTCCGACTGCACGTTACATCAAACTGGCTGTAACGGAAGCTGTGGGTAACTTCGGTTCCGGACGTGAATTGTATGTATTCAAGGTTCCTGGTTCTGAAAGCTATATTCCGGGTGATATCAACCAGGATAAGCTGGTAGACGAAAACGACTTGACTTCATATATGAACTATACAGGTCTGCGTCGGGGTGATTCTGACTTTGAAGGTTATATCAGCAAGGGTGACTTGAACAACAACGGACTGATTGATGCATACGATATTTCTACCGTAGGTATCGAGCTGGAAACCGGTGTAAGTTCGAAGAAGGTTCCTGCTGTAGCCGGAACTATTCAGGTTACTCCTTCCAAGAAGGTTTATAACGCAGGTGAAACGGTAGAAATCCGTGTTACCGGTAAGGGACTTCAGTCTGTCAATGCTTTGAGCTTTGCACTGCCTTACGATCCGCAAGTGATGGAATATGCAGGAGTAGATGCTGCCGGCATGAAAGAAATGAAGAATCTGACTTATGACCGTCTGCACAGCAACGGAGTGAAGGCACTTTATCCTACTTTCGTTAACTTAGGAGAGAAACCGACTCTGGAAGGTGATGGTGAACTGATGGTAATCAAGTTTAAAGCAAAGACTCGTCTGACTTTCAAGCTGAAAGCTATCGATGGTATTCTGGTTGATAAGTATCTGAATACTGTTCACTGGTAAATACTTTTCTGATGCAAAGATAGAAGTCACGGATTTTTCGCATAACTTCCGTGATAGCGTATAAATTTAAAAATAGCCGTCCCAATTTCTGGACGGCTATTTTTGTATCATCTTCCATCGATCCGGAAGCAAACCATGCTATTGATCAGTCCGGTAGGTCTTCTTTATTTTATTCTTTATAGAGTTCTGAAGAATCGTTACGGATGGGAAAGTGCTTTCGGATTATCATGGGTTGCTCCTCTAGAACTTTCAGCAGAGTCTCTTTCTGGTATATTAATTTTGCGTATTTGTGGCTTTTCAGGGCTTCTGTTGCATTTTAAAGGATGTTGCCGATGGATGTCTCATCATCGGATTATATAAAAGACAGAGCCACCCCTGTATCACACGGAGGTGGCTCTTTGTAATTTTAATATTATGTAAGGTTAAATTAGAGAGGTTATCTTGTTATTAATATCCTTCATTCTGCTGTCCTTTGATTTGCGGGTTTGCATCGATTTCATCTTTCGGGATCGGCCATACCCACATGTGATCACTGGCATCCTTGGTCAGGTCATTACCCTGTGTAGCTACATAGTTTGCTACAGGTGCATCTTCAGCAACAGAACGTGAGAATCCGATGCCCCATCGTTTCATATCCGAGAAGCGGAATCCTTCAGCGAAGAGTTCGCGGGTACGTTCATCCTGAATTTCCTTCATCAGC
>OLQD01002517.1_pt1 | contig 13222 bp, 10 predicted proteins | sample 1672841 | NCBI WGS metagenome assembly OLQD01 (sample SAMEA3136729, study PRJEB25190) | human gut metagenome | biome: human gut; feature: human-associated habitat; material: faeces | place: Austria | collected 2013 | reverse complement strand
CCGATGGTTCCGATAGCTAACAGCTAACAGCCAATCCATGGGTGACACATTATATGTAGTGAACTCATCCAACCCTCGCTTGTCCTCATAGGTAGCTCTTGACAGTGCGATTATGATGCGTCAGCACTGGATCTCTGGTACTATGTCGTCTAATACCAAATAAAATAGGTATCTTTGTAGACCGATCGTTACTACGGCTTTACTAACAACTTTATTACCTATATATAGTATGAAGAATTTGGACTGGTCATCATTGGGGTTTGGTTACCTCAAGACCGATTACAACGTACGCTGTTACTATCGTGATGGCAAGTGGGGTGAGCTAGAGGTCTCTTCAGAGGAGACGGTCACGCTACACATGGGCGCAACCTGTCTGCACTACGGTCAGGAGGCTTTTGAGGGTCTCAAGGCTTATCGTGGTAAGGATGGTAAGATCCGCCTCTTCCGTGTCGAGGAGAATGCTAAGCGTATGATCCGCTCAGCTGAGGGTGTCGTCATGGCTCCCGTACCCGAAGAGCTCTTTATCAAGGCTGTCAAGAAGGCTGTCGAGCTCAACAAGGACTATGTACCTCCCTACGAGAGCGGTGCTTCACTCTACATCCGCCCACTCCTACTCGGTCTCGGTGCTCAGGTAGGTGTCAAGCCAGCTCCTGAGTATCTCTTTATCGTCTTCGTATCTCCCGTAGGTCCTTACTTCAAGGAGGGCTTCAAGCCTACGCCTATGGCTATCATGCGTGGTTATGACCGTGCGGCACCTCTGGGTACTGGTACGATCAAGGTCGGTGGTAACTATGCTGCCGGTATGGTACCTACTGTCTTGGCTCACGAGAAGGGCTACAGCGCTTGCCTCTTCCTCGATGCTAAGGAGAAGAAGTATATCGATGAGTGCGGTCCAGCTAACTTCTTCGGAATTAGAGACAACACTTACATCACGCCTGAGTCTACCTCTATCCTGCCCTCTATCACGAACAAGAGCTTGATGCAGCTCGCTGAGGATCTCGGTCTGAAGGTTGAGCGTCGTCATGTACCTGAGGAGGAGCTAGCAACCTTTGAGGAGGCTGGTGCTTGTGGTACGGCTGCTGTCATCAGCCCGATACTACGTGTCGATGACCTCGATGAGCACAAGACTTACGAGATCTCTAAGGATGGCAAGCCCGGTCCTATCTGCCAGAAGCTTTACAATAAGCTACGTGGCATCCAGTACGGCGACGAGCCTGATACACACGGCTGGGTCACCATACTAGACTAAAAAGGCTACTCGCCTCTAATCAACCACAAAAAGGCGCATCGAGCATCACTGCTTGGTGCGCCTTTGTTAGCCGTTGGCTGAGCTATCGGAATGATCAGACCTCTGATCTCTTACCTCTAATCTCTAACCTCTAACTTCTAATCTCTACCTACTGATAGGTATTGAGTGGTCGGCAGATCATTCGTATCTTTGCTGATGGTATCTAGTTACAGTAACACACCTACCAAAAACTAATTAGTTTATGAATCCTCCTACTCTCCTCAACCACCCTTTCGACGCTCAGACCTCTCTGAGTAAGTTGATCTTGACGCACTATGACCTGCTCATGGTGATCACCCGCTTTGGCATCCCTCTAGGCTTCGGCGACAAGAGTGTTGATGAGGTGTGTCGGGCTAATGGTGTCGATACGAATACGCTCCTCGCTGTCGTCAACATGCTGACGACGCAGTCCGATACGATCCCAGAGGAGCTACTACAAGAGATCTCGGCTGAGTCGCTCATAGTTTATCTGCAGCGATCACATCACTACTTCCTGGACTACAAGCTTCCAGATCTGCGAGGAGACCTTTTTTCCGCAGTCGAGGAGGGCTCGCCAGAGGTCGCTGCCCTGATACACCGCTTCTATGATGCTTATGTCGAGGAGGTGCACAAGCACATGGGATACGAGGACGAGGTGCTCTTTCCCTACGTGCATCGTCTGCTAAAGGGTGAACGCGATAAGAAGTACTCGATCGATGAATTTGAGAGCAGGCACGACCATATAGAGATGAAGATCACCGATCTCAAGAATATCCTAATCAAGTACTACCAGTCGATGGGAGACTATGCGCTGACGAATGTCCTGCACGAGCTTTTTACCACCGAGAGTGACCTGATGTGGCACAATCATATTGAGGACTGCCTCTTCGTACCGCTCATCAAGCGGATTGAGGAGACACTCCAAGCTCGCAACGGACACGCATAAACAATCTAAACGGATGCAACACACGATACTAATCATTGAGCCTCACAAGCTCCTCGCCTATGGCTTGCAGCTAGCTCTACGTAGAGGCTTTCCCGACTCTTCCGTACAGCTATGCGTGGATCTGCTCGACCTAGATGCCCTGAAGCAGCACATTACCTTTATTGCGCCTGACATCATCATCGCCAATCCGCTCCTGACGGGCGTACAGTACAACCCTGATCTACTCCCCGCGGGTAAGGAGCCGACAATCGTTGCGATCAATCACAATCTACTCCCAGAGGATCTATACAAAGGCTACAGCTTCGTCTGTCTACCAACGGTCGAGCCGCAGAGCTTGATACAGCAGATACAAGAAGCGGAGCAACCTGATACGGACACTCTGGAGAGCGAAGAGGCAAAGCAAACGCCTCTCTCTCAGCGAGAGTGTGAGGTAGTCACTTGGGTGGCACGAGGGCTGACCAATAAGGAGATAGCGGACGCCCTGCACCTCTCACCGCACACGGTCGTAACGCACCGGCGCAACATAGCCGCCAAGCTTGACATCCACTCGCCTAGCGGTCTGACGATCTACGCCCTGATGAACAATCTGATCTCTATGGATGAGGCTAAGGGAATCTAAACCCCTAGGCTTCACTATAGACATCACATAATGCTTTGTGGTGCTGAAAGCGCGAAGGTCTATGGATGATGCGCTTTAGCCAAGCGACACGATAATACGATAGCCACGTGAGAAGTTACGAATTCTCACGTGGCTATTTTCTATTCTCCACGTAGGCGAGAAATGATTCCTCCGAAGTTTCATTTGATTCTTCCGAAGTCTTATTTCGTCCCCACGTGGGGATCATTTCGTCCCTCCGGAGGGATTTAGAAATCCCACGAGGAGATTCTATTTTGTAATGTATCTGCTATAAATCCCCCAGAGTCAAATTGAGACTGTTGCATAAAGGCGAATCGCTGTGTTCCTTTCGGGATTCGGCTTCGGTCACATACGGAGGTATGCTCCCTTCAGACCTCACCCTCAGCGCCTTGCGCTTCATCCTTTCTGCAAAGTCTAGACAATCTTGCAAGCAAGATTGAGAGACTGTTGACTTTTGCAACAGTCTCAAATTAGCGGGGCCACTCGACCACCTCTAGGTCGTGTGGTCGCCCTGAGGTGATCTGCAGGCGTATGAGGGTGCGACTCTGGTGCCAGCCACTGCGCCCTACTGCCCCGGGGTTGATGTGGAGTAGTCCTGGACGGGACTTGTCGGGCATCACCTTGAGGATATGACTATGCCCCGAGATGGTAATCATGGGATGCTCATGCCACGGCGTAAGATAAGGCGCCAAGACACGCTCATAGTGTCCTGGATAGCCACCGATATGCGTCATGACCAGCTCCACACCAGCCACCTCTGTATGAACCACCTCTGGAAGCTGTGTATGTAGCGTAGCGTCATCGATATTGCCATACACCGCTAGCGTGGGGGCAATGGTTTGCAACCGCTCTAGCACCTGCGGAGCGCCGATGTCTCCTGCATGAAAGATCAGATCACACGCGGCTAGTGCCTTGCAGATCTGATCATCGATGTATCCGTGCGTATCGCTTAGGATGCCGATACGCTGATGCGCTTTCATAGAGGCTGTTATTGCTTGCTATCCTTGTGACCACCGGAGCGACCTTTACGCTGTGAGGAGCGACCTTTGCCCTGGGACTTACCTCGTCCGTGACCTTTACCGTGTGATCTGCCCCGTCCGTTGCCTTTGCCTCTAGAGGAGCCACGACTATTACTGCGCTCGTTGGGGGCGTAGGTAGGCGCCTCGCCTAGTGAAGGGTCGAGAGGAATGCGGTAGATCTCCTGCTCGAGGAACTGCTCCAGGCGTGCGAAGTCTTGCTGATCACTGGGCGAGACGAGCGTGATCGCCAAGCCCTTGCCGTCGGCACCACGTGCTGTACGGCCGATGCGGTGTACGTAGTCCTCAAAGTCGCGAGGCACCTCATAGTTGATCACGACCCCAATGTCGTCTATGTCGATGCCACGCGCTACGATGTCGGTGGCGACGAGTACTTTGGTGCGTCCCATGCGGAAGTCTCTCAAGACCTCCTCGCGACGCTCCTGCGACAGGTCCGAGTGCATCTCTGCAACGGGCAGTCCATCTCTAGTGAGTGTCTGAGCGAGTGCGTGGACAGTCGCCTTGGTCCCCGCAAAGATGATGGTGCGTGAGAGCTCCGACTCGGGATTGGCAAAGAGAGATCTGATGATCGGGAGCTTCTGCGCATCATAGCAGATGTATGCGGTCTGCATGATCGACTTAGGAGGCTTTGCCACAGCTAGCTCAACGAGGACGGGATCTACGAGGATGCTCTCTGAGAGCTTGAGGATCTCCTTGGGCATTGTAGCGGAAAACATCACATGCTGGCAATCCTCAGGCAGTGCCTTGTAGATCTCCATAATGTCTTCGTAAAAGCCCATGTCGAGCATACGATCAGCCTCGTCTAGTACGAAGTACTGTACATGCGATAGGTCGCACGCGCCGAGGCGTAGCATCGAGAGTAGTCGTCCTGGCGTGGCGATGACGATGTCTGCTCCGAGCGCCATGCCTCGTCTTTGCTGCTCCCAGGCGATGCCATCGGTACCTCCGTAGATGGCGAGCGTAGAGACTGAGACGTAATAGCCAAAGCCCTCGACCTCCTGATCGATCTGTTTGGCGAGCTCTCGTGTGGGCGCCATGACGACGGCTCCGAGATGCTCTTTGGATAGCTCTTGACGTGCCACCTTATTGAGGAAGGGAAGCAGATAAGCTGCCGTTTTGCCCGATCCAGTCTGCGCACAGCCGATGACGTCTCGCCCCTCTAGGAGTGGGGGGATCGTCTCCGATTGAATAGGAGAGGTCTCCACAAAGTTCATCGCATCCAGTCCGTCGAGGACCTCATCCTCTAGATCTAGTTCGTAAAAGTCCATCAGCTTATCATCTTATATGAGTAACGGAAGGTATCACTGCCACAAAAGCCTCTCTTGCACGGCTCGTGATACACTTTAGGGGTAAAAAGCGAGACGCAAGTCACAGGGGTAGGGGATGCACTCGATGCTTTTCCTACCATCTGCGCCTTGCGTCCGATTGTTTTAGAGTGAAAACTCTTCGCTAGTCTTAGCGTGATTACTTATTGACCTCAGCCATGTGAGCGATGAGGCAGAGTATCTTGTTAGAGTAGCCCCACTCATTGTCATACCAAGCGACGACCTTGACAAAGGTATCAGTCAGAGCGATACCAGCCTTAGCGTCAAAAATAGAGGTGTGTGGATCGCTCACGAAGTCCTGGCTTACAACCTGCTCGTCACAGTACTCCATGATCCCCTTGAGATTGGTCTCAGAGGCCTTCTTCATAGCAGCACAGATCTCGTCGTAGCTAGCGCCACGCTTGAGCTGTACTGTCAGGTCTACGACAGATACGTCCATCGTAGGTACGCGGAAGGACATACCCGTGAGCTTACCATTGAGCTCGGGGATCACCTTGCCGACAGCCTTAGCAGCACCTGTCGAGGAGGGGATGATATTGCCGATAGCCGAGCGACCGCCACGCCAGTCCTTGAGTGAGGGACCATCGACCGTCTTCTGCGTAGCCGTAGCAGCGTGTACGGTAGTCATGAGCCCCTGCTCTACGCCGAAGTTGTCGTTGAGCACCTTTACAAGCGGAGCGAGACAGTTGGTCGTGCAGGAAGCGTTAGAGACGAACTGCGTACCAGGGACATACTTCTCAAGGTTGACACCTGTGACGAACATAGGTGTATCATCCTTAGAGGGAGCCGACATGACGACATACTTAGCACCAGCCTCGATGTGTCCCTGTGAGAGCTCCTTGGTGAGGAAGCGTCCTGTACTCTCTACGACATACTCTACGCCAGCAGCGCCCCAGTTGATCAGGCGTGGCTCCTTCTCAGCTGTCACACGGATCTTGCGACCGTTGACTACGAGCATGCCATCCTGTACGTCGACCGTGCCGTCGAAGCGTCCATGTACAGAGTCATACTTGAGCATATATGCCATATACTCGACATCGATGAGGTCGTTGATTGCTACTACCTCGAGATCATCACGCTTCATCGAAGCGCGGAAGACTAGTCGGCCGATACGACCAAAACCATTGATACCTACTTTTGTCATGAGAGTTATATTGTATTTTTAATGTGTATGCAAAGCGTTTGCACAAAGGCGGAAAGCTCCCCTAGGAGGAAGCACTCCTATTACTCGTACAAAGTTAAGCATTAAATGATTGCGGTGCAACCTTTCGCCATCGTTGAGCTTGCACCACGCCCCATACAGACAGCACAAAAGGAGCCGTCAGCGGGATCAAACCTGCATAGAGAGCGAGTAGCTCTAGGAGTACAGAGAGCACTACGGAGACGACTGCGTAGAGCAAGTGTCGCTCGCTCGTACTAGCCCAGTAGATGGCACAGAGCACGGCGTTGTAGCCTAGCAAGCCTTCGCGCCATACAGTCTCTGGTACAAAGGGGATCGCAAACATCGGAATGAGTACACCCAGCAAGGTGTAGAGAGCTTTGCGACGTGACTCCCAGGCGATAGCCAGGAAGAAGAGGATGCCGGTCAAGACATTCGCCTGAAACATCACCTGCCCGACACTATCCCCAAGTGCCACCCCGAGCATGCGCCACTGTGACTGTTGCTCCTCTAGCTGCGCCACAGAGTCGAGGAGTCCTACCCCTTGCGGAGCTAGCATGCTCACGAGGAGTAGCACCCATACAGCGATGATAAAAGGTGCTGTCAGTCCGGGTAGCTGAGCATGCCGGCGGAAGGCTCGCGCCAACCAGGTGGAGAGAGCTGCTCCGACCACCAGCAGAAGTATCGAGAGCCAACTGATCTCCCAGTAGACTCCTATGGCGATACCCACCAAGGTGCCGTTGAAGCCGTAGAGGCCATCAGCTATCTCCGACTTCGTGTCTCGCCAGAGCGAAGCGACCGCCCTAGAGACCAAACAGCCCAGGAGAGCTAAGAGTGCGAGCTGCCAAGAGTTGCAGAAGAGTCCTACCAAGATCAAGGTGCCGGACAAAGCACTTTGCAAGAGAAACACTTGACTGAACCCCAGTAAGAGGACTTTTATCTCCTGAAAGATAGTTTGCACAAGACCTCCTCGGTGAGGAGCGATAGAGCTTTTCGTCATAGTTCGTAGTTATTCGAAGCGAAGTGCCGTCGTCGGTGAGATCCGCTGGATGATGCGTGCTGGGAGGAGTAAGAGCAGGAGACAGAGCAAGAGCGTTGCCACGTTGACCACGATCCACGCCACAGGGCGGATGCGCATCGCGACGTGCGAGATGTAGTAGACATTTGGGTCGAGCGTGAGCCACTGCCACTGGTACTGGCTCCAGATGATGACGCCCGCCAGGAGGTTGCCCCAGAGCATCCCCCAGGCGATGATGCGTAGAGCGATCGCCAAGCTCATCGTCGTGAGCGATCGATAGGTCATGCCGAGTGCCTTGAGCAAGCCGATGGTCTGCGTCAGGTCTAGGATAATGATCAGGAGCGCGTTGATCATCGTAAAGGCCGCTACGAGCGCCATCAGCACCAGCAGTATCTGCACATTCGGCCGTAGCGAGTCGATCCACTGGTAGACCCCGCCATTGATCTGAGAGCCGGTGTAGATCCCCAGCGTCTCCTTGGTGACGCCCGGCTCCGAGAGCGACTGAATTAATTGGTCTGAGAGCGAGGTCTCCATCTCTGAGAGCGAGCGATCCCTGTTCTTTGCGAGGATCTCAATGCGTGTGTACTGATCTGGTTGCCAGCCCCCCACACGTCCTAGCAGATCGTTGGTCACGTAGGCGAGAGGCTGCGCCGTATTGGTCAGCTCCAGTATCGCTATCAGCGTAAAGGAGCGCACCGACACCTTGTCGCCTAGGAAGTAGAGTACGACCTTGTCACCGATCGTTAGTCCTAGCTTCTGCGCAGAGGCTTTAGGCAGGACGATCGGATTAGCCCCCTCAGCAAGTGTCGTGTCAGACAAGTCGCCCATAGCGCAGAGTGGCTCGAGGAATGTGAAGTCGTCTACCCCCGTGACGGCCACCCCCTGATAGGTACTGTCGGTCTTGATCATGCCGACAGCTGTACGGACGGGGCGCACGGAGGCTATCTCTGGCATCTCGTTCATCCGCTGCGTCATCTGAGGCGTCAGCGTGATCACATTGTCTAGGTCTATCGGCTGCTTGCCATACTCGCAGAGGATCACATCGCCTGTCACGAGCCGCACCGTATCACGGACGCTGTACTGAAAGCCGTCCATGATCGCAATGCCTAGGAGCATGACCGCTAGGCTCAGTGCTATGGCTGGGATCGCAAAGCGCACCAAGGCATACACCTTACTGTGACGACGATTCTCGCGACTGTATAGCTGGCGAGCCAGCCAGATGGGTAGTCTTAGTCTCATGCTTCCTCCTCGATAGCAGCTAGTTCAAACCAACGCTCAGACGCCTGCTCCATCTCTTGCTGCGCCTGTGCAATCTCCTCACCAGCCTTGAGTAGCTCTTCGTTGTTAAGGCTCCCCGAAGACATCCGCTGCTCTAGCTCCGCAATGCGTCCCTCGAGCTGCGGGATCTGCTGCTCCAGCTGCTGAAACTCTTGCTCCTCACGATAGCTGCGTCGCTTCTTTCGATTGCCTTGCCGAGTCGCCTGACTGGCTGCGGGTGCCGTGCTTTTGGTCTCCTGTGGCGTAGCCTGCTCAGCCGCTTGCTGCGCCTCGACCTCTTGCTGCAGACGATACTGGGTAAAGTTGCCCGGGAAGTCGCGAATATGCCCTCCCCGCTCGAAAACGAAAAGGTGCTCCACGAGCTTGTCCAGGAAGTAACGATCGTGCGTCACAATAATAAGGACACCCTCGAAGGAGCTAAGGTAGCTCTCCAGCACGCCCAGCGTTGTAATGTCTAGATCATTCGTCGGCTCATCGAGTATGAGCAGGTTAGGGCTAGCCATCAGCACCGTACAGAGATAGAGTCGTCTGAGCTCACCGCCACTGAGCAGCGATACAGGCGTGTAGATACGATCACTGGTGAAGAGAAACCTCTGCAGTAGTTGCGTAGCTGAGACCGACTGGCCTGTCACAGGATCTGTAATGTGACTAGCTATGTCGGAGATTATGTCGATCACCCGCTTGTCGGGGGCGTAGCTCGGTAACTTCTGCCCGAAGTAGCCAAACTGCACCGTCTCGCCGATAAGCACTGACCCGCTGTCAGGTTCTAGCTCGCCAATGATCATCTTAAGCAGAGTCGTCTTGCCACAACCATTGGGCCCGACGATACCGACACGATCTCTGCGGGAGAAAGTGTAGTCAAAGTCTCGGATGAGTGGCTTCGACTCCTCAAAGCTCTTGGAGACACCCTCCAGCTCGATCACCTGCTTGCCTAGGCGAACGGACGAGTGAAGCGGCTCGATAGCCGTCTGCTCGCGCAGTATCTGCCGCGCCTGAGAGAGTTCCTGAGATAGCTCTGCAAAGTGCTCCTTGCGGGCGCGTTGCTTACCACCTCGCGCTTGCGGGGTAGCACGCATCCAGACCAGCTCCTGACGATAGATATTTGCCAGTCGATCACTCGTCTGCGCCATTTGCTCTAGACGCTCTTGCCGCTTGGTGAGGAAGGTCTCATAGTTGCCCTCATAGTTATAAAGCTGCTGCATATCCATCTCCACGATACGGGTACAGATGTGATCGAGGAAGTAGCGGTCGTGAGTCACCAGTAGGAGCGTGAGCCGTGAGCGCGAGAGGTAACCCTCGAGCCACTCGATCACCTCTAGGTCTAGGTGGTTCGTCGGCTCATCGAGTATCAAGAGATCAGGCTGCTGGAGCAAGACCCCAGCAAGTGCTACCCGCTTGACCTCACCACCCGAGAGCAACTCCATAGGACGCTCCACATCGGTGATACGTAGGGCGTGCAGTATCGCTGTCGCCTCCTGCTCATATTGCCACGCAGAGAGACGATCCATATCGGGTAGAAGTCGCTCCTGCGCCTCCGCATCGCCTCGCTCCACGGCACTCTGCCAGGCACCCACGAGATGTGCCGTGGGGTCATGGGGCGAAAAGACCGCATCAATCACCCGCACCCCCTCTGCAAAGCGATGCTGCTGAGAGAGGTAACCGATGCGTAGCCCATTGCGTCGGGTGATCGTCCCGCTATCTGGCTCTAGCTCGCCCATGATGATACGTAGTAGCGAGGACTTGCCAGTTCCATTGACCCCAACGAGTCCCACCTTGTCGCCCTCTAGGAGCGAGAGCGAGATGTCCGTAAAGAGGACTCTATTGCCGAAACTTAGAGAGACATTATTTAGCTGTAGCATATTGAACTTTCGATTTATAGGATTGCGCTCGGTTGAAGACCTCTGTCACGTAGCGCACCGTGTGATCGCCATTAGCACGACCATGCTGCACAAGTGGATGGTTGTAGTACTTCGGCTCGTTCAGACGAACCATATAGAGCTCCACAGAGTCATCCCAGCGATCAGGGTCTAAGCCTGCATCCTCCGCCAAACGACGCGCATCGAGGACATGCGCACTGCCCGAATTGTAAGAGGCGAGGGTAAACTTCATCCGTTGCTCCGCATCAGTGATATGGGCAAAGGCGCGACCGAAGTCTTGCAGCGCCATGCAAGCTATGCGGACGGAGCTCTCGGCATGCTTGAGCTTAGCACGACTGTATCCATAGCGACGCCCCGTAGCCGGCATGATACCCATCAGCCCCGTGGCTCCTCCCATGCCGACGATCTCTGCACGAAACTTGGACTCCTGATAAGCTATCGCAGCTAGGACAAACCAATCCCAGCCATACTTGTTGCCATACTGCTGAAAGAGATAGTCCCACTCAGAGATCATACCCTGACGCCTTGGAGACTGCGCTTGTAACTTGTCTGCCGAGCCCTTAGACGTGGAGGTAGGCTTTGTTGTCACCACTATTACTTCCTCTTCTTCGTCGTCTTCCTCCCCTTCGTAAAGATCGAAAAGTTGCAGCCTGTTTGCTTCCACATTGGGCCATATCGAGTCATCGTCCAGCAGGTATTCCAGCGCATAGAGTGTACTGTACCGCTCCAGCTCTTCGTAGGCCTCTCCAGCCCCCACCTCCGCAATCGGCACATCGTGCCATTCCGTCTGAGAGCGGGTCTCTACACGATCCGTCTTAGTCTGAGGTGCTCGATAGACCACGGCAAAGTAGTAGACGACACCCACGAGGACCGCCCCCCATAGCGACAGCGTTATGGTGCGTAGGAGCCTCCTCATACGAGTCGGATCACGACGTATCTCATCTCTTCGAGAGCATTTCATGTCGCTAAGGTACGAAATTAGAGATTAGAGGTTAGAGATTAGAGGTTAGGACTGATGCATTATATAGAATGAGCACATCGACCTCTCTCTATTCTTCATTTGTCGTTACGTGTAGTTCCTGATAGAGCGATTATGATGCGCCATCCCTGGTTGGGAAAATTCGATGCTAGCTCGTTACAATAATTTAGAGCTGACTACATATCGAGACGGCGCCGTGTCGGGGAAAAGTGATTTCCACGTGGAGATTTTGAAATATTCAGGTGGAAAAAGAAAATCCTCCACGTGGGCGCGAAATAAAACTTCGGAAGAATGAAATGAAACTTCGGAGGAATCAAATGAAACTTCTGAGGAATTTTTTGACGCCCACGTGGAGATTTGAGATTTTCCACGTGGATATTCGAGAAAGGAGGGAATCGGACGAATTTCACCGTAAAGATATGTAAATAGAGACTAGAGGTTAGAAGTTAGAGATTAGAGGTTAGAGAGTAGGACTGACACCTTATTATATATAGAGAACTCAACCTCCCTGACGCTTCCCGATTTCCTCCCGAGGAGAGACGTGTAGCCCATTTGACGTGTAGCGAAATGTAGGGACACCCTCCCGCTAAACACTCACCGTTCGTCTCTACACCAGCTACTCGTCCCTTCCTCTTGCTCAACTCGCAATAAAGGTATAACTTCGCAGAAGACACAGCTCGTACAGCAGAGCCTTCACACCTCCCCATCACTTCTAACCTCTAGTCTCTAACCTCTGATCTCTAGCTACACTATGAGCAAACAACTACGCATCTGGCTCTTCGTCCTCCTCGGCACGCTGCTCACCTCCACCGCCCTCCTCGCTGAAGGCGTCATCACCATGACCACCTCCGAAAGAGTCGGTGAGGAAATTGGTCTGAGTATCAAAGCCAATGGCAACGTCGCCATCGAGGGGGCTCAAGAGACTGGGAAAACGGACAAATTCGATCGCGAGTCCTACAGACTCACTAGCCAAACGATCACCATCCGTGGCGATGTAACAGAGCTTGGCTGTTACAACAATCAACTGACCAGCTTGGACTTGTCAAAGAGTACCGTCTTGACATGGCTTTGGTGCTCTGGCAATCAACTGACCAGCTTGGATCTGTCAAATAACACCGCCCTGACAACGCTTGGCTGCTCCAACAATCAGCTGACCAGCTTGAACGTGTCAAAGAATACCGCCTTAACAGGGCTTGACTGCTCCGACAATCGACTGACCAGCTTGAACGTGTCAAAGAACACCTCCTTGACAGAGCTTGACTGCAACGGCAATCAACTGACCAGCTTGAACGTGTCAAATAACACCGCCTTGACATCGCTTTACTGCTTCAATAATCAACTGACCAGTTTGGACGTGTCAAAGAACACCGCCTTGACATCGCTTGTCTGCTCCAACAATCGACTGACCAACTTGGACGTGTCAAAGAACATAGCCTTGACAGAGCTTGTGTGCTTCGAGAATGAACTGACGAGCTTGGACGTGTCAAAGAACATAGCCTTGACAGAGCTTGTGTGCTTCGAGAATGAACTGACGAGCTTGGATGTGTCAAAGAATACCGCCTTGAATTGGCTACGCTGCAACGACAATAAGCTGACCAGCTTGAACCTATCTGGGTGTACTAGGTTGGTTACTCTTTATTGCTACAGTAATTGTATCAATGGCAAGGCTATGACCAAGTTGGTGAATAGTCTTCCCAAT
>OLQD01002516.1_pt1 | contig 13223 bp, 10 predicted proteins | sample 1672841 | NCBI WGS metagenome assembly OLQD01 (sample SAMEA3136729, study PRJEB25190) | human gut metagenome | biome: human gut; feature: human-associated habitat; material: faeces | place: Austria | collected 2013 | reverse complement strand
CATGCCCGATTTCCGGCGTGAAGGTAAGCGAGTCCAGTAATTATAATCCAAACGCACCGGCAACTCTGGAAGAAATACCGGAGGAAGAAGCAGTCTTCCTTCTTTATTCGGATGGAACCGTCAGACCCAATGAACAGCAGTTTGGCAGATTTAACAACAGCTCATACTATGCGAGTCACGATTTTCAGAGGATCTTTCAGTTCAGAAATCGAAAAGGCGGTAAGATCAACATGAAAAACAGAAAAGCTGTAAAATGCTTAAAAGCAGAAAAGCCAGCCAGAGTGAGTACATCATCACAGAACGGTTGTCTGAGTATCTCAGAAAAAGGAATTTTGCTTGCAGAAGAAAGGAGATAAGAAGAGATGAGATTATTTCGAACATTATTTTCATTCATGATCGTTGCGGCGATCGGGATCTCGCTGATTACAACCTGTCCGACGAAAACAGAGTTTGCAAAGTATTACGTGAGCCAGAGTGAGAGCAAACTTGGAGGATTCTTTGACGGTGCACTGGAAAAAGTCGTCACACAGCAGACCAAAGCCAGTAATTATCTGATCTTCTCCGTGTTCGAGATGGACGGAGAACGATATGTTGGCATCTGGGGACATTTCTTTGGAAAGGCATCAACAGAGCAGGCGGCGAAGACCCTGGAAGGGCTGCTGGAGAAAGCAAGAGAGGGTGTGGGAGAAAAGAAGTAGGAAGTTTCGTAATTGACATATAATGCTATAAAATATAGAATATAATCATGCTGAAAAATTAGAAAGTGAGGTGAAAATATTGAATCAGTATGATTTGTCAAGATATGTAACAGCACAGCAGCGAGATTATCAAAGTGCATTAACAGAAATTAAAAATGGAAAAAAAGTAAGTCATTGGATGTGGTATATTTTTCCACAAATCCGTGGGTTGGGAAAAAGCAGTACTTCTCAGTTTTATGCGATTCAGAGCCTGGATGAGGCAAAAGCATTTCTGGAACATCCTTACCTCGGACATAATATTATCGAAATTTCGGAAGCTTTACTTAGCCTGGATACAAGCGATGCATATGAAGTTTTTGGAAAACCAGATAACATGAAACTGAAATCATCAATGACGCTATTTGCCAGAGCAAGTGAGGATAATCAAGTGTTTTTGAATGTACTGGATAGATACTTTAAAGGAAAAAGAGATTTTAGGACATTAAAGATACTTGAGAACATGGAAAAATAAAAAAAAGTAGAGTATCAAGAACCCGGCATAGAAAAATGTCTGGGTTCTTGATGATTAGGGAATTGATAAAATGAACAGATAATTTCGCAGAGTACCTTACTCTACGAAAGCAGAAGCGAATGAGCAGGATAATCGTTGCATATTCTGGCGTTTTAATTCCAGCGTTGGATGAACGTAACGATTCATTGTAATATTTACATTGGAATGACCAAGTATTTCACTTAGGCTTTTGATGTCAAAACCTGCTTCCACGCACCGGGTTGCAAAAGTATGACGCAATGTATGAAAATTTGTTTCTTCAATAGTAGCTTCTTTTAAGACATGCTTAAAGTGATTTTGCATGGTTCGTGGCTCTATGCAAGAATCTGTTCCTGTCAGCAAATATCCTTCTTTCTTACACGGAAAATTATCTAAAACGACTGCGATATCGTCAGGAAGGGGAATCGTTCGAATAGAACAGCTGCTTTTGGGAGTTGACAAAATAAGAGATGTTTTTTTGCCGTTTATATTTTCGTTTTGGAGGCGTTGCAATGTCTGGTGAATGTATAATGTTTTTTCTTTTAATGAAATATCATTCCAATGAAGGGCACATATTTCACCAACACGCAATCCTGTATACAGGCATATAAGAATTCCTATATTTTTCAGTGACATATTTTTGCATAAATATTTACACAGTTGTTTTTGCTCTCTTATGCTGAATACTCGAAGCTCATGGGAAGTTTTTTTGATTATGATTTCTTTTCCGGTACATGGAAGTGAAATTCCCTTCGTACTGGCATATCGGAAGATACTGCGAAGAAGTGATAACACGTCTGAAACTGTTTTTGAAGACAGTCCCTGCTTGTTTTTTCCACCATTGCACAACAATTCTCTACAAAAAGAATTCAGGCATTCAACGGTCAATTCTTCTGTGGTAAGATCTTCAAAATATGGAAAAATGTAAGAATACAGCATGTTTCGGTATTTTATGTATGTGGAAGCTTTTAACAATGGTTTTGTATTTTCCATCCATTCTTCGATAATGTTTTTAAAAAAAATAGGTGTATGAGCAGAAGAAAAAGATTCCAGTATTTTTTTGATGTAAAAATCCTGGACTCTTTCATCTTGTAAGATGTAAGTCATTTTTTCGTTTGAAAGCATAGATAAATTTCCCCTTTCGATGTCAATATAATTAAAGTATTATGGAAGACTAATTGATAATTTTTGTTATATACAATTTTATTGTTTAATATTTACAAAAAAATACGCCGTATGTGTTGACAAGTTATGTGATATTTTGTAAAATTAAGTAAATATTTGGTATAAATCAGTACACTTAATCGTAGAGTAAGGTACTCTGCGAAAAGAGGAAGATGCCAGAGTGAGCTGTTTATCTGTTATCATAAGATTATATCTCCTTTCAGGTAGATGGTTGATAGTTTTAGACAACTCTATTTTACCATAGATCTTAAGGAGATATTTTTTTTGACAACAAAAATGATGCGTTCGTGTAACTTTTTGTTTCATAGATGCACAAAATAAAAAAGGAAAGAGGAAAAGAACATGAAAAAGAAAGGGATTTTATGGGTACTTCTCAGTGTTCTGCTTATTGTTAGTTTAAGTGGATGTAAAGGCGGAGGAATTGTTGGAAAGAGTGCAGAATGTAAGAGTCTGATCAACAAATTTGAAAAAAGCTGCAATGAAGTTGATATTCAGGCGATTTTAGACTGTATCGATCCGAAAATCAGTGATCCGATCAAGGCGATTGTAGCGATCGGAGGAATGGTCACAGATAATGTAGATGAATATCTGGGAGATATCCTGGAACAGTTTGGTTCAAGTATCAGTGAGATCACCGGCGGATCAGGTGGTTCGGCGAAAGATATTGTTGCAAGTATGAAGCTTACACCGAAAAAATATATGCTCGATAAAAAAGACGGAAGCGTTAAATGTAAGGCGGAATTTGAAGTGAATGGCATGAAAACAACAAAAATGCTGAAAATTTCGGTAGTGAAAAAGAATGATGAATGGTATATATCAGGAATTTCTGTTATTGCAGAATAAAACAGGTTGTCAACCAAAGACAGAATGTTGAAATAGAAAAACAGAAACAGGGAGGAAGCTTCAATGAGAACGAAGACAAAAAAAACAAAGCAGATTACACAGATTGTAGTCAGTATGTTACTGGTACTTACCATGGTATTCATGCCAATGAAAATGATTCTGGCAGCGGATGCACAGTCAAGCAGTACACCGACACAGTTTGTTTTAGTACTGGATTGTTCTGGAAGTATGGAAGAATCTGATGTAAACGGTTTGAGCCCAAAGGCAGCAAAGATGTTTGTAGATATGATGCCGGTAGAAAATGCTCAGATTGCAGTTGTAGCCTTTGGTGCGAACTGGGGAGAAGATTCTTATGTTTATCCGGGTGATACCACAAGCAACACTTATACAAAGGTTATCCTTGGTATGACAGATGTTGGTACCGAAAAAGCAAAAAAGAAAGTAAAAGAAGCAATCGATGAAACTGCAAAAGTAAGAGATAAAAACGGATATACTACGATTGGTTATGCTCTTCAGGCAGCAGAGGATGTCTTAAAGAAAAATAAGGCAACAAAGGGAAATGGCTGTGTGGTACTGATGAGTGACGGTCGTCAGTATTATTTGAAAAACGGTCAGCGTGGAAGTGAAGCACAGGAAACCAAGCTGGACAATGGTGCGGAAATTTACAAATCAGAAAGTCTGGAAGCTGCACTGAAAGATTTTAAAGAGAAAAAGTGGCCGGTGTATACACTGGAAATGTCTGCTGATATCAAAGACTATTATGATGAAGCAGGATTGCATACGCCAAAGGAATGGAAAGGAAACGGTGGCTTTAAGATCCCTACTGGTCGATTCTATATGCAGCATATTGCAGATGAGACAGGCGGAGAAAAGTTTACTGCTTTTACACAGCTGGAAGTACAGAATAACTTTGCAGGAATCTTTAATAAGTTTTATGAAGGAACAGAGGCCGGAGGAATTCTGATCAACAGTGAGATTAAATCAGGAAAAGCAAATATGGATTTTGATGTTGCCGAGATGATCGCAGAAACGAACATCACGATAACCGGAAATGATATGAGCAAAGTGAATTCCATCGAGCTGACAGATCCAAGCGGTTCAACCAAGAAATATACAGAAACAAATAAGACAGATTCACGTGTGGTGACCTTTGAAAAAGGAAGCTATATTATGGTGAAACTTCTTGCACCGATGGAAGGCAAATGGAAAGTAAAAGTAAACGGAACCGATGGCGTCAAGTTAACAATGATGACCGTTCCGATCCGAGAGCTGGGACTTTCTCTTTCGACCAGCACCGATACGAGCAAAGAACTTGGAAAAGGAACAGAAGTTACGCTGTCTGCACGCTTCAGTTATAACAAAGGTCAGAAATCCTATTTCAGTAAGGAATTTTACGGAAAGAACCCGGCAAAACTGTATGTCGTAAAAGGGGATGAAGAATCAGCACAGACCTTTGATATGACAGTTGATGAAGAAAACCAGTGTTACACCGGAAAAGTAATCCTGAATCAGACCGGAATGGTTAAAGTAAAAGCAGTCGTAGAAAGCGGACATTTCCGCAATGACAGAAAAGAAACCGGTTATATTACATTTAATGTCAAAAACCGTCCGGTTACAAAAGTAAAAGATCTGGAAGATCTGAATATGGGATTTGGTGAAGAACAGACCATTGATCTGAACACTTATTTTAACGATCCGGATCAGGATAAATTTATCTGCAATTTTGAAGTGGATCAGACAGCAGGAATAGAAGTAACGCTGGATGAACAGAATGTTATGCACATTAAAACCGGCACAAAAGCAGGTAATGTACAGGTCAAAGTAGGCGTAAATGATGGAAGTATGGATCAGGATGTGACTTCCTCCTTTACAATCCATATGGTAAATCAGCCTTTGCGGGAAAAAGGTTCCAAAAAGATTTCCAAAACGATCACTTACAATGCGAATAAAGTTCCTGGATTTTTAAAGAAAAAACTGGGACCGGACGGAAGTTCAAATGCAGAAATTAAATTGGATGATTATTTTGAAGATCCGGACGGAGCAGCTCCAATTTACGCAATAGAAAAACTTCCGGAAAGTTCTAAGATTCAGATAAAAGAATCTGCACCAGGGGTATTGAGCATCACTGCAACTGGAGAAGGAAAAGAAACTTTCCATGTTTCAGCGACAGATGCAAATGATGGAAGCATTCGCTTTGAAAAAGAAATAAGTGTTAAATCCATCAGTGCAGGAAGTTGGGTATGGAAACAGATCAGAGTTCCGATAATTGCTTCAGTGATTATTCTGGTGATCGCAATTGTATTTTTGATTCTGATGTTTGCCGGAAGAAAAATCTACGGAGTATGGGAAATCACAGTCGGAGGAAGACTGGAAGGACCATATCCACTTGGCAAAATGGCACATGGAAAGAAAGCAAAATGCAGCTTGAGCGGAGCGATTGAAGATTTTGGATTCAGTTCTATTAACGATGGAGGAATAACGTTAAAGGCAGGAAACAATTTCAACAAATCCGTGACAATAACAGGACTCGAAAAAGCGGCAACGGTTACATATGCCGGAAGAGAATACGATACTGCAGCAGGAAAGACTTTAAAGAAAGCAAAGATTTCAAGAGGTCAGTATATTGATATTTATGTAGATGGCGTAAACATAACACTTACCAGAATGAATTAAACAGATTGTGTGGGAGGCGAGAAGATGTTGTGGGAATCAGAAAACAGAGCCGAACAGTGCAGGATTCTTCAAATCGGCACAGTTGATGCAGGGAACGGGACACTGTTCGGGACAAGAAACAAAAGAGCGATACAGAGAGATCATCTGACACTGGTGATCGGCAGCGGCGGTATGGGAGCAGCTACTATTCATGCAGCGGTTCAAAAGGCCAGACAGAATCTGGAATCTGATTTTGATAATTATACGAAATTTATCTTGGTGGATTCTGATTGGCGTGAGATTGCCAGGATGGAAAAAGAGCAGGTAGAAGTTTTAAATATTTCTACTCCCGGAGCTTCAGACAGACTGCGAAAGGAGAATCGAGGGGACTTCTTTAAGAAATTTGTACATCCGGATTATGATGTTATAAAATTAGGACCAAATGGTTCAGCAAGAGATCGTGTGACTGGAAAAATTAAGTTTTATGATAATGCAGAGGGTGGAAGTACAAATGATGTTAAATTTCGCAATATCATACAGACAATTTTTAATACAGACTGGAGTGACAAAACGAATCTACGAGTTGATGTTATGATTTTAGCAGGTTTATCGGGCGGAAATGGAAGTGGAACGTTTGAGGAGCTTGCAGTGCATGCGAGAGAAGCGTGCAGAAGAGCAGGTGCGACTGAAGTGCGTGTATTCGGATATCTTTTTCTGCCAGATACTGTAGAAGCTTTTGAAAGAGAAAATTTAGAGGCACTCAAGTCTATTTACATAAATGGATATTCTGCATTAAAAGAACTTGAAAGTTATATGTCCATACCAGCATCACCGGGAAGAGGGGAAGAATTTTACTCGAGAGATGGTGCGATAACTATTGAATGTAATGATGCAAATCGTCTGTTTGATTATCCAATTTTGATTTCGGGAACTTATGAAGAGAGTATAAGAATGATGGCAGATCTGATTGTTAATTTAAGCACATCTGGAATTGCAGGAATGGATTCTTTTTATGCTACTATATGGAGAGCAAGGCTTTATTATTTGAACGGTAATAATTTAACAACAGGTGGAGTTTTGAAAAACAATGTATTTCCGGAAGATTCCAGAAGATATTGCGGTATTGGATATGCTTATGCAGCGATTCCAAAAGAAATTGTAACAGCGAATATTGTAGGAAATGTGTGTCAGAAATTTTATCAGACAGATGAAACAGGAAGACATTTCTGTACAGAAAAAAAACGCATGAACAGAGCTGAGATGGAAACACAGATACGCCGATTGTTTGGATTTGGGACTCATGATGAATTGAATGAGATGAGTCTCTGGAATCTGAAATTGAGATATGCATTGGAGAGATGCAGCCGTTTGTCGGATAATCCTGTAGGTATTACACGTAGAGATGTAGAAACGGGAAATACATATACGTATGAAAGAGGATTTAGGGCTGAGGAGTGTACGCTTAAAGGAATATCGGAGTTCGCAGAGTATTTCACAGATCAGGTAAGATTCTTTAAAGAAAATGCAAGACAGATTATTAAAGATTACGGTCCGAAGGCAATAGAACTGTTATATAAAGGGACTGGTCCTTACAATCAGGATGGGATGTCAGAAGCTTATCCGGAGCTTTCGATTGAAAATATGTTGAATACAGCAAAGGCGGAAATGCAGAGGGTAATTGCTACAACTGTAGCAAGACCGGAACTAATTATAGGATTCATGGAATCTATTAGAAGATCGGGACTTATACAGTGGAAGGATGAATTTCAACATGCAATCCAACATGAAGTAAAGCAAGAAATTGCACGCAGAATTCTTGAACCGGATGGAATATGGGAGAGTCGGTTAATAAAACCGATAGAGGAGTTTATTAATCAGTGCAGATGCTTTTCGAACAGACTGGATACATTAATAAGATTTTACAGAAGTGTTGGAAGTTCTCTTGATGGAGACTATCAGCGATTTTTGAATGAGTCGCAGAGAGAAAATGGTATAAATCTTTGCAATAACGTACAAGCATATGGCTGGATTCAGGAAAATATCCGAAAGAAGATGATGGGAATTGATCTGGAGGGTGTAAAACGGAATCTTGTGGCAAGTTTCACAGAAAATTCTGAAGACTGGGCAAGCAATGAAGAAGGAAGAACCAGAAAAGTGTTTGATGAAGTCATGGCAAGAAGCTGTGAACTTGGAATTAGTGGGGCAGCAAATCAGCTGACAGCAACCTCGTATTTCGAGCATGTTCTGGAGCAGGAACCACAGGAAAATGTTGCGAATAAAGCACGTGAACTGGTACAGGGAATCGTAAGACAGCTGATTGAAAAGAGCAAGCCAACACTTAAAACAGTGCCGGAATCATGGAGTGCAATTGCTGGATTTCTTTTTCTTCCAGCGGAACTGGCATACAGTAAATTTACAACACCGATTCAACAGGCTTTTAGAGATGAGTTTGCACGAATTAGAGATGTCAGATACTCGTGTCTTCTTGCGGATGTGTCTGATATTATATGTTATCAAGTCAGTGAAGCAAACGCATTGTGTGATCTGAAAGATATTGGAAAATGGGAAGATTTTTATAATAGTTCTTACTATACGATTTCCAGACATTTATGCAATGGGGAATATGTAACAAAATTTACCGAACGTACCAAGAGTGAAATTGAAGAGGAAAAAGCACGAAAAGAACAGAAGCCTGTACCAGAGTTAAGGTTGACAGCACAAGAAGAGATTCTGTTCGGGACAGGTTTAAACTGGGAACATTATCCTCCGGTTGCACTTAGAAATTTGGAAAGTAATGAAAAAGAAAAAGAGTTTCTCCGTACGATATTTGATCCGATTGTTGATTATGCAATGAAAGAAAGACTGATTGAGCGGAAAATAAATCAAATGGGAAATCGTGATGTTTATGAATATGTAGTACATCTTATTCCGGATGACTGGAATAATCTGGATGTTGAAGATTATGAAAATATCGAACAGGATGGAAAATTTTCAAAAGGAAAAGAGTTGTTTGACTATCTGAAACAACATAACAGATGTTCTACACAACCAGATCAGAAACCAGTTATATTGTCTGATAGTGGTATATTTGCGGGTCCATTTGATTTTTCGAATGCACGCCAGTGTGGTATGAGCAGCGATGAGATTGAAAAGCAAAGTATTGTATATATGAAACGTATTTTGAGAAAGAATACAGAGCTGTTTTTGGAATTCCGCGAAACGTTATGCAGATATTATGAGATTAAAAAGGCATTAGAATTGCGTGAAGAGGATCAGCGATATAAATATCAGGTAAAGCATTTTATTCGCTATTATCAATATGGAGTTGTAGTTTACTCAGAGAAAGATATGACATGGCGTTATATGATTAACAACGAAGGAAGGATGAAAACCTTATGTAGATTTGATGGAATTGCGGAAATAAACTATACACCAATAGAGAAAAAATTTTCTCAGATGAACTGGAAAATTTTGATGGCTTTCAAGACATTCACGGCTTTAAACTTTGATGAACTAGAATGTATTGCGAAAGAAAAGGAGATAAGTGAAGACCGCAATGAATTAAATACACTTTTGAGAAAAAATGGAGAAAAACTCAGAAAGTTGGGTAAAAAGTTAAAAACGGATTTTATTGATCCAGCGGGAGAAGATCGTACACCAGAAGAAGCAATTAAATTCTGTCTGAGAATAAGAAATGGAAATGATGACGAAGAATTTTATGTTAAGACGCTGGTGAATATGTATGAGAGTCTGGAGGAGTTTACGTCATTTATAGAACCAGTACCAGAACCAGTACCGGAGTCAGAGGAATGGGATTGTTCGTCTGGCCATCATAATTTAGCAGGTGTTAAATTTTGTGCAGAATGTGGAAAAGCAAAGCCAGGTAAAGGCTGGGATTGTTCGTGTGGCCACCATAATTTGACAGGTGTTAAATTTTGTGCAGAATGTGGAAGAGCAAAAGGAGCAGAACCAGTACCGGAGCCAGAGGAATGGGATTGTTCATGCGGACATCATAATTTAGCAGGCGTTAAATTTTGTGCAGAATGTGGTAAGAAAAGAAATTAAAAAATAATGCTTGTGGCACCCTTTTGGGGTGCCTATAGCTGTCATATGAAACAGATAGATTTAAACAGATATGTGTTTAAGATTGGAGGAAAGTTATGCCAGTATTTCCGGATGAAACCTATGATGCACTTCTGGTTGTAATGGATGATCGCAGTCAGGGAAAGACTGAATATTTTCATAAAAAACTTCAGGAAACTTTTGATAGAAGAAAATATATTTATTATCAAAACAGCGATTCCAGTGAGGATGAATTGTGGAGTGATATCGAACAGAAACTGGAAACGGAAGAGATTATATTACCGGTCAGTCAGCGTGTAATATTCTGTAACTATATTGATCTCGCTGATGTGAATGAAGAATGGCTTCAATGTTTTCGAAATCGTATGAGAGTTTTTCAAGAACGAGGAATGGTACATGATATGTCACAGCATTATCATTTGAATCTTTTTCGGTATCAGACAAGAAAAGCGTTGAGCGAAGAAAAAAAGAAAGAGGTTTTTGAGGTTCTGTCACAACTCTGGAATATGAAATATCAGTATATGCGTCATTCAGAATTTCTGATATACGCCGGAGGATTAAAGCCGAATCTTATGGAGCAGGAACAGGAAAAGGGAGTACTTCGATTTCTGGAACTGCTCAGTATACGTGATTGTAATAGAGTGCTTAATGTAGGACGATTTAACAGATCTTTATTTGTGCTTGGAGAAACGGAGTATTATGAACGGCATGCCCGAAAATGTGAAGAGGAACTGAAAAAATTAGATTTATGGCTTAGGCATGCAAAAGATGAAAATCTCAGTGATTTTGCGAGCAGTTTAAATAGTACCGTCTCAGAACAGGCTAGAAAATTGCAGGAAAGATTGCAAGTTTTTCAAAGAGAACCCGGACTGTATCCGATGAGTACACGAGATTATATTGAAAGAAGAGTGCTTTTCAGAAGAAGCTATGTTCGCCCGGAAGGAGTACCACGACGCTTACAGGATGAAAAGAAGAAGGAAATTGTAAGCTTTTGTAATCAGATTAAAAACAGCGAAGAAAAGGAAGAATGGAAAAAGAATCTTACCTTGCAGCTGCATTATCCGGATTTGTTGAAACTTTCTCAGGAATGGAGAGAGGGAAGGCTGCAGATTATGGTAAAAAATTCTGTAAACAATTATATATCAGAGATGCAGCTGGCAGCAGAAGAATGTGAAGTATTTCAGAAAGCAGTCTATAGCTGGATTGAAGAGTTTGCACAGGAAAATCTGATAACAGAAAAAATGAGAGAAATGAGAGAGGATAGAGAGGGAAAAGAACTGCAGCTTAAGGATGAATTTAACAGGGCAAGTATTTTTTCAGATCTTCGGACTTGCTTTTCTCAGATAAAAGAAAAAACAAGATTTCAGGTTCCAGCTGTGATACAGGCACAGGAGGTAGAGCAGATTGCAATGATCAACAGTGAAATCGGACGGGATTGGCAGACAAAAGGATATGATATAACTGAAGTACGTGATGAGCAGATAGCAGTTATGAATAATCTGTATCCATATGAAATTGTATACATGAAATTTGGAAAGTATATTGACTTGACTAATGGTGAACAAACGGAACAGCAGTTAAGAATGGTATTTCGTTAAAGGAGAAAAAGATGCTGAAAGACAGAGTTATAATTGATGAAAATGGATTTAAACTCAGGGAAGGTGCTGATCCAGAGAGAAAAGCGTACTATGTGACATTTACGCTGGCGGATGGAGAAATTGATAAAAGTCAAGGGAGAGAGATTAAATATTGGGATGCAATGAATCCTTATTCGCAGAGAGCCAAATTCCTATGTGTATATATGGGAAACGAAGGATGAAATCATGGTGGATGAGTGCAGGATTTATCTTGGAAATGGAAGAGCTAAGCCGAGAATTTCATGGAGTATTGAAAAGGAACAGGCATATGGTGATTATGCGTATATGATTCGTCTTAAGTGGATAGATCATCAGTCGGATCGTATTCATAGCAGTCATATTTGGCTGAAAAACAGTCAGAATGGCAGAAAGTACAGTTTTCTAACAGAATATATCGCACCAGAAAACGGAAGAGAAGAAGATTGTTATATTATTGAAATTCTACCTGGAAGAGCAAATCCGAATACTCTTGTGATTGAAGGGGATGAAATTCTTTTGGAAAAATATGCGATAGTGAGATAAGGGCAGGAATAAATTATGATATACAATTATTATTGTACCAATTGCGGACATGAATTACGTGGAGTAGATATTATATTTGATCTGGCACAGATGCTGGACTTACATTCTGGAAACGGAGAAGATCTGTTTATTAAATTTTCGCCGATAGATCTGCAGGAACTTGCACAAAGAGACGGGCAGACACTTGCTGATGGACAGAAAGTACGTTTAAAACTTACTCTGTATGATCTTCTTGGATATATCGCTCAGAATTTTAAAGAAACATATAATCAGGAAGCGATGCAAAGTTTGACTTATGAAGAATTTGAACAGGTTACGTCAATGGCAAAACTTTTAAAAAGCAGTGGCCTGCAGAATGCAGATGTTCAGACTGAAAATATCAAAGCTTTAGTTGACGCAATTATTGCAAAACTTGAATTTCAAGAGAGAACAGATCCGGAAGTTGCAGAAGATGACTGGAAACAGGATACTATGAATTATAATTTGTATTTTTGGGTTGAACCAGAGTACTTTGAAGGAACAGAGTGGATTTATACGATAAAGTATTCATCAGAAGAAAGACCAGCCAATCTCCTTCCTTTTTCTTACCAGGGGAGAAAAATTCGTGGATATTGTCCAGAATGTAACAAACCGGTGCTGGATGGCTCGGGAAAATACGAACATTTTTTGGTCGGATTTCTTGGAGCACAGAGTGCAGGAAAGACATCGCTTTTTGTGAGTATGATTAATGATCTTCCTAATTATTTTGGAAAGCTGGGTATTGAATTACCGGAAGTATTATGCGACGGAAAATATGAAAAAGTAAAAAATGCCATTGAGTTTAACAAAAAAGGCTGGGCAGTTGGAAAAACAGATGCAAAAGCCACCATCGAAACCTATAATGCATCATTGCTTGTGAAAAAAAAGCAGGGAGGCAGAAGTATTATCCTTTCTGTGATACACAAGTACAAAGCATGTACATATGACAGGATACAATAAGTGGAAATTTTTGTAATGCTTCTAGACTGACACTCCCTATCGTTTGATCATAGCAAAGTTCTCCGGCAATATCGATAAACGAAAGAATAATACTTC
>OLQD01002510.1_pt1 | contig 13232 bp, 11 predicted proteins | sample 1672841 | NCBI WGS metagenome assembly OLQD01 (sample SAMEA3136729, study PRJEB25190) | human gut metagenome | biome: human gut; feature: human-associated habitat; material: faeces | place: Austria | collected 2013 | reverse complement strand
ATCGGTGCCCCATTTGATAGCCATCTGCTCGGTTTTGTTTATAAAATAAACCTCACAGTGGAAGGGAGTCTTATCGCCGACGGTGCGGTTGAGCAGCTTTCCGATTTTTGGTATGTTCTGTGTTTCCAGCGTATATCTGCCCGGCCCGAACAGGTCAAGCGCCTGCCCGTTCATGAAAAATACGGCTTCCTGCGATTCGTGCACGATAAGCTGTGTAAGAGTGTTGAAATCTTCGCATGGGTGCTTCCAGATGAAGGTGGAATTATCCCCCTCGTATTTGATTACATCTGCAATTTGTGCCATTAAAATACCTCCCTGTAACATAATCTGCATTATGTTGTAGTGTTCGTAAAAAAAGATCGCGGCGCCCGTAAAAAATTTGTAACGGAAACCGTGCAAAATAAAAAAGGGCGCAGCAAAGCAGGCCTTTTCGAAAAAAGTTAAAAAATAACACGAAAAGGCTTTTTCGTCATGCCTGATTTTGACGATAACGGGAAGAAGCGTCTGTTTTTTCGGTCAAATATTTACAAACTATTTACAAAGTGTTCCCGTTATGCTATAATCAAGCATATAATGATGTTGTTTGTCACACTCGCGGAAACTTGCACTACAACATAATGCAGATTATGTTGTCACTGCTGTGCGGTATGGCTTTTTTATATTATCAGGTGCAAATTCTCCATGCGGCGGCGGTGTTCCGCGCCGGTGGATATAATATATATCCGCGTGGTGTTTATGCTGCTGTGACCCAGAATATCGGCAAGCTTTGCAAGGTCCTTTTCGATTTCATAAAACAGCCGGGCAAACAGATGCCGCAGATTATGTGGGAATACCTTCTTAGGGCTGACATTTGCCCGCGCACACAGCGCTTTCATCTCCCGCCAGATATTTGTTCGGTTAAGCGGCTTCCCCAAACGCGTTATGAATTATTCCTTTTTTTGCAGCATACTTAAGCAGCTTTTGCCGTAGCTCCTTCACAAGGAAAACCGAGCGTGTTTTTCCCTTGCAGCTAACAAGCGCTTCGCCGCGCCTTGCCGCCTCCGCTGTTATATGCTTAAGCTCGCTTACCCGTATGCCCGTGCTGCACAGCGTTTGCAATATCAGGCAGAGCCTTTCATTGCCGGAATGCCGCGCCGCCGTGCACAGCCGCGTGTATTCGGGCTTTGTCAGCTCCTTTTCTTCGGAACAGAACGCTTGCTGCTGCAGGGATACCGATTTTACCTTCAGGTCATGCCATCCCATAAGGGAAAACAGAACATTCAGGCTTGTAAGCATTGAATTGACACTGCGCACGGAATAGTTATCCCGCAGCCGCTTTTTGTACGCAATAACCGTTTCCTTGGTAACGGGGGCGCTTTGGGCATAGCGCGAAAACGCTTCTGCATCACGGATATACTTTTCCACTGTTGCGCTGCTTAGCTCCTCAAAGATAAGATGCTTTCTGAATCCGGCAATGGCATTTGCCGTTATAAACCGCCCTTTCATTTCAGTTTACCTCCGGATATATTTCAATTTTTATTTTATCAGAAAAAACTAAAGGCGAAAATATGCGCAGCGGGCCGCATTAAAAGCGAAAAAGCCCGCATATGGCCAATAATCGGACTCAGGCTTGCTTTAACCTTTGAAATCAGCGGCGGAGGCGGAAGCACGGGCGGGCAAAACAAGTCAGAATTCGTCCAAAGCCGTCAAAGGAAAATAAAGGGAAATACGGAATTATTTATGGCAAACAAAGGAAGCGAACATGCGCTCAGAGGAAAGGACGGACAGACAAATGGGAAAGACGCTGGTAGTGACATCGGGCAAGGGCGGTGTGGGAAAAACTACGGTTACGGTAAATGTAGGGGCGGCCCTTGCAAAGGAGGGCATGAATGTGCTGCTTATAGATGCGGATCTGGGGCTGCGCAATCTCGACCTGATGATGGGGCTGGAAAACAGAATAGTATATGACATAGTGGATGTGCTGGAGGGCAGATGCCGGCTGCGGCAGGCGGTGGTGCGCAGCAGACAGGAGGAGCGGCTGGCCATGCTTCCCGCATCGCAGACGCGCAATAAAAATGCGCTGGAAAAGGGGCAGATGAAGGCGCTTATTGAGGAAATACAGGACAGCTATGACTATGTGCTTACAGATTGCCCCGCCGGCATAGAGCAGGGCTTTTGCAATGCCGTGGAGGGGGCGCAGGAGGCGCTGCTTGTATGCACTCCGGAGGTGGCTTCGGTACGGGATGCCGACAGAGTGGCAGGGCTGCTTGCCGTAAGCGAGACGGATAAGGTGCATCTTATAGTTAACAGGGTAAGAGCAGATATGGTGCGCAGGCATGAAATGATGAGCGTACAGGATGTGGAGGAGATATTGGGCCTGCATGCGCTGGGCGCGGTGCCGGAGGACCCGCTTGTTGTGCGGGCGGCAAATTTAGGCGAGCCGCTGGCGTATGCCGTGCGTTCGGCAGCGGGAGAGGAATACCGAAAAATAGCGCGCAGGCTCATGGGGCAGCGGGAGCCGGAATCGGGCGGCGGAATAGGCGCTTTTATGCAGCGCATATTCGGTATAAAGGCTGCAGGCTGAAGCGGGGGGATAATATGAAACACATAAGAGCATTTTTTGAAGGACTGTTTGCGCGCGGAAGCGCAAAAAAAGCGAAAAAGCGATTGGAAACGGCATTGGCAGGGGACAGGTTGGCATCGGCAAGCACGGTGGAAGGGCTGAAAAGGGCAATAGAGGGGGAGCTGACGGCTCTGGGCTGCACAGGGGAAAGAGAATATGATATTTCAAGCATGCGCAAGGGGGAAAGGGTGGAGCTTACAATAAAAGTAACCCTTGCCCCCGGTGAAAGGCCCTGCAATGAGGCTTTAGCACAGGTGCTTGCGGGTGAGGTGAAAAATTAACAAATTCGGGGTGGATTTTTGTCGCCGTTTATGATAAAATAAATTTGCATTATTATTGTTGTGCAAATGTATTTCAGACGGGATCATAAAATGCGCTTTGATAAAAAGAAATTACAAAACATTGAATATATACTGCCTCTTATTATGCTGGCTTTGTTCCTTATAGGCATTGTGGCTATTACCATAGCCACGGCAAACCCGTTTACCGGGGAGGAGCTTACCTTCAGCGAGTTAATGGCAAACCTTGATTTTTCCGTTGTGGGGCTTCAGGGAGCCTTTTTTGCCGTCGGGCTTGTTGTTATGGTGCTTATAATGCTGGTGAATTACCGGCTGTATGCAAAGATATGGTATGCTGTTCTGGCGGCGGGCGTTGTGCTTCTGCTGCTGGTGGTTTTTTTCGGCAAGACGCGCGGCGGCACGCAGGGCTGGATATATCTTAATGCCTCGGGCTCAATAACATTTCAGCCTTCGGAGCTTGTTAAGCTGGCAATGATACTTGTGTGCGCAAAGTTTATGGCGGACAGACCCATGGAAAGGTTTATTGATGTTCTGCCGGCTGCCGGAGTGTTTGTGCTGATAATAGCGGTACTGCTTTATCAGATGGATATAGGCACTACGATAGTATATGTTGCAGCCTTTGTGGGTATGGCGTTTATGGCGGGCGTGAAGCTGAGATATATCGGCGCCTTCGGCCTTGCCGGAGCGGCTTTCGGTGTGTTTGCGTGGTTTGTGCTGATGGGGGACAGGCAGCGTTCCAGAATAATAAACTTTTTCTCCGGCGGTGAGGGAGACGATTTTTTGCAGCTTAACAGGTCCATTGCCGTTATAGGCTCGGGCGGTTTTGCGGGAAAGGGGCTCTTCAGCGTGGGAGCGCTGAGCCAGCTTAACTATATCCCGGTTATAGAAACGGATTTCATATTTGTTGCCATTGCGGAATCCTTCGGTTTTTTGGGCTGCTTCTTTTTTCTTTTGGTATACGCGGCTTTTATATTCCGTATGTGGTACCTTGCGCGGATCACCAAGGACAAGTTCGGAGCGTTGATTATTTATGGAATTATGTTTATGTTCATGTTTCATATATTTGAAAATATAGGCATGACCATCGGCATAATGCCCATAACGGGTATACCGCTGCCCTTTATAAGCAAGGGGGGCACAAACCTTGTAACAAACATGGCGGCAGTAGGACTGGTGCTGTCGGTAAGGTTCCACAGAGAACTGACGGAAAAGGAGAGCATATAGCGCCTTGCCGGGGCAGAACGCGCTGCCGGCAAAATAAAACAAAATAAAACGAAATGCTCCGCGACGGGAAAAGAGCGTGCGGTGGCGGCAATGTGTTTTTTTGCATTGTCCCTTTTCAAAAATGCTTTTTTCCGGCGGAGGCTTTTTTTCGGTACACGGGGCGTTCCGGCTTGTTTTGAGCCGAAGGCTATGGTATAATAAGCAAACTAATAGGCGGTCAATAAACGGGGCAATACGGGAGGGGCATGTATTGTACAGCATTACGGATATAAAATCAATGACAAACGCGCAGCTTGAAGAGGCGGCGGAGGATATACGCAGCCAGATCATAGCCGCTACTGCGCATAACGGCGGGCACCCGGCGTCAAACCTCGGCGCGGTGGAGCTGACTGTTGCGCTGCACTGCGTATTTGATTCTCCGCGGGATAAGATAGTTTTTGATGTGGGGCATCAGGCATATACACACAAGCTGCTTACCGGCAGAAGCCTTGAGCAGCTGCGCACGGCTAACGGAACGGGAGGATTTCCCGATCCTGATGAGAGCGAGCACGATCAGTTTGCGGTGGGGCACAGCGCTACCGCCGTATCAACGGCGCTGGGCCTTGCGCGGGCAAGGGATATATTAAAGGAGGATTACAGCGTTATAGCGGTGGTGGGAGACGGCGCCTTCGGAGGGGGAATGAATCTTGAGGCGGTAAACGACCTGGGGTACAACAAAACACGGCTTATAATCGTGCTTAATGATAACGGCATGTCAATTTCGCGCAATGTCGGGGCGATAGCCGGACATTTGGTGCGCCTGCGCACGGCAAAGGGATATGTCGGCCTTAAAAGAGGGCTGGAGCGCTTTCTCAAGGCGATACCGTTTGCGGGCAGGTATATTTTCAAGGCGGCACTGAAGATAAAGAACATTTTTCGGTATATTCTCATAGGCAATACCGTCTTTGATAATATGGGAATTAAATACATAGGCTCGGTGGACGGACATAATATTGCAGAGCTTAAAAGCATTTTTAAGCGGGCAAGGGAGGAAACCGTGCCGGTTGTCATTCATGTGCGCACCGTAAAGGGCAGGGGAGATGCGCGGGCGGAGCACGATCCCACGGCATATCACGGGGTTTCGGCGGCCGGGCAGAGCAAAACGGGAAACAGCTTTACCTCATATTTTGCCGACTGGATTGTACAGAAAGGAAAAGAAGACGGGCGGGTCTGCGCTGTTACCGCAGGCATGACGGACAGTACGGGGCTGAGAGGATTCGCAAAGGAATTTCATGAACGCTTTTTTGATGTAGGAATAGCGGAACAGCATGCCCTGGGAATGTCGGCCGGCCTTGCAAAGGGAGGAATGCGCCCGTTTGCCGCCATATATTCGACCTTTCTGCAAAGAGCGGCGGATCAGATATTTCAGGAGCTTGAGCTTCAGAAGCTGCCGGTGGTGCTGTGTATAGACCGAGCCGGCTTTGTGGGGCAGGACGGCAGAACACATCAGGGTGCATATGATATTGCCATTTTGCGCTCCCATGCGCTGCCGATAATGGCGCCGGCAAACGGCAGGCAGCTTTGTCAGATGCTGGAGCTTGCTTCAAACGCAAAGGGACCCTGCGCCGTGCGGTATCCAAAGGGGGATGCGCAAGCGTGCAGCGTGCCGGAAAAAACGGAATTCGGCAAGTGGCAGCTGCTGGAGAAAGGCGCGGATGCTGCAATAATCGCTTTCGGAGCGCTGCTGCCGCAGGCACTTGGAGCGCGAAAAATTCTGCTTGAAAAGGGAATTGAGGCGGCGGTTATAAACGCCTGCTTCATTGAGCCTGTTGATACCGAAATGCTGCGCGCGCTCAGGCAGCGTATTGTATGCGTGGCGGAGGACAACGCAGCGCCGGGCGGCTTGGGCGAAGCTGCGGCAGAATATGTCCATTGCGAAAAATATATAAGTCTTACGGGGGAAAAAGCCTTTTCCCTGCATGATTCCGTTGCGGCGCAGCAGCGACTGAGCGGCCTTGACGCTAAGGGAATTGCGGCGGCGGTGCTTAAGGAAGCCGAAACACAAAGAAAATGCGGTGGGCACGGCTTGCACGCAAATGCATAATTGTGCAGAAACGGGCTTGAAAATGCCTGATGCATACCGCAAACGATCGATTATGCATATTCATGTTGAATATTTATTCATTATGTAGTATAATATGCATCAGTAAAGGCACTGCTGCGCCGTGAAACATAGCAAGACGCACAAAAACGCAAAGCAATACTTTGAAAATGTCGGGGTGATGCCGATGAACGGAGAAAACAAAAAAACGGCTGCCGTCGGTATTTATGTAAATACAGACAGAGCGGATATGTCATTGGCGGAAACCGTAAGGGAGCAGCTGCTTGCACAGCACCTTAAGGCATCGGTATTCTGCGCTCCCGGGCTTTCAGAGCAGGAGGCTGCCCAGACCTTTATAAAGGGCTGCGATGCGGTGCTTGTGCTGGGCGGCGACGGTACGCTGCTTATGGTTTCAAAAATCTGCGCGCGCTTCGCGGTGCCCGTGATGGGCATAAACATGGGGCGCCTTGGTTTTCTTTCGGAGGCGGAGCTTTCGGAAACGGAAAAAGCGGCCAAGGCTTTGGCAAGCGGGAATTATCTTATCGAGGACAGAATGATGCTTTGCTGCCGTGTGGACGGCAGAGAGCTTTATGCGCTTAATGAGGTGGTGCTGCATCGCAGTACGGATGAAAGGATGATAAGGCTCAGCGTCAGTGCGGATGGACAGGCGGTGGATCGCTTTTATGCCGACGGAGTGCTGGCGGCATCACCTACCGGGTCAACGGCATACAATCTTTCGGCAGGAGGCCCTATCGCATCGCCGGGGGCGCAGGTGATGCTGCTCACTCCTATATGCGCACATACATTAAGAGCGCGGCCGTATGTTTTTGCAGCGGAGGAACGGCTGGAGATAAGCTCCGAGGGGCAGGCGGTCATAGCCATTGACGGAGCGGAGGTAAGCCGCGGGCGCAACTGCGGTGTGCAGGTGTACAGGGCGCCGTTCAGGGCAAGGTTTATTAAAATATCTCACAGAAGCTTCTATCAAAGGCTTAACAGCAAGCTCAACGAATGGAGTACGGATTAAGAACCCGGAATAAAAAGGAAAGGGGCTGCCTTGCGCGGCCGTGTAGCAGAAAAATATGAAATCGGGCAGACAGGACAGAATACTGGAAATAATCCGGGATAACGAGGTGCATACGCAGCAGGACCTTGCGGCGCGGCTTAGGAGTGAGGGCTTCGATGTTACTCAGGCTACCGTTTCGCGGGATATAAAAGAACTGAACCTTATAAAAACCGCCTGCGTGCAGGGAGGCTACCGCTACGGCGTTCAGGGCGGAGTCCGTCAGGAGGAGCAGGACAGGCTGCACAGGATATTTGCAAGCACCGTGCTTGAGGTGCGCAGCGCCAACAATCTTATCGTGCTTAAGACCATGGAGGGCAGCGCGAACACCGTAGCGGTAGTGATAGACGGGCTTAATAACGAGGATATTCTCGGCTGCATCGCCGGGGATGATACGATACTTATCGTTGTAAGCGGAAATGATAAAACGGCGGAGATCATCGGGCTTATTGATGAGCTCAGGGGTCAGGCGGAGGTTTAGATATGCTTCAAAGCCTTAGCGTGAAGAATATTGCGCTTATTGACGGGATCACCGTTGAGCTGTCCGATGGCTTTAATGTGATCACTGGCGAGACCGGCGCAGGAAAATCAATTCTTGTGGATTCGCTGGAGCTGCTGCTGGGCGACAGGGCGGACAAGGCTCTGGTGCGTACTGGCACACAGTCCGCAGAGGTTGAAGGTGTGTTTTTTGTGCGCCCGGAGGTGCGCCGAAAGGTTTTCGGGCTTCTTGATGTGCCTACGGAGGAGGAGCTGGCGGTAAGAAGAACGCTTGCGGCGGACGGACGCAGCACCGTGCGCGTAAACGGACACGCGGTTACGCTCTCCATGCTGCGTGCAGCCATGGAATATGTGGCGGATATATACGGCCAGCACGAAAGCACGGCGCTGCTTCGAAAAGAAAACCATATCAGACTACTGGATGCCTATGCGCATGAAAGGCTGAAGGAACAGCTGGCAGAGTGCGCAGAGCTGTATTCCGGGTACAGCGAAATAAAGCGCCGGCTGAGCGCCGGGTACGGAAGCCCCGAGGAAAGAGCACGCAGAATGGATATGCTGCGCTTTCAGATAGACGAAATAGAGGCAGCCGCAATAGAGGAGGACGAAGAGGCGCAGCTGTATAAAGACAGAGAACGCCTCAGAAATGCAGAAAGAATAGCCGAAGGCATAAATGCCGCGCACGAGGCGCTTAACGGGGAGGAGGACGGTGCGTGTCAGGCGTTGAGCGTTGCGGTAAAAGCCTTGCGGGAAGCGGCAGGAATGGATGAGAGTCTGGCAGAGTTTGCACAGCGTCTGCAGGATGCGCTTTACGAAGCGGAGGATATATCGCAGGAGCTGGACAATATTTCGCAGTATGAGCAGGGCGAACAGAGTCTGGAACAGCTGGAGGAGCGTATAGAGAAGCTTAAGCAGCTTAAAAGAAAGTACGGAGCCGGCCTTGCAGAGGTGACGGAGTATGCAAAAAATGCGCGTGCCGAGCTTGAGGAACTGGAAAATGCGGAGGATACGGTGCTCAGGCTGGCATCGGACATGGATAAAACGCGCACCCGTCTTTACGAATGCTGTGTCAGGCTGGATGCATTGCGCCGAGAAGCGGCAGCGGAGCTTGAGCATACACTGTTAAAGGAGCTTAAGCTGCTGGGCATGAAAAGCGCGGTGTTTTCGGTGGAATTTGCGCCCCTGCCGCCCAAAGAGCAGGCAGTGTTCACTCCGGAGGGGATAAGCGAAGCGGAGTTTCTGTTTTCGGCAAATCTCGGAGAACCGCTCAAACCCCTGTACAGAGTTATTTCCGGCGGTGAAATGAGCAGGTTCATGCTGGCATTAAAGAGCATAATGGCGGATTGCGACAATATTGACACTATGGTCTTTGACGAGATAGATACCGGCATCAGCGGCCGTATGGCGCAGGTAACGGCGGAAAAAATGGCGGGGATAGCCATGGGACATCAGGTGCTGTGTGTTACGCACCTGCCGCAGATAGCTGCAATGGCGGACAAGCACTTTTTTATATCAAAAAGCGAACGCGACGGAAAAACCGTAACCGAACTGGAAGAGCTGGACAGCGACAGACGCTGCGCCGAGATAGCACGGCTTGCCGGAGGCGAGCTGACAAAAATCGCGCTTGCCCATGCGCAGGAAATGCTTAAAGCGGCGCAGGAGTATAAAATGCGGGTCGGCAAACGGTAATAATAAAAGCATTTCGGCCGGGGGCAATGCCCCGGCCTTTTGCATGCCCGCAAGGGCGGAACGGCATAAGATGCGGCGCTTTAACCCTTGCTGCAGTGTTCAAGCCGGAAATCTCACTGACGGCCTTCAAATAGCTTACGGCGGCATCTGCTTTAGGCGGCTGCGGAATGAATATATCGGCTTAGGCATGAACAAGGACAGAAGCAAAGTCTGAAATATTTTGAAAAATACATGAAGCGACGGCGGAAAATCCGGCATTAAATAAGGGGTGCGCAATTCATCAAAATTCTTATAAATATTAATAAAATATTCATTAAAAATATTGGGAAAACTATTGACAAAAACAATTAACGGATATATACTTTCCTCAAGTTAGCACTCAAGAGGCGCGAGTGCTAACAAGGCCTGAATGTTACATAAAAAACAAAGGCAAAGAAGGGAGCGGCGCGAATATGGAACTTTCGGAGCGTAAAAAGAAAATCCTTAAGACCATAATCGACGACTATATCTCTACGGCAATGCCGGTGGGTTCAAAGACAATAGCCGAGCATATGGGCATGAGCATAAGCTCTGCAACGGTGCGCAACGAGATGAACGAGCTGGAAAGCATGGGCTATCTTGATCAGCCTCATACTTCGGCGGGCAGGATACCTTCGGACAAAGCGTTCAGAATGTATGTGGACAGCTTGCTGGAAATGACACAGCTCACCGCACCGGAGATAAGCTTTGCAAGCGATTATTATGACGAACGGATGGTGCAGACGGAGGCGGTGCTCAAGGCGGCGGCCTCGGCCATAAGCGAAGCTACGGATTATGTATCCGTGGTTATGGCGCCAAGGCTCAGCTCGGTTACAATAAGACATTTGCAGCTGGTGCCCATAAGCGACAATTCGGCGCTTGCGGTGCTGGTAACGGATGCCGGCGTAATCAGAGATACGCCCATCGCCTTTAATACTGCGGTCACGCCGGAACAGCTTGAAGATGTAAGCAAGGCGCTAAACAATATATTTGCCGGACGCAGGCTGACGTCTGAGGACCTGAACATTCATTCCGAGATAATGCAGGAGCTTAAGGGGCAGCGCGAGGTGTTCTCACAGGTAACGGATATACTCCGCAGCCATTTGCTCACCTCAGACACCGCTTTTACGGTGGGAGGCACGGCAAAGCTGCTGAGCCATCCCGAATACAGCGATGTTGAGCGCGCCCGGGATATGCTCCAGCTGCTGGACTCCGGCAGCGAGATAGGCTCTGTGCTGAAGGAATCCGACGGCGTGGAAATGAAGGTTTCCATAGGCAGCGAAAACCGCAGCAGCCGCCTTAAGGATTGCGCGGTAGTGACCGCAAGCTATAAGATAGGCGACAGGAACGCCGGAACAATCGGCGTTATAGGGCCTGTGCGCATGCAGTATGATAAGGTAATCAAGGTGCTCTCATATATGAAGCAGTCCCTTTCGGAGGTTCTGGGAAGCTCCGGAAAGCTTATTGAAGAGGGCAGTAAGGAGAAGGAAAATGAAGAAGGAAAAAACTGAGAAGCCGGAAAACGATCAGCAGGAGCAGCAGGAGCCTGCAAAGGAAACAAAAAATGCAGCTGCCGATCAGTATATGGACCCCGCAGAGGCTAAGGAGTGCACAGAGTGCAAATCACAGGCCGAGGATGAGAAGGCAAAGCTTCAGCAGAAGGTGGACTATTATATTGATATAGCACGCAGGACGCAGGCCGATTTTGAAAACTACCGCAAGAGAAATCTTTCTGCAAGGGCGGAAGCGCTTGCGGAAGGCAAGACCGAAACCGTCAAGGCTTTTCTTCCTGTAATCGACGATATCGACAGGGCGTTAAGCCATGTAAAGGAAGAGGATGCAATCTCCGAGGGCTTAAGGTTAGTGCGCCGGCAGATAGACAAAGCGCTGGGCAGCCTTAAAGTGGAGGAGATAGGCAGCGTGGGCGAAAAGTTCGATCCCAACTTTCACGAGGCCGTTATGCAGGTTCCGCCTCAGGAGGGGCAGGAAAGCGGCGTTATTGCCGAGGTATTCCGCAAGGGATACAAAATGGGTGATAAAGTATTGCGCTACACCATGGTAAAGGTCACGGAGTAGCAGAACAGCAAATGATATCTGATGCCCCAAAGGGCGTTGATATAAATTCCGAACAGCGTGTTCGGAGCCGAAAGACAAAGAATAAAAATAAAAAAATATATCGGAGGCATTTATTATGAGTAAGATTATTGGTATAGATTTAGGAACAACTAACTCCTGCGTTGCAGTTATGGAGGGCGGCGAGCCCGTTGTAATCCCCAATTCCGAGGGAAGCAGAACCACCCCTTCCGTGGTGGCGGTAAATAAGGACGGCGAGCGTCTGGTGGGTGCCATTGCAAAGCGTCAGGCGGTTGTCAATGCCGACAGTACGGTTATATCCATCAAAAGAGAGATGGGCACAAATTACAAGGCAAAAATGGGCGGCAAGGAGTATACGCCGCAGGAAATATCGGCTATGATCCTTCAGAAGCTTAAGGCCGATGCCGAGAGCTATCTTGGCGAGCCGGTTACTCAGGCCGTAATTACGGTTCCTGCATATTTTTCGGATTCTCAGCGTCAGTCCACGAAGGACGCCGGAAAAATCGCCGGTCTTGAAGTGCTGCGTATCATAAACGAGCCTACGGCGGCATCGCTTGCCTACGGTCTGGACAAAGAGGGCAACCACAAGATACTTGTATACGACCTGGGCGGCGGTACCTTCGATGTATCCATACTGGAGATAGGCGACGGCGTGTTTGAAGTGCTTGCCACAAACGGAAATACCCGTCTTGGCGGCGATGACTTTGATAACCGCATTATCAACTGGATGGTGGATGAGTTCAAAAAGAGCAACGGTGTAGACCTCTCCAAGGATAAAAAGGCTATGCAGAGGCTTAAGGAAGCTGCCGAGAAGGCGAAAATCGATCTTTCCGGCGTCATGAGCACCAGCATAAGCCTGCCGTACATTACGGTTTCCGACGGCGAGCCGCTGCATCTTGATATGACTCTTACAAGGGCTAAATTTGATGAAATGACGCATGACCTCGTTCAGGCCACCATCGAGCCTGTGCGCAAGGCACTCAAGGATTCCGGACTGACGCTGGATAAGATCGACAGAGTTATTCTGGTGGGCGGTTCCACAAGAATACCTGCCGTGCAGGCAGCCGTAAAGGAAATCACCGGCAAGGAGCCTTATAAGGGAATCAACCCCGATGAGTGCGTTGCCATCGGCGCGGCCATTCAGGCCGGCGTGCTTGCAGGCGAGGTGCATGATGTGCTGCTGCTGGATGTAACTCCGCTGTCCTTGGGCATTGAAACTCTCGGCGGCGTATGCACGAAGCTCATTGAGAGAAATACTACTATTCCGGCAAAGAAGAGCCAGATATTCTCCACTGCAACCGACGGACAGACCTCTGTTACCATACATGTTCTTCAGGGCGAGCGTGAAATGGCGGCGGACAACAAGACGCTGGGCAACTTCAACCTGGACGGCATCCCGGCGGCACCCAGAGGAGTTCCGCAGATTGAGGTAACCTTTGACATCGATGCAAACGGCATTGTCCATGTTTCCGCAAAGGATCTCGGAACGGGCAAGGAGCAGAAGATAACCATTACCGCAAGCACCAACCTCTCCGAGGCGGAGATAGACAAGGCCGTAAAGGATGCCGAGCAGTTTGCCGCGCAGGATAAGAAGAATAAGGAAGCCATCGAGGAGCGCAATAAGGCGGACAGCCTGGTATATCAGACCGAGCGCACGGTAGAAGAAATGGG
>OLQD01002503.1_pt1 | contig 13265 bp, 7 predicted proteins | sample 1672841 | NCBI WGS metagenome assembly OLQD01 (sample SAMEA3136729, study PRJEB25190) | human gut metagenome | biome: human gut; feature: human-associated habitat; material: faeces | place: Austria | collected 2013 | reverse complement strand
CGCCTTGATTGTATTGATAATTGTATTTTTCTACTGTTTTCCCAGCCGGGGTGTAGTCTGCAACTTCGTGCTATTAATTTACCGGATGAGCTGAAGGACGAAGCGTTCCTGATTGTCGGGGAGCGGCGCATACATTAAGTTTCATAACCATGAAACAAAAGTTCCCCTTGCATGGAACAACAGTTTCATAGGCATGGAACAGGAGTTCCCCTATAATGAAACAGAAGTTTCCTGCCGGGAAACCATAAAAAAGGATATAAGAGGATAGAAAATGGATTTACTTCAATATGGTTTTTTCCAGCATGCCCTTTTGGGTAGCCTGCTGACCGCGATCGCTTGTGGTATCGTCGGGACATATATCGTGTCGCGGCGGCTTGTCTTTATCAGTGGAGGTATCACTCATGCTTCTTTCGGTGGATTGGGGTTGGGGTTCTATCTCGGGATGAATCCGATCTTGATGGCAATGTTGTTTTCCGTGCTCTCCGCATTCGGGGTGGAGTGGGCGAGCAAGACACAGAATGTGCGTGAAGACTCTGCTATTGCCGGGATATGGTCGTTAGGAATGGCATTGGGCGTTATCTTTATTTTCCTGACACCCGGATATGCACCGAATCTATCCGCCTACCTTTTTGGAAATATTCTGACTGTTTCGACGGGAGATATTATCTGGATAGCCGCTTTGGCGTTGTTGCTGGTTATCCTTTTTTCGCTTTTCCTGCGGGAGATCGTTTATGTGGCCTTCGATAGGGATTTTGCACTGACGCAAGGAGTGCCCGTCAAGTGCATAGAATATGTAATGATGTGCTGCATCGCTGTGACGATCGTCCTTTCGATCCGTCTGGTCGGGATCATGCTTCTGATGAGTTTGCTGACGTTGCCTCAGATCACCGTAAACCTTTTTACATCAGACTTCAAGAAGATCATTTTCGGAAGTATTGCCATCGGTTTCTTGGGATGTGTGTTCGGGCTCGTCCTTTCTTATCTTCTGAATGTGCCTTCCGGGGCGTTTATTATTCTTGTCCTAGTCCTTTTCTTTTTGATAGTGAAAGCAATAAAAGCGGTTTTAAAGCGTTAAAAGGGGAAATGAAGAAAGGTTTCTACTATATAATCGCATTATTGATTGTCTCTTTGTTTTGGTCTTGCAGTACGAAAAAGAATACCAAGGCAAGCCGCTTCTATCACGCTTTTAATTCCCGCTATAATATCTATTTCAACGGAAAAACATCGTTTGACGAAGCGTTGCTTTCCATGCAGAACGGCTATAAGGAAAGCTATTCCGACATGATACTGATGTACCCGATCAGTGCGCAACCGAAAGACAAGCCCGAAACCGGAGGTCCTTTCGACCGGGCGATCGAGAAAAGCAATAAAGCGATCAAGCTCCACTCCATCAAAGCAAAGCCGCCTAAGAAACCGGGATGGCGCAATGATCCCAAACAACGTGCCTGGCAGGAACAGGAAGAATACAATCCGTTCCTCAAAAAGTGCTGGTTGATGATGGGGCAGGCGCAGTTCTATAATGCTGATTTCTTGCAGGCATCTGCCACTTTCTCTTACATAGCCCGTCATTATGCCCATGATGAAGAAGTGGTGGCCGAAGCTCGTCTTTGGCAGGCCCGCTGCTATTCCGAGATGGAATGGTTCTATGAAGCGGAAGATATCTTAGGAAAACTGAATACGAACGGTATCCCTCGCAAGAACCTGAACCAGTATGCGGCGGTATATGCCGACTACCTGGTGAAGAATAAGCAATATGAAGAAGCGGTCCCTTATTTCAAGACAGCGATCAAGGCAGAGAAGAACCGGCGCCAGCGTACCCGGATGAAGTATTTGTTGGGACAGATTTATGCCGAACAGGATCAGAACGGGCTTGCCTACCAGATGTTCGGACAGGTGATCAAAGCTAATCCTCCTTATGAACTGGAGTTTGCCGCCCGTATCCGCCAGACCGAAGTATTTACTGGCGGCAATTATCAGAAAGTGATCAAGATGTTGCAACGGATGGCGAAAAGCGATAAGAACAAGGACCTGCTCGATCAGGTCTATTATGCGTTGGGCAATGTTTATATGAGCCGTGAAGATACAGTCAATGCCATCAAAAACTACGAGCTGGGTGTGGAGAAAAGCACACAGAACGGTTTGGACAAGGCGATCTGCCAGATCAAACTGGGTGATCTTTATTTCCAGAAGCGCGACTATGTCAAGGCACAACCGAATTTCAGCGGTGCATTGTCCGGCATCCAGAAAGAATATAAAGACTATGAACGGGTATCCAAGCTGTCTGCTATCTTGGACGAGTTGGTCGTGCATGTGGAGGCGGTCCATTTGCAGGATAGTTTGCAAACTCTTGCCAAAATGCCGGAGTCGGAACGGCTTGCCGTGATCGACAAAATCATCGAGCAGGTGAAGAAAGAGGAGGAGGAAGCCAAGGCCCTGGCCGAGAAAGAAGCTTATCTGGCGGAACAGGAGGCAAAAGGGACTGGTATCGACCGTCCAGGAACAGAGACTGGCGGCATCACATTACCGACGACATCCGGAGGTTCCGGTTTCTATTTCTATAACCCGCAGGCAGTATCGCAGGGAAAAGCAGCTTTCCAACGTAAATGGGGACGGCGTGCGCTGGAAGATGACTGGCGTCGACGTAAGAAAGAAATGTCCACTTTTAATGAGAATATGGCAGACGAAACTGAGGATGCTTCCGAAGGAGAGGTGGGCGAACTGGCTACCGATTCGCTCGAGGCCGGACTGGAACCTGCTGCTTCCGATGACCCGAAAACACGTGAGTATTACATTCAGCAGCTTCCGTTGACACCCGAAGATATCCAGGCTTCCAATATTATCATAGAAGATGGTCTCTATAACATGGCTATGATTTATAAGGACAAACTCGAGGATATCCCGTTGGCAACCGAAGCCTTTGAGGAGTTGGAACGCCGTTTCCCGAAGCATAGTCACCTTTTGGAAAGCTACTACCAGGTTTATCTGATGGCTCTTCGTTCCGGAAACCAAGCGCTCGCTGCTGCTTATAAGAATAAGTTGGTTACGACTTTCCCTGAATCGGATTATGCGGTTGCGATTGCCGATCCGAATTACGAATATAATATCCGGATGATGGACAAGGTGCAGGATTCGATCTACCAGGCGACCTATGCAAGTTACCTGGCGGAAGATACGGTCACCGTTCGTCGTAATTATCGCGATGTCAGTGCCAAGTATCCGTTGGCGGATCTATTGCCTAAGTTCATGTTCCTCGAGGCGCTGACCTATGTGCAGGCTGGAGATGCTGAAGGTTTCAAAAACGCCTTGAAAGCATTGGTTGAGAAATATCCGACGGCTGATGTGACGGAACTGGCGGGTGAAATGCTGAAAGGTGTTCTGCGTGGGCGTATGATGGTTCAAGGTGGTATTAGGGGAATGAGTTGGAACTTGCGTTTCGGTGTGGGGGATGATGGTACGTTGTCGGCAGCCGACTCGGCACGTGTCTTTACGGCTGAATCTAACACGTCTTACCGGATGCTGTTAATGTTCCCGACCGGAACACTCGATCGTAACCAGTTGCTTTTTGCCGTTGCCGCCTATAACTTTGCCAATTTTATGGTGAAGGAGTTTGATTTGAGTTTTGAAGAAGCCGGTCCGATGAGCATGTTGACGATTCATGGTTTCTTTAATTTGGATGAGATCTTGCATTATTATAAGATGATCTACGGAGCGGATGGCTATGCAACTGCATTGGACAAAAATGTGGCTATTCTTCCGATCTCCGACGACAATTATGAAACCTTGATGCGGGGAAAGACGCTTGAGGAATATGTCGAATTCTTCCAGGAAAACTTCGGTGAGGCCGTTCCTGAACTGGCCGCTCGTTGGAAAGCCCGTATGGCTGCCGAACAGATCAAAGAGGAAGAGGCAAAAGCTGAAGAGGCCGAAGCACAGGATTCTGAAAATATTCCGGAAGAAAAGCCGGAACCTGTCAAGAAGACCGTCCGCCCGAAAGAACAACGCCAGCAGCAGGCTGTAGAAGAAGTTGTTGTACCGTCTGCCGTAAAAGATACGGTTCCGGTAGAACTTCCGGCGGTCGATACAATGACTGTCCGTGAAACAGAAACGCTCCTTCCGGCGGATGTAGATACTGTTTCTGTACAGCCGGTTGTAAAAGATACGGTTGTTCCGGCATCGTCCGACACCGTTTCCGCTGTTGTCACTCCTGTCGAACAACCGAAGGAACTCACGTTGAAAGAGATCGAAGAACTCCGCAAGCGCGAAGCCGATGAAGTTGAAGCCCGTAAGGAAGAAGCTCGTAAAGCTTTTGAAGCTCAACAGAAAGCCGAAAAAGAATTGCAGGAAAAGAAGGCAAAAGAAAACGAGGAACTTCTGAAGAAGCAAAAGGTTGAAGAAGAAGCGTTGCTGAAAGCAAAAGCCGAACGAGAAAAACAGCTTGAACGCGACCGCAAGGCCAAGCTGAAACAGGTCGAAGCCGACCGTAAGGCGAAACTCAAAGCCCGTGAAGAACTGCGTAAGCAGAAAGAACGTGAGTATAAGGAACGCCTGAAACAAAAGGAAAAAGAACGTAAGCAGAAGGAACGCGAATACAAAGAAAAGCTGAAGGCCAAAGAAAAAGCCCGCCGCGAAGCCCAAAAGGCCAAAGAGGCGGCTGCCAAAGCGAAAAGAAAGAGGTAAAAAAACAAGGGCCGTGTCAAATCTTTGCTGACGCGGCCCTTTATAATTAAGGAAAGTTTCTTTTAGAACCTGAAATATCCTTTCGCATTATTGTAACTGATATCTTCGACCATCTTACCGATGAACGGCAGTTCGGATGCAGGCAGTAGACCGTCTTCCACTTCGCGGCCCAGGATGTTACACAGGATGCGGCGGAAGTATTCATGACGCGGGTAGGATAGGAAACTGCGTGAATCCGTGAGCATTCCGACGAAGCGGCTCAGCAATCCTAAGTCGGACAATGCGTTCATCTGCTTTTCCATGCCGTGAATCTGATCCAGGAACCACCAGCCGGAGCCATACTGCATCTTGCCCGGAACCGTGCCGTCGTTAAAGCTGTAGATCGTTGTCATCAGCAGTTCGTTATCACGCGGGTTTAGGTTGTAGAAGATAGACTTTGCCAGTACGCCTTCTTCGTCCAAACGGCTCAGGAAGCGAGCTAGCGGAGCTGCGACTTCTGCATCTCCAATTGCATCGTAGCCTGTGTCGGGACCTAATTGCTTAAACATGCGGACGTTGTTGTTGCGGGTTGCACCATAGTGGAACTGTTGTACCCAGTCGCTTTTGGCATCCATAACCGCAAATTCGTACAACATGGCAGAACGGAATTTGTCGATTTCTTCGACTGTCAGTTCTTTCTTCATACGTGCTTTCAGGAATATGGCCTCGATTTCAGCATCCGTATAGGGTTCGGCATAGAATGTAAGTATTCCATGGTCGGACAGGCGGCAGCCTTGTGACGCGAAGAAGTCGTGACGTTTCTGCAAAGCGTCGATCAAGTTTTTGAAGTTGAGGATCGACATGTCGGCAGCTGCTTCCAACTTGGTCAGATATTCGTTATATGTATCGACATTCTCGATTGCCATAGCCTTGTCCGGTCGCCAGGCAGGAAGCACTTTGGTTTTCAGACTGCTTTGGCGGATTTGGGTATGATATTTCAAATCATCGATCGGATCGTCGGTCGTACATACGACTTCCACGTTCATACGTTCCATGATTGCCTGGGCACGGAATTCCGGTGTTTGCAATTTGGCTGTGCATTCGTCGTATATCTCGCGGGCGGTGGACGGATTCAGAACCTTGTCTATGCCGAAGATACGGCTCAGTTCAAGATGGGTCCAGTGATATAGAGGGTTGCGCATGGCATACTGCAGGGTTTCAGCCCATTTTTCAAATTTTTCATACGCTGGTTTATCCCCTGTGATGTATGTTTCAGGTACGCCGTTGGCACGCATCGCACGCCATTTATAATGGTCACCACCCAACCATATTTCCGTCAGGTCGGCAAACTGATAGTTGTCGGCTATCTGTTGCGGGATCAAGTGGCAGTGATAATCGATGATTGGCATTTTGGCTGCGTGTTCGTGATACAGTTTCTGAGCTGTCTCAGACTGGAGCAGGAAATTGGAATCGAGAAAGGATTTCATGATTTATGATTTTAGATTTATGATTTATAGATTTCTGAATTATGATTTATCATCGGCGCATAAATCATAATTCAGAAATCATTTAACGATATTTCTTGATAGTTGCCAGTGCATCGCGACAAAGTGTGGATATTGCCTCCCAGTTGCCGGCTGCAATCATTTCTTTCGGGAACAGCTTGGAACCCATGCCTACGCAAGTCACGCCAGCTTTAAACCAGGCCGACAGATTTTCTTCCGTCGGTTCTACGGCGCCTGTAGCCATGATCATAGACCAAGGCATCGGAGCTTTGATGTTCTTCACGAACGATGGTCCGCCTACGTTTCCGGCAGGGAAAATCTTACACAGGTCACAACCTACTTCTTGGGCGAAACCGATTTCCGAAACGGAACCGCATCCTGGTGTATATGGGACCAAGCGACGATTACAAACCTTCGCGATTTCCGGGTTGAACAATGGACCGACAACGAAGTTAGCACCCAATTGCAAGTATAGGGAAGCTGTTCCGGCATCCACGATAGATCCGACGCCTAATACCAGTTCGGGGCATTCTTTTGTAGCGAACTTGATCAGTTCGGCAAATACTTCATGAGCGAAGTCACCGCGATTGGTGAATTCGAATGCACGGACACCGCCTTCGTAGCAAGCTTTGACAACCTGCTTTGCGATTTCTACATCTTTATTGTAGTAAACAGGTACCATCCCTGTACTGACGATCGCATCGAGTACCTGCATTTTATTGAATCTTGCCATGATAAGATTTATGATTTCTGAATTATAATTTATGATTGAATTGTCACTTATCTTGAAACTCGTCCGGAAGCATCGCCACTCATCAACTTTTCAACTTCTTCGACTGTCACTTGGTTGAAGTCGCCGTAGATCGTGTGTTTCAAGCAAGATGCAGCGACAGCGAAATCGAGTGCTTTCTGGTCGTCTGTCGTATAAGTCAGCAGACCGTAGATCAAACCTCCCATGAAAGAGTCTCCACCACCTACACGGTCAACGATATGAGTAATGTCGTAACGACGAGACTGGTACAGTTTGCTGTTGGCATAGAGAACGCCGCCCCACGTATTGTGGTTTGCATTGATAGCGCCGCGCAGTGTGATGATCACTTTCTTTGCACGTGGGAATTTAGCCATCAATTGTGTGCAAACGGATTCGAATTCGGCAGCGTTTACTTCGCCGTTTGTGGCTGTTACGTCGAAACCTTCCGGTTTGATGCCGAATACCTTTTCCGCATCCTCTTCGTTACCAAGGATTACGTCACAACCTGCAACCAGTTCCGGCATCACTTCAGAGGCCGTTTTGCCATATTTCCACAAATTTTTGCGGTAATTAAGGTCGCATGATACGGGGATACCCATACGGTTTGCCACTTGGATAGCTTCGAGGCAAGCATCTGCCGCACCCTGTGAAATGGCCGGTGTAATGCCTGTCCAGTGGAACCAGGATGCATCTTTGAATACTTCTTCCCAGTTTACCATTCCCGGTTGGATTTCGGAGATAGCCGAGTGAGCGCGGTCATAGACGACTTTGCTGGCACGGGCTACCGCACCTGTTTCCAGAAAATAGATACCCAAACGGTCGCCGCCGTAAACGATGTGAGAAGTCCCTACACCGTATTTACGCAGGTCCATTACGCAAGCACGCGCAATGTCGTTTTTAGGTAAACGGGTTACAAACTCGGTTGCAATACCATAGTTTGCCAGTGATACGGCAACATTAGCTTCACCGCCACCAAAGGTAGCATTCAATTTATCACTTTGACAAAAACGGAGATAGTCTGGAGTGGCCAGTCTAAGCATGATTTCTCCAAAGGTTATTACTTTCTTATCCATATCGATGGTTTATAATGTGTTCAGACCACAAAAGTAGAAGTTTATTTTTAAATAAACATGGAGTGTGCGCGAAAACATAATTAATAACTGAAATTATTCCAGAAAACAGATGTATCATTTGTCCTCTTCTGCTCTTCAGCCATCTTTTCGCGAAGACGCTGGATTGTTTTTTCGTATTTCTTTTGTCCGCTGAGATCGTTCCTCTCCCAAGGATCGTTTTTCAGATTGAATAACTGGGTCGTGCGTTTCCCATTCACATGATATTCAATCAACTTCCAGGTTCCATCGGAAATGCCGCGTTGATTATCCATATAGCTGTAATATAGGTAGTCGCGGACAGGCTCTTTCCCATCTAAGGAAGAAAGTAGACTGATACCGTCTACCGATTGGGGTACAGGTAGTTGGAGCATGTCGCAAAGGGTTGGGAATACGTCTATCAAGTAACATAGGTCTGCGGTCTTTTTACCGGTATGCTGTGCGGCAGCTTTGATCATCAAAGGGACGCCGACGCTATGTTCGTATACATTCTGTTTCCCCATCAGGCCGTGTTGTCCGACTGCCAACCCGTTGTCTCCTGCAAATATGATGATTGTGTTTTCATATAACCCGTTATCTTTCAGAGTTTGGATAATGTTGCCTACGCGTTTGTCTACATGGGAGATCATGGCATAGTATTCCCTGATATGTTTTTTGATTTCATCCGGACGGCGGGGAATAGCAGCCAATATTTCGTCACGTATTTCTAATTCTCCGTTATCGAACGGGTGCTTTTCCATAAAATTGGGTGGAAGTTGTATTTGGCTCTGGTCGTAAAGCTGCATGTATTCATCCGGCATGCTCCGAGGGTCATGGGGAGACATATAGGCTACCGACAAGAAGAACGGCTGGTTTTTATCTTTTTGTTGTTGAATATATTCGACGGCTTCATGGGTGAAAATATCTACGGAATGCTTTCCTGAATACATATATTCTCCTATTTCATATTCTACTTTGTTCGATTTTGCCTGGTTATGGATGACCGGACGACGTTTTCCGTAATTCATATCTGCATGGTAATCGTACAAGGGAACATTCCAGTGATCCCACATGCCTCCGAAAAAGATGGCTTTCCCTTCTTTAAAGCAACGGTTCAGGGCTTCATAGCTACTATGCCATTTACCGGTATGGAATGTATTATAGCCGGCTTTCTGAAGGGTTTCACCTATCATCGTGTGCGAATTCGGGATTGTTGCTCCCTGTTTTTCGAGGTTATAAAGATATTTTCCGGTCATTAGCATGGCCCGACTTGGCATACTGACGGCTCCGGATGTACCACCCATGATGTGGGCGTTGGTGAAGACTGTACTTTCTCCTGCCAATTTATCCAGGTTGGGCGTTTGGACTTGTTCTTTTCCTAAAAAGTTCATTCCTGAAGCTCGCATGTCGTCGGCAAGAATCAGAATGATATTGGGCTTTTTATCTGCTGCCAGTGAACTGACAACAGATAAAAAGGAAACTCCGATCAATGATAATGCTTGTTTCATTTCTTCGTGTTTATTGTGTGATTAGATATGTTCCATCTTTTTGCGTTTCGAATGTCGCTTGGAAATATTCTTTACCGTTTGACCGGACCGGGGTGGATGTAGCTATGGTTCTACCGTTCGATTTGACCGTGAATGCTTGTCTGGCACGAAGTGTACAGCTTTTCCCAGACAGCGAATGGATATTGGCTTCTGTCAATTTTCCATTCTTCCAGTTCATCGTAATCTCGAAGTTGCCCCGTGCCTTCAGGCCGGAAACAGAGCCCTCTGCCCATACATCGGGCAAAGCAGGCAACAGATGGATGTATCCGGCATGGCTTTGCAATAACATTTCAACGACACCTGCCGTATAGCCGAAATTTCCATCGATTTGGAAAGGAGGGTGTGCACACAGTAAGTTTCGGAAGAGCCCTCCTCCTCTATGTGCACTGTTTCCGAATCCGACAGGATTGAACAGGTTGGCGATGATCTTGTAGGCGTGGTTGCCGTCTAACAAGCGTGCCCAGCAGTTTATTTTCCAGCCCATCGACCAGCCGGAAGCCAAGTCGCCCCGCAGTTCGAGTGTTTTGCGGACTGCATTGAACAGTTCCGGTGTTTTGTCCGGTGTGATCTGGTCGCTCGGATGGAAACCGTACAAGTGGGAGAAATGGCGGTGTTGAGGTTCCCATTCCTTGAAGTCATATATCCATTCCTGTAGTTGTCCACGCTTTCCGATTTGATAGGGTAACAGGCGTGCTAATTTATCTTTCAATTCATTGCGAAACGATTCATCCAGATTGAACATTTCCGAAGCGGCGATCGTGCGGGTAAAAGTTTCCCGGATAATGGCCATGTCCATGGTCGGTCCCATACTCATGGCTGCCGTTTGTCCGTCTTCCGTGATGAAGCGGTTTTCCGGAGAGACACCTACCGGAGTCACCAAATGACCGTTGCCATCGTCTATCAGCCAGTCGGCAAAGAACTCGGCGGCCCCTTTCATCAACGGATAGGCCTCGTTTTTCAGGAATGTTTCATCCTGTGTGAACTGGTAGTGTTCCCATAAGTGGCTACACAACCACCCTTGCACCATCGGCCAGAAAGAAGCTGTCGGCACGTTGTCGTTCGGCAAGGACTCTCGCCAGATGGATGTGTTATGATGGGCCACCCAACCACGGCGGTTATACATATTCCGGGCTGTTTCGGCACCGGAGACAGATAGTTCCCGGATCATTCGGAAAAGAGGTTCCTGGCATTCCGACAGATTGGTGAGTTCGGCCGGCCAGTAGTTCATTTCTGTATTGATATTGATCGTATAGCCGCAGTTCCAGGCTGGAATTGTGTCTTTGTTCCAGATTCCTTGCAAGTTCAAAGGTTGTCCGCCTGGACGTGATCCGCTGATCATCAGGTAACGTCCGAATTGGAACAGGAGAGCTGCCAAGTCGGGATCGGCGTTTCCGGCAAACTGTTCGAGACGTTTGTCGGTCGGCATCGCCTTTTGTTCGGGAGAGGAAAACAGTTCGAAATCGACTCGGTCGAAAAGGGAACGGTAATCTTCCGTATGGCGTTGTTTCAGTGTCTGATAGTCATAGGAAAGGGCTTTTTCCAGAATGCTGGCTGCTTTGGCCGAAGGATCGATACCATCCCGGCTCGGACTTTTGTCGAAACCGTTGAAACTTGTTGCCATACTGAGTATGAAATAGACTTCGTCCGTGTTGTATATATGGATACCGGCGTCGGTAATCTCACATTTCCCGTCTTTAGGGAAGACCGGTTTCAACTGGGCTTCGAAAAACATACCTTTCCCGCCGATCTCGTCGCCGTAAAGCATCCGTTTGTCGAACTTGCGTTTGCCGTTCGCATCGTAGAGTTCAGGGTGTTTGTATTGGTCGCCCCATTGTTCGATTTGCTCGAATGTACGCCGTTCCACATAGCCGGGAGCCTGTCCGTGCAGGATCAGACGGTCGTCAGTCCCTTTTTGCTGGGCTGTCGGATGAGGTGATGTGAAATCGAGCGAGATGTCGATGCCATTCGGTGTATCGCTTTTCAGATGCATGACGATCACATTGTCCGGATGGGAAGCGAATACTTCCCGTTCGTATTTCACTCCGTTTTGTTTATAGACTGTTGTGGCAACCGCATCCGAGATGTTTAATGCCCGTTTGTATCCGGCAGCATCTCCCGGCTTGTTGTTTTGGATATGCAGGTCTCCGAACGGTTGGTAATATTGGTGCAGGCGTCCCAGCCAGTTCTTGCAAACCAGGTCGGAAGCTGTCTTGTATTTTCCGGCTTTCATCAGCCCGACAACTTTGTCGAACATCTCCGGTGTTATTTTCACATCTTTGAAAACGACTGATGGTTCCCCGCTGTATAACGTGTTTTCATTCAGTTGAAGTTGTTCTTTCTCAACTCCTCCGAAAACCATTGCTCCCGCACGGCCGTTCCCGATGGGGAGTGCCTCGTCCCAGTTTTGGGCAGGCTTGTCGTACCACAAGGTGAGTGGTGCTTTTGAGGGTGTTTCCGTGCACGCGGCCAGCAACAAGAATGAGATCAGATAAGAAATAGTGCGCATATACATGGTATTTTTAAGATTATACAAAAAAGTGTCCAGATGCAAAGATATGCAATTCATCCGGACACTTTAAAGATTTAAAATGAATTAATATCCCGGATTTTGTTCGATCGTGGCATATACATTCCGTTCGATTTCCGAGTAGGGGATTGGCCAGAGATTATGATAATCCTCTATACTCATGCCTGTTCTGGGGTTATATCTTCGGTTCCTGTCGGCAAGTTTACCCATACGACATAAAGTCAGCATGCGGAGTTCTTCGCAATACAACTCGCGTAGGCGTTCGTCCAGGATATAGTCGATGTTTACTTCTGCCGGTTGTGCCGGATCGGCATTTGCACGACTACGAACCGTATTGACATCGGCTGCCGCTTTTGCCTGGTCACCCTTGTTGACATACGCTTCCGCTCTCAGTAGGTAGGTTTCGGCAAGGCGGAACAAGTAAACGTCTTTATAGGAGCCGTTCGCACTGTTGATTACCAGATGTTCGCCGAAAGGAGTCATCAAAGGATTACCGTTTGCGTCTTTCTGGTAGAATTCTTCGGGGAAGTTGTTAACACGAGAAATCTTTGTCATCAGCGGATACCACTGGCGGATCGAGTCAAGCTGTTTGTAATAACCGTCTTTTACCAGCCATTGCCCGAAAGCCGGAGATTCCGGATTATCGATACGCACGTCGCGGATGATGTTGTATTCCGAGTTCCGGATGTCGTTTTCCGAACCTTTGGACCAAATATCATTGAAGAAATGGCTGGTCTGGAGGGAGAAGCTGCTTCTGTGTATTTTTCTGTATTTGATGAATTGATTTTGCAGCAAAAAAAGGAATTTTTCTTTCTTCCAGGAAAGAACCCTCTTCACTATAATGGATGACTTTTTTTGATTTTGTGTCTAAGATATATAGACCTGTTGTATCTATATCAAAGTCCCATGGAGAAACATATTCTCCTGGACCTTGTCCAATTCGCCCGTATTTTGTTATAGGATTTCCGTCTTTTTTAAATGAAACGATAGAACGAAGTGAACTTTTATCCAAAATGAAATATTTATTATTATGCTCTATTATCTTATTAGCATAAGAGAACATAATATTTTCCTTTTCTTTAAGGATTACAAATGCAGTGTCTGATATCAAGTTAATAATAGAGTCGTAGTAGTTTTTATTAGTCGATACTTCTACTTTGTATATATTGTAATTAGAAGAAATAGTTGTCT
>OLQD01002502.1_pt1 | contig 13266 bp, 9 predicted proteins | sample 1672841 | NCBI WGS metagenome assembly OLQD01 (sample SAMEA3136729, study PRJEB25190) | human gut metagenome | biome: human gut; feature: human-associated habitat; material: faeces | place: Austria | collected 2013 | reverse complement strand
CAGGAGCTGCATCACATCAAAAAGGAAAACATCGGGCTCATTGAGGTTATGGGCTTGGCGGTGCTGCCATCACGATTAAAGCAGGAGATGGCAGCGCTTGCCGATGCTTTGGTAACCGGGCGGGATATTTGTCAGGACGAGCTGCTGGCAAAGCATGCAGACTGGGCAGAGGAGCTGAAAACACGCTACACCTTTACGGCGCAAAATGCAGAGGAAATCCTGCAGCAGGAGATCGGCAAAGTGTTTGCCACCGTACTGGAGCATGCCGGGGTATTCAAATGTACTCCGGAAGGGCGGATCGCTTTTCATAAATTCATCAAGAGTGTATCATGAGGAGGAAACATATGAAAACTATTTTAGTGGCAGGAGGCGCCGGCTATATCGGCAGCCATATGGTAGTACTGCTGTCCCGTCGCGGCTATGATGTTATTGTGGCAGACAATCTGCAAACGGGACATCGGCAGGCGGTTCGCGGTGCGCGTCAGCTTTATGTAGGAGATCTGAGGGATACCGCATTCCTTGACCGAGTTTTCTCTGAAAACCGCATCGATGGCGTTATCAACTTTGCTGCCTGCTCTCTCGTAGGAGAAAGCGTCAAAGACCCTCTCAAATATTATGGAAATAACGTTTCGGGAGCGATTTCATTGCTTTCGGCTATGCATGCGCACGGCGTGAAAAATATCGTGTTTTCCTCCACTGCAGCTACCTATGGCGAACCGGAAAAGCAGCCCATTGAGGAAGGCGATCGTACCGAACCGACCAATCCCTACGGTGCTACCAAGCTGGCTATCGAGAATATGCTGAAGTGGTGTGACAAGGCATATGGTATCCATTATGTAGCGCTGCGCTATTTCAACGCCGCCGGTTCAGACCCGGAAGCCGACATCGGCGAGGACCACAACCCTGAGACTCATCTGATCCCGCTGGTGATGAAAACAGCCCTCGGTCAAAGGGATCATATCGGTATCTTTGGAGACCATTATCCCACTGCCGACGGAACCTGCATTCGGGATTATATCCATGTGCAGGATCTGACCCAAGCACATCTTTCGGCACTGGAGTACCTGGAGAAGGGGGGGAGCAGCGATGTGTTCAATTTGGGCAGCGGTACCGGCTATTCCGTCAGCGAGATCATCGAAACCGCCCGCCGCATTACCGGCAGGGAGATCAAAGCAGTCATCGAACCACCCCGCCCCGGTGATCCCTCGGTGCTTATCGCCTCTAACCAAAAGGCAAAAATGGTTTTGGAATGGCAGCCCAGCCGTGGTTTAGAGCAAATTATCTCCGATGCATGGGCTTGGCATTCCGGTCACCCCAACGGCTATGAGGAGTGATACCGATAAGATTTGATGTACAAGCCATAAGACTTCAAATAGGAAGATGATATAAACCACCATACATCAAAAGCCCGGTTTGGTTTTGTACCGAACCGAGCTTTGCAAATGGTTCATATTGTTAGTTTGTATTTATGGTGTTACACCTTCAAAATAATATAATATAGGCAGAGAAGTAAGGAGGTTCTGATGAAAAGAAGAATCATTGAGATCAATCGAGAACAGTGCAACGGCTGCGGTGCCTGTGCAGCCGCTTGTCACGAAGGCGCAATCTCCATGATCGACGGCAAGGCGCAGCTCATGCGGGACGATTACTGCGATGGACTGGGTGACTGCTTGCCGGTTTGTCCCACGGGAGCCATCACCTTTGTTGAGCGAGAAGCTGCTGCTTACGACGAAAAAACCGTTATGGAAAACAAACGCAAAATGATGCAGGAAAAGATGAAAAAGGAGGGAATGACATTACCTTGCGGCTGTCCGGGAAGTCAGACAAGAAGAATTGAGCACACAGCATATGCCGAGGTGGAAGAGGAAAATGCTAAGTATGTCAGCAGGCTGTCGCAATGGCCCGTGCAGATAAAGCTGGTTCCTGTGAATGCACAGTATTTTGACGGAGCGAAGCTGCTCATCGCTGCCGACTGTACTGCTTATGCCTATGCTGCTTTTCACGAGCAGTTTATTCGGGGGCATATCACTCTTGTGGGGTGCCCCAAGCTGGACGATGTAGACTATTCCGAGAAGCTTACCGAGATTATCCGCGACAACGACATCAAGAGTGTGACCATCGTGCGCATGGAGGTTCCCTGCTGTGGCGGATTGGAGACTGCTGCAAAAAAAGCGCTCCAGCAAAGCGGTAAATTCATTCCTTGGCAGGTTGTCACCGTAACGGTAGACGGCAGGCTTAGGGAATAATGATTACAGTACTTAAAGAACCTTTTTAGGAATAGAAAAGACGCAGTATCATACCGGATATTATTCCTTTCGCAGAGAAAAGTGGACCCATTGTAATCATTATATGGGGCATCATTGATACCATAATACAGCTCCAACTCCTCGGGGACATCTGTTGTCAGCACCATGCTGCCGTAATAGTGGCAGCGGGGGTCTGCCAGCACGGTGTCCCTTTGAGCATGTGCCGTCCTCGGGGCGCAGGGGCATCATACCAGTATATAAAGGCGCTTTTGCCGTCATTCGGCGTCGTGATGTTGGTTCCCTCCGGCGGACAGCACTTACCGTCCCAGCCCTGTGGTTTTGTGCTGTATCGGGGTGGGACTGACAGCTGGCGTATTTTACCGCTACCCAGGAATAGGAGCCGATGCGCAAGTCCTCGTCCCCACCCCGGCAAAGGCTGACAATGGCGCTGCTACCGGCATTCTCAACATAGTTACAGCTTTTCTGCATTTTGCGCAGAATAATCGACATTTCACCCCGCAGAGCGTTTTTTATTCTTATTTTAATCTATAATGGTTGCGTCCTGCAGGGGCGGTGTTGCCCTTGTGCAAAAATATAACCCGCCCCGATGTAAAAAGAGGCAAAAGGAGGAACCAACCTATGAAGAAACGCCTGCTCAGTGTCCTGCTGGCACTGTGTATGCTCCTCACCATGCTGCCCACCACCGTTTTTGCGGCGGATAGCAGCACGGTAGAAACCAAAGTCAGCGTATGCAATACCGCTCTCCCTTCCACGGGCGAGGTAAACTACTGGCTTTATCAGTACACAAATGGTAAATCCAGCATTACCAAGACCGGCGCTTCCGCGAACTATTACAATGTCAAGTGGGAGCCGGCGACCTCTACGCTTACCATCAACAGTATTTCTTCACCTAAGTTCAATACAGGCGATAGATGGAATACCGTCTCCTTTATCGGATTGACACAGGGTGATCTGAATGTCAAGCTGGAGGGCACCACTACGATTGGCGACCATAAAAACACCAATCGGTTCTATACCATCTATGCAACGAACTCCGCCAGCACCATTACCATCTCCGGTCCCGGCAAGCTGGTTGCAAAGGGCGGCGATGAGAGTGTTTCTTATTCCGGTACACCTATTATTATCAGCGGAAATCTCATTCTCACCGATGATGCTACTGTAGAATCAGAGTTTGCCAATTTTGCCATTGGCAGCAGAGAATCTGTCGTCGTGAGAGGCAACCTCACCATCAAGGATCGTGCGGTTCTTAAGGCGTCCCGTACCGAGGGCGAATATTCCGGTCCGGTTAATGATAGTACGGATCCCACTTCGGGGAAGGACTATGCCCTCCTTTTGGGCGGTAAACTGACCCTTGCCAATGAAGGCGCCATTGAACTGACGACCTTTACGCCTTATGAGGGCACCGACACCGGTCGTTGGTGGCATGTGGCATGGACCAATAATAAGGACGAAGAGAAGGGTCTGGTGAATTACATCACTGCGCCCGATGGTCTGGCAACCAGCGAAAATAAAACCGAGAAATGGAGAAGTGCTTCCTTTGGCACCCATGATGCCAGCACCTACTTCTATGCCAAGGCAAAAGCCGAAGTACATGTTTACGACCGGCAGGTTGCGGAGGCTCGCTATCTGGCAAAAACGGCGTCCCTCACCGCCCCCGCCACCTACTATTACAGCTGCAGCAAGTGCGGCGCTTCCGAGAAAAATGCCGACCACACTTTCCCCTACGGCAAGGTAGTCTCGCCCGTTCAGTATAAAGATAATAGCTTTAGTCCGATAAGACTCGAGTGCGATCAGGGCTATGAGCTTAGCCCGGATACAAGATCTTTGATCCCCACCACCGATGGCTCCAAGGGGAATATCTATTACGATTCCACCACTTATACCCTGTATCTCAATAACTTCAAAACCGGTTGGTATTATGATATGCTGACGCTCGGCGGCAACAATAAGGTCGGTGAATTCCCCTACCCCATCACCGTCAATGTCACCGGCGATTGCTCTATTGAGGTAAATGGCTTTAATGCCATTTACTCTACGACAAGTCTTGTCTTTGAGGGAACCGGTACCCTTTCGCTGGCTTCTAAAGGCGGAGAGACGGTATATTTAAGCTCGTATAAGGATATGACTGTTAATATTCCCATGACAGTCAGCAGCGACAGTACTTGGTATCAGGGCATTTCCGGTTATGGAATGAACCTCACCGTCAATGCCCCTCTCAAGGTCACCAACGCCAGCAACGCCAGCAATCCGGCGGTAAAAATAGGCACCATCACCATCGGCAATCCCGAGCTGTATATCAAAGCCGGCGCCGATGAAATACATGCCGAGAAGTACATGGCAAGCGACTTTGAGGGAACCACCGGAACGACCTTTGCCGAAACGGTCAGCAGCTTCGCAGATAATAGGGCGATCCACTACATCGATATCGGTGTGATCTGCCACCATGTTAATCCCCATAAGTTCGTTTCCGTTGATGAAACGACCCACAATGAGGTCTGCCCCGACTGCAACGAGGTTCTTGGCACCGCAAACCATGAACTCGGTTATACTGCTGTGGCAGGTACCAACACCCACAAGCAGGGCTGCACCGTCTGCGGCTACGATAACGGCGGCGCAACCGAGGAACACAGCTCCAAGACTCCCGCCACCTGCACCCAGAAAGCGATCTGCGAAAAGTGCGGCGCGGAGTTTGGCGAGCTTGCTAAACACAAACTCATCAATCTGGAAGATGCCAAATATCTGAGATCCGAAGCCACCAACTGCCAGTCCCATAATACCTACTGGAAATCCTGCTCTGTCTGCGGCGCTTCCGCCGACAAAGCCCTTTCCCATGTTGACTACCTCTATTTCGAGGGCAGTACAGTCGGACCGCACAGCTTCTCCACCACCTATCTGGCAGAGAAGGCTGACGCCGATAAGCATTATCATGTCTGCACCCTCTGCGATGCCAAGGACGACGGCGAAGCCCATACATGGAATCTCCCTGCCGCCACCGAGGAGACCGCAAAATACTGCACCGTCTGCCGGTATATCGGCGAGGAACAGCAGGCGCATGTCCATCATTACAACCTCGAAGTCGTAGCGGATAAGTACCTCATCTCCGCTGCGGATTGCACCAATGCAGCCAACTATCATAAATCCTGCCGCTGCGGTGAGTTCGAGGAAAACGGAGCGACCTTCACCGTCGGCGAGCCTCTGGGTCACAACTATGTAAAGCAGGAGCAGACCGCTGCCAACCTGCGCAGCAAGGCAGCCAACTGCCAAGAGTATAATACCTACTGGCTCCTCTGCGACCGCTGCAATGCCAGCGCCAAGGACGATGTCAATGCTCAGGATAAACACTATAACGGCGAGCAGGGCGCCCATGTCGCTGATACGGCAAACTACTTTAGCTCCGAAAACGAGCACTGGAATGTCTGCCTCTATCACAGCGATGTGAAAATGAATGTCACCGCCCATACCTACGATCAAAAGGTCACGGAGGAGAAATATTTTGCTTCCGCCGCCACCTGTACCGAGGACGCGACCTATTATCACTCCTGCGTCTGCGGCGCTAAGGGTACCAAGACCTTTGCTGAGGAAAACACCGCGCTGGGTCACGATTTTACCAAGGAAGTAAAGAACAGCGATACCAAGAAATCAACCGCGCAGAACTGCACCGAGCATGACGTTTACTATTACAGCTGCTCCCGTGCGGACTGCAACGCCATTTCTGATACCAAGACCTTTGAGGGCGATGTGGGTCCCCACGTCTTTGATCAAAAGGTCATGGAGGAGAAATATCTTGATTCCGCCGCCACCTGCACCGAGGACGCGACCTATTATTACTCCTGCGTCTGCGGCGAAAAGGGCACCGGGACCTTCACCAAGGCAAACAGCGCGCTGGGTCATCAGTTCAACAAGGAAGTAAAGAACAGCGATACCTTGAAGTCCACCGCTAAGGACTGCACCGAGCATGATGTTTACTATTACAGCTGCTCCCATACGGGCTGCACCGCTGTTTCCAACATCAAGACCTTTGAGGGCGAGATCGGTTCCCATGTTGCCGATACCAACTACACCATCGCAGGCGAAAAGCATATAAAGCGCTGCGTCCATCACCCCGAAGTTGTCCTGCTGGAGGAGACCCACACCTTTAATCAACAGAATGAGACAGAGCGGAAGGACGCTGCCACCTGCACCGCCGACGCAACCTATTACTATACCTGCGTCTGCGGCGCCAAGGGCACCGAGAGCTATACCAAGCACGGCTCTGCCCTCGGACATGACTATACCAAGATGATCGAGACCGACCCCTATCTTAAGGAGGCAGCCAACTGCACCGGTCATAACATCTACTGGTATGCCTGCTCCCGCTGCGATGCCAGCGCAAAGGACGCAGCCAACGAAGCCGACCGTGTTTCCTTCACCGGCAGCCAAACGACCAGCGTGGGGGCTCATGTTCCGGAGACCACCCTCTCCCACGACGGCAATACCCACTGGAACGCCTGCCAGCATCACCCCGATGTGAAGCTGAACGAAACAGCACACAGCTTCGACCAACACAATACCGATGCAGCCTATCTGGTAAGACCCGCTACCTGCACTGAAAAGGCAGTGTATAAGCTCTCCTGCGTCTGCGGCGAGGCTTCTACCGAGACCTTCGAGTATGGCGAAGCGCTGGGTCACAGCTACACCGAAAAGCGTGAGACCGCCGATTATGTCAGGGACGAGGCAGCCGACTGCCGGAACCATGCAACCTACTGGTTTGCCTGCTCCCGTTGCGGTGCCAGTGCAAAGGACGCCGCCAATGAAGCCGACCGTATCAGCTACACCGGCGAGACCGAAGCGAGCTTCGGTGCCCATGACTACACCGAACTTCCGGCGGAGGAGCTGAGACAGTATGCCGATGAGACCGGACACTACCACAAGGTCTGCTCCGACTGTGGAGGCAAGAGTGGCTTTGAGGAGCATAGCTGGAATGTTCCCGCTGCCACAGAACAGACCGATAAGCACTGCACCGTCTGTGGTTATGTTGCGGCAGAGCAGCAGGGCCACACCTTCGGCGAGGCTTGGGTAAGCGATGCGGATGGTCACTGGCATGTCTGCACCGGCTGCGGCGCGCCCTCCGAGAAAGCGCCTCATCAGTACCTCACCGATGAAGATAAGGAATGCAGCATCTGCGGTCGTTCCAAGGTCACCGTAGAGATCCGCGTACCGGAAACGACCCCCGAGGTCAACAACCCCGGTACCGGCGCCGCTGTCACTACCGTAGCGGTACTGCTGGCTCGCATCTCCCGCTTCGTCACCTATTTCCGCCGTTAACAACCGCATAAATCTGATCTTAATACCGCAGGGCAGAGGAATTTTTCCTCCGCCCTGCTTTTCTATTGACAAATGTTTTTTGAGGTGATATAACTGTACCAAGCTAAAGTGTACCGAAAAGGTATTATTCTAAAGGGAGGTTATATTATGGCTCATATTTATACTTCTGCGGCTCAGCTCATCGGGCACACTCCGCTGCTGGAGCTGACACATCTCGAAAAAGAATACGGATTGAAGACCCGCCTTCTTGCCAAACTGGAGTATTTTAATCCGGCAGGCTCTGTCAAAGATCGTGTTGCTCTTGCCATGATCGAGGATGCCGAGCAAAAGGGTGCTCTTACCCCTCAGTCGGTCATTATTGAGCCGACCTCCGGCAATACCGGCATCGGTCTGGCTTCTGTGGCGGCGGCACGGGGCTATCGCATTATTATCGTCATGCCGGATAGCATGAGTGTGGAGCGCCGCCAGCTGATGAAAGCCTATGGCGCAGAGCTGGTGCTTACCCCCGGCGCGCAGGGCATGAAAGGCGCTATCGCCAAAGCCGAGGAACTGGCAAAGGAGATCCCTCACAGCTTTATTCCCGGGCAGTTTGTCAATGAGGCAAATCCCCGCGCCCACTATGCTGCCACAGGACCCGAAATCTGGGAGGATACCGATGGTGAGGTAGATGCTTTCGTGGCAGGTGTCGGCACCGGCGGCACTATTACCGGCGTCGGTCGTTACCTCAAGGAGAAGAATCCCGCAGTCAGGATAGTTGCCGTCGAACCCAAGACCTCTGCAGTGCTTTCCACCGGCGTTGCCGGTTCGCACAAAATTCAGGGCATCGGTGCCGGCTTTGTCCCTGCCGTATTGGATACCGGGATTTATGATGAGATCATTCCGGTTGCCGATGAGGACGCCTTTGCTGCCGGCAGACGCATCGGTCAAAGTGAAGGCGTGCTGGTCGGTATCTCCTCCGGCGCAGCGGTTCATGCGGCTTTACAGCTTGCCCGCCGTCCGGAGTTCGAGGGAAAAACCATTGTAGTGCTGCTGCCCGATACCGGCGACCGCTACCTTTCCAGCCCCATGTTTGCCGAATAAAACACCGTGAAGTACTGCCTCAAGGTCTGCCCTTGGGGCAGCTTTTTATCCTTTTACTGCTTAGGGAAAAGGGGAAACCCTGCCTTTTCTTTGTCACAAAAACCTGCTATAATGGGGAACAGAATGCAGGAAAGGGGAGCTGTATTACCATGCCGCCCATCATCGAGATCACCGATCTTTCCCAGCCGGAGCTGGATCTTTTTTGCCGTTTGACCGAGGCGCAGCTTCGCAACAGACTGGAGCCGGAAAAGGGTATTTTCATTGCAGAAAGCCCCACGGTCATCGGCTTGGCACTGGCTGCCGGCTGCCAGCCGCTGGCACTTCTCACCGAGCGGAAGTTCATTGAAGGTAAGGCGGCGGCAGTCATTGCCCGCTGCGGAGAGATTCCTGTTTACACCGGAGAAAGGGAAGTCCTATCCGGGTTGACCGGCTATGCGCTGACCCGCGGAGTGCTGTGCGCCATGCGCCGTCCGGCACCTTTGGATTGTGCCGCGCTTTGTGCCGGCGCCCGCCGGGTGGCGGTGCTGGAAAATGTAGTGGACTCCACTAATGTCGGGGCGATCATTCGATCTGCGGCGGCGCTTGGAATTGATGCCGTTCTGCTTACCCCGACCTGCTGTGACCCGTTGAACCGTCGGGCGGTCAGGGTCAGCATGGGGACAGTATTTCAGATCCCGTGGGCATATCTGGATAGTAGCGCAGACTATCTGCCCCAGCTGAAAGCAATGGGCTTCCGAACAGCGGCGATGGCACTGCGGGAGGATTCCGTTCCCATCAATGACAAAAATCTTGCGGCGGAAAAAAAGCTGGCGATCATTCTGGGCACCGAGGGAACGGGGCTTACCTCTTATACCATCGAAAACTGCGATTATACGGTACGAATTCCCATGCAGCACGGCGTGGATTCACTGAATGTGGCTGCCGCCAGCGCCGTGGCATTCTGGGAGCTGCGTGTAAAGTAGCAAAGTCGGTCTTGCCCATCTGTTCGAAAGGGGACGAATCTGCATAAAATAAAAATAAGGGGAAGCCCTCTCTTGCAGGGGTTCCCCTCTTCGTAAAGTGATCCGCCGGATCATTTTTATGCTTTCGTCTTCTGCGCCTTTTGCCATAGCAGATAGCCCAAAAGCGAGATCGCCGAAACACCGGCGGTGATGCCGAGGGCGACCCAGAAGGCAGGCGAACCGACCTGCGAGACGCTGGCGCCCAGCAGGGTGGCGGCAAGCAGACTGGGCAAACCGCCCAGCAGCCCGCCCAGCAAAATGGTGGGGTAGGGCGCCTGAATGGAGCCGAAATACATACTGACCACATCGCCGGGCAGCAGATAGATGACCCGCAGGAAAAACGAAAGAAACAGGTAATGCCCCTCTTGATTTTTTATCAGACCGTCTATTTGGGGATAGCGGACAAGCAGGCGGGCGGCAAGTCCGCTGCCCGAAAAGCGGCCGATCCCGTAGGGAATGGATAGCACGATGGCAAGCCCCAGAATATTTACCGCCAGTGCAGTTGCCGGAACAAAAAGATGCCCTGCCGCAATTTGCAGTACAATAATGGGGAAAGCGACGCTCAGGCTCTTGGCAGCGTAAACCAGCAGCAGAAAGACGACTGCAAGCCATGTGTTGTCCGGCGCATAGTTCAGGATATCCTCCACCGTTATCCCGCCCCGAATGATAAAAAAAGCCACCATGGCAAGGCACAGCACCAGCGGCAGAAGGCGCAGCGGGTGCAGGTCGTGCAGCTTTTTTGTATGATTCGACATTGAGAAATCACTCCTATGGTAAAATAGGGAGAAATGGGACATTTTATGGGGATTGTCCAAAATATTTCGGGAGAGGGGTTTTATTTTGGCGTGGGAATATGATAAGATATCTGCATGAACGGAGGTGGACACCATGGCAGATTCCAATCTGACCAAGCGGGCTTTGGCTGCTGCGATGAAAGAGCTGATGGAGCAAATGCCCTTTTCCAAGATCAGCGTTTCCGATATAGCGGAGCAGTGCGGCATGAACCGCAAGAGCTTTTACTACCACTTCAAGGATAAATACGACTTAGTCAACTGGATCTTCGATATGGAATATCTTCGCCTGACCAGCGAACAGGATTCTACCGGCATCTGGGAATTCTTAACCGTATTGTGCGGCTTTTTCTATGAAAACCGTGCCTTTTATCGGCGTGCCTTGCGCATCGAGGGCCAAAATTCTTTTTTGGAGCACTTCAAGGAGGTGCTGGAACCGACCATCAAGTATTTTCTTGCCTCCTCACTGGAGGAAGCAAAATACCAGCAGTTCTGCATTGATTTTTACGCCGATGCATTCATTGCGGCATTTGTACGCTGGCTCTCCGAAAAGGACTGCGTTCCGCCGCAGGAATTTGTCCGTATGCTCAAGGCAAGCATCTATGCAGCAGTCAAGCGGGTGGAAATCACGGAAATGTAGTGCTCTGCGACTGCCCTCAAAAAAATGCAATATGATGAAGAAAACGCCCCGATTCTGCGGAATGCCCGCGGTATCGGGGCTTACTTTTTTCAGCGGCGGGCGGAAAGGATCTCCTCCAGCGGCTTTTCAATAAAGGAAAGGCTGCTGTCGGAGGAGCCGTCCGTGCGGATCAGTCGCCCTTCGGCATCAAAAGCGACCGAATGGGAGGAACGGGGAGAGATCACACTGTCAATGAACCGCAGATCCTCCCACAGTTCCACGGGAATGGTTTGCAGGTGCAGGTCGTTGCGTGCGCTGACAATACTTTGATAAAGAGGAGAGGGCGTGCAGTTCTCCGGTGAGGTATAGGCAACAAAGCATGTCAGCGGAGAGTGAAGCTGCTCAATATCCTGCATAACGCCGTCGGTAAGAAGGTTTTCCGCTTTCTCACGGTGGTAGGGCAGGAACACCGAGTACAGCATTTCCCGCTGCCGCATGGCACTGCAGATCTCCTCGATGCCGTCCTCATATAGAATGACCGGAACTACATTTTTAAGCTGCGCTATGATGTCGATCACATCTTCGGTCAAGTCGCCGGGAGCGGCAAAGAGCAGGAAAGCGCAGTCCCGTTGCTGCTGCAGCAGAGGAAGAAGTCCTGCTGGCAGCTCCTGCGCCATCAGCAGATAGGTATAAATGCCCATCTTTTTTCCCTGTTCAATCAAATCGGCATAGGCGGCTTCATGGTCGTCAAAGCCCCTGCGGTTCAGAACAAGGGTGAGGCACCACGGAATATCATAGCCGCGCTCGCTTTCCAGTCGGCGAATGATGCGTGAGCCGGCGGTCAGGCTGTTGTAGCCCAAATTCATGCCGAATCCGATCAGGTGCTCGGTATCTACATGCAGCACCGCGTCGTAGATGATGCGGTAATAGGCGCTGCTTTCGTCCTGCAGGGCAAGCTGAGCCTGCTGCAAAAATCGCTGCTGCGCACCGGTGCCGGCAAAGCTCAGCCCCATATCCACCAGATTGCGCAGGCTACGCTCCGGGTCGCTTTTAATGGAATTCAGCTTTTGGCGCACCATCGTTTGAATGAGGGTGCGGGCAATGGTATTGACGGAGCGTGGCGGCATAGAGGAACCTTCTTTCTGCGATTTTTCATACTAAAATTATAGTGCGGGTTGGGAATTGGAAAAAGGGACAATCACTTCAATGTGTCCCAAAAAATAACAGCCTGAAAGAACTACAGCAAAATCGGCAAGACAGGGCGATCAAATGCCGGCTCTCGTCCCACCCAAAGAGCCTTGTTACAGTAAAAAAATGCAGAGGAGCCGGACAGCATGCCCCCTCGTCCATCTCAAAGACCCATCTTGCAGCCATTGGTAAACAGCGTCTTTTTCAGCCCGAGCAGACTTTTGGTGCCGCCCTTTTTCACCAGGCCGTTTCCCTGTGATATACCGCACTTTGTAATGACTGGCAAGCGCCCCCGGTGGGGTCAAGTCCTCTTTTTTCCGCCTCATCGGTCAAAAGGTACAGCCAAAAGGCATGGTGATTCAAAAGCCCTCGAAATTTCACAATGAGCGGATTTTGGATTTTCGGTTCGTTAATGATTTCCGTCATACCTTTTCTTCTCCCGATGGCTTTATATTTCGGCAGGCGCACCTACCACTTGCAGCATCGGGTCAATTATAGCGCATTTCCTCGGGAAAGCGGGAGGCTGTTTTTGGAGGAGAGAGGAAAATACAAAGACCGCCCCAAGCCTCGCCATATAAAAATTTCCGCCAAGGGGTAACGCTTATTTCACCGCAAGGGATGGGGCAGTGTGATGGGGGAACCGTTTGCGGGTTCCCCCATCGCGTTTAATCAGGGCAGTGGTCATAGAATTTGCAAAGAGTCTGCGTTCCCCAAGGTCCACCAAATAAAAAAGACGCCCACGGCGTCTTTTTTATTTGGTGAACCTTTCCCCCGATGGGGCTTTATCTGTTTAAAACGGGAAAACTACTGGATTTTCGGGGCAATGTTCATTATAATAGGGATATATGACTGATAAAGGAGCCTTTTATGACGACCAAGGACTTTCAAAACAGATCGGAGCTTTCGATCTTTCTTTCTTATTTCAAGCCGCATTTGCGGCTCTTTTTGCTGGATATTCTATCTGCTCTGATGATCGCGGTCATCGACATTGCCTTTCCCTTTGTGACCCGCTGGTG
>OLQD01002497.1_pt1 | contig 13288 bp, 10 predicted proteins | sample 1672841 | NCBI WGS metagenome assembly OLQD01 (sample SAMEA3136729, study PRJEB25190) | human gut metagenome | biome: human gut; feature: human-associated habitat; material: faeces | place: Austria | collected 2013 | reverse complement strand
AATCGAAGCACTGCGCCCGTTCATAAAGAAACTTGCACAGCTTTCCGGGATAGGTGTTGGGCGGGCAAAGCTCAAACCGATCCGTTTCATCCAGAACGATGCCCGCCTCGGTGGTGTTCGAAATGGTGATCTTCAGCTCCGGCGAGAGGAAATACGCCTCGTATTTCGCATAGTCCACATAGGGATTGAACGAATCCATGATGCTCTTCACCAGCCGCACGTCCTTCTTGGGCCGTTTGTTCTCGATGCCCTCCAGATAGACGTGGTACATGTTGTCCTGCCGGTGCATCAGGTCGATCATCCCCAGCACCTTGCGCTCGGGGTCGATGATCGGCTGGCAAACGGCCACGCCTGCATCCATGACGCCCTTCTCGTTGGCGATGTCGATCTGCCAGTCCACGAAGGCTCTCAAGAAGTTGCCTTCGCCGAATTGCAGGATGCGAACGGGACGGCCGACCGTTTCGACGGTCGACTTGTTCAGTTGCTTGATCATTGTATGTCCGGTTTTTAAGTTAATCCAATACAATCGGTTTGTATTTCGGAACCAGCGTCTTCATCACGATCCAGCCGATGAGGTAAGCCACGGCGCAGATGCAGAAGACGACGAAATATCCGGCGGGCTTACCCTCGAAACCCATGAACTGCATCGCCGTTTCGTCGGCATATACGAACAGCCAGCCGGCGAACCATTGCAGGATCATCGAGCCTACGCCGCCGGCCATGCCGCCGATGCCCGTCACGGTGGCGATCGCCGACTTGGGGAACATGTCGCCGATGGTCGAGAAGATATTGGCCGACCACGACTGGTGCGCCGCGCCGCCCAGACCGATCAGGATGATCGGGAACCACGGCGAGATCGTGCCCATGGGCTGCGCCAGCAGCACCAGCAGCGGAATGAACGCGAAGATCAGCATGGCGCGCATGCGTGCCGCATAGGGGTTCAGCCCCGTCTTGTTGATGATGATCGTCGGAAGCTTGCCGCCGTAGATCGACAGCATCGTGATGGCATAAAGCGTGAAGATCAGCGCCACGCCCAGCCCTTCGGACATCTTGATCCCGAACTGCGAATTGAGGTACGAGGGGGTCCAGAAGAGGAAGAACCACCACACGCCGTCGGTCATAAACTTGCCGAAGGCGAAGGCCCACGTCTGTTTGAACGAGAGCGTTCTCCAGAACGAGATCTTCTCGCTCTCCTGCTCCTTGCCGACCGTCTCGCCGTCGACCACTTCGTGCTGGTCCTGCTCGATATACTCCAGCTCGGCGGCATTCACCTTCGGGTGGTCCGAGGGCTTCTTGTACATGAAGACCCAGAAGCCCATCCAGACGAAGCCCAGGGCGCCGATCACGATGAAGGCCATCTCCCAGCCCCAGGCCTTCGCCAGCAGCGGAATGGTCAGCGGGGCGAACAGCGCGCCGATCGAAGCGCCGGCATTGAAGATCGAGGTGGCGTAGGCGCGGTCCTTCTTGGGGAAGTACTCGGCGGTCACCTTGATGGCTGCCGGGAAGTTGCCCGCCTCGCCCAGGGCGAGGATGCAGCGCGCGGCGATGAAGAAATACATGCTGACCATGGCGATGGTCGCGGCCAGGGCCGACCCGGTCTCGACGGCGCGCAGCGCGGCGGCGTCGGGAAGCCCCACCCATGCCTCGGTGGCGATGCCGCAGAGGGCGTGCATGCAGGCTCCCATCGACCAGACGCCGATGGCCCACAGATAACCTTTCTTGGTGCCCATCCAGTCGATGAAACGGCCCGCGAAGAGCATGCAGACGGCATAGACGATCGAGAAGATCGAAGTGATCAGCCCGTAGTGGTACTCGTTCCAGTGGAATTCGGGCTTGATGAACTCGTCCCACGTCAGCGAGAGCACCTGACGGTCGAGGTAGTTAACAGTCGTTGCGAAGAAGAGCATCGCACAGATGATCCAGCGATACTGCGTCATCTTCCCAGCGAGAGTCGATTTGTTGTTTGTCATTATGGGGTTTAATTAAGTAGTGTTCAGGAATTGGTGAGCCGCAGGAACGGCGTCCGGCGGCGGAGCGGGGCCGCCGCCGGACTACCGAACTTACGGAATCGGTTTTTAACGCACCTTGGCGATCACGTCCAGGGCGAAACGGCATTTTTCGGAGACGGCCTTCCAGTCTTTCGCGGCTATCACCTCCTTGGGGAAGAGCTGCGAACCCATGCCCACGCAGAAAACGCCGGCCTTGAACCACGCCGTGAGGTTCTCCTCGGTGGGTTCCACCGCTCCGGTGGCCATGATGTTCGACCACGGCAGCGGGGCCTTGACGTTCTTGACGAACGACGGACCGCCCACGTTGCCCGCGGGGAAGACCTTCGTCAGGTCGCAGCCCAGTTCCTGCGCCGTGCCGATCTCCGTCACCGAACCGCAGCCGGGGGTGTAGGGAACCAGATGGCGGTTGCAGACCCTGGCCACCTCGGCGTTCAGGTAGGGACCCACGACGAAGTTGGCGCCGTACTGCATGTACATCGCGGCCGTCGGGGCGTCGACCACCGAACCGATGCCCAGGATCATCTCCGGGCACTCCGCGGCGGCGAATTTCACCAGACGGATGAACACCTCCGAAGCGAAATCGCCGCGGTTGGTGAACTCGAAAGCGCGCACGCCGCCTTCGTAGCAGGCTTTCACGACCTGCTCGGCCACGTCGGCGTCGGCATGATAGAATACGGGAACCATGCCGGTCTTACCGATGGCCTCCAGAATTTGCATTTTATTGAAGCGAGCCATAATTTTTAATTCTTAATTTTTCATTTTTAATTATCTCTGCACCCGTCCGCTGGCATTACCTCCGGCCAACGACTCGACCTCCTCGGCCGATACGAGGTTGAAGTCGCCGTTGATCGTGTGCTTCAGGGCCGATGCCGCCACGGCAAATTCGAGGGCCTCTCCCTGCGTCGGCTTGGTCAGCAGGCCGTGGATCACGCCGCCCGAGAACGAGTCGCCGCCGCCCACGCGGTCGATGATCGGGTCGATGTCGTAACGCTTCGACTCGTAGAACTCCTCTCCGTTGTAGATCATGGCTTTCCAGCCGTTGTGCGTCGCCGAGAACGACTCGCGCAGGGTCGAGATCACATACTTGAACCCGAACGTCGCGGCCATCTGGCGGAAGATGCCCTTGTAGCCCTCGGCGTTGGTCTCGCCGCCCTCGACATCGGCGTCGGGCTTGAACCCGAGGCACAGCTCGGCGTCCTCCTCGTTGCCGATGCAGACATCGACATACTGCATCAGGGGCTTCATAATCGACTGCGCCTTCTCCTTGGTCCAGAGCTTCTTGCGGAAGTTCAGGTCCACCGACACCGTCACGCCGTGACGCCTGGCGGCCTCGCAGGCCAGACGGGTCAGTTCGGCGGCCTTGTCCGAAATCGCGGGCGTGATGCCCGACCAGTGGAACCAGTCGGCACCCTCCATGATGGCATCGAAGTCGAAATCCTGCGGATCGGCCTCGGCGATCGACGAATGCGCACGGTCGTAGATCACCTTCGAGGGACGCATCGAGGCCCCGGTTTCGAGGTAGTAGATGCCCACGCGGTCGCCGCCGCGGGCGATGAAATCGGTCCTCACGCCGTATTTGCGCAGCGCATTGACCGCCGACTGGCCGATCTCGTGCTTCGGGAGCTTCGAGACGAAGTAAGCCTCGTGGCCGTAGTTGGCGCACGAAACGGCCACGTTGGCCTCGCCGCCGCCATAGACGACGTCAAACGAATCGGACTGAACGAAGCGCGTGTTTCCGGGCGTCGAAAGACGCAGCATGATTTCACCTAATGTTACGATTTTCATGGTATTATGACAGCTTAAAATTTGAAATAGTCCTTGGCGTTGCGGTAGCAGATGCCCTCGATGATCTCCCGGCCGATGAAGTCGATCTCCGAGGCGGGCAGCAGGCCCTGCTCGATGTCGTTGCCGACGAGGTTGCACAGCGTGCGGCGGAAATACTCGTGGCGCGGGTACGAAAGGAACGACCGCGAGTCGGTCAGCATGCCCACGAAGCGGCTCAACAGACCCAGCGTCGAGAGGGCGTTCATCTGTTTCTCCATGCCGTCCTTCTGGTCGAGGAACCACCACCCCGATCCGAACTGGATCTTCCCGGCGCCGTAGCGGCCGTCCTGGAAATTGCCGATCATCGTGGCCACCAGCTCGTTGTCGCGCGGATTGAGGTTGTAGATGATGGTCTTCGCAAGGCGGTCGTTGCGGTCGAGCATGTCGAAGAATTTCGACATCTGCCTGCCGACCGCGAAGTCGCCGATCGAGTCGAAGCCCGTATCGGGACCCAGCCGGCCGAACATGCGGCTGTTGTTGTTGCGGATGGCGCCGTAGTGGAACTGCTGGGTCCAGCCGGCCTCATGGTCCATCGTGGCGAACTCGACCAGCATGGCGGTCTTGAACTTGCGGATCTCCTCGGGCGTCAGCGTCTGCCCGCCGTATACCTTATTAAAAATAGCGTCGATCTCGGCCTGCGTATAATCCTCGGCGTAGAACTCCTCGATGCCGTGGTCCGAAAGGCGGCAGCCGACCGACCCGAAGAACTCGTGACGCACGCGCAGCGCGTCGATCACATCGGCGAATTTCGTGATCGCGACGCCCGAAACCTCCGAAAGCTTCTCCATATAAGCGCGGAAATCGGCCGGAACCTCCACGGCCATCGCCTTGTCGGGACGCCACGTGGGGAGCATCCTGGTCGCAAAACCGTCCTCGCGGACCTTGATGTGGTGTTCGAGCGAATCCACGGGATCGTCCGTCGTGCAGACCGCCTCGACGTTGTAGCGGCGCATCAGGCCGCGGGCGTGGTATTCGGGACGCTGCAACAGCGCCGTGCAATGGTCGTAGATTTCGCGGGCCGAAGCGGGGTTGAGCAGTTTCGTCACCCCGAAGGCGGTCTTCAATTCGAGGTGGGTCCAGTGGTAGAGCGGGTTGCGCATCGTATAGGGAACCGTCTCGGCCCACTTCTCGAACTTCTCCCAATCGGTCGTATCCTTGCCCGTGCAATACTTCTCATCGACCCCGTTGGTGCGCATGGCGCGCCATTTGTAGTGGTCGCCTTCGAGCCAGATCTTCGACAGGTTGTCGAAACGGTGATCCGAAGCCACGTACTCGGGAATCAGGTGGCAATGGTAGTCGATGATCGGCATCTTGGCCGCATGGTCGTGGTAAAGACGCTGCGCAGTCTCGGTCTGCAACAGGAAGTTGTCGTCGTTGAACTGTTTCATAAAAAATAAAAGCTATCGCGGTTAAATTTCTATACGTATCAGGCTCTTTTTCATAACGTAAAATTAGTAACTTTCCGCCACTCGGAATATGAAAAATTACCGAATTAAATAGAATATTTGCCGTTTTGGTTGACCAATATACGGAAAAATTGTAAATTTGCCTACAAACAACGGAAAAACTTCAATTCTAATTTTATGAAAAAACCGATTATGTGGGTTGCAGCCCTCCTGACGGCCTCCTGCGCACCCGCTTTGAAGGTCGAAGTCGCCAACACGACCCCGACCGAACGCGATGACGAAACCGTCGAAATCGCCTGGTCCGAAGTCGCCGCGCTCAAAGGCGTGACACCGGACAACATCGTCGTCCTGAACGACGACAACGAGCAGATCCCCTCGCAGGTCCTCTTCCGCGGCGGAACGGAGCCGCAGGCGCTGATCTTCCAGACCGACGCCGACCCGATGGAAAGCAAGCGGTTCAAACTGGTCACAGGCCAGCGCGAGAACTACCCCGCCGAGGCGTTCGGCCGCACGGTTCCCGAACGTTACGACGACTACGCCTGGGAGAACAACAAGGTAGCCTACCGCCTCTACGGCCCGGCGCTCGAAACCTCTCCCGAGAAGCTCGTCACTCCGGGCATCGACGTATGGGTGAAGTGCACCGACAAACTGGTGATCGACGAGTGGTACGCCCGGGGCAACTACCACCACAACTACGGCGACGGCATGGACTGCTACAAGGTGGGCGTGACGCTCGGTTCGGGCGCATCGCTGCCCTTCGCCGGCGGTAAATTCTGGATGATGGGACACAACTACGCCACGGCCCGGACGCTCGACAACGGCCCGATCCGCACTTCGGTCGAATTGACCTACGCCCCGTTCGATGTCGACGGCACGCCCGTGACGCTCACCAAGATCATCTCGCTCGACGCCAACCAGCGCTTCAACCGCATGGACAACATCTACGAAGGAGCATTCGCCGAGATGCCGATCGCCGCGGGCTTCGTGCGCCACGACGTGAAACAGATGCAGCGCGGCGAAGGCTGGATGGCCCTATGCGAGGCCGTTTCGGACTCGAAGAACCCCGCACGCGACGGCGACATCTACCTGGGCGTGATCCTGCCGGGAGCCGAGATGCTTACGGACACGCTGGGCCACGCCGTAGCCGTCAAGGCCGTGAAACCCGGCCGGACGCTGACCTACTACGCCGGTTCGGGCTGGAGCCAGGGCGGCGTGGAGGACATGAAGAAGTGGATCGAAGAGATCGGGCAGGCGCAGGCCGCCGCCGTGACGCCGCTCAAAGTGACGGTCCTCAACTAAAAATCCGTCCAAAAAGGGCAGGCATGCCGTCCTGCTTTTTCCGAAAGGCCCGGTCCGACGACCGGGCCTTTCTCTGTCGGAACCCTTTCCCGAAGCGGGCGCAATCCGGCTTGCGATTGTCCGGCTTTTTATGTATATTTGTAACTCCTATTTCACAAAAATCATGGACAGACAAAAGATCGTTACCTTCGGGGAGATCATGCTGCGTCTCACGCCGCCCGACTACCTGCGTTTCAACCAGACGAACCTCTTCCGCGCCAGCTACGGCGGAAGCGAGGCCAACGTCGCCGTATCGCTGGCCAACTACGGCCTGCAAAGCGAATTCGTCACCCGCCTGCCGGACAACCGGGTGGCCGACGCCTGCATCGACGACCTGCGCCGCTACGGCGTACGGACGGACGCCATCCTGCGCGGCGGCAAGCGGCTCGGGATTTACTACATGGAGGAGGCCGCCGCGATGCGCTCGTCGCACGTCGTATACGACCGCGCCGACTCGGCCTTCGACACCCTGCAACCGGGGATGATCGACTGGGACGGAATCTTCCGCGGCGCCTCGTGGTTCCACTGGTCGGGGATTTCGGCCGCGGTGAGCGCCGGCACGGCGGCCGTGTGCGCCGAGGCGATTGCGGCGGCGCACGCGGCGGGACTGACCGTCTCGTGCGACATCAACTACCGCAAGAACCTCTGGAAATACGGCAAGGAGCCGCAGGAGGTGCTCCCGCCGCTGATGGAGCAGTGCGACGCCTTCTTCGGCACGGACGACGAATACGAAAAGGTGCTCGGCATGCAGCTGCCGCAGTTTGCGGCCCGCGACGCCGCCTACCGTCCCGATACGGCGGGTTACGAACGGGCCTCGGCGGAGGTTGCGGCGCGCTTCCCCCGCTGCCGGAGCATCGTCTTCGGACTGCGCAGCGTATTGAGCGCCAACCACCACCTGATCTCGGGAACGCTCTACACGGGCGGACGTCTGCACTCCACGCGGGTTTACGACATCGACCCCGTGGTCGACTGCGTCGGCGTGGGCGACGCCTTCGTGGGCGGATTGCTCTACGGAATGGCCGCGCATCCCCACGACGCCCAGTTTGCGCTGGACTTCGGAACCGCGGCCTGCGCGTTGAAAAACACCGTGCCGGGCGACTACAACCAATTCACGGCCGCAGAGGTCGAACAGCTGGCCCGCGGCTCCGTCTCGGGCCGCATCGCCCGCTAACCGGCGTAAGACGCCGGATTCAGGGTGCGGCCGGTTTACCGGAACGCTGCTCCCCGGCTCCGCGCCCGCACGGCCAAAAGGCGGGATTCAGGGTGCAGGGCGTTTCGTAATGCCATTTACCCCCCCCCTCCATATACAAAAAACCCGGCTGGAAAGCCGAGCTTTTTTCATAACGCCTGCCGAACGGACGGCAGCGCAACTCCGTTCAAAGAGCGGGACCGGCGAACCATCGCCGCTGAATCCCCGCCCGTCAAGCGGCTATTCGATGCCTTTCACCTGCTTGTAAAGGGCATTGTAGGTGTTGTACTTCTCCATGATGCCGGCCTCGTCGCGCAGACGGAAGCAGATGGATTTGAGGAACTCCAGCGTATCGACATCGTCGGGTTTGATCTGGTGCGCCTTCTCGAACCAGGGCACAGCCTCCTTGTAGACATCGTTGACGACTTTCAGATCGGCGTCGTAAACCGCCTGGCTGCTGTACTGCTTCTCGTTCATCTCCTTGTTGAGCGCGTCGCCCTTGATCGTATAGAACACACCCAGGTAGTAGTTGCCCTCGAACAGGTCGGGCTTCAGCTCCACGACCTTCTTGAACGATTCGATGCTCTGATCGTAGTCCTTCAGCGCGTAGAAGATACGGCCGCGGCCGAACCAGAGGTCCACGTTCGACGGATTGTCCTCGATGGCCTTGTCGATCAGCGCGATCAGGTCGGCGGGGTCGCCCACGCCCTGCTCCGCGGTGTAAAGCTGCATCAGGCCGTCGAGAATGCGCTCGTTCTTCGGGAACTTCCCGATACCCGTCAGCAGCACGTCCTTCGCTTTCATAATATTTCCCTTGTCGAGGTCCTTCTGTCCGTAGAGGCAGTGGAAGAGGTAGTAATAGATATTACCCTCCTCGTCGGCATAGTCCAGGTCGATGGCCTTGGTCAGGTACTCGCCGCCCTTGGTGAACGACTTGGGGTTGTTCGAGCCGTCGACGGTCAGCAGGTAGCCCGCATAGTAGAGCAGCGCGGGGTCGGCCTTCTCGTAAGCCGGGCTGGACTGCGCCTCGAAAGCCGTCACGTAAGCGTCTGCGGCCTCGACGTAGTTGCCCGAGTCGATGCCGACGTTGCCCACCTGCGAGCAGAAGTCGCTGACCTGCTTCAGACCCTCCTTGACCTTCTCGGCCGTCTTGGGATCGAGTTCATAAGCCTTGTTGTAAGCCTCGATGGCCTTCTTGGGAGCGTCTTTCAGCACCCATTTGCTCTGCTTCCACGTCACGACCTTGTTGTCCTTGACGTAAGCCGTGAAATAGGGATACACCCATGCGTCGTACTCCGTGCCGTTGAGCGTCTCCTTCGTCGTCGACTTGGGTTCGCCGACAGCCAGTTTCAGCATCGTCGGTTCCATGTTGGCGAAGATGCTCTTCGTAGGCTCCACGGCCACCTCGTAGAAAGCCTTGCCGCGGGCGAGCCACGTCGCGGCCTTCGCCGCCTTCTTCTCGTTGGCGATGTCGGCGTCGCTCTTTTCGATCTTGGCGAGAAGGGCTTCCTTGTTCACTTTCTGGGCTTTCACGGCGGGAACTGCCACGAGCAGCGCCGCAAGAGCCGTCAAAATCGTTTTCTTCATGGTAAACTGAAATTTTAAAGTTTTTATTGTTTCTTTTTCTTATTCCTCCGCGGGGGCGGCTCCGGGGGTTTCGCCTCCGGTCTCAACGCCTTCCGCGGGCTGCACTTCCTCCTCTTCCCCGGCAGCCGGCACGGCCATCACCGAAGCAATGGCGTCGCCCTCGCGGAGGTTGATGATACGCACGCCCTGCGTAGCGCGGCCCGCGAGGCGGATCTGGCTGACAGCGGTGCGTATGGTGAGTCCCGAACGGTTGATGATCATCAGGTCGTTGTCGTCGGTAACGGCCTGTATCGAAATTAGTTTGCCTGTCTTTTCCGTAATGTTGATGGTTTTGACACCCTTACCTCCGCGATTCGTAATACGATAATCTTCGATATTAGAACGTTTGCCGTAACCTTGTTCGGACACAACCAGTACAGTTTCTTTTTCTTTGTCCTTAATGCAAACCATTCCTACAACTTCGTCGTTAGAATCGTCATCAAGTGTCATACCTCTTACACCAGATGCTGTACGGCCCATAACGCGCACTGCATTTTCATGGAAACGGATAGCGCGTCCGTTACGGTTTGCAATCAGAACTTCATTATTGCCATTTGTCATACAAACTTCGATCAGACCGTCGTCTTCACGTAACGTGATGGCATTTACACCATTCTGACGAGGACGAGAATATGCTTCCAGTAACGTCTTCTTGATCACACCTTTCTTTGTACAGAACAACAGATAGTGCGAATTAATAAACTCGGTGTCTGTCGTCAGCTTCTTTACGCGAATGAAAGCGTTGACCTTGTCATCCGGTTCGATGTTCAACAAGTTCTGGATCGCTCTACCCTTTGAGTTCTTCGCTCCTTCCGGAATTTCGAACACTTTCAACCAATAACATTTTCCTTTTGCCGTAAAGATCAGCAAGGTAGCATGCATGGAAGCCGGATAGATATATTCTACAAAATCTTCGTCACGCGTTTCAGAACCTTTGGCCCCTACTCCGCCGCGTCCCTGAGCACGGAATTCACTAAGCGGCGTACGCTTGATGTATCCCATGTGGGAGATGGTAATGATCATCTCATCATCTGCATAGAAGTCTTCAGGATTGAGTTCTTCGGAGGCATAAACGATATCTGTTTTACGTTCATCTCCGTACTTGTCCTTGATTTCCTGCAACTCGTCTTTGATGACTTTCATACAAAGATCGTCATTTTCTAGAATTTCCTTCAAATATGCGATTAATTTTTCGATTTCTTCATACTCTGCACGAAGTTTATCCTGTTCCAGGCCAGTTAACTGGCGAAGTCTCATTTCTACAATGGCACGAGACTGTATATCCGACAGGGAGAAACGTTCCATCAAACGTTCGATAGCTTCAGCAGGGCTTTTAGATGATTTGATGATTGCAATGACTTCATCAATATTATCGGAAGCAATAATCAGACCTTCTAAGATATGGGCACGTTCTTCGGCTTTCTTCAAATCGTATTTCGTACGGCGAATCACGACTTCATGTCTATGGTCGACAAACGCTTTGATCAAATCTTTCAGATTGAGCAGTTTGGGACGCCCATTCACCAGCGCGATATTATTGACGCTGAAGGAAGACTGCAATGCCGTCATCTTATATAGCTTGTTGAGCACAACACTCGAATTTGCATCCCTTTTTACATCCCCATATGATTCTCCATTGTTAAAACGATATGCTGCCATTTTTGAATGTGGTCTAATATGTATAATCTGGGTATCGCTTTTATTCGGAAGATTATTCTTAAAAGTTATCTTTCCTTTTTTATCAATACGCTTTATAAATTTGACTCCATATTGAATAATATTCTTGTATTGTTTTGAATACTTGTAGAAGGAGTTAAATAAATGAAAAAAACAGTTTGTGAGTTATTTGCTGGAGTTGGAGGTTTTCGATGTGGATTAAATCATATAAATACATTAGATGATTTAAAAAAAGAAGAAAAATGGAAGACAGTATGGTTTAATCAATGGGAACCGGCAGAGAAAACAACACAGTATGCCCATGATTGTTATATATATCATTTTGGAACTTGTTTAGATAAAAATGGACAAGATACAACTAATGTGAATATTGAAGATGTCAATAAAAGCAATATCCCGGATTTTTCATTGTTAGTGGGAGGGTTTCCGTGTCAGGATTATTCTGTAGCATCATCGTTGGCAACATCTAAAGGATTAGAAGGAAAGAAAGGAGTATTGTGGTGGTCAATTAGAGAAATTATAGAAGAAAAAAAACCGCCATTTGTTTTATTGGAAAATGTAGATAGATTAATAAAATCTCCGGCAAAACAAAGAGGCAGAGATTTTGGAATAATGCTTGCTTGTTTTAGAGATGAGGGGTATACGGTTGAGTGGCGTGTGATAAACGCTGCGGAGTATGGTTATCAGCAAAGAAGACGAAGAACATTCATTTTTGCATATAAGAATGATTTAAATTATGCAGCTAATATAAATACTATAATAAATTATAATCATGAAGATGATGACGAATTACATAGATATAGCATGTCTAAGTTAATGTTAGAAGAGGGATTTTTTGCAAAGACATTTCCAGTATATAATGTAGATTCTAAAAAAATAAAGATTGAAGAATTACCACAAGGAATAGGTGAGTTGTCAGCTAAATTTAGTTTCACATTTGAGAATACAGGAGTAATGAAGGATGGAGTAATTTATACTATGAAGACGACTCCAGATTATAATGGTAAACAGCTTACTTTGGGTGATGTTATGGATGATGGAGATGTTGATGAGAAGTATTTTATTCCAGAAAATAGACTCTATTACACTTCGCCTAATGTTAATCATAGTGATGAAACACATGAAAGATTAAGTAAAGAAGCACGTCAGACATGGCAGTATTTAAAAGGTGCGAAAAAACTCCCTAGAAAAGCAGCTAGCGGACATGAATATATTTTTTCGGAGGGTCCAATCGAAATGATTGATTCTTATGATAAACCTGCTAGAACAATGCTTACTTCAGAAGGTGGATTTAGCAGAACAACGCATATTGTAAGAGATAAAAAGACAGGAAGGATAAGATTGCTCACGGCTGAAGAAACAGAACGCATACAGGGATTTCCAACTGGTCATACAAAGTGGTGTAAAGTTGGCGATGATATTGTGGAGATGCCATTAAATAAACGTAGATTTATGATGGGAAATGCATTGGTTGTAGATTTGATTAAGCAGATGGAATGTAATTTAGAAAATATAATCGCAAATGAATAATGAAAGGAAAAATAAAATGGATGGAAAAAGAGAATTTTTAGAGATGGCAACATCTTTAAAATTGGTTAGAAGAGCAGAAATTGAGCATGAAGGAGAAAATATAATAAATAATATATATACGGATTTATTACCGGATAATGGTATTTTGCAGCAGGTAAATTTACCTAGGACAACAATTTTAAAAGGAAGAAAAGGCACAGGTAAATCAACAATATTTCAAAAATCTATTGAAGATATGAAAAAAATAGAGAATGTTATTACCGTATATATAGATGTAAAAACATTGTTTGATGGTGCTACGCCTTCAATATCTCATAATTTGTCAGAAGAAATTTCAAGTGAAATAAAAAAATATTTGATTTATAAAAATTTTTTATTTGAAGTTATAAAGGAGGCAAGTGAAAATTTACATCAATCTATAAAATCACAATCATTCATTAAAAAGATGATAAAAACAGTAAGTGGAAAAGAACAATATGTTGAAAATGAATTTGAAAAAATTAAAAATTCGGTTGATGATGTTATCAAAGATGTAGATACACAGCTGTATACTATTATTAATAAAACAGAAAATTCAACTAATAATGATAAAGTTAGTGCAGGATTAAAACTGAATTTGAGTCCAGAAATAGCTTTGCAAAATACTATTGAACAAGAAAATAGTTATAAAAATGAATTTACTAATACAA
>OLQD01002492.1_pt1 | contig 13298 bp, 8 predicted proteins | sample 1672841 | NCBI WGS metagenome assembly OLQD01 (sample SAMEA3136729, study PRJEB25190) | human gut metagenome | biome: human gut; feature: human-associated habitat; material: faeces | place: Austria | collected 2013 | reverse complement strand
TGTATTCAACTCACAGAGTTGAACCTTCCTTTAGACAGAGCAGCGCGATTGCATTTACGGCGCCGCACATGCTGCATATGGAGAAGGAATTCGCATTGCTGCAGGAGGCCGCGAAGCGGGCATTCCGGGCGGAATACCCGAACCGGGAGCATTTCCTGAAGAAATTGTAATCTGAAATTAGGCAAGGGGTTGTCTCTTTCTGTATTGGGAAGGAGAGACTCCTTTTTGTTTGCGGAATAACCGGCTGAAATAGAGCTGGTCATCGTAACCGACGATCTTCGCAATCTCATAGATCGAATAATTGGTCTGCTCCAGAAGAATCTGTGCATTGTTGACGCGCAGCGATACGATAAACTGCATCGGTGTCATGCCGGTGTATTTCTTGAAGTTCCGGATAAACCAGCTCACACTCATGCCCCTGGTCTGGGCGTAGTTTTCAATACTGATATCCTGATTGTAATTCTCATTGAAATAGGTAACAGCACTGTGCATCTCCCGATCCAGATATTCGTTTTTCAGGATGTGCTCGCACGTAAGTTCACGCTGAAATATAATAAGCAGATGACGAAGCAGCAGGGCAAGCATTTCCTCGTAGTGTTCCTGACAACGCTGTAATTCCTGTATGATCTGTTTGAACAGCCGCTCGTACTCGAGCGAGGAACCGACCGGAAATACTCTCTGGTTATCTTGCAGACCATAGCTTCGCAGGATGTTTTTTACATCGGAACCTGTGAAGTGAATCCAGTACACTTCGGTTTTGTCTTCTCCATAATATTCATATTTCTGTAATTCTTTTGGACGAAACAACACCATATTTCCGGCAGGGACGATCGTCTCATTTTCCGGTTTATCGAAATGAAAATGTCCAAGTCCGGATGCGATATAGATTATCTGATAATCCAGGCGTCCCTTTGGGCGGTAGGTCGGCATCCTCGGATCGCCGCTCAGACGATAGATGCCGCAGCTTCCGACGACGAGCGGGCGGCTTTTGTCCTTGAAATCCAGATGGGAATGATTTAAGTAACCGGTATTGATATACATAGGGACACCTCCTATTGCTAATTGTATCATGTCGCCTGCGGCTCCATGTTGGCATTCGCATTATGCTGGTATGTGCAAGCACATTCCATCGCAATGCTCATTGTATCATTTCGTCCATATTTTGTCCATTCCTGTTCATAGACTTTTTATACGGAAATCAGTATTATAATATCAGACAATACGAAAAGACAGAAAAATGAACGGTTCATTAAAAACAAAAAAATACATATACAAGGAGGACGATTTATGATTGTGCCACGTTATTATGAAGATTTGGATTTCTTACATGAACATACGATGCCGCCAAGAGCGTATTATATACCAGCTTCCCGCCGAATGGAGGATCTGGTGGAGCATCGGGAGGCATCCGACCGCGTACAGATGTTAAACGGTATGTGGAAATTCCGGTATTTTGAGAGCATCTATGATGTGAGGGATGCATTTTATGAGAGCGGTTATGATACGTCGGATTTTGATGAGATTCCGGTGCCTGGTGTCTGGCAGATGGCAGGCTATGACACGCATCAGTACACGAATTTCCGCTATCCATTTCCGTTTGATCCGCCGTATGTGCCGCAGGATATTCCGTGTGGTGCGTATGTGCATACGTTTTCTTATGCGAAGGATGAGAAGGCTCCGAAGGTGTACCTGAACTTTGAGGGCGTGGATAGCTGCTTTTATGTATGGGTGAATGGCACCTATACCGGATACAGTCAGGTGTCCCATGCAACGAGCGAGTTCGATGTGACAGACGTGATAGAAGAGGGCGAGAATACGATTGCCGTACTTGTCTTGAAATGGTGCGATGGTTCGTATCTCGAAGATCAGGATAAGTTCCGGATGAGCGGTATCTTCCGGGATGTCTATCTTCTGAAGCGGCCGGAAAAGGCGGTGCAGGATTATCGGATCACGACGGAAATCACGGAAGCGTGTGCGAAAATTACATTGGATATCAGCTACTATCAGGAGACTCCGGTTACCGTATCCGTGGAGAATGCGGCAGGGACTGTGGCTGCACAGGCAGTAATCAGCAAGGCGGGAACTGTGACATTGGAGATTGCGAACCCGGAGCTTTGGAATACGGAACATCCGTATTTATACACGCTTATCCTGCAAAATGCGGATGAGACAATCGAGGATGCAATCGCTTTGCGCACGGTAGCAATACAGGAGCGGGTGTTATATTTCAATGGACAGGCAATCAAGCTGCGCGGTGTGAACCGGCATGACTCGGATCCGGTCACAGGATTTACAGTTGATGTTGCAAAGATCAGGAAAGATCTTGTCTTGATGAAAGAGCACAATTTCAATGCGATTCGTTCGAGTCATTATCCGAATGCACCGTATTTCTATCAGCTGTGTGATGAATATGGACTTTTTGTGATCGCAGAGGCGGATAACGAAAGCCATGGTACCCAGAGCCAGTATCTGAAGAACCAGGAATGGGATAATGTAGTAGAACATTGGAATAAACGCATTTCCAATAATCCGGATTTTATCCCGGCTACCATGGATCGTACAAAGCTCTGTGTATACCGTGAGAAGAACCGTCCATGTATTGTGATGTGGTCCATGGGAAATGAATGCGGATACGGATGTACTTTTGAAGAAGCCTTAAAGTGGACAAAAGAATTTGACCCTACCAGACTCACTACATATGAAAGTGCTTTTTATCAGAGCTCTGACAGGGAATATGATTATTCCAATATTGATGTAGTCGGAAGAATGTACCCGGCATTTTCAGAAATTGAAGAATATATGGAAAAGAATCCGGAAAAACCGCTCCTTTTGGTGGAGTACTGCCATGCTATGGGAAATGGCCGTGGAGATCTGGAGGACTATTTCCAGTTTATCCAGAAATATGATGCACTTTGCGGCGGATTTGTCTGGGAGTGGTGCGACCATGCGATTTATAAGGGAAAAGCCGAAAATGGAAAAGCAATTTACTATTATGGCGGCGATCACGGGGAAGAAATCCACGATGGAAACTTCTGCATGGACGGACTGGTATATCCGGACAGAAAGCCACATGTCGGGCTGAAAGAATATAAGAACATATACAGACCTGCAAGAGTACTTCATTATAACCAGGAAACAGGTGATGCTGTACTTCATAATTATATGAACTATGTAGATTTAAAAGATTACATTTATTTAATATATGAAATGAGCGTTGATGGAGATGCCAAATATGTGACTCATATAAATCTGGATGAGAGTATCCCGGCTCATGGCGAAGGGAAAATCAAACTTCCTGTTTCTGTTCCGGACAAAGGAAAATGTTATCTGAGAGTATTCTATTATCTGAAAAATGGCACACCGCTTATGCAGCCGGATACGTTACTGGGATTTGATGAGATTCTCTTAACGAATGCAGATGGAAGAAACCAGAAAGCAGCAGAGCTTCTTTCAGAATCTGAAACAGATGATATTCTTACAGTGGAAGAAAATGATAAATTCTTTACAATCCATGCCGGACAGAAAATTACATATGTATTTAACCGCCTGACAGGACTGTTTGAAAGACTGACTGTAAATGGAAAGGAAATCCTGGATCGACCAATGGAACTGAACATCTGGAGAGCTCCGACAGACAATGACCGTAAGATCAACTGGAATGGATGAATGCACATTATGACCAGAGCTATGCAAGAGCATATGAGACCTTCTGCAACATTGAAAACGGACAGGTACATATTACAGGAACTATGAGCGTTTCAGCACCTACTGTACAGAGGATCCTGAACGTGAAAGCAGAATGAATCATAACTCCGGACGGTGCAATCCGTGTAAAAATGAACGTGAAGAGGGATATGGAATTCCCGATGCTCCCAAGGTTCGGAATCCGGCTGTTTCTTGATAAAGAATTTGACAATGCGGAATACTATGGAATCGGGCCAGATGAAAGCTATGTTGATAAAAAGAGATCAGGTTATCATGGAAAACATTGTGCGGAAATTCATGAGATGCATGAAGATTATCTGCGTCCACAGGAAAACGGAAGCCATACAGACTGTGATTATCTGATCCTTAAAGGAACGGATCTTACTTTTGCAACAGCAGGAGAAAAGACATTTTCCTTTAATGCATCACCATATACACAGGAAGAACTGACAACAAAAAAACACAGCTACGAGCTTCAGCCGTGTGGAAGTACTGTTTTATGTCTGGATTATGCACAGAACGGAATCGGTTCTAACAGCTGTGGGCCGGAATTGTCAGAGCAGTATCGTCTGGATGCAGAAGAATTTGACTTTGAGATTAAAATGATGATAAAATAATATATGTTCTGAAATAGATAGACATATTGATAGGATTTTGTGGAAAAGGAGAAGGATTATGCTTTATACAGGTTTTGAAGAAGATAAACGTTTGATTCAGGTTGTACCGTCAGCAAGACAGATCGCATATGAAAACATGGAGTTTTTCTGTTTCATTCATTTCACTGTAAATACTTTTACAGGAAGTGAATGGGGAGATGGAACAGAACCGGAATCTATTTTTAACCCGACAGAGCTGGATGCACGCCAGTGGGCAAAAACAGCAGCAGAGGGCGGGATGAAGGGACTGATCCTTACATGTAAGCATCATGATGGATTTTGCCTGTGGCCATCCAAATACACAGAGCATAGTATCAAGAATTCCCCGTATAAAAACGGAAAAGGGGATATTGTCAGGGAAACAGCCGAAGCATGCCGGGAGTTTGGCCTTAAATTCGGTGTTTATCTTTCACCCTGGGACAGAAACAACAGCAGCTACGGAAAAGGAAAAGAGTATGACGATTACTATCTGAACCAGCTGACAGAGTTGCTGACAGAATACGGTGATATCTTTGTGATCTGGCTGGACGGTGCATGTGGAGAAGGACCAAATGGAAAGGTCCAGAAATACGACTGGCAGAGATACTATAAGGTGATGCGCGAACTGCAGCCGAATGCAGTGATCTCTATTTCAGGACCGGACATCAGATGGTGCGGAAACGAAGCCGGGGAAGTAAGGCCGAGTGAATGGAGCGTTGTTGCAAAGGACATGACTGATCCGGCGATCACAGCAGCGTTAAGCCAGCAGGAAGATAATGAGGAATTCCGGAACAGACCGCTGGACGAGACCCAGACAGACCTTGGAAGCAGGGAGCGTCTTGCAAATGAAAAAGAGCTTGCATGGTATCCGGCAGAGACTGATGTTTCTATCCGTCCAGGCTGGTTCTATCATGAGGAAGAAGATGACCAGGTCCGTTCATTTGAAAACCTGAAAGACATTTACTTAAAATCTGTAGGGGGAAATACCACATTATTATTGAATCTTCCTCCTATGAAAAATGGCCGTATCCATGAAACAGATGCAGCAAATCTGAAACAGTTAGGCGAGTTTATTGAGAATACATTTAAATACAATCTGGTTGGTGAAGCAGGTATTACAACGATTCCGCCACTTGACTGTCAGGAGAAAGAACCTACAGTATTAAGAACTGATGATTATGAGACTTATTTTATGAATGAAGAGGGAACAAATAAACTCATGATCAAGCTTAACTGGGTTGAGAAAAAGAAGCTTAATTATCTGGTACTGAAGGAAGCCATTCCATTCAGCCAGAGAGTAGAGAAGTTCAAAGTCTGCTACGAAGAAAATGGAAGTATGAAAGAATGTTATAATGGAACTACTATTGGATATAAAAAGATCATTGATCTCAAAGGAATACAGACAGATTGCCTGGCAATCGTGATTGAAGACTCCAGAGTAGCACCGGTAATGTCTTTCGTGGGAGTATATTAATTGAAAACTGACATTTTTAATTGAGAAACGAGGCCACTTTTTCAGATAAACAAGGTTTTTACATTCAAAAGTAAATCGGGATAAAATAAAATCATAAGATATAAAGTGCGTATGAATTCATATATTGAGGGGGTTAAAATGGCAGCATATTATTTAGCGGTAGATATCGGAGCATCCAGCGGACGTCATATCCTTGGACATATGGAAAACGGAAAAATGGTTCTGGAAGAAATTTATCGTTTTGAGAATGGAATGGTAAAGAAAGACGGAGAACTCTGCTGGGAATTTGACCGTCTTTTCAAAGAGGTAGTAAATGGTCTGAAGAAATGTAAAGAAATCGGCAAGATTCCGGTAAGCATGGGTGTAGATACCTGGGGCGTTGACTTCGTACTGATGGACAAGGATGACAAGGTTCTTGGAAATACAGTAGGATATCGTGATCACAGAAATGAAGGTATGGATGAGGAAGTATATAAGACGATTTCTCTTGAGGATCTTTATGCACGTACCGGTATTCAGAAAGCAATTTTCAACACGGTATATCAGCTGATGGCTGTGAAGACAAAACATCCGGAATATCTGGAACAGGCTGAAACTATGCTTCATGTACCGGATTACTTCCATTATCTTCTTACAGGCAAGAAAACCTGTGAGTATACAGAGGCAACAACAGGTCAGCTGGTAAATGCAGAAACAAAGGACTGGGATTATGAACTGATTGATAAACTTGGATATCCAAGAAAAATGTTCCAGAAGCTGATCATGCCTGGTACCAGTGTTGGACACTTTACAGAAGAGGTAAAAGCAGAAGTTGGGTTTGATGTAGAAGTTGTAGCACCGGCTACACATGATACCGGATCCGCAGTTCTTGCAGTTCCTGCAAATGACGACGATTTCATTTACATCAGCTCCGGAACATGGTCTCTGATGGGTATCGAGAGAGAGAAAGCAGACTGCTCCAAGAAGAGCTGTGAGATGAACCTGACCAACGAGGGCGGCTATGCAGGAAGATTCCGTTATCTGAAAAATATCATGGGTCTTTGGATGATCCAGTCCGTTCGTCATGAATTTGATGACAAATACGGATTCGCAGAGATCTGCCAGATGGCAGAGGAAGCCAAGGATTTCCCATCCAGAGTAGATGCAAATGATGAGTGCTTCCTTTCTCCGGAAAGCATGATCGAAGAGGTTAAAGATTACTGCAGAAGAACCGGACAGAAGGTTCCGGAAACTTTAGGAGAAATTGCTACTGTTATTTATACCAGTCTTGCTGAGTGCTATGCAAAGACAGCAAAGGAACTGGAAGAGATGACAGGAAGAACCTTCAGTCGTATCCATGTAGTTGGCGGCGGTTCCAATGCAGGCTATCTTAATGAGCTGACTGCGAGAGCAACAGGCAAAGAGGTTCATGCAGGTCCTGGAGAGGCAACTGCAATCGGTAATATTACCGCTCAGATGTTAAAAGCAGAAGAGTTTAAATCAATCGAAGAGGCTCGTACTACCATTCATGAGTCCTTTGGAATTAAGGTATATCAGGCTTAATTAGAAAAAGAAATTGTGACGCACATCCTGCAGAGAGCCTTTTTCAAACAAGCTTCAGGATATACAAGTGTATGTATGATAGCACCTGTGAATTGCTCACCGGTGTACAATATATCAAATAAAACAGGAGGTACTACTATGTTAGTAAACACAAAAGCAAAAGTTGGTGTATTTTCTATTGCTTTAGGCGCATATCTGCCTCAGTTCCCTTCACTGGTACCAGAGTTTGAGGCTCAGTACGAGGCATTTAAGAAAACAATTCCGGATACCGTAGAAATCATCGATGGAGGAATGGTAACAACAAAAGAGCAGTCTATGGCTGCTGGGGATAAATTCCGTGCAGCAGACGTTGATCTCGTTTTTCTTCAGATGTTAACCTACGCTACATCCTACAACATGCTTCCTGCAATCCGTGACCTGAATGTTCCGGTTGTTCTGGTAAATGTTCAGAAGCTGAAAGCTCTGGATTACGATCACACAGACATTGCTACATGGCTCGGCGAAGGATATGCCTGCGGTGCTGTTGGAGAAGCTGTTGCTGACCTTGAGAGAGCTGGAAAGAGACATGCTGTTATCACTGGTGTTGTAGAAGGCGGAGATCCAGATGTTCAGGCTGAGATTGAAGACTGGTGTAAAGCAGCTCAGGTAAGAAGAAGATTCCGTGACACAAATATTGCCCAGATTGGAAGACCTTACCCAGGTATGATGGACCTTTACATTGATGAGACTAACCTGTACAACAGAATGTTCCTTTATACCAAACAGTTTGACTGGGAAAAAATGTGGGCAATTGCGGATGATATCACAGATGAGGATGCAATTCGTGCAAAAGCTCAGGATATTCTGGACACCTTTGATATCGAGGGTGGCGGAACAATCGAGAAAGTATGGGATATGGCAAAATATGTTGTAGCATTTGAGAAATGGGTAAAGGACGAGCATCTTGGAATGATCGCTTCCCATTATGACGGATTTGCACAGGGCAAGGCTGGTGTCCTTGACAGTATGCTGATTCCGGCATTCTCTATGCTGATCAAACAGGGTACTGCATGTGCTGTTGAGGGTGATATGAAGGTTGCCATGGCAATGAGTATTCTGAAGACAATTTCCGGCACAGGCCAGCTTTCCGAGATGTATTCCATTGACTTCAATGATGACATCTGCATTATCGGTCATTCTGGAAGTGGTGATGCCGATATTTCTGATAAGAAACCTACCATGAAGATCGTACCAGTGTTCCATGGCAAAACAGGCGGTGGATATCTGACACAGTTCTATCCATACACAGGTCCGGTTACCTATCTTGCAATCACACAGGATGGAGACGGACGCTTCAAATTCGTTGTTGCTGAGGGAATCAACGAGGAAGGACCAATCCTTTCCTTTGGAGATACTAACATGAGAACTCGTTTTACATGTGGCGCAAGAGAGTTTGTAAACCGCTGGAGCGAAGCTGGCCCGACACATCATATGGCAGCTGCAACAGGCAGACATATTGATACCATCCTGAAGGTTGCAAAGATCTTCAATGTACCGGTTGATATTGTAACAAGATAATTTTCAAAGTTGTGTAAATAATAGCAAGAATAAGACCATCTATATGGTCTGTACACATATTCATATTCAATAAACGGGAGAGTCTGTGGACTCTCCCGTTTGTTATCTTCTGTGAAATTCCATACAAAAAGCACCGCCTGCGTAAGACGGTGCTGAAAACATCAGTTTACAGGGGCTTTGGCGTTTCGCCAGAGGTTTCATCCCTCTTCGCTGGAATCCGAATCTGCACCTCGGTTCCTTTTCCTACATCGCTGGAATAAGTCAATCCATAATCTGCGCCATAAAGCACCTGAAGCCGTCTGTGAGTATTATAGATCGCAATATTGGTTCCACCTGAAATACTGGTTCCTTCCCCGGAAAGAATCATGGGCAGTTTATCTGGCGCGATTCCAACTCCGTCATCAGAAATCAGAAGTACAATATCCCCATCCTCCATCCATCCGGTAAGTACAATAGTTCCAGACTTGGAAGGTTTTTCCAGAATGCCGTGTAGTATGGAATTTTCTATAACAGGCTGCAGGGTCAGCTTTGGAATCTGGTATTCCATCAGTTCATCCGGAATATCGGAAATGAAGGAAATGCTGTCATGATAGCGCATATTCTGCAGGTGCACATAGATGGAAACATGTTCTTCTTCCTTGGCGATAGTACTGATTCCCTTTTTACGACTAAGTGTCAGCTTGTAGAATCTGGAAAGACTTTGCACTGCGTTACAGACCTCAGAGGTACGTCCCTGCTGGGCCATCCAGTTGATCATATCCATGGTATTATAAAGAAAATGGGGATTGATCTGAGCCTGCAGGGAATTAAACTCGGCAATTCGCAGATCCTCAGCAGCCTGGGCCTGTTTTTCCATAAGCTGATTCATTTTGCGTGTCATATAGTTGTATGTATCAATAAGGTCACCAATTTCATCGTGCGCACTTGGGCTGTCCATAGGGACCGGAGGACCGTGACGGACTGTTCTCATCTGACTGATAACGGAGGAAATTCGCCCTGTAATGGATTTGGACAAGGTACTTGCAAGCAAAAAGGCAAGCACCAGTACCGCAATATAAATGGATAAAAACTGCAAAACCAGGGTATTACTCTGATTGATCAGGGGCTGGGAGGGAAGTACCGTCACCATAAACCAGCCTGGCTGTTTGATCCGGTAGAAACCAACGTAAACGGTTTTCCCTAGAATATCCTGCTCCACGAAACTGTTGGAGGACATGTAGGACTCCATGATCTTGTCGTAATCCAGCCAGTAAATTCCGGCGAGAGAATCACTGGAAGCAGAAACCAGGTTGTTACGCTCATTCATAATATAAGAAACACTGCCGTCCAGAGTAAGATTCTCAGACAGGATCTGCTGAAAATCATGACCGGAATAATAGACCGCCATATAAGCATCATAAGTTCCGTTGTTATAGATCACAGAAGCATGGGTGATATATGCCTGATCTCCATATGCCTTTTGTTCCTTTGTACCAAGATAGAAGGAGGGACAAAAAAGCTGGGAAACGCGGCTTCCGCGGAAAATACCATACCAGTAGGTTCCACGGACCTGATCAAGAGATAGAAAAGTATCTTTCAGGTCTTCTTTATTTAAAAGTGCATTTATGTCTGAAGGAGAGTCTTTTGGTACCTCCATATAAATTTTGACATTGGTAACAGGTGTACCAGTGATCAGCTGATCTACCTTTTGGGAAAAAGATGCCGCATCCGGGGAATCTGCCAGATCCGTGAAGGAGTCGGTTATGGCATTTTTAAAAAGTGTCTGGTAAAAATCAAGGGAAGAAATTTCTTCACTTACATCCAGGACTTTCTGAATGGATTCTTCTATCAACGGCGCCGTTTCTGCAGACCGGTCCTGTTCCTGGCGGATCGTATAGGAAACTACCATGTCGTAGGCTCTTCCATAAAAAAAGAAGATAATGGCAATCGCAGGAATTGACACGATCAAAAGAAGTACCAGGGTAAACCTGGACTGCAGGTTCAGATCCTGGTACCATTGCTTAAACTTATGCAAATTATTTCACACTCCTCAAAAATATATAGGTGTTTTGAAATATATAAAATTTTTTATGTGTTGCAGAAAACTAACTCATTTTCTCTCGATATTCAGAAGGAGAAAAACCTGTATACTTCTTAAAACTTTTACCGAAATAATTCCCGTCACTGTATCCCACCCGCGAGGAAATATCTGTAATTTTATACCTGGGGTCAGACAGCAGCTGCTTGGCCTTTTCCATTCTGTATTCTGTGAGGTACTGATTTAAAGTCTGACCGGTCTCATTTTTGAAGAAGGTACACACATACGAGGTTGATAAAAATACATGATCACTGATATCTTTCACAGATAAGGTCTCGTTCATATATTTCTGCCCTATGTAATCCTTGATCAGAAAAATAGTAGAATTTTCTTCTTCTGTGCTGACTGCTGTCTGGAAAAAAATCTCTGTCTTTTTCACCAGCTTCTGGTGCATCTCATTATAGGAAAAAATCTTTTCCAATGTGTCTATTAAATTTTCCTGGGTATCTGATAAGGTTAGCTTCAGCTGACGCGCAGCATTGTCCAAAGCACGGAATAATTTGTAATAGAGATCCTTGGCCTGATTAGGCAGAATATTCTGATTCTGGTTATAATACAGAAACAGATTATCAAGGAAAGCTTTTGCTTTTTCCTTATTTTTTTCAGTGAGAAGAGTGAGAAATTCATTCTCCGGACTGGCAGAAAGCTCTGCGGCTGTTTCGGAAACAGGTGCCTGATAAAAAGGAGACAGAAAGGTACCTGTGGGGAAAAAGAAGCTGCTCTGCAGGGAAATAACAGCAGAAGTATAGGACTGATAAGCTCTGGAAATACCTGTAACAGTGTCTCCGGCTGCGATGCAGAATCTGGTGCAGCGGGAATACAGATTACAGAAAAATTCTTCAATGCTTTTTCGAACGGCAGCTCCGGGAGTGGAACCAAACAAAAAGTAAACCATATACTGCACACGCTTTTCTGCAAAAATACAATCTATATGGAAGGTTTTTAAAAATTCCCGGACTGACAGAAACATGGCGTTTGCCTCTGAAAGAGGAAGCTCCTCCTCTGTATCGGTTTTAAGCACAATTGCAGTAAAAGGAGTGGTATTGCTGATAGACAGAGACAGCTCCGCTATGAGCTGATCAATACTTTCCTTCGCATGTGCGAAAGGCTGGGTGAGAAGAAGGGCCAGGCGGGAAGCGTTTTCCATGGAATGGATGGACGCATTTTGCCGGGTGCGTTTTTTCTCCAGGCAAAGATCACGGGCTTCCACAATGGCATCCCGGATTTCCACTGGGTTCAGAGGTTTCTCTATATAATTGACGGCTTTTAGCTTGATGGCAGCCTTTAGATATTCCTTATCCGAATATCCGCTCATAAAAACAGGAACAATATCAGGAAGAATTTCTTCCAGCTGTTCCAGCATTGCGATTCCATCCAGACGGGGCATACGCACATCGCATAGTACAATGTCCGGTCTGTGTACCCTGGCCATTTCAATTCCGTTTATTCCATCATCTGCCTGAAGCACTTCCTGGATTCCGATGGATTGCCAGTCAATGGAAGAAATCACACCGGTACGGGTGAGCTCTTCATCGTCTACGATCAGTAATTTCATAATGAATCTCCGTTATATCCCTCCGGAAATCACCGGAGCTCCTGATTAGTGAAATGACAGTAACTGCGAAAGAAATGAACAGTTATCTGCAAGATTATAAAAACGTATTAATAAAAATACCACACCCATCATACCACAATTATATCCAAAATACGATACCAAAAGCACGCATCTTTGTGAAAAATTTAAAACCGGGTGGAAAATTTTACCCATTAAGTGGAAAATATTTTACCCTGTTTCAAAATATTTTCCCATTTTCAAACAAAGTGCACAGGTGGTAGAATAATAACAGATCAAGAAAGGGAGGAGAAAAAGCCGTGTCTGAATATGTTCTTGAATTAAAAGGCATTACGAAAATTTTCCCCGGCGTTAAAGCACTGAACAATGTACAGTTCCAGTTAAAGCCTGGCGAAGTTCACGCACTGATGGGCGAAAACGGTGCAGGTAAATCTACCTTCATTAAAGTAATTACCGGTGTACATAAAGCAGAAGAAGGCGAAATGTACCTGTTTGGAGAAAAAGTGGATTTCAAAGGTCCGAAGGATGCACAGGAAGCAGGAATTGCAGCTGTTTATCAGCACCCCACATCCTATCCACATTTAACAGTGGCTGAGAATATTTTTATGGGACATGAGATCAAGAAGAATCACATGATCCAGTGGAAAGCTATGAATGAGGAGGCAAACAAGCTTCTGAAGCAGTTGAATGCAGATTTCGATTCCACAGCAGAAATGGGAACCTTAAGTGTTGCCC
>OLQD01002486.1_pt1 | contig 13324 bp, 12 predicted proteins | sample 1672841 | NCBI WGS metagenome assembly OLQD01 (sample SAMEA3136729, study PRJEB25190) | human gut metagenome | biome: human gut; feature: human-associated habitat; material: faeces | place: Austria | collected 2013 | reverse complement strand
AACTGTAATTCAATTATTTCAAAGAACTATTTGCGATTTTTAGTGGACAGTAATGACCTTAAATATAATAAACATTTGCCATAAAAACAACGGTTATCTTCTTTATTTTCAAGAGGATAACCGTTAATTTTACATATATGAGCTTGATGGCTGCAAACGAAGAAAGTGACCCTTCTGTCATTCTGAATGGCTTTTGGGTCACCCTCAATATTTATGCTTTAACAAATTTGTTATGCTTTGAACAAGTCGTTGAATTCTTCAACTGAAACTGTTTTTTCTTCCAAGCTTACAGCTTCTTTGATTGCAGCAAACAGTTTGTCTTCAACAGCCTTTTCAACCAAGTGTTGACGGTATTCTTTGTTTTCAAGGAAATCCTTAGAATATTTCTCAATCAATTCGTCAGGTACGTTTGTCATACCATATTGTGCGAATTGTTGAGCAGCCAACAATTTAGCTTCATTCTTCAAATCGTCTTCACCAACCTTCACTTCAAGGTTCTTAGCGATTTTTTCCTTTACCAATTGCCATTCAGCAGCCGGACGCATACGGTTGAATTCGTCATCAACATTTTCGTCATTGATCTTTTCGTTTGTCTTCTTCAACCATTTCTTCAAGAACTCAACCGGCAATTCCATTTCGCCAACCTGAGCCATGATTACTTTTTGAGCGTCGATAGTGAAACGGTAGTTGCTGTCAAGAACCAATTGAGAAGCAATCATTTCTTTCATCTTAGCCTTGAATTCTTCTTCGTTGCTTACGCCAGCTTCTTTGCCAAACACGTTGTCGAAGAATTCCTGATTCATTTCGGCCAATTTCAAGACAATGATTTCAGAAATTGTCAATTCGAAGTTTGATTCAATATTTTCAGCTTCTGACTTTTCAACGTTCAACATTGTAGCGATTTCAGTTACACTGCCTTTGCTTGCAGCCTTCGGGTTGAATACCACCTTGTCGCCAACAACCTTATCCAGGAATTTAGCACCTTCTACTGTGCCTTTCAAATATTCCATAGACAAGATAGTGTTTGTTGTGTGGCCGCCTTCTTTAACCCTGCCGTCTTCGTTCAATTCAACAACAGAACCCTTAACCAAAGCAGTTTCGTCAACCTTTTCGCCAGGAACCTGAGAACCGAAACGACGAGCATAAGCTTCAGTCTGACGCTGAACCATTGCATCATCAACAGCAATAGTGTAATATGGAACCTTTACATCCTTGTTCAATTCTACATTGAATTCAGGAGCCAAACCTACTTCAAATTTAAAAGTATATTCTTTTTGAGAAAGATCAACTTCCTGAGGTTCTTCAGCCAATGGTTCACCCAATACGCTGAGATTATTTTCTTTGATAAAATTGAAGAGTGCATCAACAGTTTCACGGTTAACCACATCCGCCAATACCTGTTTGCCAAACATTTTCTTCAAAATGCCAGCCGGTACTTTACCAGGACGGAAACCGTCAATACGGTGTTTCAAACCGATTGTCTTCAAATCCTTCGTTACTTTATCCTGATAGTCTTTTTCTTCAAGCGATACTGTGATAACAGCATTCACATTGCCGTTTTTTTCAATTGTTACGTTCATCTCGTAAAATTTATTTTATTTTCAGTTTATTATTCACATTAAGAAAAAAGCCCTGCTCTTTCCGGACTGCAAAATTACAGTTTATTGAGACTATTAACAAATTTAACACCACTTTTTTGCTTCTTCTACAAGTTAAAACTAACTAAATGTTGATTTTATGGGAGAATTGACGTCATCATTTTCTTCAAAATTCATCGGTTTTCGTCCAAAACATCTTTGCCGCCTCTTCTTTTTCATTAATCTATATTTTATAACTTTGCAGAATCATTTATCTAAAGGTATCAATCGTGGCACTTAGAACTTCTAACAAAAGCATATTCAGGAATGTTGACTATTCCATCATAATCATCTATGCGCTGCTGGTCATTGCCGGAGCCATCAGTATCTATGCGGCCAGCTATGACTTTGACAACGCAAGCATGCTGGACCTTTCGGAATTTTCCGGAAAACAATTCGGCTGGATAATATTGTCGTTTGGAATCGGCACAGCCATATTAATGCTTGACGACTGGTTTTTCGAGACCTACGCTTATCTCATCTATTCCATCATCATAGTCCTGCTGGTCGTGACCATATTCATAGCCCCGAACATCAAAGGATCACACTCCTGGATTGTATTGGGGCCGGTCAGTTTACAACCTGCAGAATTTGCAAAGTTCGCCACGGCTTTGGCATTGGCAAAACTTTTCAATGGTTACAATTTTTCCCTTAATGCGAAGGCGAGCAACTATATAAAAGCCGCAGTCATCATATTCCTGCCCATCGTTCTCATCTTGCTTCAAAACGAGACCGGCTCTGCCCTTGTCTTTACTTCACTGATATTTGTATTATACCGTGAAGGAATGAGCGGACTGATTCTTTACGCAGGACTTTGTGCCATTGTCATTTTTGTCGTAGGTCTAAAATACTCGGCAATAGAAGTATTGGGCGTTTCTGGTGGTGAATTCATTGTTATGGTATTGATTCTGCTTATGATCATGGGCATGACCCTTATCTACTGCCGTAACAGCAAGGCTGCGAGAAATATATTTTTCATTTACGCAGGAATTTGTACCATCTACTTCGGGCTGATGGCGTTCGACATACTGCTGAACGGACGATTGCTCATCTATACCGCCCTTGCCGGAGCTATTGGCTATCTGATTTTTGAAATGACAAAAAAAGAGGCTAAGAAACTGGCTGTAACCGTCACCTTTGCCATCGCTTCTGTTCTTTTCCTGTTTTCAATCAACTACGTATTCTCTGAAATTCTTGGAAACCATCAGCAGATGCGTATTAAAGTCGTTTTAGGAATCGAAGAAGACCTCAGAGGAGCCGGATACAATGTAAACCAGTCCAAAATTGCTATCGGTTCCGGAGGATTCTGGGGCAAAGGCTTTCTGAATGGAACACAGACGAAACTGAAATACGTGCCCGAGCAACACACCGACTTCATTTTCTGTACGATTGGCGAAGAAGAAGGATTTGTTGGAACAAGCCTTGTTCTCATCACATTCATGATGCTTATATTAAAAATCATACAGATTGCCGAACGCCAGCATACGGCCTTTGGCAGAGTTTACGGATATTGCGTAGCATCCTATCTGCTGTTCCATTTAGGCATCAACATCGGCATGGTTGTCGGGCTCTGCCCCGTAATTGGCATCCCGCTGCCCTTCTTCAGTTATGGCGGCTCGTCACTGCTTGCCTTCACTTTATTGTTATTTATCCTGCTGAAAATTGACGCATCACGCACACAGCATAATTATTAAAAGAAAAACTCGGGCTTGAAAAGTCCGAGTTTTTCTTTATAGCGTATTAGCACAATTTCAACACCTCGTCGACAAACGCTTCGTCATCCAAATCATAGGGGAGCCAATTAATATGAAATCCCCTCCGTTCCATTCCCCGGAACCAAGTCATCTGGCGTTTGGCAAACTGATGAATTGCAATTTCAAGACCATTCACCATCTCGTCATAGGTTGATTGACCGATGATATAATTTGTCAAAAACTTATATTCCAAACCGTAATAAATCAAATCTTCTGGCGACACACCCGAATCCAATATATTCCGTACTTCTTCCACCATGCCGGAGTCAAGACGCAATTTCAAGCGCGAGGATATTCTCTCCCGACGCTCTTCACGGCCAATTTCAACGCCTATAATCAACACATTTTCAACCGGGTGAGGTGTGGTCTCCACTTTTAAATTCGGATGTTCATGATAATATTGTTGTATTTCAATCGCCCGAATAGCCCGTTTGGCAGTATCGATATCTGTCGTGTTATGCAATTTCTTCATGCGTTCCAGAATTGCCGTCAATTCCTCCAATGACTTTCCTGCAAGTTCTGCCCTCAAAGCCTTGTTTTCAGGAACCTCAGGAAGTTTCAGCCCATTCAGAACCGCTTCTACATATAGCCCGGTTCCGCCACAAAGTATCGGCGTTTTTCCTTTTGCCAATATAGAATCACGGGCAGCCTGATAATCCCGAAGATATTCAAAAAGATTGTATTTGTAACCTGCAGGGCAAATGTCAATCAAATGATACGGAACATTCTTGTATTCTTCCAAATCTTTTCCCGTACCGATATCCATCCCCCGGTATATCTGCCGGGAATCGGCACTGATTATTTCCGTATTCAATCGTTCTGCCAAAGCAACGGCCTTATGCGTTTTTCCCGATGCTGTCGGACCTAATATGACAATCAAGTTTTTCATTTCAAACCTTCAATATATTGATACCAGACCTTCTTCAACAATCTAAAAGAAAGGTCTTTATTAAATTTTGACAATATCATCCATCGGTTGTTGCTGAAATCAACAGTCGATGTTCTAATCTCATTTATCTGGAAATCGGGGATATACCCTTTCGCCTGTACAATCTTACTGCCGTCTGCGTTATACAGTTTGCTTGTCAGCATTACCGTATAAACGCGATGCAATTCCGCACACAGTATTTTCGAGAAACTTTTCTGGAATCGTCCTTCCAATTCCGGTTTCGTCCACCAACGACCAATGCCGTCAGACGCGGACTTCGCGTTGTCAACAGAAGAGCAGTCATCTATAAAACAAAAATAATGCTCCACACTGCGCCGGTTCTTTAAATCCATACTTCCGTAGCAGAACCTCACAAAATCACTCTGAACATATCCCATTTCTCTCGACATATACTGCACAGTATTTCCTAAAGAAATGGCTTCTGAAAAAGGCTCCGTAAACTGAAAAGGCGTATCATATTTGCCGTCTTTTTCTGTTAAATACAACCTGTCTCCACATATAAGCAAAATTCTCACAAGTTTGGAATGTCCGCCATGTTCTCGGTCCTCCTGCGCAAGTTTCTTTCGGTAAAACACTCCGATTGCCCAATAACGCAAACGCAAAGCAACGAGGTCAAACACAAGGAATACGAGCGGACTAAATACGAACACAAATAAAGGCCACCCCGAAATTTCATCGGATTCCACGTCACAAATGAAATAACAGGTCCATGTGATTAGCGCAAGCAGCGAAGTTATTTTAATTATTCGAGGAAGAAGGAAACGGTTTTCCTTGAAATAGATATGGCCCAACAATTCCCGTTCATAAGGCGTGCCATTTCGAAGCAGGCAGTCCATGCAAAACACATTGCGGAAATGACGCTTGTAAACAAAAGTCGTCAGCACAGCCGTCAGTGCGGAAAGAAACATGATCGTAAAATATGGAAGACGCTCCAACGCATCTCCCCAAAATGTTTCCGTGGAATACTTGGCCATAATCGCCACAAAATAAGAAGCAAAAGCATAGACAAGCAACACTCTCGCAACGATATACGGTATCAGCACACATGTTTCCGAACGACTCCGCCGATTATGCCGGACAAAAGCAAACAAAGCGAGCGAAAGCACCAACGCCAAAAACGGTACGACTTTATTTTGAAAGGCATAACTAACAATAGGGACAAGTGATATTGCACTTGCCCCTATTGCATAATTCCGCCAAATCAAATAGGCGGAACAGCTGGAAATATTATTACACTTGTTCGTCACTAGTTACTTTTTCAAATGATTGTCAAAGAAGCTCAGAACCTTCTTATACAACGTAAATCGAGTTTCCCCGCCATTGATGTGATGGTTCTTGTTAGGATAAACCACCATATCCGGCAATTTGTTCAATTCAGCAAGTTTTGAAACAAAAGCGAAGGTATTCTCAATATGCACATTATCATCGGCTGAACCTGAAACGATGAGCAAATCACCTTTTAAATTGGCCGCACGGTAAAGTGCCGAACTGTTGTCATATCCCACTTGGTTCTGTTGTGGTGTACGCATAAAACGTTCCGAATAAATTGTATCATAGAAACGCCAGTCTGTCACAGGCGCAACAGCAACTCCAGCAGCAAATCGATTGCCTTTTTCCGTCATAGCCATGAGGGTTTCATAACCGCCATAACTCCATCCAAAAATGCCGATGCGGTCAGCATCCACATATGGCAAAGTCGCCAAATAATTGGAAGCCGCTACCTGGTCCTGACTTTCATACTTACCCAATTGCATATATACAGTCGACGCAAAATCCTTACCGCGTCCACCTGAACCACGTCCGTCAACGCAAACCACGATATACCCCTGAGTTGCCGCATAGTGCAACCAATCCAATTCCCAACGGTTTAACACCAACTGCGAACCCGGACCGCTATATTGATACATAATAACCGGATACTTTTGGGAAGAATCGAAATCATTCGGTTTCAACATATAGCCGTTCAATTCGTGTCCATTGCTTGAGAATGTGAAGAATTCCTTTGGAGGCATAGCTTCTTTGTATTTCGCTGCATACGCATCATTGGTTTCCAGCACACGCATCTCCTTGCCTTTTGAATTGTAAAGCACATACGTGTCTGGGGTATCGACATCACTATGACGCAAAATATAATATGACAAGTCCGCATTAAATTCAGCGGAATTTGCACCTTTCACCAAAGAAATCGGCTTGTTTATACCTTTTTTATCAACCATCGCAACCGTACGGTTAAGCGGTCCTTCCTGCGTAGACTGGAAATAGCATGTTCCTGTCAATTCATCATAGCCGTAAAAGTCAGTCACTTCCCAATCACCTTTAGTAATTTGCCGCATCAGGCTTCCGGCATTTGAATATTGATACAAATGAGTGTATCCGCTTCGCTCGCTTGCAACGATAAAAAATGAATCGTAATACTTGGTCATCGATGTCAACGACGGCTCAATCCACGACTCCGACTTGTCTGTATAAATAAGTTTTGCAATGGCGGAACGAGGGTTAACAGCATAAAGCTTCATTTCATTCTGATTGCGGTTGAGCGTATTCACCATCAACCGTTCGGGCGTTTTACCGAATTCAATTTTATTGACATATCCGTCATAGTCCAATGGAACGTTCATTGTTTTCAATGCACGCGTTTCCACATCATAGCTCATTACCTGCACTTTAGAATTAACCTCTCCGGCAACAGGATATTTATATTCTGCAATGTTGGCATACGTTTCCATTCCAGAACCTTTTTCCCCGACTTCACGATACATTGGGTATTCGTACATCGGCACCTCCGATTCATCCCAACGGATAAACGCAAGCATCAGATTATCAGGCGACCATGTCAGTGAACTTGTCATTCCAAATTCTTCCTGATAAACCCAATCCGGCACACCGTTGATCACATAGTTCAATTCTCCGTCCTTTGTCACCGGAATTTCCGTACCATAATCCAATTTGGCCACATATATATTATTGTCACGCACAAATGCAATCATACGACCGTCCGGAGAAAATGTCGGACATTCCTGTGCACCATTTTCCGACAATGGTTTGATATTGTTTCGGGCTATATCATATACGTAGTATGATGCACGGAAAGAGTTACGGTAAATCTTCTCCACATTCGTATATAATAACAGCAGTTTTTCATTCGGAGAAAGAATATAGCCGTCCCATGAGCTGACAGCGCAATCCCGCAATTTATCTGAATCCATTACAACCCCCAACATCTTTCCGGTTTTGTAATCATAACGTTCCACACGTTTGCCGTCACCCGAAAGCATCAGGTATGTATCTCCACTTTGTTCCGAAACAATAGGCTGCAATCTTTCGGGAGTTGCATCCAAAGAGCAGTCCTTAAGTGTCAGCTCTTGCCCCCAAACATTCACAATGCCACCGGCAATAGCTACAAAAGCAGCTATACAGATTTTTCTATAATTCATTTTCTTGATATTTATATGATGTACAAAAGTACGAATAAAAAGTGACAAACTGAAAAATGCGACAAAGTTATTGGCAGATAGACGTTTTAGGACAGGCAAATTATAACCCATCCCTCAAGTGCACTGCACAATAACCTTTTTACATATCTGTTGCCAGACAACGATTCATTCCCGTGACTCCTTTTGGCGACGCCCGCCAATTGTCAAACCGATAGCCAAACTTAAATTGTGAAAACCTTTTCTACTTATATTTAATTGGGCGGTAATCCGGAAATGGTACAGCAACTCCACCCCAACACGAGGTGCAAACAGCATCGACATTCCAGAAAAAGGGAAATATTTATCCCCGACAACATCATTATAGGCAACCCCTATCGCGGTTCCAGCGAAAGGATTGAATTTATTACCTTGACGGAAATTATAATCACCCGTTAAAGCAAGTGCCAATGTCCGGTTACTCTGCCAACGGTCATAGCCGTCATTATAAAGATGTTCGTAGCCACGTCGGGCCGTAGACAAATCAAGCATAAGGCCACAATCCCACGGAGTACCTTTGAAATTGTATCTACCCTCTAAACCCAATGACGCGCCTATCTGTGATTTACCTGTATGGTAGCCGCCGACCGGCGTTGTCAAACCGGCCCTAACCTCCCCTTCCATTTTTTGCACGATGTTATATTTGCTTTGACCATAAACAGCAAGCGAATTAGTTATAATGAAAAGGATAAACAAAAATACTGTTTGAATGAGATTAGTCATTTGCTTTAAATTATAAATGTGTTTCTGCACAAAAATACGGATTCCTTTTCTGATATCGAAACCATCATCACAAAAAAACATTCAACTTTGCTCGATTGTTATTAACTTTGTACCCGCAATTAACTACTTTACTGATGACAATGATTTTTGAACCCTTGGCAGAACGGCTCCGCCCGAAAAGCCTTGACGACTACATCGGGCAAAAACATTTAGTGGGACCGGACGGCATTCTCCGACGGATGCTTGAATCCGGGCACATTTCCACATTTATTTTATGGGGGCCTCCGGGGGTTGGAAAGACAACGTTGGCAAGAATCATTGCCACACACGTCAAAGCCCCGTTCTATACGCTTTCGGCTGTTCATTCAGGAGTTAAGGAAGTTCGGGAAGTACTGGATAAATGCGTTGCCAATCAAAACAGCATATTCAGTTCCCATCGCCCGATTTTGTTTATCGACGAAATCCATCGTTTCAACAAATCGCAACAGGATTCCCTGCTTGGTGCAGTGGAAATGGGCACAGTGACACTTATCGGTGCCACCACCGAAAACCCCTCGTTTGAAATCATTCGTCCATTGTTGTCCAGAGCACAAGTATATGTCCTTCAACCGCTTGACAACAATGACTTGAACGAAATACTGCAACGCGCCATCACAAAGGATGAAGTGTTGAAAAACAAGACAGTCAAAATCGTCGAAACAGAAGCCTTGTTCCGATATTCAGGAGGTGATGCACGAAAACTGCTGAACATCATCGACCTCATGATGCAGGCCACGAAAGATGATGAGCCGCTGATTATCAGAAACGACATTGTCACGGAACAATTGCAGCAAAACCCGGCCGCATATGACAAAAATGGAGAAATGCATTATGATATCATCTCCGCATTCATAAAGTCAATACGGGGAAGCGACCCCGATGCTGCCGTTTACTGGCTGGCGCGCATGATTGCCGGAGGCGAAGACCCCGCTTTCATTGCGAGAAGACTTGTTATATCCGCCGCTGAAGATGTAGGCCTGGCCAATCCCAATGCCCTACTGCTCGCCAATGCGACTTTTGACGCCTTGCAAAAAATAGGATGGCCTGAAGGACGTATTATTCTGTCGGAATGTGCTGTTTATTTAGCGACATCACCGAAAAGTAATTCCGCCTACAATGCTATCAACGCAGCGCTGGACTATGTCGACAAGACTGGCAACTTGCCTGTTCCTCTTCACTTGCGAAATGCGCCGACAAAACTGATGACAGAATTAGGTTATGGGGCAGATTACAAATATGCTCACAACTATCCGAACCATTTTGTCAAGCAACAGTATCTCCCGGACAAAGCCCAAGATATGAAATTCTGGATAGCGGCCGACAATCCACACGAAATCAAGATGAAAGAACGAATGGATTTTCTGTGGGAAAACAATAAATGAATATAAACTAACAAACAAGAATATTTTATGATTTACAGCGAAATTTGTAACGGTATTCACTATGTAGGGGTCAACGACAGAACAACAACTCGTTTTGAAGGAATTTGGCCTCTTCCTTATGGTGTAACTTACAACTCCTACATTGTCAAAGGAAACAATGCAACAGCTCTGATCGACGGTGTTGAAATTTCACACAGCCAACGACTGATTGACCGCATAAAATCGGCAGCGCCCAGCGCAACTCTCGACTATATGATTATCAACCACATGGAGCCTGACCATTCAGGATCCGTGCAGACATTGCGCAACGCTTTTCCTCAAATGAAAATTATAGGAAACGCCAAAACAGCCGATATGCTGAAAGGCTACTACCAGATTACAGACAATGTTATTGTTGTCAAAGATGGTGAAGAACTGGATTTGGGAGGAAAAACACTGCAATTCCACTTGACACCGATGATTCATTGGCCGGAAACAATGATGACTTATGTCGTTGAGGACAAAGTTCTGTTTTCGGGCGATGCATTCGGCTGTTTCGGTGCTACCAATGGAGGTATTCTGGATTCTGAAACAGACACTTGTCTATACTATTCGGAAATGGCAAGATATTATTCAAACATCGTTGCCAAATACGGCATTTTTGTACAGAAAGCATTAGCTAAACTCAACGGACTGCAGCTTGACTACATCTGTTCTACTCACGGCCCGGTATGGCATCAGGAAATTGAAAAAGTAATTTCCGAATACGACAGACTCAGCAAGAACGAAGCCGAAGAAGGTGTAGTTATTGCTTATGGCTCCATGTACGGAAATACGGAAGACATGGTTGACATCATTTCCCGTCAGCTTGCAATTTGCGGTATTCGAAAAATTCGCGTCCACAACGTGTCATATACGGATGAGTCCTATATTCTTCGCGACATTTACAACTACCGTGGACTTATCATTGCGAGTCCTACGTACAATGGACAGGCATTCCCAAAGATTGAGTCTTTGTTGAAATCCTTGCAACTGAGAGGCACTTCCAACAAACTGTTTGCTCGCATCGGTTCTTTCACATGGGCACCGGCCGCAGTTAAAAATGTTAATGTACTCACTGAAAAGCTGAATTTCACGGTTGTAGGAGAACCGATTGAAATGAAGCAAGGAATCACACCAGAAGTCATTGAACGTTGTAAAGAACTCGCCACAGAATTTGCAAATCAGCTAAAAAACACGAAATAGCTAACGACTAAAAACGGGCCAAGTAGTATGCTTCGGCCCGTTTTTCCATTTTCTTGCGAACCCTTCTTTAAGTATCCATATATTTTTACTAATTTTGCAAAGCATTATATAGTCCTTATAAAAAGCTTTGCATTATAGAAGAATAATTTAATTTCAAAATATGGCAGAAACATCATTGTTACATCGTCTGGACGGCATTGACGCACGCTTTGAAGAAGTGAGTCTTTTAATTACCGACCCTTCTGTTATCAGCGACATGAAAAGATTTGTCAAACTGACAAAAGAATATAAAGACCTCGAAAAACTGACAAGTGTCACCAACAAATACAAAAAAATGCTGCGTGACATTGATGAGGCAAAAGCTGTACTGGAAACAGAATCCGATCCTGATTTAAAAGAACTCGCAAAAGAAGAGCTCGAAGCCAACACCAACGCCATTCCGGCATTGGAAGAAGAAATCAAACTGCTTCTTATCCCTGAAGATCCGGAAGATTACAAGAACGCCATTATTGAAATCCGTGGCGGTACAGGTGGCGACGAAGCCGCTATTTTTGCAGGCGACCTGTTCCGTATGTATGCCAAATATTGTGAAACAAAAGGCTGGAAAATGGAAGTGTCCAGCTTCAGCGAAGGTACAGCCGGAGGATACAAGGAAATCATCTGTTCCGTTACTGGAGAGAAAGTATACGGCACACTTAAATATGAATCCGGAGTACATCGCGTACAGCGTGTTCCGGCCACAGAAACTCAAGGCCGCGTACACACATCTGCCGCATCCGTTGCCGTTCTGCCGGAAGCAGAGCCATTTGATGTAGAAATCAATGAAGGTGAAATCAAATGGGATACATTCCGTTCCGGTGGTGCCGGCGGTCAGAACGTCAATAAGGTGGAATCCGGAGTACGCTTGCGTTACAACTGGAAAAACCCGAATACGGGCGTCGTAGAAGAAATTCTTATTGAATGTACCGAAACCCGCGACCAGCCTAAGAACAAAGAGCGTGCATTGTCCCGATTGCGTACATTTATCTACGACAAGGAACACCAGAAATATGTAGACGACATCGCATCCCGTAGAAAGACAATGGTATCAACCGGCGACCGTTCTGCAAAAATCCGCACATACAACTATCCGCAAGGCCGTATCACAGACCACCGTATCAATTACACCATTTACAACTTGGCAGCATTCATGGACGGCGACATTCAGGATTGCATCGACAACTTGATTATTGCGGAAAATGCTGAAAAGCTAAAAGAAAGTGAATTATAAAACCCAATAACAGACTGGAGTATGAACAGACAAACATTAGTTGAAAACATCAAGAAGAAACAATCATTCTTGTGTGTCGGTCTTGACACGGACCTCAAAAAAGTACCCGAATTTCTTCTATCCAAAGAAGATCCTATCTTCGAGTTCAATAAAAGCATCATTGATGCCACTGCCCCATTCTGTATAGCCTACAAACCGAACCTTGCATTCTATGAATGCTTTGGAACAGAAGGCTGGATAGCATTTGAAAAAACAATCAAATACATAAAGGAAAACTATCCTGATATTTTCATCATCGCTGATGCTAAGCGTGGTGACATCGGCAACACATCCAAGATGTATGCCCGCAGCTTCTTTGAGCACCTCGATAGTGACGCTGCCTATGTAATTTCTACAGATATGGGCGACTTACCGTTGCTCCTTACATGGGAGAAGACAGCGTCACTCCGTTCCTCGGTTATGACAACAAATGGGTAATCGTATTGGGACTTACTTCCAACAAGGGTTCACACGATTTCCAATTGACAAAGGACGAGAACGGCACTCCGCTGTTTGAAACAGTCATGAGAAAAGTATCATCCTGGGGAACTACAGACAACACAATGTTCGTAGTTGGTGCAACTCAAGGTCAAATGTTTGAGGACGTTCGCAAAATTGTTCCGAATCATTTCCTTCTTGTTCCGGGCGTGGGAGCACAAGGCGGTAGCCTCCAGGACGTGGCAAAATATGGAATGACACCGGAATGCGGCCTTATCGTCAACTCGTCACGTGCCATCATCTATGCTTCCAACGGTGAAGACTATGCGGAAGCAGCTGCTAGAGAAGCAGAAAAAGTACGGAATGAAATGAGCGAATTGCTGAAAGCGCACAAAATTA
>OLQD01002484.1_pt1 | contig 13329 bp, 14 predicted proteins | sample 1672841 | NCBI WGS metagenome assembly OLQD01 (sample SAMEA3136729, study PRJEB25190) | human gut metagenome | biome: human gut; feature: human-associated habitat; material: faeces | place: Austria | collected 2013 | reverse complement strand
AAAGCCCGTGAAGCAGCCCGCCGTGATCGTCATGCCGGAGCGGGAGATGCCCGGGCACAGCGCGATGGCCTGACCGATACCGACAAGCAGCGCGTCGAGCATTGTGGCGGTCTTTTCCGTCTTGCGGCCATGGCGCACGCGGTCGCTCGCAAAGAGCAGGATGCCCGTGACGATCAGTGCGCCGCCGATAAAGTACATATTATCACTCAGCTCCGTGAAAAAACGGCGAAACGGCACCATGACGAAAAGCGGCAGCGTGCCCACAATGATGAGCAGAATAAGGCGGCGCGCAGGCGGCACGGGGTTCGGCGTGCGATGATGGGCAAGGTCGCCGATGCCGGTAAAAAACTCCACGATCATATCGCGGATATCGTCCCAGTAAGCGGCAAACACCGCCATGAGCGTGCCGAGGTGGAGCAGCACATCGAAAAAGTTGGGCACGTTGCTCGCGCCCTGCATGTTCAGCAGGTGCTCCGCGATGGCGAGATGTCCGGAGGACGAGATCGGTAAAAATTCCGCGATCCCCTGCACAAGGCCGAGAACAACGGCGGTCAAAACTGACATAAAAAACAACTCCTTTTGCGTTTTGTTCTGTAATGGCAATATTCTAACAGGATAATTATAGCACGCTTGTTCGCGGAATACCACCCCGAATTGCCGCATCTTCTTTTTCTTTCCTTTTTCGGCACATCCCTTGCGAACGCAGGGCGAATGTGCTATGATTGGCGTGGACTATCAGAAAAGGAGAGATAGAAATGACCTATAACTACCGCACCAAGGGCGTTTGCTCCAAGGAAATGCACATTGAGCTGAACGACGACCACACCATCAAGAGCGTAGAGGTCATCGGCGGCTGCAACGGCAACCTTCAGGGCATTTCGCGCCTGGTCGAAGGCATGAAGGCCGAGGATGCCATCGCGCGCATGCGCGGCATCCGCTGCGGCTTCAAGAATACCTCCTGCCCCGATCAGCTCGCCATCGCGCTGGGCGAGGCGCTGGCGCAGGACAAGCAGTAAGCCGTCATTTTTTGCCCGCGCGGTGCATCGCACGGACAAAAATGCATAAAATCCTGCAAAATGCCGTTTCCCTCTCTGGACAAACGGCGCTAAACTGTGTATACTGTTAAAAATAAGCATTCAACGCACTATCAACGCAAAACATTTTGCTTTTGCCGGTCTGACGGGGGAACTTCATGGACATTGATATGGATATCAAAGAGCTCGAAGCGTTCGTCTACGTGGTGGAAAACTGCAGCTTTTCCCGCGCCGCGGAGCTGCTGCACCTGACGCAGCCGACCATCAGCTCGCACGTCTCCGCACTGGAGAGAAAACTGAATATCAAGCTCATCGTCCGCACCACGAAGGAGACCTACCCCTCCGACGCGGGCAAGCTCCTCTACAAATACGCCAAGGAGATCCTGCAGGTGCGCGAGAATGCGGCCATCGCGCTGCGCAACTTCTCGCAGGAGATGAAGGGTACGATCTCCATCGCGGCCTCCACGGTGCCGAGCCAGTATTATCTGCCGCACCTTTTGCAGGACTTCCGCGCCCGCTATCCGGACATCACCTTCAATATCCAGATGGAGGACAGTCCCAAGGTCGTGGAGCTCGTCGCCACGCGCAGCGTGGAGATCGGCTTCTGCGGCACGATGGGGGCGAGCCACAAGTGTGTCTATCAGGATTTTGCCAACGACCCGATGGTGCTCATCACGCCGAACACCGAAAAGTACCAGGCCTTTGCGGGCAAGCCCTTCCCCATCGAGCAGCTCAAGGAAGAGACGTTCATCAGCCGCGAAAAGGGCAGCGGCACGTATCAGGCGGGCAAGGAACTCTTAAATGAGCTCGGCGTCGACATCGCCCAGCTGCGCACCGCGGTCGAGATCCGCTCGACCGAGAGCGTCAAGCAGATGGTCAGCGAGGGTCTCGGCGTCGGTCTCATCGCGCAGAGCGCCGCGCAGGACTATGTTCAGTTCGGAAAGCTTCTCGCCTCCCCCTTCCCCGACTCGCGCTTCCGCCGCCAGCTCTATATCGTCAAGCACAAAAACAGCATTTTATCGCCCATTGCGCAGGTGTTTTACGACTATGCGCGCAAGGCAAAGGACAAAGCATCCGCCAAATAAGGCGGATGCTTTTTTACAGGGATCGCACGCTTTTTTGTCCGATTTTTTCGCGAAATTGTCATTTACTTTTTTTCCTCTCTGGTATATGATAATGCAATAGGTCAACGGCTGCGCTGCACCGGTAAAGCAGCAGGCCTTACGGGAGGGAGAGCGATGGACTGCCGCGATTCCGCACTGTTTACAGGTGTGGACGAAGTATCGTGCGAAAATATGCTGCGCTGCTTCAGCGCTTACGAGCAGCGCTTCAGCGCAGGACAGACTATCCTCACCTGCGGGCAGCAGCAGGATATGATCGGCGTGCTGCTCTCGGGCAGCGCGGCGCTTCTGCGCCTGCACGCCGACGGCAACCGCACCGTGCTTGAAAGCATGGACGAGGGCAGCGTCTTTGGCGAGGAGCTGGCGTTCACCGGCTTTCGCGACGGCAGCGCGCTCATCGAGTGCCGCGAGGACTGCCGCGTCATCTTCATGCGCTATGACCAGATCACAAAGCGCTGCGAAAACGCCTGCGCCTGCCACAGTCAGGTCGTAACGAACCTCTTCCAACTGCTCTCGAAAAAGTCCCTGCATCTGAGCCGCCGGGTCGAGGTGCTCGCCTGCCGCTCCATCCGCGAAAAGCTGCTGTGCTTTTTCGAGCAGCTCGCCGACGAGCACGGCAGCCGGACGTTCCCCCTGCCGTTTTCCCTCAGCATGCTTGCCGACTACATCAGCGCCGACCGCAGCGCCATGATGCGCGAGCTCAAGAAGCTCAAGGAGGAGGGCGTCGTGCAGACGGAAAACCGTCGGGTCACCATTCTACCATAAAAATGCAGGATAACTTGCATCGAAAATATTGAACTATCCGATTGACGCAAGGAATCCTTCATGATATAATGCAGGTCGTCTATAAATATCCATAACGCTATTTTGGAGAAAAGAGGTTACGCTATGTATCGCATCGTCAGAAAAGAAGCGCTCAAGCCGACCGTCATCCTGTATGAGATCGAGGCGCCGATGGTGGCAAAGAAGGCCGAGCCCGGCCAGTTCATCATCCTGCGCGTCGATGAAAACGGCGAACGCATCCCCATCACCATCCACGACTTCGACCGTGAGAAGGGCACCGTCACCATCATCGTGCAGACGATCGGCGCCACCACCGAAAAGCTCAGACATAAAGCCGAGGGCGAGTACATTCAGGACTTTGTCGGCCCGCTGGGCCGCCCGACCGAGACCGAAGGCAAGAAGAAGGTCTGCGTCGTGGGCGGCGGCGTCGGCTGCGCCATCGCTTACCCCGTTTTGAAGAAGTTCCACGACTGCGGCGCGGAAGTCCACGCGGTCGTCGGCTTCAAGAATAAGGACCTCGTCATTCTTGAGGACAAGTTCCGCGCACCATCTCAAGCCTGCCTGTCTCGGCCGAATCATTTCCCTTATCATAAAAAATAACAAAAACACTGTCCGCAACAGGCGAAAACAGTGTAAATGTTGTCTTTTCCTTTGAATAAATCGCTCCTAATTTCATAGCACTATCCTTTTCGTTTATTTTCGTATACATTATAATAAAATTTACAATAACTGTAAATAGGGCAATTCAACCAATTTTCAAAGACTTTTTAGTCAATGTGCCATTTTTTCTTTTGCTGATGTGAAACAATCTTTATATACAAAGATTGTGGCAGAAATCTGCCACAGGTTGTAGCAAGCTTCATCCTGAGAGTAGGCACTATGACTGTTTTATGCTTCATCATCCTGTCTATGGCATAATTGGCGCAGTATTCAGCGGAAATCCCCTTCAGCGCAAATCGCACATTCGCCACATCATTGAACTCTGTATCAACCGGTCCCGGACACAGACACCCCACATACACATGGCTGTGGCTCTGTCGAAGCTCACATGCAACAGCCCTTGAAAGGCTCGCAACATATGCCTTAGAGGCATAATAGGCAGCCATATACGGACCGGCAGGAATAAGACCCGCAGAGCTTGCCACATTTAAGATAAAACCTCTGTCCTTTACCCTCATCTGTTTTAAAAGCTTTTTCGTCAGGAAGTGTACAGCACGCACGTTGACATCTATCATGCCCATTTCCTTAGCTATATCAGTCTCCTCAAACAGGCCGCAATCACCGTAGCCTGCGTTGTTTATAAATATTTCTATGTCTTTTTCCTCGAGATAGTCTGAAAGTCTCTGACACTCATCAAGCTGCATCAGATCCGCGGTAAAAATATCACACTTAAGCTCCTTATGCGTGGCTTTAAGCTTATCAGAAAGAGCTGTAAGCCTCTCCCGCCTTCTGGCAACAAGAATCAGGTCATACCCCTCCTTCGCAAGTCTCTTTGCAAACTGCTCACCTATTCCTGAGCTTGCTCCTGTAATCACTGCATACATATATCATATCCCCTATTCTTCAATCATAAGCTCTTTAAGTAATTCATCTTCTTTTTTCATATTATACACCTGTTTTCATTATCAATGCTCATCAACTCTCACACCATGTACCACAAACCTGTATGTCTCCCCGCTTGTGGAACAGGTTGAAAGAGTCACAACCTTGTCATCCTTTGTCGGGACTATGCCTGTATCCTTCATTGATGAGGCAGCCATCCTCTGTACGAATTTGCCAAATGTCTCGTCAGGCTCAAAGCCCACAGTATACTCATCACTGTCATCACTTACCGTTTCATATGAGAAAATTTGGTACCTATACTTTTTTCCATCGACAAGTATCTGGAAATACTGATGGCTGTCATAGTAATTCTCATCACGGTTATAGTACTTAAGCTTTCCAAACATCGACAGGTTTTTCATATTGTGTCCATAAATGATTGTATGACAGTCGCTGAAATCAGTCTTGTTTGAACCCTCAAGGAAGATGGAGCCTGCAGTGGCATGCTCTCTCTTAAAGGTCTTTCTGAGGTAATAGCTGTTATCCCCCGAATACATGACAGGGTAGCTGATATCCTCATTCTCAAAGTAAATCCAGCCAACCACATCAGGGTTTTCGCTCCTTAGACCGGCGAAATCAATATCTATATCATCATACCACGGAGACTGTGCTTCACTGCCTTTCGTGCTGTCATCATTCTTCTTTGAATCGTCCACTGCATACTCATCCTGCAGCTTCTCATATGTCTTATCCGAGGTATTATAGTCAGAATAAATCTTAAACAGATGATAACCCGAATAAGCCACAAGAGACAGACCAATTATCAGAACTATAAATCTAATTACTTTCTTAACCATATATTTTCTCCATTTTTTTATCAGTCACAAAACTGCTGTAGCAGCTTACCGGCTCAATATCAAATTGTATCGTCATATTACTATTTGTGTCACATGTATGATTGAACCTATCGATAATACGCTTCATGACATCGGAGGCTGTATCGCATGAGCACTTCGACAAAAGCACAATGTACTGCGAGTCACTGTACTTTGCCGCCACATCACCCACACGCAGGCACTTTCTAAGCGCCCTCTCAAGTATAAGCATGGAATCCTTCATATGACTGTGATTCTTATCCGGCTGACTGCTATACATTGGCACAACAGTGACAAGCACAAGACTCTCAGGAACCGTAGAGCGTGCACTCTTTCTGACCTCCAGATGATAGATTTCCTTGAACACAGGATATCCGCACATAAAAACGCCATTCATGCTCTCCTCACTGATATCGTCCTTCACTTCATCTATATTGTAGCTTGAAACACCCTTTGTGACTGATAAAAGCTCCTCATACACCTTGTTGAGCATGACAGTCTTTCTAACCCCCAGATCATTGTCCATAATAGCCTTGGCAGTCTCATAAGTATCAAAAGCCATCTGTACCTTTTTGGTACGCATGCGTGCCAAAATCAGATATGAGTATATCTGCTCATCCGAACGTTCATATACAACCGCCTTGGTGCAAAGCTGCTCAAGCTTCTCATAGCAGCCTGTATCAATATACAGCTCTGCCAGAGCCTTTACTGTATTTACGTATCTGGAATGGTAAAATGCATTGAGCGTCATAAACCAATGGGTATCCGTCAGGCGCGATAGGAAATCACCGTTATAAAGTGCTATGGCCTTCTCATAGCTTTCAATAGCTGTCTCCTTGCTCCTGCTAAATGCAAACTCTGCCTCATTTATATATCTGTCAAACTCTTCGACATCAATGGATACTTCCACATCATCGTTCCATTTGTACAATCCGCCTCTTACAGAGACTATGCACTCTTCGTCAAAAGAAGCATCTCTTAGGGCCTTCCTGAGTCTGTATGCCAGATTTTTAAGGGCACCTACCGGATTATCAGTCTCCTCCTCAACCTGCCATATAGCCTTTGAAATGTCTTCTATACAGACACCTCTGTTTCTGTTTATCGCCAGATATACAAACAGCTTTTCAAGCTTCTTAGACCGCCATGCCCCTTCCTGGACAGATGTTAAGTCATTACCTACCGTAAAGCTGCCAAAAGTTTTTAATTTAATCACGTAAATCTCCCCATTTCTGAGATTAATCATAAACATATTAATCTTTTGAAATCCCTATAAAACGCAAAAATTAAATCCAGATTAAAATTTACGCAAATCATCACTGCCGTCGTCGACAGTGTTTTCTATTTTCATTATCTTAACAAAGTATGAGTAATCATCATTTACCTTTACCTCACACCTGTCACCCACCTTGTGCCCGAATATAGCGGCACCAAGCGGTGACTCTTTGCTTATCAGATTCTTTAAGGAATTGCCCCTTACGGTTGTGACAATCTTGTATGTCTCAGTCTCATCATCATCCTCAAAATACACATCAACCGTATTGAACATACCCACCTCATCATCCTTTGACTCATCGGATATGACAACGGCAGTCTTAATCATCTTCTCAAGGTATCTGATACGGCTCTCGTTCTGGTTCTTAAACTGCTTTGCGGCCTTGTACTCGAAGTTCTCACTCAAGTCACCCTGGGCTCTCGCCACCTTTACGTCATCAAGAGCCTTCTTTCTGACAACGAGTTTTCTGTACTCTATCTCGTCCTCCATTTTCTTTATATCATTTGCTGTCAATTCATCATGCATGTCTTAAACCCTCTTCCTGCAAAATTGCGTCAAAATGTATTTAGAGAAGTCCTGCGATACCACAAAGCAGCACAATCGCACCAAGAACTATACGGTACCATCCAAACACAATAAAGTTGTGCTTCTTTATGTAGCCCATCAGAAATTTGATAACAATAAGTGAAACAACAAATGCCACAATCATCCCGATAATCAGAATAGCAGCCTCTTCCCCTGTAAAATGAAATCCAAATTTAACAAGTTTCAGAAGACTCGCACCAAACATAACTGGAATAGCAAGGAAAAATGTATACTCAGCAGCAACAGTCCTTGAAACACCAATTAAGAGAGCTCCGACAATAGTAGCGCCTGAACGTGATGTACCCGGAAAAACAGCTGCAATAAGCTGGAAAATTCCAATCATAAGCGCAGTCGTGTAGCTTATGTCGACAAGTGAATCAATCTTGGCAGACTTGCCATTATGTCTGGTCTCAATCACAATAAAAGCGATACCAAAGAGTATAAGCATGATAGCTACTGTCTGGAAATTGTAAAACAGTCTCTCGAATACATCATCAAAAAGCACTCCGATAATAGCTGCCGGAATAGTTGAAACAAGAATATGAAACCACAGCACGAAGATATCAGTCTTGACCCATGCACCGATACCGGTCTTTGCAAGAGGAGCTTTGTTATTCTTCCTGCCGAATGGCCAGATCTGGCTCCAGAACAAAACAACAACCGCCAAAATGGCTCCAAGCTGGATAACCACCTCAAACATACTGTAAAAATCTTCCGGGTTTTTTCCTATCCTAAGTGGTAAAATCTCATTCAGAAGAATCATGTGGCCGGTGCTGCTGATAGGCAGCCACTCTGTAATGCCCTCAACAATTCCAAATATAACAGACTTGATAATATCAAAGATTTCCATAAATAAATTTCCTTCCTTTAAAATATTTTCTACAATTAATTTATTATATTATTTTTCCAATAACAAGTCTATGGAATTTAAGAAAAATTTAAATTTAATCTTTTCATATTAGAAAATTTTTTGTAAAATATTCATAGCAATTATGAAAAAGTGAAAGGATAAAGAAAAAACATGAAGAAAAAAATCAGTATCATGCTTTGCATAGTACTCTTCGCCCTGACAGGCTGCACCACCTCCGGCAGCACAATACGCTTCGGAGCAGCCGATATCGGTGGAATGTACTATTCATTTGCAAATACATTTACGGAGCTTGCCAATGAACAGGGCTATGACTTTACCTGCAAGGTCCGTACCACAGCCGGCTCTAATGCCAATATAAGACTTTTATCCGATGGCTATATAGAGATAGGCCTCGCACAGGCAGACCTGATAGCCGACGCCTACAAGACAAATGAAGATTTAAGAGCTATAGCAGGGCTTTACACCGAGACCTGTCAGCTTGTGGTCCGCGCTGATTCAAACATACAGACTCTTGACGACCTGTCAGGACACACTGTAAGCATCGGAGCAGAGGAATCCGGTACCGAGCGAAACGCCACACAGATTCTTGAGTTCGCCGGTATGCCATCATCCCTTGTTGCCACCAAAAACCTGGACTATATCGAGGCCACAAAAGAGCTAAAAGCCGGTGATATAGATGCCTTCTTCTGCACTGCAGGACTCACCACCACTGTCATAGATGAGCTCTCAAATGAATGCGACATAAGGCTTATCCCGCTGACTGATACTGTGATAAGCAAGATGCTTGAAAGCAGCTTGGCATACACAAGCGAAGTCATACCTGCCGGCACATACACAGGCCAGACCACAGATATAAGCACAATAGGTGTAAAATCTGTGCTTATCACAAAGGCTGATGTATCCGATGATACAATTGAGCAGCTTACATCGCTCCTGTTTGAAAAAGAAAATGAGATCTCCTACTCCAACTCTCTTAAGCTTGAGCTGACATATGACTTTGCAACAGACGATATACCTATTCCATTTCACGATGGAGCGAAAAGGTATTATAAAGCCTGTGGATATAGCACAAATTAATTCGCGAATTAATTTTTAGCTCAATATATAATATTCAAAATTTAATAAGAAAATAACAAGAATATAATCAATTAAAATTGAAAGGTAACACATGAAAATACAACTTGACATGTACCAGACACTGGCCGTTGCCGTGCTTGTACTACTACTTGGAAACTATTTAAAAAAGAAAATATATTTTCTTCAGAAATTCTGTATTCCGGCGCCTGTCATAGGCGGACTGATTTTTGCCATCATGACATGCATATGCTATGTCACAGGAATCGCAGAATTTTCCTTTAATGACACACTGCGCGAGGTCTGCATGGTATTCTTCTTCACATCTGTAGGCTTTCAGGCTAATCTCAAGGTATTAAAAAGCGGAGGAAAATCGCTCATCGTATTCTTGGGACTGGTTATAGTACTTATCATATTACAAAACTTAACCGCCGTGGGGCTTGCAAAGCTCTTAAACCTGAATCCGCTAATCGGCATGTGCACCGGCTCTATTCCTATGGTTGGCGGACATGGCACCGCAGGAGCCTTTGGCCCGGTGCTAGAGGACTTGAACATAAAGGGTGCCACGACCATCTGTACAGCCGCAGCTACCTTCGGTCTCATCTTTGGAAGCCTGATAGGCGGACCTCTTGGAAAAAGACTGATTGAAAAACATAGCCTGCTTAATACAGCAGCAAACGAGGACGACAGCCTGCTGGTGGAGGATGAGAAAAAGCATGAGCGCCACACAAATATGTACGCTGATTCCGTATTCCAGCTTATCCTGGCAATAGGTGTCGGAACCATCTTTACAATGCTTCTCACTAAGACTGGGCTCACCTTCCCAATATATATAGGAGCGATGCTCGCAGCCGCACTCATGCGAAACATATGTGAGTACACAGGAATCGCCACCATCCATATGGGAGAGATAAATGACCTGGGAGGTATAAGCCTCTCTCTATTCCTAGGCATGGCAATGATCACACTAAGGCTCTGGGAGCTTGCATCACTCGCTCTCCCACTCGTCATACTGCTTGCAGCACAGGTGCTTCTCATAATCATATTCACGTATGTTATCGAGTTCAACATCATGGGGCGCGACTACGATGCAGCCATACTTGTATCAGGCACCTGCGGCTTCGGAACCGGAGCCACACCAAACGCCATGGCAAATATGCAGGCTGTCTGCGACCAATATGTGCCATCCATCAAGGCATATCTGCTAATACCGCTCGTAGGAAGCCTGTTTGCCGACTTTTTGAACAGCCTTGTAATCACATTCTTTATAAACCTACTGTAAAACAACCGGAGAAAAATATGTTTGAAAAACTGAAAAAAATATTTAAAAACAGAGAAGAAAAAGAAAAACATAATTACGATTTAACTTTTGATAACGTGGCAATACCTGAGGTGCACGTAAAAAGCACCGAAAGCCACGAGGACGCTGATAAAGAAAATGCACCTATCAGCTATGACAATGTTGCCATACCTGAGGTGCATATCAGAAACAGAAAAAATAAATAAACTAAACAATATGTATATAATGCAAAAAGGACTCCCAAGGGCCATGTCAAAATTCTTAACTTAATGACATTGCTCTCAAAGAGTTCTTTTTTATTGCCTTATAACACTTCAATTATTGAATCACTCCATATGCCTTTTGCCCTTTCACAAAGCTCCTATCCTTCCCTGCTTATTGTCCTTATTCTGCCTTCTCAACAGATATTATCTTCCCATCAAACGGATCTACCTCTGAAATAGTTCCGGTATATTTTACAGTCACCTTATCTCCGCTTGCGACACTCTCGAGTCCGTCAGGCTTCTCATCGAAGGTAAAGCTGTATGGTGTATCCTTATCATCAGTCACTACAAACATGAAGTCCTTTATATCATCGATTGTTCCTGTAAGCTCCTTCTCTTCCTGTGAGCCCTTTTCACCTTCATCCCTGGTATCAGCCTGCTTTGCACTTTCGGTGTCTGCTGCCTTATCCTGCTTTGTATCGCTCTGTCCGCAGCCTGCAAACAAGCCGGCGCAAAGCATAGCTCCTATTACAATTGTAATCAGTTTTTTCTTCATTATGATATACCTCTTTCTTTATTTATAAGCACTACTATGAGTACGTTTTCTAAAGAGTACTCTTCTATCCACCTAAAGTAAATAGAATACATAAAACATTAAAAAAATCTTACGAATTACTGCTTTTTTGAGCCTCTCGCGAGCCTTGCAGGATACCATTTTTCAAACCATCCGGTAAATATGCCCATCAATACAGGCATCAAATTGTTTACGACAATAAGTGTAGCTCCAACACCTGCCTTTTTCAGCAGAAATGTCCACACTGCTGTCAACACGTATAATACTCCCCATGCCGCAGCAAGTATATAATTCGTCTTCATAAAGAGAGGATTTTTATGTGCGGCTTCACCGCCATAATTGTATTTCACATATGTTGCGCATAAAGGCTCCTTTGTCAGGCATGAAACCAGCCAGAACAGCCCAAACACCAGATATCCGATATCTGTTGATATGTCACCTGCTCCTGTCAGGCTTGCGATCGCAGAAAGTATAGCAACGGCAACAATTGAGAGCTGATCCCATATTACAAATTTATGTTTTCTCATAATAAAAGGTATAGCGGATGCCACCAAAAGAGCAATCACAGAACCCTTTTCAGTATTGACAGAAACTGCTATCCAAAACGTAATCCATGGTATGAGCATTGTCATCATGGATGGATTTTTCTGCACCTCCACACCTTGTGATGTTTTTTCTGTCTCTTTGACTGCCGATGTACTTCCAAAAAATTTATCCCAGTTTACCATCAAGGAAAAATCACCTGTCACCGTATACATCTGCTTTCCCAATGCCTCTGCGCCACCTATCTCGCCTCGGGAAATAGCCGACCATACCGTAAAAGGCGTATCTATGTGTGTAGTCGCGGCAAGGCTTTGGTCAGTAAGCACCTCACTACCTTTATCATCAAGCTTTATTTGGTATGTATGCTTCAAATCGGTATAGCATATCTCAAGCACGCGTTCCTTTCCGTCATAGGTATCCTTATTGTATAATGCAGCCATCTGTCTGGTGAAAACAAGGTCATCCGCTTCCTTTTGTCCTGTTGTCCTGCTGATTCCCCAGCTGGCATCCGCCATATTTTCAAATACCTCCCTTGGATATAAAAGAGTATGGAGCGCCGCTTCTGTTTTTTCATATATTTTTCCTGTGATGGCATATTCTGCCCCGGCACTTTTTACCGTAGCCAGATATTCGTCAGTCCTCTTTGACAGCTCTTTTACACGAAACAGCTCACCCTGACCACAAAATATTGTTGTATAATGCCCTTTTCCAAGGAAATGGTCAAACATCCGAAGTACACTGTCATAATTTCCCTCTGCAGAATAAAAGCCACAGGTAGAGATTAGCACATGCCTTTTGCCTTCCATGTCATATCTGCAATCATGGCTGCCGCTTCCGTATCCGTCATCCTTTGTACTCATAAACGGCAAGCTCATGGGAAGCTGCCTGTCAATCACGTTCTTTAGTATTCCCGGCACACTAAAATAGTACAGAGGAAACGACCACACAACAATATCCGCTTCAAGCATTTTCCCAATAGCAGTCTGCATATCGTCATTTATGCAGCACACCCCCGGTGTCTTCTGCCAGCATGCAAAACAGCCCTTACACGCTCCTACATGCATTGAGGCTACATGCATTTCATCAATGGATATAGCTTCATTTTTGCTCTTATATCCTTCTTTGAAGCCTTCTATAAAGCTGTTTGCAAGCCTTAACGAATTGCTTCGTTTGCCTTTTGGACTTCCGTTAATCAGAAGTATGTTCATGCTTTATGCCCTCCTGTAAGTATATAGTTAATTTTAGTATAGCGGCTCATATATACATTGTAGCTGTGCTTCATTCTCTATTCATATCACATATACTTGTTTTTCTAGTACTAATTATACAACATATAGTGCCTAAAATCTATACTCTCGGCGCGAAATGTAGTTTTTATGGTGTGAAATACATGATGGCAGTCAAAAAAAGGGAAAGTATTAAATACTTTCCCTTTCAAAATCTTATATATAGACTTTTAAATTAGAACCTTTGTCTATTTTGCCTGTTCTGCGATAGCAGCCTGTGCAGATAGGTAAAAATATGGGGGTTTTTAATGAAATGAGCATTGTC
>OLQD01002464.1_pt1 | contig 13372 bp, 11 predicted proteins | sample 1672841 | NCBI WGS metagenome assembly OLQD01 (sample SAMEA3136729, study PRJEB25190) | human gut metagenome | biome: human gut; feature: human-associated habitat; material: faeces | place: Austria | collected 2013 | reverse complement strand
CATTTTTCGCGGCGGCGTGTACGTCGCGAAAAATACTTTGCGCGGAGAGAGTGTGTTTTCGCGCATTTTATGCGTGAAAACGCGCGGGTCGGAGCGGAATCTCTTTTGTCAAAAAAGGGCAACGCCCTTTTTTGAAGCTGCCAAACACCCCGGAGCAGCGCTCCGGGGTGTTTGCATTGGTCTTTATTTGCTGCGGATGAACAGCACCCCCAGGGTGCCGGGGCCGCAGTGTTAGGTGACGGTGGACCCTGCGGTGGTCTCGATGATCTCCTCAAAATCGGGACACAGCTCCAGGAGCTTCTGCCGCACCGCCTCCACCGCCTCCGGGGCGCAGCGGGTATGGGTAATGAACACCCGGTGCCTGTTGATATCATCCCGTCCCTGGAGCCGGTCCTGGGTGTATTGCAGCATCACCTTGTCAATGGGGCCGCGATACTTTTTGCCTGGGGTCATCTTGCCGTCCTTCACCTCGATGCAGGGCTTCAGCTTCAGCAGATTGCCGCCGAAAGCGCTGAGGGCCGAGCACCGCCCGCCCTTGTACAGATAGTCCAGCCGGTCAATAACAAAGCTGGCCTCCACCCGGGGAGCCAGGTCCGTGCAGGCCCTCTGAATTTCCTCCGCCGTATGTCCGGCCGCCGCCAGCTCCGCGCCGTGGAGCACCAGGAGCCCCTGGCCCGTGGACAGGTTCCGGGAATCCACCACATATACGTCGCCGACGTCCGCCGCCGCCATGCAGGCGTTCTGATACGAGCTGGAAAAGTCGCTGCTGATGCAGAAGTGCACGACGCTGTACCCCTGCTGGTGCCAGGACCGGAACTCCCGGACATAGTCGAACACGTTGACGGCGCTGGTCCGGGGCAGCTGGCCGCTGGCGTCCACATAGTCATAAATGGTCTCCGGCGTGATCTCCACGCCGTCATGCCCCACCTGATCGCCGCAGTGCACCGACAGGGGCGTGATGGCAATGTCGTACCGTTCGATCAGCTCCGGCGACAGGTCGCAGGTGCTGTCCGAAATGATCTTTACCTTCATATCCTGTTTTTCTCCTTGTATAAGCCCCGGGCCCGGCCCGGCGGCGGTTTCTGCAAGATGACAAAAACTTCCCCTATGCGCCGCTTCACAAAACGACGCTTATGGTATTATACCGGATATCCTCTCTCCGCGCAAGAAAAACTTGCCATTTCTCCCAAAAAAAGCGCGGCAATTCCCATAGAATTGCCGCGCTTTTCTGATTTTATTCCTCAAACAGACTGGCCTGGTAGGGCAGCCCCCCCTTGCCGATGTTCCGGCGCTGGGCAGCATTTTCCTCCGCCAGGGCGTCGGCAATGGCCATTTTCCGGATGATATTGCGGACGGTGACGTCCAGGTCGGTGCCCGCCCGATAGTCGGCAGGGAAGATGAAATCCACCCGCCCCTTGGCCAGCAGATCCTCCACGCCCTGGCGGTTCTCCTGCTGGTACACGGCAATGGCCTGGCCGCCATAGGCCCGCATCATCTTCATGCACGGCACATCAGACAGGCCGTCTCCCACATAGATCATGTTGGTAAACGGCACCCGCTTGCTGTCGTCGGGCATGGAGTCATTGAGGGTCTTGTCGTCGGACACATCCAGCACGCCCTTATTGATGCGATAGACGAACTGGGTCTTGTTGGTGAAGTTTACGTCCAGCTTGGGCCACGAGGCCAGCCCGTCCCCATCATAGAAAAACTCACAGGCGTAGATCTCCCGGAACTCCCGCGCGATGCCGCTGCCCTCGATGATCTCCCGCAGGCCGGAGGAGATGACATAGTGCTCCACCTGCACCCCCTGGCTGCGTCCAAATTCGTTGATGCGCCCGAACCAATCGGCCACCCCGGGAAACAGCTCCATCCCGTGACCGCACCGCACCAGGAAATCCCGATCCAGCCGGATGTTCTGGGCCCGGCATTCGGCGATCATGGTGTACATGTACGCCAGCAGCCCGTCCATGCGGTTCTCCCGGCCAAAGTCATTGGCCTTCCTCCAGAATTCTGCCGGAGTATAGCCCAGCGCCGGGATAAATGCATAGTCCTCCATGTCCGTGGTGCACAGAGTCTTGTCAAAGTCATACAGCAGCGCCACAATAGGCGTCATACCGCCACCTCCTTGCGTATAGGGCAAAAAGCGGCCCCCAGGGGCCGCTTTTTGCATTTCATATCAGCGTCTGTCGCCGCCGTTGTAGTTGCGGCCAAACTGCAGGTCCTCCAGGTTCAGCTTAAAGTCCAGGGGAAAGGGGGAATCCTCCTCTTTCTTCTCCTGGGGCTTTTCCTCCGGCTGAGGCTCCGGGGCGGGCTGCTGCTCCTGCGAAGGCTCCTCCTGAGAAGCAGGCTCCGCATCCGTTGCAGCCTCTGCCACAGGCACGGCGTTCTCCTGGGGGGCAGGCAGGGCCACGGCCTCGCTCTGCTCCTCCTGCTCCGGCGCATTCCGCTCCGGCAGAGCATCCAGAAACGCCATCTGCTGGGCGCACAGCTCCCGGCTGCGCTGGATAAAGCTCTCCGTCTCGCTTTGGGCCGCAGCCAGCTTCTCCCAGGAATCCCGGATCTCCTGCTGGAGCTGCCGGGCCTGGATCTCGGCCTCGCCCCTGGCCTCGATCAGGAGCCGCTGCGCCTCCGCCTGGGCGTTGGAAATGGTCTTTTCCTTTTCCGCGTGGGCCTCGGCGATGGACTTGTCCCTTTCGGCCTGGGCCTCGGCCACCATCTGGGCCGCCATTTTCTGGGCCGCCAGCAGGGTAGACCGCATGGCGTCCTCGGTGGCGCGGTATTCCTCCACCTTCTCGGCCAGCACCTTCAGCTTGGCCTTCAGGGTGGTATTGTCCTTATACAGCGCGGTATAATCCTCCGTCAGGCCGTCCAGAAATTCGTCCACAGCCGTCATACTGTAGCCGCTGCTCAGGCCGGACGATTTGGGAAAGGTTTTCTCGGAAACTTCCTGGGGTGTGTACATGATCTATCCCTCCGTTTTTGCTGTATCGGTCCGTCACATGTACAGGCCGCTGTTTTCCAACTCGTCGATCAGATCGCCCATAAGATCCACGGAATAGGGCGTGGCGATATAGGTCTTGGCGGCCACGCGCTTGACCTTGCCGCCGGTAGCATAGGCCACGCCGGACACGAAGTCCAGCAGCCGCCGGGCAGTATCGGGGTCGGTGTTCTCCATATTCACCACCACGGTGCGCTTTTCCAGCAGATGATCGGCAATGGCCGTGGCGTCCTCGTCATACTTCGAGGGCTTCACCAGCACCACCTTCAGCTGGGTAGTGGCGTGGATGTTCACCACCTTGCTGCGGCGCTCCTCATCCCGGCGCTCCTCCCGCCGGTCGTCCCGGCGGGGACGGTCCTGGTAATCGTCCTCCTGATATTCCACCGGTTCATCCTCGTCGTCATAGGGATGGATAAACTTCTTGAACTCGTCCTTCAGGCTCATGTGCTTCCCTCCGCTCTTTATTTTGTATAGTCCCGTGCGCCGAAAATTGCCGTGCCCACCCGGATCATGTTGCTGCCGCACCGGATGGCGTCGGCAAAATCGCCGCTCATGCCCATTGACAGATATTCCATCTTATTATCGTATATTTTTGCATTGATGTCAACATAAAGCCACCGCATTTTCTCGAAATATGCCAGATTTCCGTGGGGCTCCATGGCCACCGGAGGGATGGTCATCAGTCCCCGGACCCGGACATGAGGCATGGCCAGAGCCGTTTCCGCGGCGGCGGCAATATCCTCCGGCGCAAAGCCGCTTTTGGCCGCCTCCCCGCCGATGTTCACCTCCAGCAGGATATCCTGGCAGAGCTCCAGCCTTCCGGCGGCCTTTTCGATCTCCTGCAGCAGCTCCGTGCTGCCCACAGACTGGATCAGATCGGCCTTGCCCACCACCTGGCGCACCTTGTTGCGCTGGAGATGGCCGATAAAGTGCAGGGGGCGGCCGGCGTAGGCGTTTTCCGCCAGCTTGGCGGTCATCTCCTGCACCCGGTTTTCGCCCAGGGCGTCGATCCCGGCGGCAATGGCCTCCTGGCAGGCGGCGGCGTCGTTCATTTTGCTGGCGCCCACCAGGATAACGTCGGCGCCGGTGCGCCCCGTTTCCCGGGCCGCCTGGTCCATCTGCTGCCGGACGGCGGCAATATTCTCTGCAATAGACATAGTGAAAGCCTCCCTTTCCGCAGTCAATCTTCTTTCAATATCTGTGTGCCGTCCAGGGTCACGCCGGTCATGATGACCTCGTCGCCGGGACGGAGCGTTGACAGTCCCTCGGTGTTCTGGGGCACGGACACCAGCACATAGTCGTCCCCCTGATACACCATTTCCACAGGCTTGAACTGGGGGAAGCTGCCCTGAACGCAGTATACGCCCAGCTTTCCGTCGTCGCTCTGCCGCAGGCACACGGAGGGCAGACGCAGCCCCGTATAGCTGTGCAGCACGATCTGCGCCGTCTGGTGCCGCAGCTGAGTGGTCTCCGCCAGATATTCCCGGCAGGACAGCACCACCACGCACCGGCCGTTTTCCGCCGGGCCCACGGAATGCACCGCGGCGGCAATGTCGTCGGTGACGCCCTTGGTCAGCCGCAGAGATACGCTGCCGCAGGCGGCAATGCGCTGGGCCTCCTCCTCCGCCACGGCGGCGGCATAGTACCAGGTGTTGCTGTAAATCAGCTTGCCCACGTTGGCGGTATTCTCCCGGGGGGCCAGGCTGTCCAGAGCGCTGGGAGTCAGGTCCCCCAGACCCGCCGGGGTCAGCACGGACTCATACCCGTCGCACACGGCGGAATACGTCCCCGCCCGGGGAGCGGTGATATCCGTGGCCCCGGTAAGGCCCGCCTGCAAGGAGTCGATCTCGTCCTGCACCGCGGCGATCTCCGTTTTGATCTCCTGGCTGGAGGTATAGGCCCGGCTGCGCTTGACAATAGCGGCCTTCAGCTGGGACAGGTCGCCGGAGGCGGCGGTATAGTCCCCGCCGGTGAGATTCTTCCGCAGGGCCATGATTTCGTCGGAAATGGAGCCGTCCAGCTTCAGGGCGGCGTCGGGGTTCAGATAGGAGGACAGGGCGTATTCCAGCTGCTCCAGCTGCAGGCGCTTGGCCTGGATCTGGGCCACGGCCTCCAGGGCCCCGGGGCTGTCATAGGCGGTAGCGATGACCTGGCCCTTTCCCACCTTTTCCCCCTCGTCCCGGGTATGGCTCAGGGTCCCGGCCTCGGAGCGGAAGGCTTCCTCCTCCCGCACCAGCCAGCCGGAGGCCTCCACGGATTCCTCCGTGGTGCTGGTATACACCCGGGTGGTGGCGTAGGGGTTCGTCAGATACCGCACCCCCTGGACCAGAAAATAGAACACCACCGCCGCCGCCAGGGCAATGGACAGAATTTTGAATGCGCGGGTGGACTTCATGGCGTAACCTCCTTTGGTGGCCGGGTGATGGTGTTGGGGCGCTGCCGCGCGCCGGGGCATGTCTCAAAAAATCTCCGTGCCCAAGGCTTTGCCTGCGGCAAAGCGCTTGTGCGCCCCGTCGGGCGGCGGCGCTATTGCGCCTCCGACGGCAGGCATGGGTCGTACAGGGCCACCGGGTGCAGCGGGACGATGGTGGATATAGCGTGCTTGTAGATCACCTGCTGCCTGTTGCCCAGATGCCGCAGGGCGGCATCCGGGGCCCCGTGATTTTATTCCGCACGGGCGAAGTGAATCCGCCCGTGCCCAAGGCTTTGCCTGCGGCAAAGCGCTTGTGCGCCCCGTCGGGCGGCGGCGCTATTGCGCCTCCGACGGCAAGCCCGGGTCGTTTAATGGCACCGGATGAACCGGAATGATGGTGGATATTGCGTGCTTGTAGATCACCTGCTGCTTGCCGTCGGTGTCCAGCACCACGGTGAAGCTGTCAAAGCCGGTGACGCTGCCCCGCAGCTGAAAGCCGTTCATCAGAAATACGGTAACGGGCAGGCTCTGCTTGCGGACCTTGGTCAGGAAAATGTCCTGAAGATTGTTTTTCTGCATAATGAATGCTCCTTTTCTCTTTGTGCGGACGGCTGTCCGCCTGCCCTTATCCTAAGCCATGGGCTGTGAGAAAATCTGTCGCATTCTGTAAAGCCGCCGGGAAATCCGGCTCCCGGTCCCAGAGGATCCAGTGGATGTCCGGGTTGCGCCGCAGCCAGGTCAGCTGCCGCTTGGCGTACTGGCGGGAGCGGAGCTTGACCTCCTCCACCGCCTGGTCCGTGGTGGCCGCGCCGTCGGCCACCGCCAGAAACTGCTTGTAGCCGATGGCCTGCAGGGCCGTGGCATCCCGGGGCAGGCCGCTGTCCAGAAGGTCCTGCACCTCCTGCAAAAGCCCCTGGCGGACCATGTCGTCCACCCGCCGGTCAATGCGCTGGCGCAGGTCCTCCCGGTCCCGGAAGCTCAGCCCGATATACACCGCCTCGTACCGGTCCGGACGCTGCCGTCGCCGCCTGTCCCGCAGGGACATGGGCTCCCCGGTCTGCTCATAGATCTCCAGTGCCCGGAGAATGCGCTTTTCATCCCGCAGGTGCAGCCGTCCGGCGGTTTCCGGGTCCACGGTCCGCAGCCGCTCCAGCAGCGCCTCCGGCCCCTGCTCCCGCAGCTCCCGCTGGAGCCGCAGCCGTACCTCGCCGCCCTGGCTGCCGGGGGCGAAGTCGTCACCCCGGATCAGGGCGTCCAGATACAGCCCCGTGCCTCCGGCCAGCACCGGCAGCCGGCCCCGGGCCAGAATGTCCCGGATGCAGCCGTCCGCCGCCTGGCAGAACCGGGCCACGGACCAGCTCTCCGCCGGGTCCGCCACGGCGATCATATGATGGGGCACCCCCTCCATCTCCGCCGCCGTGGGGGCGGCGGTGCCGATGGTCATGCCCCGGTAGATCTGCATGGAGTCCACGGATACCACCTCGCCGCCGAAGCGCCGGGCCAGAGCCACGGCCATTTTCGTTTTTCCGCTGGCGGTGGGACCCACCACGCACAGGACCCTGGGGGCCATAGGCCGCTCCTTTCCGGGCGTCACGCCCGCTTGAACATTTTTTCCACCTGGTATTTGCTCAGCCGCACCGCCACCGGGCGGCCATGGGGGCAATACTGAATTTCCCCGGACTGGACCCTGTCCACCAGACGCCGCAGCTCGGCGGGGTCCGTGTGCATCCCGGCCTTGATGGCGGATTTGCAGGCCATGGTCTGCAATAGGCTGTCCCGGGCTGCGTCCGGGTCCGCCCGGTTCAGCCGCAGGTCCTCCGCCAGCTCCTCCAGGGCTCCGGTGGGGTCGTCTACCCCGGCGGGCACTCCCCGCACCAGCACCGCGCCGCCGAAATCCTCGCACCGGAAGCCATACCGCTCCAGCAGGGGCAGCTGCTCCAGCACCGCCGCGCAGTCCTCCGGCGACAGCTCCACCGCCATGGGCTCCAGCAGTGTCTGGGACATGATGGGCTCCGTGGCGGCCTTCAGCGCGTCGAACCGCACCCGCTCGTGGGCAGCGTGCTTGTCGATGAGCCACACGTTCTCCTGCTCATCCTCGCAGATGATATACGTCCGCAGCACCTCGCCGGCAATGCGCCAGGGGGCCTCCCTGGGTGGCTCCATGGTCACCTGCTCCGGCAGGGACACCGTCTCCTGTACCGGCTCCCGCACCGGCTCCGGCTTTGGGGCGGGCGGGGTAATGTGATAGCTGACGCCGGGGCGGCCGGTGGGCGCGGTAAAGGGCTTGCCCGCCTCCGGGGCCACGTCCCGCACCGCCATGGTCTGGGCCGGTCTTTCCTCCGGCTGCGCCGCAGGCCGGGACACCGGCGCGGCGGGACGGGCGGTATAGCTGCCCAGCGGGCGCTTCTCCGGCTCCGGCTTCTGCTGCTGCCGGAACTCCTGGGCCGTCATGGTCCGGTAGAAGGGCTTCTCCTCCTTTTCCGGGGCCTTGGGGCGAGCTGCCGCGTCCAGGGCATCCATGACGGTATAGTACACCGCATCGAAGGCGGTTTTATCCGATACGAATTTCACCACGGTCTTGGCCGGATGCACGTTCACGTCCACCCGGTCCTCCGGCAGGGTCAGATGCAGCACGCAGCCGGGGAACTTCCCCTTCAGCAGCCGGTTGCGGTATGCCTCCTCCAGGGCGGCGGACAGCAGCTGGCTCTTGACGAACCGTCCGTTGACGAAAAACAGCTGACGGCCCCGGGTGCCGTGGCCGTTCAGGGGCCGGGTCACATAGCCCGCCACCTGCACGTCGCCGCCGCAGCCCCGGACCTCCTCCAGACCCAGAGCAAAATCCCGGCCCATGGCCGCATAAACGGCGGACAGCAGCTTTCCGTCGCCGGGGGTGTGGAGCACCTCGGCTCCATCCCGCAGCAGCTTGAAGGACACCTCCGGATGGCTCAGGGCCAGGTGCTGAACGATGCCGGACACGGCGGCCCCCTCGGCGCTGTCCTTCTTCATGAACTTCATCCGGGCGGGAGTGTTGTAAAACAGGTCCCGGACGCAGATGGTGGTGCCCTCCGGGCACCCGGTCTCCTCCACCTGCCCGGGCACACCGCCCTCCAGATGCAGGGACGCCCCTGCCGGGGCCCCGGTCTGCCGGGTGAAGATATCCACCCGGGACACGGCGGAAATAGCGGCCAGCGCCTCACCCCGGAAGCCCAGGGTACCGATGGCGGCCAGGTCCGCCGCCGTGCGCAGCTTGCTGGTGGCGTGGCGCAGAAACGCCGTGGGCAGCTGCTGCGGCGCGATGCCGCAGCCGTTGTCCGTAATGCGCAGATAGGTGAGGCCCCCGCGCTGGACCTCCGCCACAATGGCGGTGGCCCCGGCGTCCAGGGCGTTTTCCAGCAGCTCCTTGGCCACGCTGGCGGGCCGCTCCACCACCTCGCCGGCGGCGATCAGATCCGCCACATGCCGCGGCAGGCATTGAATATCAGGCATAGCGTTGTCCTTTCGTGTTACGTCAGCTTCTTTTTCAGTTCATACAGCAGCTGCAATGCCTCCAGAGGCGTCAGCGAGTCCACCTGGGTCCGGCGGAGCCGGTCGATGACCTGGCTCTCGGCCACGGCGGCAAAGGACACCTGGTCCTCCCGGGGAGCGGGGGCTGCCGCCGGGCGGCCGGACTCCTCCTCCAGCTGCCGGAGGATTTTTCTGGCCCGGGACACCACCGCGTCCGGCAGGCCCGCCAGCTTGGCCACCTCGATGCCGTAGCTGCGGTCTGCGCCGCCGGGGACGATCTTCCGCAGGAACACGATCTCCTCGCCCCGGGCCCGGACGGCGATGTTGTAGTTCTTCACGCCGGGGAGGGTGCCCTCCATGGCGGTAAGCTCGTGGTAATGGGTGGCAAACAGGGTCTTTGCCCCCAGGCGCTTGGGGTCGGCGCAGTATTCCAAAACCGCCCGTGCGATGCTCATACCGTCGAAGGTAGAGGTGCCCCGGCCGATCTCGTCCAGGATCAGCAGGCTCTTGTCCGTGGCGGCATGGAGGATGTCGCTGACCTCCGTCATCTCCACCATAAAGGTGGACTGCCCCGCCGACAGATCGTCGGAGGCCCCGATGCGGGTAAATACCCGGTCCACAATGCCCAGGCGGGCCGCCTTGGCCGGAACGAAGGACCCGATCTGGGCCATGAGCACCATCAGCGCCACCTGGCGCATATAGGTGGACTTGCCCGCCATGTTGGGGCCGGTGATGATGGACACCCGGTCCTGGGTGCGGCCCATATAGGTGTCGTTGGGCACAAACAGGGCGTCGGGCCGCATGGCCTCCACCACCGGGTGGCGTCCCTGGTGGATCTCGATAACGCCGGACTCGTCCACCGCCGGGCAGCAGTAGTTGTTCTTCACCGCCACCACTGCCAGGGAGCACAGGCAGTCCGCCTCCGCCACGGCGGCGGCCGTGGCCTGGATCCGGGCTACATGGCCGCTCAGCTCCTGCCGCAGCCGGGTGAACAGCTCATATTCCAGGGCCGATACCCGGTCCGACGCGGACAGGATGTCGTGCTCCAGGTCCTTCAGCTCCTGGGTGATGTATCGCTCGCCGTTGACCAGGGTCTGCTTGCGGATGTATGTCTCGGGCACCTGGTCCTTGAAGGAGTTGGACACCTCGATGTAATAGCCGAATACCTTGTTGTACCCGATCTTCAGAGTACGGATGCCGGTTTTCTCCTTTTCGGCGGCCTCCATAGAGGCGATGATGCCCTTGCCGCCATGCAGAATGCCCCGCAGGCGGTCCACCTCCGGGTCGAAGCCCTCCCGGATGAACTCGCCCTCCCGGACGGAGAAGGGGGGATCGTCGCACAGGGTGCGGCCGATCAGGTCCGTCAGGTCCTCCAGAGTGTCCAGCTGGGCCAGCTCCCCCAGGCGGCCCCGGTCAAAGGCCGACAGCAGCTCCTTCACATGGGGCAGCCGCGCCATGGCGTTTTTCAGGGCTACCACGTCCCGGCCCCCGGCGGTGCCGTATACAATGCGGCCCACCAGCCGCTCCATGTCGCCGATGCCGGACAGTGCCAGGGCCAGCTCCTCCCGCACCATGGTGTGGTCCACCAGCTGGCCCACGGCGGCGCTGCGGCGGGTAATGGCCGTAACGGACAGCAGGGGCCGCTCCAGCCAGCTGCGGAGCATCCGCCCGCCCATGGGGGTCCGGGTCTTGTCCAGCACCCACAGCAGGCTGCCCTTTTTCTCCTTGCTGCGCAGGGTCTCCGTCAGCTCCAGATTCCGCCGGGCCGTCAGGTCCAGCTCCATAAACTGCCCCTGCTGATAGTAATCCAGGTCGTCCACATGGCGCAGGTCGGTTTTCTGCGTCTCGTGGAGATAGCCCAGCAGGGCTCCCAGCGACAGCGCCGCCGCAGGATTCCCCTTGGGAAGCCGTCCTGCGGCCTCATCGCCGAACTGCTGCCGGACGGTCCTTTCCGCCTCCTGCAATTGAAAGCGTCCGGCGCTCAGCCGCTCCACATGGCAGTGGAGCTTATCCTGCAAAAGAGACAGCAGCGGCCCGCACTGGTATGCCGCCGGATTCACCACTGCCTCCGCCGGGGAAAACCGGCCCAGCTCGTTGAGCAGATGCTCCGCCCGGTCGGGCCCCTGAAAGGCGGTAACGTGGGTCTTGCCGGTGGAAATGTCGCACACGCTGAAGCCCGCGCAGGTGTCGTCCAGATACAGCCCCGCGCAGAAGTTGGACCGTCCCTCCTCCAGGCAGGCGGCGTCTATGACGGTGCCGGGGGTCACCACCCGGATAATGTCCCGGTCCACCAAGCCCTTGGCCGTGGCGGGGTCCTGGGTCTGCTCGCAGATGGCCACCTTGTAGCCCTTGGCAATAAGCCGGGCAATATAGGCGTCGGAGGCGTGATAGGGAATGCCGCACATGGGCACCTTTTCCTCAAAGGGCTTGTTCTTGTCCTTGTCCCTGGTGGTCAGGGTCAGGTCCAGCTCCTTGGACGCCTTCCGGGCGTCGTCGCCGAACATCTCGTAAAAATCCCCCAGCCGGAAAAACAGGATGGCGTCCTGATTCTGCTCCTTGATCTGCAAATATTGTTTCATCATGGGGGTCAGCTCCGCCATGGTTTCACCCGCGCTTTCTGCCGCATGTGCGGCGTATCTGTCGAATGGTAGTGGAAAACATTGTTGAAAAGTGCAAAACTTCGTTCAATAGAGGGGAATCATTCCATCTCCCCGAACAGCGCCCAGGTGTTGCTGTCGGTGATCCTCACGTTCCGGTACTGGCCCAGGGCGTCCCTGCTGCCCACCAGGTGCACCAGCCGTCCCCCCGCCGTCCGGGCGGACATGGGCCACCGGGCGTCGTCGGTCTCGCCGTCCACCAGCACCCGCAGGGTCCGGCCTACATACCGGGCATGAAGCCGGGCGGATATCTCGTTTTGCGTATTGCACAGCATATCGAACCATTTCTGCTTTTCCGCCCGGGGAACGGGGTCGTCCATTTTGGCCGCCGGCGTACCGGGCCGGGGGGAGAAGATGAAGGTAAACAGGGCGTCGAACTCCACCTGCCGCACCAGGTCCACGGTCTCCATGGCCTCGGCCTCCGTCTCGCCGGGGAAGCCGATGATCACATCGGAGGTCAGCACCAGGTCCGGCATGACCTTCCGGGCATAGCCGATCAGGTCCAGATATTTCGCCCGGTCATAGGGGCGGTTCATGGCCCGCAGCACCCGGTCGCAGCCGGACTGCACCGGCAGGTGCAGCTGGTGGGCCACATGGCGGCTTTGGGCCATGGTGTCGAACAGCTTATAGCCGGCGTCCTTGGGCTGGGACGACATAAAGCGGATCAGGTAGTCGCCGTCGATCTTGTCCAGCTCCCGCAGCAGGTCCGCAAAGTCCCAGGGCTCCGGCAGGTCCTTGCCGTAGGAGTTGACGTTCTGGCCCAGCAGGGTGATCTCCTTATACCCCTCCGCCGCCAGCTGGCGGACCTCCTCCACGATCTTCTCCGGGGAGCGGCTGCGCTCCCGGCCCCGGACGTAGGGGACGATGCAGTACGAGCAGAAGTTGTTGCACCCATACATGATGGACACCCACGCCCGAACCCGGCCCTCCCGGACCACGGGCATTCCCTCGGCAATGGAGCCGTGCTCGTTCTCCACGGAGAACACCCGGCCCCGGCGGGTATACACCCGGTACAGCAGCTCCGGGAACTTCCACAGGGCCTGGGGCCCGAACACCAGGTCCACATGGCGATAGCTCTCCCGGACCCTCTGGGCCACCTCCGGCCGCTGGGCCATGCAGCCGCACAGGCAGATGATCTGCTCCGGGTTCGCCTTTTTCGTATGGGTCAGGGCGCCCAGGGTGCCGTAAACCCGCTTTTCCGCATGGTCCCGGATGGCGCAGGTATTCATGACCACAATGTCCGCCCGGGCCGGATCGTCGGTGAAATCGCACCCCATATCCCGCAGCATCCCCAGAATATGCTGGCTGTCGGCCACGTTCTGCTGGCAGCCGAAGGTGTCCACCATCGCCAGAGGCGTCCGGCCCCGGGCCCGGTGGATATCGTGTATTTTCTCGGTAAACTCCCGCTGGCGGGCCATCTGCCCGTCGTCGAGAAGAACTTGCTTTCTGTCCAATGGAAACCTCCCAGCCGCCCGTTTTCGTAAAATAGGCGGCACTTTCCGAATTTAATAACTTATCATACCACATTTTTCTCTCCGTTACAAGGAAGGCCGCCGGGAAAAATGGCGAAAAATTTGTGTCCCCGGCGCTTTATCTTGCCCGAAGAATATGGTATACTGAAGAAAAATCGTCGAAAACGAGGATATCGCGCCATGAAAGACAACGAAAACAGACGGCCCATGCCCCAGGCGGAGGCCGACGGCATCATCGAGGGCCGGAACGCCGTGATCGAGGCCCTGCGGGCTGGAACGGCCATCGACAAAATTTACCTGGCCAAGGGCGAGACGGACAAGACCCTGG
>OLQD01002456.1_pt1 | contig 13387 bp, 9 predicted proteins | sample 1672841 | NCBI WGS metagenome assembly OLQD01 (sample SAMEA3136729, study PRJEB25190) | human gut metagenome | biome: human gut; feature: human-associated habitat; material: faeces | place: Austria | collected 2013 | reverse complement strand
GTATGTGACCGTGGGTTACATTCCCACCGCCACGAACAGTTCCTCCAACGGGGAGCTTTCACTGACCGCGCCCACCACCCCCACCAAGTATATGGATTACGTCTTCACCCAGGGCAGCAACCACGAATGGTACCTGAGCGCCCTGCAGGAGAGTGAGATGAAACCCGAAGCCACCGCCACCCCGGCCCCCACGGCCAATGTACCGCAGGATGCCCAGAGCATGGTGGAAGACCAGCTGGGCAACGCCATGGCCGACACCAGCACCGTGCTGAACGACGATGCCGCTTCGGACACGAGCGCGGAGGAGTACACCTCCGCCGACAGCGAGGATGCCCCGGCCGAGGACGGCGGGGAAGACAGCGCTGACAGCGAATCGGCCGCCGAATAATTTCAAGAGCATGTGCCTTTTGGGGTACATGCTCTTTTGTTTTGGGGGCGATGAAAAATTCTTGGCATTTCCACTCCATCTATGCTATAATCATCTGTATATAGCACGATTGTAGAGGTGTATCATTATGGAAGAACTGCTTCGCATTCTGGAAAAGAACGCCCGTATGCCGATTGAGGACATCGCGGCGATGCTGGATAAAACGCCTGAAGAAATCGCCGCCATGATGGATGAGGCCGCCGCAAAGGGCTATATCCGCGGCTATGAGACGCTTGTGGACTGGGAACAAGCCGGTGTCAACCTCGTCGAGGCTGTCATTGAGCTGCGCGTGACCCCCCATAAGGCCCGCGGCTTTGACGACATCGGCATGACGATTGCCCAGTTTGATGAGGTCGACACCGTGCTGCTGATGAGCGGCAGCTATGATTTGCAGGTCACCATCAAGGGCCGCAGCTTCCAGGAAATCGCCATCTTCGTGGCCAAGCGCCTTTCCCCGCTGGACGACGTGCTCTCCACCGCAACCAGCTTTGTGCTGCGCCCTTACAAGCGCGGCGGCCGCCTGTACCTGGCCGAAGAACCCGATGAAAGAGAGTGTACCGTCCTGTGATGAACTACGATGAGCTGCTTGCCCCTGCCGCCAAGGCCATGCGCCCGTCCGGCATCCGCAAGTTCTTTGATCTGGCAGCCGATATGCCCCACTGCATCTCGCTGGGCGTCGGGGAGCCGGACTTTAAAACGCCGTGGAGCGTCCGCGACGCGGGCATCCGCAGCCTGGAGCTGGGCCGCACCAAGTATACGGCCAATTCCGGCTTAAAGGAGCTGCGCGGCGAGATCTGCAATTACTTACAGCGCCGCTTTGATTTGCACTATAAAGAGGAAAACATCCTGGTCACCGTCGGCGGCAGCGAGGCCATCGACCTGACCATCCGTGCGGTGGTCCAGCCCGGGGATGAGGTCATCATTCCGGAACCGTGCTTTGTCTGCTATGAGCCGATCACCCAGCTGACCGGCGGCGTGCCCGTGCATATTGCCACCCGCGCCGAGGATCAGTTCCGCCTGACCGCCGACCAGCTGCGCGCGGCCATCACGCCCAGGACGAAGCTGCTGATCTTCCCGTATCCCAACAACCCCACGGGCGCAGTCATGAGTGCCGCCGAGATGGAGGAGATCGCCGCCGTCCTGCGCGAGACGAATGTGCTGGTGCTGTCCGACGAAATTTACTCCGAGCTGACCTACGGCCTGGACCGCCACGTTTCGATTGCGTCGCTGCCCGGCATGGCGGAGCGCACGATTGTGGTCAACGGCTTCTCCAAGTCCTACGCCATGACCGGCTGGCGGCTCGGCTACGCCGCCGGTCCGGCACCGCTTGTCAAAGTCATGACGAAGATCCACCAGAGCTGCATCATGTCCGCGCCGACCACGAGCCAGTACGCGGCCATCACGGCGCTGCGCCAGTGCGACGACCAGATCGAGATGATGCGCGACGAGTACAACCGCCGCCGCCGCTACGTCGTCAAGGCGCTGAACGAGATGGGCCTGACCTGCTTTGAGCCGCGGGGCGCATTCTACGTGTTCCCGTCTATCCAAATCAGCGGCCTGACCAGCAGCGAGTTCTGCGAGCAGCTGCTGCGGGAAAAGGAGGTCGCCATCATCCCCGGCTCGGCGTTCGGTGCCTCCGGCGAGGGCTATGCCCGCATCAGCTACGCCTACAGCGTAGACCATTTGCAGACCGCGATGAAGCGCATCCGCGAATTTTTGACCGAACACGGCTGGATAAAAAAGTAAAAACAGGAGTGACCCCTATGCAATACCGCTCGGTAACGGTGCTGGCCCCGGCCAAGCTGAACCTGTCGTTGGACGTTGTGGGCACGCTGCCCAACGGCTACCATGATTTGGATATGGTCATGCAGACGATTGATCTGTATGAAAAAATCACGCTGCGACGCAGCAATGATCTGTCCCTGACGCTGCCCGGCAGCTTTGTGCCGGTCAACGACAAGAACACCGCCGTCAAGGCGGCGCTGGCCTTTTTTGACTACACGGGCCTGCTGGCCGGTGTGGATATGACGATTTACAAGCGCGTGCCGGTCCGCGCGGGCATGGCCGGCGGCAGTGCCGACGCCGCCGGCGTGCTCGTCGGCCTGAATGAGCTGTACGGTGCGCACCTGTCCATGAGCGAACTGTGTGCCATCGGTGCGGGCATCGGCGCGGACGTGCCGTTTGCGCTGCTGGGCGGCACCTGCCGCGTGCGCGGCGTGGGCGACCTGATGAAGGCCCTGCCGCCCTGCCCGGACTGCCGGTTCGTGGTGGCGATGCCCAGCGTCGGTGTCTCGACGCCTGAGGCGTTCGCCCGGTATGACACGATGGGCAGCCCTGTCCACCCCGACTGCGAGGCGCAGGAGCAGGCCATCCGCGACTGCAATCTGGCCGGGGTCTGCGCCGCGGGCGGCAACGCGCTGGAGCACTGCTCCGGTGCGGTGGAGACGCCCGCTATCTGCAAGACGCTGCGGGAGCATGGGGCCGTCATGGCCCAGATGACCGGCAGCGGCGCGGCGGTGTTCGGCATTTTTGACGACGAGAACGCCGCCCGCAGCGCTGTAGCCGCCTTGAAAAACGGCTACAAGCAGGTCTATCTCTGCAAGCCGACCCACGGCGGCCCCCGCGTGACGGTCCGCCGCCTGTTTGGAGCAAAAAAATAATGCTTAGAGTTTCCCCTTTCATCCCATACTCCGGTTGAAAGGGGAAATGTGTTATGACGAGCCATACCCGCCGTGTGCTGGAGCTGGGCGTTGGCCTGGGGCTGGCGCTGACGCTTGTACTTACCGCGCTGGCCGACTGGCACCAGCGCACCGCCGCCCGGGTGCGGGCTGATACGATCCGGCTGCATATCCTGGCCAACAGCGATACCTGGGACGACCAGCTGCTGAAATTGCAGGTGCGGGACGCCGTGCTGGCGGCCATCCCGGAAGCAGTGACCCGGGCCGACACCCCGCAGCAGGCCGCGGCGGCGCTGCAAACCGCTTTGCCCGCGCTGCAAAACGCCGCGGACAATGCCCTGCACCGCGCCCACAGTGCCCAGACCGCCCGCCTGCGGCTGGAGCGGTTTGCCTTTGCTGCCCGGGATTACGGCGGCTTTGCCCTGCCCGGCGGGGAGTACACCGCCCTGCGCATTGAACTGGGCGGCGCGCAGGGCCGCAACTGGTTCTGCGTCCTCTACCCGGCTCTCTGCCTCTCCGGCGCACAGTCTGACTACCCCACGAAAGCGGAAAACGCGCTGGTGTTTGGAAGATATGAGGTGAGGTTCGCGCTCGCAGAGCTTGTGGGTCGAATGGCTTCCCCCGAGGGGCTGCGCCCGCAGGCGCGTGTCGGAGCGCAACCGCCGAAGGCGGCTCTTAGCGCGTAGACTGAAGCTGTCAGCGGCCCCGCCCGCTGACTGATGAGGGCAAGCCCGATATGGTTGCCTGTTGACGGTCTGCCGCGGCAAACTCGCCCCTCATCCGGCCTCGGGCGGGGCCTCAGCCACCTTCCCCCAAGGGGGAAGGCTTACGTAAAAGGAACCACCATGTTACATTTTATCCTCGGCCCCTCCGGGTCCGGTAAATCCTATCAAATGCTGGCAGAGCTGCGCACCCGCGCGGAGCGGGGAGAGCGCAGCATCCTGATCGTGCCGGAGCAGTTCACCTCCTCCACGGAAGGCGTGCTCTACCGCACGCTCGGCGACAGCCTGTCCGCCTATGTGGATAGCTACTCCTTCACCTCACTGTCGGAGGCGCTGCTGCGCCGCTACGGCGGGGCGGCGGTGCCGACGCTGACCGAGGCGGGCCGCGCGCTGCTGCTGCGCCGCGCGGCGGACTCGCTGCTGGACAAGGTCGTCTACTACAGCCGCCAGCGCCGCAGCGCGGCCTTCTGTGAGAAGGCCGCCCAGACGATCAGCGAGCTGAAAAGCGCCGGTGTAACGCCGGAAATGCTGGCGGAATACGCCAAAACGCCCGGCGCGGACCGCGAAAAGCTCGACGAGCTGGCACTCATTTACAACGCCTACGAGGGGCTGCTGGCCCAGAGCGCCATGGACCCGGGGGACCGCCAGCAGCGTGCGGCGGAGCGGCTGGACGCGGAATTCTTCGCGGGTCGGGCCGTTTTCATCGACGAGTTCGACACCTTCAACGCGCCCAAGCGCGCCCTGCTGGCGGCCATGCTGCCGGTGGCCGACGTGACGGTCTGCCTGTGCTGCGACGGTGAGCAGGATTCAGACGGCGGCATGGGGCTGTTCAGCGGCGCGAAGCATGTCATCCACACGTTAAAGCGGATGGCGAACGATGCGAACATCCCCACCCACACCGAGGTCCTGACCGCGGACCGCCGCCACGCCGTCGCCCCCGCGCTGGCCGAGCTGAACCTGCTGCTGGCCGATCCGGCCTACACGCCGGAGCTTACCGTTGACCCCGCGCACCCGGCCATCACCTACCACGCCGCGGCGTCCCGTCAGGCCGAGGCCAAGGCCGTCGCCGCCGAGATCGCCGCCCGCGCACGGCAGGGTACGCCCTACAGCCGCATGGCGGTCATCTGCCGCAATGCCGACCAGTACTTAGCGCCGCTGCGGTATGAGTTCCGCCTGCAGAACATCCCGCTTTTCTGCGACGAGGCAACCAGCCCCGAGAATACCGCTCCGGCCCGCGCCGTGCACGCCGCGCTGGATCTGCTGCGCGGTGTGTCAAGCCGCAGCGTGCTGCGTCTGCTGAAAACCGGCCTTGTTGACCTGCCTGACACCCAGCTGTGCGCACTGGAAAACTACGCCTACACCTGGCCGCTGACTGCCGCCGACTGGCGCGGGACCTTCACCCGCAGCGCGGCGGGCTATGCCGGGCGCGACACAGAGCAGGACGTGCAGACGCTTGCCGACGCCGAGGCCGCCCGCGCGTTTTTGATGGAGCGCGTCGCCGCCTTTGTGAAAAAAGCCGCCGGTGCGCCCGCCGCCGCGCTGACAAAGCAGCTTTACCTGTTCTTGCAGTCCCTCGGAGCCGAGGATGCGCTGAACCGTCTGGCCGCCGCGCTGCGTGACCGGGGCCGTCTGCCCGACGCAGATGAGGTATTGCGGGAGTGGAACGTTGTCATGGGTCTGCTGGACCAGCTGGCGCGGCTGCTGGGGGATGAGGTCTTTGCCCCCGCGGACTACGCCGAGCTGTTCACGCTGTTGCTGCGCACGACGGATATGGGACACATACCGCAGAGCCTTGACAGCGTCATTGTGACGACGGCGGGCCGTATGCGCCTGCCCGAGACCGATGCCGTGTTTGTGGTGGGCCTTTTGGAGGGCGAGTTCCCACAGACGCCCGGCGACCAGGGGCTTTTGACCCACGCGGACCGCGACCTGATGATGGCGCAGGGGGCCGAGCTGCCCGACTGCTTTGCCAATAAGGTCCTGCGCGAAGGCATCTGCTTTTATAAGGCGTTGACCGTCGCACGGAAGTATCTCTGGTTGAGCTGGCCCACCGCCGCCCATGCCGGGGACACGGCCCCCGCCAGCGCTGCGCTGGCCCCGGTGCTGCAATACCTGAACGTGCCGCCCTGTGCGCCCACCGCGGTGCAGCTGGCGGCGGCCCCCGCCGCCGCGCTGGATATGCTCGGCACGCTGACGCAGGACCCCGGGCAGGGCGCTGCCGGTGCCGCCGTCCGCGCCGTGCTGGACGAAAGCCCGAATCTGGCCCCCGGCTATGAGGCCGTCCGCCGCGCCGCCGACACCGCCGGTGCGGAGCAGCGCGTCGAGGACACCGCTGCGCTGGAAGCCCTGCTCGGCCCGGGGCTGCACATCAGCCCGACCCGGTTTGAAAAATACCAATACTGCCCGTTCGGCTACTTTTTGCAGTACATTTTAAAGGCCGCGCCGCGCCAGAAGGCCGAGCTGGCCCCCAACATCAGCGGCACGCTGACCCACTGGGTACTGGAAAACGCCCTGCGCCGCCAGGGTGAGGCGTTTAAGGACCTGACACCGGAGGAATTGGAGACGCTCGTCAACGATCTGGTGGACGAGTACACCGCAGCCAACCTGCCCGGCATGACACTACGGATGGAGTACCTTGTCGGGCGCATCCGCCGCAATCTGGTGGGGCTGCTGGGGTTCATCCAGCGCGATTTGCGGCAGTCGGGCTTTCAGCCCGTCGCGTTTGAGCTGCGCATTGATGACCGTCCCGACGCCGACGACCCCGACGCGCCCCGCGTTGACCCGGTGGAGCTGGACGACGGCGCGGGCCATACCGTGCGCATCGTCGGCACGGTGGACCGCGTCGATGCCATGCCGTTGGAAAAGCTGGGCCGCACCTACCTGCGCGTCGTCGATTACAAGACCGGCGGCAAGGAGTTTAAGCTGAAGGAGGTCTACTGCGGCCTCGACTGCCAGATGCTTTTGTATCTTTTCACGCTGGAGCGCAACGCCAAGCGGCAGTTCCCGGGCGCGACGGCGGCAGGCGTCGAATACCTGCTGGCCGACCCCGCGCCCAAGAGCGTGGACCGCAGCGAGCTGGGCGACGATGCCGACCCCGCCCCGACCTACCCGATGAACGGCCTGCTGCTGGACGAGGAGAGCATCTACCGCGCCATGGACACGAAGGGCACCGGCGAGTTTGTGCCGCTGTCCTTCAGCGCCAAGACCGGCAAGCCGCTGAACGCCAAAAGCACGCTGGCCGACACGGCCAAGCTGGGCCGCATCCGCGACCATCTGGACGGACTTCTCATCGATATGGCGAAGAATCTGTACAGCGGCCGCATTGACGCCGAGCCGCTCTGCACCGGCGGCAGATCCCCCTGCACCTACTGTGAGTTCCGCTGCGCCTGCACCCACCGCGACGGTGAGCACGAGCGCACGATCAACATCAAGGATGACCCGTTTGCGGAATGAGAACGCCTTCCCCCTTGGGGGAAGGTGTCTGCGGCCCCCGACCGCAGACGAGGGGGGGCGGCGCGGCCATTGCAGCCCGTGAATGGGAGGCCGCGGCAAGGCTGCCCCTCATCAGTCGCCTGCGGCGACAGCTTCCCCCGCAGGGGAAGCCTTTTCAAAGGAGACACCCCCATGCCCGAACAACCCAAAATTCAATTTACCCCGGCGCAGGCGGCGGCCATCTCCGCGCGGGACGGCAGTCTGCTGGTCTCGGCGGCTGCCGGCTCCGGCAAGACCCGCGTACTGGTCGAGCGCGTCGTCGGGCTTATCACCGACCCGGTCCACCCGGTGGACGCGAACCAGCTGCTCATTATGACCTTCACGAATGCCGCCGCGGCCAAGCTGCGCGCCGACATCACGACCCGCCTGGCGCAGGAGGTCCGCGCCCACCCCGGCGATCTGCATCTGCGCAGCCAGCAGCTGCTGTTGCAGCGTGCGTCCATCGGCACGGTGGATGCGTTCTGCCTGCATTTTGTGCAGCAGCACTTTGCGATGCTCGATGTACCGCCGGATTTTGAGACGGCGGACGAGGCCGATCTGGCCCGTATTGAGCAGGAGACGCTGGCCGTGACGCTGGAGACTGCCTATCAGGACCCTGACTTTCGCGCCTTTGCCGACCTGTATGACCGGGGCCGCACCGACAATACGGCGGGGGACGCGATCCTCGACCTCTACCACTTTACCCGCGCGCTGCCCCACCCGGCGGCATCGCTGGCGGCCTTTGCCGCAATGTGGCAGCAGGATGCCCCGCCGAAGGATACGCTCTGGGGCAAAGAACTGCTGGGCATTGCGCTGGCCCGTGCACAGGGTGCCAAAACGCTGCTGGAAAGCGGCGCAGCCATTGCGGCCCGCGACGAGGCTGCAGACCGGGCCTACACCGCCGTCATGCAGGACGACGCCGCGCGGGTGAAAAACCTCTGCTACTATCTAAAGGAAGGCGACTGGGACAAGAGCCTGGCCGCGCTGGACGCCGTCCTGACCGGCTGGCGGCGCGCGGGCAGCGTCAAGGGCGGCAAGGATGCCAACCAGTGTGCGTCCGCCGCGTCCCAGCTGCGGGACCGTGCCAAGGACCAGATGACGAGCCTGCAAAAGGACGTGCTGCTCTGCACGGCGGAGGAGTTCGCCGCAGACCGCCGCCGCGCCGCGCCGCTGGTGGCCGCGCTGGTGCGGGCGACCCAGGCGTTTGCCGACAACTGCTTTGCGGCCAAGTGCGCCGAAAAGGTGCTGGACTACGCGGATTATGAGCACCTGACGCTGGACCTGCTGCTGACCGAGACCAACGAGCGCACACCGCTCTGCGCCACGGTCAGCGCACGGTACGCCGCCGTGCTGGTGGACGAGTACCAGGACACAAATGCACTGCAGGACGCGATTTATTTTGCACTGGCACGGCCCGAGGCCGACAATCTGTTCTTTGTCGGCGACATCAAGCAGAGCATCTACCGCTTCCGACTGGCCGACCCCGGCATCTTTGTGGACAAACAGCAGCGCTGGCAGCCCCACCCGCAGCCCGCGCCGCTGCCGTCCACGCTGGCGCTGGACGCGAACTTCCGCAGTGCGCCCGGCGTCATTGCGGGCATCAACTATATGTTTGAGACCTTCTTCTCCCGGGGGCTGGGCGGCGTCGATTACGGCGACGGCCAGCGGCTTGTGGTGGGCGGCGATAAGGACGCGGCCTATCAGGGCATGTGCGAGATCGACGTCATCGACGGTGCTGATGTGGACGGAGACGCCGCCGTTATTGCCCGCCGCATTGCCGAGATGGTCGGGCAGGGCTTCCCCGTGCGCGGCAAGGACGGCCCGCGGCCCTGCCGGTACGATGACTTCTGTATTCTGCTGCGCGGGCGCAAGGGCTTTGCGGCCTACGAGGGTGCGCTGCGCACCGCGGGCATCCCGGTGTTTGCGGACTCCGCCACCGACCTGCTGGACGAGCCGCACATCCGCCCGTTTGCGGCACTGCTGCGCGTCATCGACAATCCCGCGCAGGACATCCCGCTGGCGGCGGTGCTGTTAAGCCCGATGTTCCCCTACACGGCGGACGACCTTGTGGCGCTGCGCCGCGCCCGGCCCACAGGCAGTTTGTACGGCGCGGTGCTCTACAGCGAGCCGCAGCGTTTTGCGCTGTTCACCGACGCCCTGACCGAATACCGCCGCCTGGCCCGCACGCTGCCGGTGGACGAGCTGATCGAGGAGCTGCTGGCCCGCACCGGCTATCTGGCCGCGGTGGGCGCACTGCCCGACGGCCCGCGCTGCCGCGAGGACCTGTTGAGCTTTACGGCCTGGGCTGCCGGTACAGGCCGGGCGGGCCTGCCGTCGCTCATCCGCGCCATGGACGCTGCTGCGGCCAACGGCGGTTTGAGTCAGAGCGCAGGCGGCCAGACCCGGCCCGGGTGCGTCTCGATCATGACGGTGCACCGCTCCAAGGGGCTGGAATTCCCTGTGGTGTTCGTGGCCGACACCGACCACAAATTCAACCAGAGCGACGCCATCCGCCCGGTGCTGACCCACAGCCGGCTGGGCGTCGGCGTCATGCTGCGCGCGCCCCGTGCGGCCAAGCGGTTCAAAACGCTGCCTTACGCGGCGCTGGCACAGGCCATCCGCACCGAGACATTGAGCGAGGAAATGCGCGTTTTGTATGTGGCGCTGACCCGCGCACAGGACGCTTTACTTATCACGGTGCCGCTGAAAAAGACGGCGTCCTCCCTCAAGCTCCCGGCGCTCTGCGCTGCCGCCGAGGCCACCGGCCCCGAGGCCATGCGCAGCATGACGAGCTGGGCGGGCTGGATCTTGACCGCGGCGCTGCTCCACCCGGACAGCAGCGCACTGTGGGAGTACACAAGCTTTCTGCCGCATTACGGGCTGCACCGCGCACCGCTGGCCATCCGCGTGCTGCCCCTGCCGGAGGAGACCGAACAGCCGCCCGCACCGCCCGCCCCCGCGGCAGACCCGGCAGTGGTGGAAATGCTGAAGGCCAGCTTTGCCTGGCGCAGTCCGCGCGAGGCGCTGGAAAAGGTGCCCGCTAAGGTCAGCGTCAGCGCCGTGGCCCACGCGGCGCGGCCCGTAGCGCTGGAGCGCCCCGCGTTCTTGCAGAAAACCGGCATGACCGGGGCCGAGCGCGGCACAGCCATCCACGCCTTTATGCAGAGCGTGCCGTTTGACGGCCCCGCGCCCGATCTGGACGCCGAGGTCAGGCGGCAGACCGACTTGCAGCTGCTTGACCCTGCGCTGGCGGACAAGCTCGATTTGGACGCCGTGCGGCCCTTCTTTGCAAGTGCGGTCTGGCGGCGCATCCGGCTGGCAAAGCAGATTTTGCGGGAGGAACCGTTCATCACGGCCCTGCCCGCCGCCGAGGTCACACCCGCCGCAGGGCAGGGGAGTGCCGCCGCGGCGGAGGTGCTGGTGCAGGGCATTGCCGATCTGGTGCTGGTCTTTGACGAGCACGCGGAGATCCTTGACTACAAGACGGACCGCAGCCGCGACGCCCAATATTACATTGACGAGTACGCCGCGCAGTTAAGGCTCTACCGCCGCGCATTTGCCCAGCGGCTGGCCGTACCGGTGACAAAGCTGACGATCTACAGCTTTGCCATCGAGGATGAGATCGATGTGCCGCTGGCGTAAAAACACGCCGTAGGGGCCGGGCATGCCCGGCCCGCGGGGCGTCGGGGACGCCGCCCCCTACAACGGCAATACGGAAACTTTTCCACAACCGCAAACGGGCGCGGCGGCCTGAGGGCAGGCCGCCCTACGTCCTCCCGCTTACGGAATTTGCAGGGAAAAATTCCTCCCTCCCGGGCCGTATCCCGGTATCACAAACAAAAAAGGTCGTGCCGACAATCCATCGTCAGCACGACCTTTCGTATTTATACCAATTTACGCCTGCCGGAACCGGCTCAGAAACTCCACGGTCTTTGCATTCTGCGGGTGCTCAAAAATGTCGGCGGGGGTGCCTTCCTCGCAGATGACGCCGTCGGCCATGTAGACGACGTGGCTCGAAACGTCGCGGGCAAAGGCCATCTCGTGGGTGACGACGATCATCGTCAGGCCCTCTTTGGCCAGCTGGCGCATGACGGCCAACACTTCACCGACCATCTGCGGGTCAAGGGCGGACGTCGGCTCGTCGAAAAGCAGCACCTCGGGCTGCATGGCCAGGGCGCGGGCAATCGCAACGCGCTGCTTCTGGCCGCCGGAAAGCTGGCGCGGCTTGGCGTGGATGTAGGGGGCCATGCCGACCTTCTCCAGATTCTCGAGTGCGGTCTTTTTGGCGGTCTCTTTGTCCTGGTGCAGCACGTAGCGCAGGCCCGCGGTGCAGTTGTCCAGCACGGTCATATTATTGAAAAGGTTGAAGCTCTGGAACACCATGCCCACCTTGGCGCGGTAGGCGCAGGGGTCGCTCCCCTTGGCCATGATGTCACTGCCGTGGAACAGCACCTTGCCGTTCGTGGGCGTCTCCAACAGATTGATGCAGCGCAGCAGCGTGGATTTGCCGCTGCCGGACGCGCCGATGATGCAGGTCACGTCGCCCGCGTTGACGGTAAAGTCCACGTCACGCAAAACAACATGGGTGCCGAAGCTCTTGGAAAGGTGGCGCACCTCGATAACAGGCTCAGACATGGGCTGCGCCTCCCTTCATATCCAGATTCTGGGACTCATGGTTCGGGTCCGGGGCATTGTACATGCCGCTGGTGTAGGCCAGCGAGTCAGTCGTGTTCAGGTCGTAGTTCTGCGGGCCGTCCAGCGCTTTTTCCCACAGGCGCAGCAGGTAGCTGGCGAACAGCGTCATCGTCAGGTAGATGACCATGACGATGGCCGCACTCTCAAAGTAGGTGTACAGCGCACCGACAACGCTCTTGTGTACAAAGAACAGGTCGGTGATCGAGATAACGCTCAAAACAGACGTGTCCTTGATGTTGATGATGAAGTTGTTGCCGATCTGCGGGATGATGTTGCGCAGCGCCTGCGGCATGATGACGTGCAGCATCGTCTGCCAGTGGTTCATGCCGATGTCCTTCGCGCCCTCGGTGCTGTCGATCATTCTGCCGTGGCTGTGGGCGGTGACGGTAATGCCGCCGTCCACATGGCAGACGATGAGATTCAGGTCCTCATACCCCTTGCCCAGCTTCTTTGCGTGGATGGCCGCAATGCCCTTCTGATTGAGCACATGGGTCTGGGCCCGGCGGTACAGCCCCGCAATACCCGTGGGCCGGGCATAGTCGCAGAGCTCGTCCACATTGGTGGGGTTTACGGTGTACATTTTGCCGCCGTAGGTCCGGCACAGGTCATAGGCCAGCATCACGCCCAGCTTTGCCGGATGGTCGCTGCCGCCGCAGTCCGCCGCGGTGTCCTCCACCAGTTTTTCATCGATGGTCATGACCCCCGCCTGCTGGGAATAGGCGCAGCCGCCCCGGCCGATGAATACATCCATGTCGGCGGGGGTCATGCCGTGGGATTGCAGAAAGGTAAGCAGTACCTGCTTGCGCATGGGCATCTGGTCGTTGGTGGTGGGGTATTTCAGCAGCTCCGGGGCATCATGAAAGATGCTCTCGGTGAACACATTTTTCTCGTTTTCAAAATAGCTTACCTTGGTGGAGGTAGAGCCGGGGTTAATGACCAGAAGCTTATAGGCCATGATTTTTCTCCTTTGTGTATTAGTTTTATAAATAGTTACAAAATTAAGTTCGGAAGTGGCTGTTGTTCTTGTGCTTAAAAATGGTAATACTTTGGGTGTTTTTTATCAATTTTGGTAGAAATATTTATGGGAAGTATGACAAACGATGGTTGGTTGAAATGTATGTTAACTCAGGCTTTCGAGAATAAAATGATGTGTAAGATAAAGAAAAACAGTTTTTTAATCTGTGTTTTATTGAATGATAATACTCAGTAGAACTTTGTGTGACTCTGTGGTGAGTTTAACTCATTTATTGATTCATATTAAAAAATCTTCAATGCGTTAGTTCTATAAATAATTCTTCCGCGTTTTTTTGATAATTGAAAGATTAGCACTAATTTTGCACCCTCATTTGAATATAGAATAAAGTATAAATCAAATAAATAATTGTCAGAATGAA
>OLQD01002455.1_pt1 | contig 13397 bp, 14 predicted proteins | sample 1672841 | NCBI WGS metagenome assembly OLQD01 (sample SAMEA3136729, study PRJEB25190) | human gut metagenome | biome: human gut; feature: human-associated habitat; material: faeces | place: Austria | collected 2013 | reverse complement strand
CGCCCATGCCCATCAGAGCCATCAGCTTGCGCATATCGCAGCTCTTGCCGTCCTTTTCCAGGGTAGCGCTGCTGGCAAAGCCCTTGACGGTCTTGACGAGCAGGCCGGCGGGACGAGCGTGGATGCCGCATGCATCCTTAACGGTATACTGGAATTCCTTCATAATCATTTTCTCCTTACTTGATCCCACGGGACGCCATTTTTTCGCGTCGATTGCGGCCGCGCCGCACCGTGAGTTGATACTTCTATTATAAACCCTGTCCCAAATTTTTTCACCATTTCATATTGCTAATTTTTTGCGCATTTTTTTGGTACAATTGAACATAAGAATGCGACAAAAATGCACAGGTTTCACTTTTATTTCCGATTGTGCGCAAATTTTAGGCATTTTGCTCTCCGGTTCGACGCAGTTTTTCGCCCGGTTCCCGGCAGTTCCGGCGCGCAGCAGGCGTTCCCGCGTCATTCCACCGGGTAGCCCTCGGCGTCCAGCGGCAGGTCTGCTGGGTCGATGGCTGCGGGCTGGGTGTCCGGCTCGCCGGAGGTCTGCTGGGCGTCCAGCTCCTCGTCATGGCGTTCGCCCCAATCGCCGCTGTAATCCTCGCCCGAGGTCTGCTGCGCCTGGCCGTCCAGCGTCTGGGCGTCCAGTTCTTCGTCGTGGCGCTCGCCCCAGTCGCCGCTGTAATCTTCACCGGAAGTCTGCTGGGCTTCGGCCTCGGCCATGGCGGCCTGCATATCCTTCAGCCCCACCACGACGCCGGAGGGCCGCTCCAGCAGGTAGGCCCCCACGGCCTTTTTCTTGTACACCAGCAGCACGCCGTAGCGGCTGGCGTCCCCATTGCTGGCCGCCGGGATCAGCGCCGTCCATTTCTCCACGGTCTTACCCTTGTAGCGGGCAAGGTCCATGCCGCTCTGCTGCACCACCCCGTTGAAGGCCGAAAAGCTGTCGTCCCACTTGCGGGGGATCTTGACCTTATCGGCGGTGATGGACGCGCCATCCACATCCAACCCGTAACCGGTGAACCAGGTCTGGATGTCCTGTGCGCTCTCGATCTTGTTCACGGATGCCGACGCCGTGACGGTGCGGCTGCTGATATAGCGCCCCAGCAGGGCGCTGCAGACCACCAGTGCGCAGCACATGGCCCCGAGACCCAGTTTTTTCAGGCTTGTTTTGTTCAATGTGACTACAAACATATCCCCATGCCTCCCCAGCCAGTTTTCTCTGAGAACAATTTATGGGGAATGTGCTTTGGATATGACAAAAGGCAGGCGTTTCGTGCCTGCCTTTGAATTGTTCAGTGTGCTTTTGTAAAATCTTCTGGGCTTACATTGCCGTGCTGGCGCAGCACGGTTTCCAGCACCTGCATCACGCCGTATTCCCGGTGGGAGGGTGCCAGGAACGGCACTTTCGCCCGCAGCGGTTCGCTGCCGTTTTCCATCAAAAAGCCGTACTTTGCGGTGGCGAGCATCTCGGCGTCGTTGTAGGTGTCGCCAAAGGCCATCATGCTGTCTGCCGGGATGCCCAGCAGGGCCCCCACCCTGGCCAGAGCTGCGCCCTTGTGCACACCTGGGTTCATCACGTCCACCCAGTTCTTGCCCGCCACGGCCACCGAGAATGCGCCGCCGTTGCCGGTGTGGAACGCACCATAGGTCGCATCAAAGGCTTCCTGCGCATTGTCGTGCGGCAAATAAATGGTGAACTTATCCGCTGCCGCTTCCACAGCGGTCAGGTCGTCCACATATTCCACCCGGGTGTAGAAGTTCTTGAACACGGCATCGTACTGTTCGTCCTGCTTTTCGGCATAGGCTGCCTGCAGCCCGCACAAAAGGCCCACATCTCCGGCCTGCTTTGTGCTGCGGGCAAGGCTGCGCCAGCCTGCGGCAGGCATCTCGGAGACGAACAGGTTCCTGCCCTTCCAGCGGGCCGCACCGCCGTTGTCGCCGATAAGGATGATCTCATCCAGCAGGTCCGGGAACATGGTCTCCAACGTATACAGCGGTCTGCCGCTGGCGGCGGCGAACAGGATGCCCTGCCCGGCCAGTGCGCGGATGGTGTCGGCAAACTTTGGCGGCAGCTGGCTGTGCTCGTCCAGCAGGGTGGCGTCCATGTCCGACGCGATCAGTCGAATGCGGTCCATAGGCTCCCTCTCTTACCCGATATAGCTGATGTTCACATCCAGGTCGCCCTTGTAGCCGGGCAGGCGCGCGGTGCAGGTGCCCTGCCACAGGGCGCAGTCGATGGGGCTGCTGGCAACACCATAATGCGCGTTCCAGATGGTATATTTTTTCAGGCTGTTCAGATTGACACGCTTGCGGTACCACAGGGTAGAGGCATACACACCGGGTTTGTAGCCCTGTGCCTTGACCTCCTCACAGAAGGCGATGGCGCACTTGGTGCGGTCCTCCATACCCAGACCGTCGGCGCGGCCGGAACCATTGGAAGCGCCGGATGCTTCGGTGTCAAAGAAGATGGGGTAATCCAGCTTGCGTCCGTTCAGTACGTAGGCGCAGGCAAAGGCTTCCTCCTTGGCTTCCTCCTCGGTGGTGGCCTGACTGAAGAAATACACGCCCACCTTCAGGCCCGCATTCTTCACATTGGTGAAATGCTCCTCGAACATGGGGTCCAGCACCAGCGTGCCGGAAGCACCATAGCCGCGGTAGCCGATGCGGACGATCACAAAGCTCACGCCCGCCTTCTTGATCTGCTCCCAGTCGATGTTCTTCTGGTATTTGGACACATCCACACCGAAGGTCTTGCCATTTTCCAGCACACCGTCCGCATTGAAGTAATAGAGTTTATTGTCGATGCACTGGATGCCGGTCACCGGCTCGTGGGTGGTGGAGCTGTAATAATAGGTCTTGCCGCCCGTGGTGCGCCAGCCGGAATACACCGGTTCGGCCTTGTCCAGCCAGCCGAACAAAAAATTCACCAGCCAGGTCCAGAAGCCGTTCTCGCTGCCAAAATCAAGGCACTGGGCCTCGGCCTCGTTCAGCGCACCGGCGTCCAGTGCTTCGCTGATCTGTTCCGGCGTCAGCACCACGCTGTTTTCCGGCGTGTGCTGGTTCACGCTGTTCTCCTCGGCCTCGGTGGCCTGGGCGGGGGGTGCTTCCGGGTCCTCGGCGGCCAGCTCCGGGGTCTCGGGCAGCAGGGTGGGCCGGTCGGTCTCCTGCACTTCCTGCGTCTGCGCTGCCGCGGCAGTCTCCGGTTCTTCCGGCTGGGCCGCCAGCGCCAGCGGTGCCCCCAGCGAGAAGGTCAGTGCCAGCGCCAGCGCTGCCGCTGTGCCCCGGACCGTGCATTTTTTCCAGAACGTCTTTTTCATGCTGTGCTCCCAAACTTCATCTATTTCTCGGACGCCGCCCCGCAAAAAAGGACAGCATTTCATTTTTCAGTTGCGCTTCCAGTATACACCCACGGGCAAGGCCGCGTCAATTGCCGCGCACGGGGGCACGCGGTTTTCTTTGCGGCGCGCCCCGCACCCGAAAAATGCTCCAAAAGAAATACGTCCCGCGCCCGCAAATCATTGCACAAAGCCAAAAATTGCAGATATTTCCAGCAAAAATGCGGTTTTCGCTTGCTGTCTTGACAGGTGTATGGTATTATACATGACATGCAGTTTCTGCACAAAACGAACATCTCTGGAACAGAAAGGCAGTTTCTCATGTCAAATGTGAAAGATTTCTTAAAACGCAAGGATATCGTCATCACGCCGCAGCGCTACCTCATCGAGGCGCTGGGTGCCATGGCACAGGGCCTGTTTGCCAGCCTGCTGATCGGCACCATCATCAAGACGCTGGGCCAGCAGACCGGTCTGGACGTGCTGGTGGATCTGGGCGGCTACGCCACGGCCATGAGCGGCCCCGCCATGGCCTGCGCCATCGGCTGGGCGCTGCACTGCCCGCCGCTGGTGCTGTTCAGCCTGATCACCGTAGGCTACTCTGCCAACGCGCTGGGCGGCGCAGGCGGCCCGCTGGCGGTGCTGGTCATTGCCATCGTCGCGTCCGAGCTGGGCAAGGCGGTCAGCAAGGAGACCAAGGTGGACATTCTGGTCACCCCGCTGGTGACCATTTTTGCAGGCGTGGGCTTGTCCATGCTCATCGCCGCGCCCATTGGTGCCGCCGCCAGTCAGGTGGGCACCCTGATCATGTGGGCCACCGAGCAGGCCCCGCTGGTGATGGGCATTCTGGTGTCGGTCATCGTAGGCGTGGCGCTGACGCTGCCCATTTCCTCCGCCGCCATCTGCGCGGCGCTGGGCCTCACCGGCCTTGCGGGCGGTGCCGCCGTGGCGGGCTGCTGCGCCCAGATGATCGGCTTTGCGGTCATGAGCTATAAGGAAAACGGTGTGGGCGGCCTAGTCAGCCAGGGCCTTGGCACCAGCATGCTGCAGATGGGCAACATCGTCAAGAACCCCCGCATCTGGATCGCCCCCACCCTTGCCAGCGCCATCACCGGCCCGCTGGCCACCTGCCTGTTCCACTTTGAGATGAACGGTGCCGCCGTTTCCTCCGGCATGGGCACCTGCGGTCTGGTGGGCCAGATCGGCGTGTACACCGGCTGGGTCAACGACATCGCCGCCGGGACCAAAGCCGCCATCACCCCCATGGACTGGGCCGCCATGGTGCTGCTGTGCTTTGTTCTGCCCGCCGTGCTGAGCGTGGTGTTCTGTGAAGCAGAGCGCAAGCTGGGCTGGATCAAAGAGGGCGACCTGAAGCTGAACTGACCTTTCGTCATTTTGTCCAAAACCGGAGCCTGTGCGCCGCCTTCCGGGGCGGTGCGCGGGCTTTTTTGTTTGGTTTTTGCGGTGCGGGGCAGCGAAAATGCGGCGAAACCCACCCACTTTTTCCATGCCTTGCGCAAACTGCGCAAGTTTCTTTGTGAACTTTGACAAATTTCACCCTACATCAGCATTTTTGTCACTTTTACTTCTTGAAATTTACCCCTCCCTCCCTATAATTAGGGCACAAATGACTTGTTCCCGGCAAAGCCGGGCGCACGCCATTGGAGAGTATACAGGCCGTTGGGGGCCTGCTAAAAGTGGAGGTAATTTCTTATGCGTGTAAAATCAAATAAGCTTGCCCTGCGGGTGCTTTCCACCGCCACGTTTCTGGCAATGGTGTCGTCCTGCGCCACCGCAGCATTTGCAGGCACGTATTACATGGAGGATGGCAGCATCAGCATCGTTGCCAAAACGGACGGCAACTACATCACGCAGGGTGATATCAACGACAAGAAGGACGAGGGCGAAACGGTCATCACGAACCACGACAGCGAAACCGCTTCTAAGAACACCGTCACCATCAAAGCGGAGGAGGATTGCACCGCCAATGTCACGCTGGACAACGTGAACATTGATGCCAGCGAGACCGGCAAGGCCGCCATCCACACCGAGGGCAATGTGACGCTGGAGCTGGACGGCGACAACACCCTGACCGGCGGTACCGGACATGCGGGTCTGGAAAAGAACGACAATACCGGTAATGGCACCCTCATCATCAAAGACGATAAAAACGATGATGGCACTGAGAAAACAGAGGAGCAGAAAAAAGCTGAGACAGAAAGCGGCAAGGGTGCCGGTTCACTGACCGCCACCGGCGGCGCGGGCGGTGCCGGCATCGGCGGTGCAAGTTCCAGAAGCAGCAGTAATATCACCATCACCGGCGGCAGCATCACTGCCACTGCCGGCAGCAACACCGGCACTCGCCTCGTGTACTGCGGTGCCGGCATCGGCGGCGGTGGATTCGGCGAGGGCAACAACATCAAAATCACCGGCGGCACGGTGAACGCCACCGGCGGTGAGGGAAACGGCTTTTACCATTACGGCGGTGCCGGTATCGGCGGCGGTTATCAGCGCGGTGCCAACGATATCATCATCTCTGGCAATGACACCAGGGTCACTGCCACCGGTAAGGATGGCGGTGCCGGCATCGGCGGCGGTTTTGCCGGAACCGCCACCGACATCACCATCTCCGGCGGCACCGTGGACGCCACCGGCGGCTCCCATGGTGCAGGCATCGGCGGCGGCGGCAACAGCTACCAAAGTGCAGCCGGCAGCGCCAGCAACATCACCATCTCCGGCGACAAGACCCATGTCACTGCCACTGGCGGTCTCTGGGGTGCCGGCATCGGCGGCGGTGCGGGCGGCGGTGTCAAAAACAGCACTGCAGGCAACGCCAGCAACATTACCATCTCCGGCGGCACGGTCATCGCCACCGGCAACGGTTCGGCTGCCGGTATTGGCGGCGGTTCCGGTGTGGCATTTGTTAGGGTGCCCAAAGCCGGCAGCGCCACCAACATCACCATCTCCGGCGGCAATGTGACCGCCATCGGCGGCAAGGGGTTTGACTCCCAAAGCGGCGGCGCCTCCATAAGCGGCGGTGCCGGCATTGGCGGCGGCACGGACAGTCTGGGGCAAAGCAACGGCGGTGCCGGCAGCAACATCACCATCTCCGGCGGCACGGTGAACGCTGTGGGCGGCCGCAACAGTGCCGGCATCGGCGGCGGTGACGGTGCGGGCTGCAGCGGCATCACCATCTCCGGCGGCACGGTCACCGCAAGCAGTGAAGACGGCGCAGCCGGTATCGGCGGCGGACGCTGGGCCGGTGCAGGCACAGCAGACAGCGCCGGCGTGACCATCACAAACGGCACTGTGACTGCCAACGGCGGTGCAGGTGCGGCAGGCATCGGCGATGGTGCAAATAATGTTTCCGACGTTGGCTCGGTCATTTCCATCACCGGCGGCACCGTGACTGCCAACGGCGGCGCAGGCGAAGCCGCAGGCATCGGCAACGGCGAAAACGACGCCAACGACGCCGCTGTGAACATCAGCGCCACCACCGCCAGACTTGACGTAACAGCGGTGACGCAGGGCAGCGATGAGGCCATCACCGGCGGCGACGACATGACCATGGCAGAGCTGAATAACCAGTTCAGCGGCGTGGTGCGGTTCTTCCGCGGCACGAACCACTACAACACCGTGCACAACGGCAAGTATGTGGGCATGGACGACAACAACGCCGATGAACATCAGGAAACGGACGCCCACATCTGGGGCAGCACCGAGATCATCCGGCAGGCCACTCCCACCGAACAGGGCATCCTGCGCCACCACTGCGCGGTGGACGGCTGCAAGGGCTACTACGAGGAGTTCTTTGACTACGTTGCCCCCGCAGAGCCTGTGACCCCCGCGCCCACGGACCCGGACACCCCGGATGTGCCCGGCACTTCGGACAGCACCCCGGGCACCCCCGCACAGGGCACCCCGGCAGATGCGGCAACGGCAGACGCCGTCCCGGGCGCTGCAACGGCGGAAGAAGTCTCTGTGACGCCCTCCGGCGCACAGACTGTCACCGCCGCCGCCCTGCCCAAGACCGGTGTCAACTGGCTGGCAGCGGTGGGCAGCGCCATCAGCGGCATGGTCCTGCTGGCAGCGGGCTATGTGCTGGACCGCAAGAGCCGCAGACAGAACTAATTGCCATCCCCGCCTGCCGCGCGGTTCCGCAAGCAGCGCGGCAGTTTTCCCCTTCATAGCAGGAGCAGCGCCCCGGGACCGCAAGCCCGGGGCGCTGCTCTGTTTTTTATAACAATGGTTCGCCGTCCAGCACCGCCTGTGTGAGGGTGTCGCCCTCATAGACCAGCTTCAGCGAGAAATACGGCCGGTTCTCGTTCAGCAGCCGGAAGAAGATTTTGTCCCCTTCCCAGATGGGCAGGGCGGTCACCTGCTGCTTGGGCACCCATTCCAGCACCCCTTCCCGGCAGGCATCGCGCGGCACCATCTCGCCTTCCCAGCGGTCGGCGGTGTACAGGTGGATGAACTCGGTCATGCTGCCCAGCACAAAGGTCAGCAGCCCCCGGGCGCGGTAGCGGGTCAGGGTCAGGCCGGTTTCCTCCCGCACCTCGCGCACAAGGCACTCCTCCGGGCTTTCGAACCGCTCGAATTTGCCGCCCACGCCCACCCATTTGTCGTGGTTGTAGTCGTCCTGCTTTTTGATGCGGTGCAGCATCAGATAGGCGTCCTCCCGCTCCAGATAGCACAGCGTGGTGCTGAAAATGGGGTATTCCGGGTCCAGAAACGCTCCTAAGTTCATTGTGATCTCCTTTTTGTGTGTAACCCTCTCAGGCGAAAACCATGCTGCCGATCGTCACGGCTCTTTTTGTGAAAATGCAATTCCGGGCAGACCGCAGTCTGCCCGGAATTGCTTATTAAAAATAATTTTTCCTCTGAATGTGCCCGGAGCATCGCGGCGGGCATTCTAAATCGTCATGCCTTCCGGCCTGCGCGGCCCTTGCCCGCATTGTTCAGCTTGCGCACCAGATCGTTCTGGTGCTTGCGCTGCGAAGCCGTGGGCTGGGGGTCCCGTGCTTCCTCGGGGCGTTTGCCGGTCTGCACCGCGTCCGGGTCGATGCGCTCCAGCGTCCACTCCTGATTGCCGCCGGACACAAAGTTCCAGATCTGGGCCTGTGCACCGTTGGCGGTGTTCATGCCCACCAGATCAATGTATTTGTCCGCCAGCGCATTGCGGATGCGGGTGCGGCCATTGCGGGTGGGCTCCAGCTCCCAGCACTGGCTCAGCCCGCTGGTGCGGCTCCACTGGTGCAGCCATGTGCCTTCCACGATGCCGCCCAGCGCCAGATCGATCATCTTGCCGGTGAACCGGTTGCAGATGCGCCAGCGCCCGCCGCCTGCGTCCACGAACTGCCACTGCTGCCACGGATGGCCTGCGTAGCTCCACAGCTGGATGGCGGCGCCGTTCTCCGTGTTGAAATTCTTTACTTCCAGCACCTTCCCGTTGGGGGCTTTGATGATGTAAAATTCGTTTTCCAGGATCAGGACCTGTGATGCCTTTGCCATAGAGCTCGACTCCTTTCCGCTATGGTAGCCCTATTATACCCGATTTGCGCAGCGGCAACAAGAATGCTTTTCCATAATCTTTTTGCGTTTTATTGTGCATTTTGACGTGTTTTTCGCAACTAAAACGTTTGCGTGTAACAAAAGCGTCTCCTGCCGGTTTCTCTTTGCACTCCGGCCTTTGTTGTGATACAATAAAGGCACACGTTTTAAGGGAGGGAATTGCTATGACCAACGAAACATTGGAGACCATTAAAAACCGTCGCAGCTGCCGCGCCTATAAGCCCGAGCAGATCACCGACGAAGAACTGAACGCCGTGCTGGAAGCCGGCACCTATGCCGCCAGCGCCATGGGCCGCCAGAGCGCAAAGATCGTGGTCGTGCAGGACGCTGCCACCCGCGCCCAGCTCACCCGCATGAACGCCGCTGTCATGGGCACGAACAACGACCCCATGTATGCAGCCCCCACCATTCTGGTGGTGCTGGCCGATGCAAACAGCAAAAACGCCGTGCAGGACGGCAGCCTTGTCATGGGCAACCTGATGCTGGCCGCCGCATCGCTGGGGCTGGGCAGCTGCTGGATCAACCGTGCCCGGGAGGAGTTCGACTCCGACGAGGGCAAGGCCCTGCTCAAAAAGTGGGGCATCGAGGGCGAATGGGTCGGCGTAGGCCACTGCATTCTGGGCTATCCCGCAGCAGACCCCAAGCCTGCCGCACCCCGCAAACCCGATTATATCGTAAAAGTCTAAGGAGAACTATGAAGCCTGATTACAAGCTGGTCGCCAAGGCCAAATATATCCACGCCACCGCCGACCTCGCCAGCGAGCTGTGGCACGAAGTTTACAAGCGCTATTACCCTGCAAAGCAGCTGGATACCCTTGTGGAGGAGCTGCAGAGCGCCGACGCCATTGAGGAAGACATCGACAACGATGTGAACTACTTCCTCGTGGTGCTGGGCGGCAAGACCATCGGCTACTTTGCCTGGAAGATGGAGAACACCTCCCTGCACCTGATGCACCTCTACCTCAAGCCCGAGTACCGCGGCAAGGCACTGGGCCGGGACATCGTGCTGTCCTGCGAGCGGCTGGCCCGGGGCGAGGGCAAGGGCCGCGTGTGGTGCACCGTCCACGCCAAGGCCCTGCCGGTGCAGCAGTTCTTCAAGGCGCTGCGCTACCGCAATCTGAAACCTGCCGAGCAGGAGACGGGCACCGTCCCCCGCGACGAACTGGTGTTTGAGCACACCCTGAGCTGATTTTGCCGCAAAACCCGCAAAAAGCTATTGAAATTTTTCTCCGTTTGTTCTACACTAATGTAGTGTAATAAAGTGCCTGCCTGTAGGCAGCATCTGCAAAAAGGAGAACGACATGGCAAAAGATCATCCCACCGGAAAATCCGGCCTGTATCAGGCGTTTCTGCAGCTCAAGACCCCGGAACAGTGCTACCGCTTTTTGCAGGATGTGTGCAGCTATTCCGAGCTGAGCGCAATGGAGCAGCGCTACAACATCGCCGAAATGCTGGTGGACAAGCGCATCTACACCGAGATCATGGACAAGACCGGCGCGTCCAGCGCCATCATCAGCCGGGTCAGCCGGGTGCTGAGCGCCGACGACAGCGTGCTGCGCGCCCTGCTGGAGGCCGAAAAACCTGCCGACGAGCCCAAAAACTGAATCATCACGCAAGCTGTGCCGCGTGCCGCCCGTGCGGTATGCGGCCTTTTCATTCAACCGGGAAGACCGGAGTCCCCGCGTCAGCGGGGCCCTCTGGCCGCTTTCCCACATCAGGAGGTTTGATTAAAATGAGCAAAGCCGTAGTCTTTTTTGCCGAGGGCACCGAGGAGTGCGAAGCCCTTCTGGTAGTGGACCTGCTGCGCCGCGCCAAGGTGGACGTGACCATTGCCAGCGCCACCGGTAACCGCGCCATCACCAGCAGCCACAAAGTGCACATCACCGCCGACGCACTGGCTGAGGACATTGATTACTCCGACGTGGACATGGTGGTGCTGCCCGGCGGCATCCCCGGCACGCCGAACCTTGCCGCCAACAAGACGGTGACCGACACCTGCGTTTCCTTTGCCAATGCGGGCAAAAAGGTGGCAGCCATCTGCGCCGCCCCCAGCGTGCTGGCATCCCTCGGCCTGCTGGAAGGAAAAAAGGCCACGGCCCACGCCGCATTTCAGGATCAGCTGACCGGTGCCGAGGTGCTGGACACCGAAGTGGTGGTGGACGGCAATATCACCACCAGCTACGGGCTGGGCGGTGCCATTCCCTTTGCACTGGAGCTGGTGCGCCAGCTGGCCGGGCAGGCCGAGGCTGACCGCATCCGCAGCGCCATCGCCTACCGCCACTAAAAGGAGGGAGCCGTCATGCGTTTTGTCACCTGTCTCACCCCGGACGGCGTGGAGGAACCCGCCGTCCTCTCGGCCGACGGCACCGCCGTCACCCCGCTGCGCTGGCTGGGCCTGCCTTGCGACACCCTGACCGAGGCCATCCCCCAGCTGACGCCCGCCGTGCGGGCCGGGCTGGCACTGGCCCTTTCCGCCATTCCGTCCGTGCCACTGGACGCGGTGCAGCTGCAAAGCCCCATCCCCTGCCCCGCGCAGGACGTGGTATGCCTGGGCATCAACTACATGGCCCACTCGGACGAAGCGGAAAAATACTCGGCCGACGCCTTCTCGACGAAGCATCAGGACGCCATTTATTTTTCCAAGCGGGTCACCCGTGCCGTGCCGGACGGCGGCTTCATTGAAGCCCACTCGGACCTTGTGCAGAAGCTGGACTACGAGTGCGAGCTGGCCGTGGTGCTGGGCCGCGACGCCAAAGACGTGCCCGCCGGGCAGACGAAGGATTACGTCTTCGGCTACACCATCCTGAACGATGTCTCCGCCCGCGATGTGCAGACCGCCCACAAGCAGTGGTATTTCGGCAAGAGTCTGGACGGCTTCACGCCCATCGGCCCGTGCATCGTTACGGCGGACGAGTTCGACACCTACCCGCCGCGCCTGGGCATCCGCAGCTTTGTCAACGGTGAAAAGCGGCAGGATTCGAACACCGGCCTGCAGATCTTTGATATCGACCACGTTATCCACGAGCTGTCGCAGGGCATGACCCTGAAAGCCGGCACCATCATCGCCACCGGCACCCCGGCAGGCGTGGGCATGGGCATGGACCCGCCGCAGTTCCTGAAGCCCGGCGACACGGTGCGCTGTGAGATCGACGGCATTGGCAGCCTGACCAACACCGTGCGGTGAGCACTGGCATTTGTGCCAAATATCCGTTGCGTTTTCCGTCTGTTTGCATGAAAATCCGCAGCGGCACTGCTCTTTTCGGAGCGGGTGTGCTATACTGACTTGTATGAATGAAAAATGCGGTCCCGGGCCGCAGAAGGGGTAAATGAACTATGAAGGAATACGCATTCGGCATTGATCTGGGCGGTACCACCGCAAAGATCGGCCTGTTCAAGACCACCGGCGAGCTGCTGGAAAAATGGGAAGTGCCCACTGATACCTCCAACGCCGGAGAACACATTCTGGAAAACCTGGCTGCTGCCGTGCAGGGCAAGATGCAGGAAAAGGGCCTTTCCGCCGCGCAGGTGGAGGGCGTGGGCGTCGGCGTGCCCGGCCCCGTGCTGAACAGCCGCATCGTGCCCATCATCTGCGCGAACCTGGGCGGCTGGGGCAAGCGCAACGTTTCTGAGGAGCTGGGCGCTCTGCTGGGCGGCATCAAGGTGCTGGTGGGCAACGACGCCAACGTGGCTGCCCTGGGCGAGATCTGGATGGGCTGTGCCAAGGGCTGCAGCAGCGCGGTCATGGTCACGCTGGGCACCGGTGTCGGCGGCGGCGTCATCGTCAACGGCAAGGTCATCGACGGTTCCCACGGTGCCGGCGGCGAGATCGGCCACATCACCGTGAACCGCCACGAGACCGCTGCCTGCGGCTGCGGCAAGCACGGATGCCTGGAGCAGTACTCCAGCGCCACCGGCGTGGTGCGCTGCATGAAAAAGCTGCTGGACGAGAACCCGGACACTCCCTGCACCCTGCGCGGCACCGACTTTGAAGCCAAGGACGTATTTGACGCTGCCCGCAGCGGCGACGCCCTTGCTGCCCGCGAGGTGGACGAGATGACCGACACGCTGGGCATGGCGCTGGCCAACGTGGCCAACACCGTGGACCCGGAAATGTTCATGGTGGGCGGCGGCGTATCCCGCGCAGGCGACGTGCTGTTCACCCCGCTGCGTGAGCACTTCAAGACCTACGCCTTCAAGTCCTGCCGTGAGACGCCCATCGTCGCCGCCACCCTCGGCAACGACGCCGGCATTTACGGCTCCGTCCGTCTGATCGTGGGCGAATAAGATGAATGAACCGATGGACAAAAGCTGGGTCACCCCATTGAATGACGAAGATCGGGAATATTTTGCCTATTTCCGCACCGTCTGCAAGCGCTACAACATCGACCCTTCCAGAGCCAACCGTCTGGAATACGATTTTGTAACGCGGGTGGCTGAAAGCGAATTTTATCTGCAGAAAGCTGCAACCTGATTTATTCTCCATACAAGAAGCGA
>OLQD01002448.1_pt1 | contig 13419 bp, 9 predicted proteins | sample 1672841 | NCBI WGS metagenome assembly OLQD01 (sample SAMEA3136729, study PRJEB25190) | human gut metagenome | biome: human gut; feature: human-associated habitat; material: faeces | place: Austria | collected 2013 | reverse complement strand
TTACATGTGTATTACGGATTGCATCCAGAAGGGATGTTTTACCATGGTCAACGTGGCCCATAACACAGACTACAGGTGGTCTTGAAACCATATCTTTTTCGTCTTCTTCATCCTCTTTGAGGAGTTCTTCGATAACGTCTACCTTCTCTTCCGGTTCTGCGATGATATCATATTCCAGAGCAATCTCCTGAGCTTTCTCAAAATCGATCTCATGGTTTACGGTAACCATCATACCCTGCATAAAGAGCTTCTTCACAATTACTGACGGCTGCATTTTCATAGCTTCTGCCAGTTCGCGGATCGTCATCTTCTCCGGAAGTGTGATTTCCTTAACCTCAGGTTTCTTCTCTTCCTGTTTTGGCTGCGGAGCCGGTTTCTGCAGAGCTTTCGGGATTCTGGAATTCTTATTGAATCCACCCTGATTTGGTCTGCGTCCGCCACTCTGTGTCTTATCAAAATCTTTTTTCTTGTTTTTGTTCTCTCTGTCTCTTTCTCTCTTGCTGTCTTTGGAAGTCTTTGTCAGTTCCGGTGCAAATGCCATATCGTCATTCTTTCTTGTATTCTGGCGCTGTCCCTGACGTCCCTGACTGCCGCCGAAGCGTCCGTCACGTCCTTCACTTCTGTTTCCGTCCGGACGACCCTGGCCATTGCCCTGCGGTCTTCCTCCCTGACGGTTTCCATCTCCCTGTGGTCTTCCCTGTCCGAAACGTCCTCCCTGACGATTTCCATCGCCCTGGAATCTTCCGCCCGGACGGCCCTGACCATCGCCCTGGGATCTTCCCTGTCCGAAACGTCCTCCCTGGCGGTTATCTCCCTGGGATCTTCCCTCGCCCTGAGGTCTTCCCTGACGGTTTCCTTCGCCCTGGTTTCTTCCCTGGCCAAAACGTCCTCCCTGGGATCTTCCTTCACCCTGAGGTCTTCCCTGACGGTTCTGTCCGTCCGGTCTTCTGTTGCCTGTACCTGGGCGGTCATTATTATTTCTTCTTGGTCTGTCACCATCTGTTCTTGAACTGTCGGAATTTCTTCCTTCTGCATTTCTTGGTGAACCTGTTCTCTCGCCTTCAGCTTTCACAGGTTTCTTTCTTGTTTTTCCTCCGTCACTTGCATTCTGTGCATGAAAAACGCGGATAATATTTTTTTTCTTTTTAGGTGTTTCAGTTTTATCTCCTTCTGATTTTGCTGTTACAACCTTTTCTTCTGTCTTGGGAGTCTCCAATTTCGCAATATGCTCCTTTCCCCTGTTATTATTGTCTTTTCTTAATCTATTCCTTACTTCCGAAACCGCAGGCTCATCCACCATACTCATATGACTTCTCACATCAACGCCTTTTGATTTCAGAAACTCGATCACTTCTCTGTTCTGTCGTCCAAGCTCTCTGGCCAGCTCATGTACTCTTAATTTTGACAATCGCTATACCTCCTTCATGATTGCTTTCGCAAAGTTCTCATCCTGGACAGCCAGACAGGCACGGTACTCCTTTCCCATTGCTCTGCCTAAGCTCTCTTTATCTGAGAAGAAGAAAGTCGGAACTTCATAAAAACTGCACATATTCCTGAATTTCTTCTTTGTATTCTCGGAGGCATCCTCAGCAACGATCACAAGCAGTCCTTTTCCGGTCTTTACAGATTTCTCTGTGGAAAATTCTCCGCTTACGGTCTTGCCTGCTTTGGTAGCCAGCCCTATCAGCGACAGTACTCTGTTATTTTTCAATATCTTCCAGCTCCTTCTTAAGTCGTTCGTATACCTCATCCGGAACCGCAGTTTTCAGTGAACGCTCAAGTCCATGATTTTTAATCGCTTTATCCAGACATTCTCTGGAAAGACACAGATATGCGCCTCTGCCGTTTTTCTTACCGGTAGTATCAAGCACGATCTCATCTTCTGTAGTCTTAAGAACTCTGAGCATCTCTTTCTTGCTTTTCATTTCCCTGCAGCCGGTACACTGGCGCATGGGAATCTTATTCTTCGTCTTCATTCTCTCCTGCTTCCTGAGCCTGTGGCTCTTCTTCTACAGGAACTTCCTCTGAAACTTCTTCTGCTTCGGTTTCTTCTGTCAGGGAATCTTCTGCTGAAGTTTCCTCTGCTGATGCCTCAGCTGCATCTTCTGCAGTCTCGTCATCATCATAATCATAGAAATCTCCGGCTTCTTTTGCCTGAGTCTCACTCTTGATGTCAATCTTAAATCCTGTAAGTCTTGCAGCAAGACGTGCATTCTGACCTTCTTTACCGATTGCAAGGGACAGCTGATAATCAGGAACAACTACCAGAGCTGTCTTCTCATCAGGATCTGCCATAACTGCGATAACCTTTGCAGGGCTCAATGCATTCTCGATCAGGATCGCAGGATTCTCATCCCAGTTGATGATATCGATCTTCTCACCGCGAAGTTCCTCAACTACTGCATTGACACGTGCGCCGTTCATACCTACGCATGCACCAACTGCATCTACATCCGGATCGTTGCTCCATACAGCGATCTTTGTACGGGAACCGGCCTCACGTGCGATGCTCTTGATCTCAACAGTTCCGTCTTTTACTTCTGCAACTTCTGACTCAAAGAGACGTTTCACAAGTCCCGGATGAGTTCTGGATACCAGAATACGAGGTCCCTTCGGGGTATCCTTGACTTCAAGAATATACACCTTTATTCTCTCTGTCGGCTGGAAGGTTTCCCCTTTCACCTGTTCATTCTCACTTAATACTGCATCTGCCTTACCAAGATTGATGCTTACATTCTTGCCCATCACACGCTGTACAATACCGGTTACTACTTCTTTTTCTTTTCCATAGTATTCATCATACAGCACTTTACGTTCTTCCTCACGGATTTTCTGCAGGATAACGTTCTTTGCATTCTGTGTCGCAATACGTCCGAATTCCTTAGACTGGATCGGAACCTGTATCATGCCTCCGATCTCAGCTCTTGATGTGATCTTCAAAGCATCTGCCAGAGAAATCTCCATTGCAGGATCCTCTACGTATTCTACGATACTTCTGTCTGCATACACTGAAAAATCGCAGGTTTCCGGATTAATAGTTACATGTACATTGTCAGCTTTTCCAAAATGGTTTTTGCAGGCCTGGATCAGAGACTGCTCAATTGCCTCAAGCAAAGTATCTTTGCTGATACTCTTTTCCTTTTCAAGGATATCCAGTGCCTCCTTTAACTCTCTGCTCATTTTTTTCTTATCCTCCCGAATTAACTAAAACTCTATTGCGAGGCGTATCAGGGCTGTGTCTTTCTTATCAAAAACACGCTCGGTTCCATCCTCATCGATTGTCACACTGTTACTATCATATGCGGTCAAAATCCCGCAGAACTCTTTTTGCTTCTCGATTGGCCGATAGGTACGGATTTCCACCAGTTTTCCCATGTTTCTCTCAAAGTCTTTGTCTTTCTTCAGCGGTCTGTCCAGTCCCGGTGAACTGATCTCCATGATATAACTGTCTTCAATAAAATCATTCTCATCCAGTTTGTCACTGAATGCTCTGCTGACTGTCTCGCAGTCATTTACTGTAATTCCGCCTGGTTTGTCAATGTATCCTCTCAGATACCAGTTTCCTGCTTCCTTTACATATTCTACATCAACCAGTTCAAAGCCGTTAAGTTCTACGATCGGTGCCAGAAGTTCCTCTGCGCGCTTTTCATACTCTTCCCGTCTGCTCATTTTCCCACCTGCCTTTCCATGCAACAAATAAGAGTGGGCTCACGCCCACTCCTTTGTCAACAAGTTCTAATTTAGATGTATTGTAACACCAATTTCCGGCAATTGCAAGGCTTTTCCTGCAAAAACCTTGATTTTAGCGGATTTGTTGGTTTTATATACGTGGTTTTATTCCTTTACTGTCCCGTTTGGACAGTTTTATCCTGTTGAGAACATAGGGTTTATCATGGTAAGTAATGGTATATTCCTGGCGGCTTTCCAGAAGATATGCATGATCCAGCTTATCTCCTTCTGCCAGTTTCATTCCACGCACCCCGATAGATGTTTTCTTCATAGCAGAAATATCCTGTTTCTGAAATCTTAAGAAATATCCGCCTTCACTCTGGAATACCACCTGTTCCATTTCATCCGCAGAACCCACAAAGATCAGAGAATCCTCTTCAGCAAGTTTCGTAGACACGATCGTTCTCTTCGCCACATCAAACTCTGCACCACTCACCAGCTTGCACATGGATGCAGCAGTGACAAACAGAAGTGTATTTTCTTTTACAGATGCCAGTGGTGCTACATAGAGCATACGTTCCTGTGCACTGTCATAATTGCTCAGATTATCTGCCGGTGTCCCCTTATCCCTGAAACGAACCAGCGGAATATCTGCCACCTTGATACTGTGCATCTTTCCATTATCTGTAAAGATACAGATCTTATCTGTATTCATACAGTTAAACACATATTTGTTCTCTGCATTGGCAGCTTCTTTATTTCTCTCATATGCAGACTTATCAATGGTCCGCATATATCCGAAGCGGTCCATAAGGAAGGTGACTTCCATTTCTTCCATCTTCTTTTCCTCATAGACAATTTCTTCTGCATTCTCGATCACTGTGCGGCGTTTCGTACCGTATTCTTTCTTAATCTGATCCAGTTCTTTCATGATCACTTCTGCCATGGAATCATAATTATTCAGGATATCTTCATAAATGGCAATGTTCTTCATTGTTTCTGCATAGTCTGCCTGAAGTGCCTCGATCTCCAGACCGATCAGTTTGTACAGACGCATATCCAGGATCGCAGCTGCCTGTTTTTCTGAGAAATGCAGCTTCTGCGCAGCTTTCTCGCTTGATTTGCTCTTGAACCTGATTCCTTCTGTCACACCGTCAACCAGGCATTTCTTTACCTGTTCTCTGTTCTTGCTTCCTCGCAGGATCTCGATGATCAGGTCGATCACATCACATGCCTTGATCAGACCTTCCTGGATTTCTTTCTTCTCCTGCTCTTTATTCAGAAGTGTGGTGTACTTTCTGGTCGTGACATCGAATACGAAATCTACGTGATGCTCGATCACCTGCTTCAGACTCAGAGTCTCCGGTCTGCCATCCGCAACTGCCAGCATATTCACGCCAAAAGTATCTTCCAGCTTTGTCTTCTTGTAGAGCATATTTGTAAGGTTCTCTACATCTGCGTCACGCTTCAGGTCAAGAACAATACGGATTCCCTCTTTGGAAGACTGGTTGGAGATATCCACGATATCTGTTGTCTTCTTGTTTTCCACAAGAGACGCAATATCATTCAGAAATTTTCCGATATTTGCACCGATCATAGTGTACGGAATCTCAGTGATCACAAGCTGCTGTCTGCCGCCTTTAAGCTTCACTGTCTCCACTTTACCTCTGACACGCAACTTCCCTGTTCCTGTCTCGTAAATCCTGAGCAGGTCATCTTTATTTACTACCAGACCACCTGTCGGAAAGTCCGGTCCCTTGAGATAGCGCATCAGCCCTTTGACACTGATATCGTTATTCTTCATATATGCCTTCACCGCATCTACCACTTCACCCAGATTGTGAGGCGGAATACTGGTTGCCATACCGACTGCAATACCGTCTGCTCCGTTTACCAGCAGATTCGGGATTCTGACAGGAAGTACCACCGGTTCCTTCTCTGTCTCATCAAAGTTCGGCATAAAATCTACTACATTCTTATCCAGATCTTCGAGGAAGACATCCTGTGTCAGTTTCTCCAGTCTGGCTTCTGTATATCGCATGGCCGCTGCACCGTCGCCCTCGATGGAACCGAAGTTTCCATGTCCGTCGACCAGTGTTTTGCCTTTCTTAAAATCCTGAGCCATTACCACAAGCGCTTCGTAGATCGAACTGTCACCATGGGGGTGATATTTACCCATGGTATCACCTACGATACGGGCACATTTTCTGTATGGTCTGTCATAACGGATACCCAGTTCATACATATCATACAAAGTTCTTCTCTGTACAGGCTTCAATCCATCACGCACATCCGGCAGGGCTCTGGAGATAATAACACTCATGGCATAATCTATATAGGATTTCTGCATGACCTCCGCATAGTCGGTAGGAATCACATTCTCCTGTTTTGTTTCCATTTAATTTCTTTCCTCCATCTCAGACACATATCCATGTATCTGTCTTAATTTCCATATAACACTCCGGCAAAATCAGATGTCCAGCTCTGCATCCTGTGCATGCTCATAGATAAACTTCTTTCTCGGCGGAACATCGCTTCCCATCAGGATCTCTGTCACGCTTGATGCAAGTCTCGCATCCTCAATCTCCACTCGCTTCATCATTCTTGTCTCCGGATTCAGAGTAGTCTCCCAGAGCTGCTCCGCATCCATCTCGCCCAGACCTTTATATCTCTGAAGAGTAAAGCTTCCCGGTTTATGGGCACGTCTGTATCTCTCCAGTGCCTTATCATCATACAGGTATTCCTCCTGCCCCTTCTTAGGCATGACTTTATATAATGGCGGCATGGCAATATACACATGTCCCTCAGTGATCAGATCCGGCATGAAACGGTAGAATAAAGTCAGGAGCAGTGTGGAAATATGCGCCCCATCCACATCGGCATCAGCCATAATCACAATCTTGTCGTAACGAAGCTTCGTAATATCAAAGTCATTTCCGTATCCTTCGGAGAATCCACATCCGAATGCATTGATCATGGTCTTGATCTCCGCATTGGCAAGCACTTTATCAATGGTTGCTTTCTCCACATTCAGGATCTTGCCTCTGATAGGAAGGATTGCCTGATAATTACGGTTACGGGCAGTCTTTGCGGAACCTCCCGCAGAATCTCCCTCTACGATAAAGATCTCGCACTGGGAAGGATCCTTCTTCTCGCAGTTTGCCAGCTTTCCGTTAGAGTCAAAGGAATATTTCTGCTTTGTCAGAAGATTCGTCTTCGCTCTCTCCTCTGTTTTACGAATCTTTGCTGCTTTCTCTGCGCAGGAAAGGATGGTCTTAAGAGTCTCCAGATTTCTATCAAAATAGAGTACCATCTGCTCTCCTACAACCTTTCCGGTTGCGCGTGATGCATCCTGATTATCCAGCTTTGTCTTGGTCTGCCCCTCGAAACGCGGTTCCGGATGCTTGATGGAAACAACTGCTGTCATTCCGTTACGGATATCTGCACCTGTGAAGTTCGGATCCTTGTCTTTAAGAACACCAATCTCTCTCGCATAAGTATTCATGACTGTAGTAAATGTAGTCTTAAATCCGGTCAGATGAGTACCGCCCTCTGCATTGTAAATGTTATTACAGAAGCCCAGTACATTCTCACGAAATTCATTGGTAAACTGGAATGCCACCTCTACCTGAATGCCGTCTGCTTCCCCTTTCAGGTAAACCGGATCATGCAGGACTTCCGCACTGTGGTTCAGATCCTTGATAAATCCAATGATACCGTCCGGCTCATGATAGGTAATATCCTCGACCTCTGCGCCTCTTTTATCCTCAAAGCGAATAGTCAGTTCCGGATTCAGATATGCAGTCTCATGAAGTCTGCTCTTTACTTCTGTTGCTGAGAATCTGGTCTTTTCAAAAATCTCCGGGTCAGGGAGGAAATTGATACTTGTTCCGGTCTGTCTGGTCTTACCCAGCTTCGGCAGCAGCCCTTCCTCAAGTTCAATGGTCGGGATTCCCCGTTCATAGTGATCATGATGCACATATCCGTCACGACTGATCTTAATGTCCAGATATGTAGACAGGGCATTCACAACCGAAGAGCCTACTCCATGAAGTCCTCCGCTGGTCTTATAGGCAGAATTATCAAATTTACCGCCTGCATGAAGAGTTGTAAATACAAGTCTCTCTGCCGATACTCCTTTCTCATGCATATCTACCGGGATTCCTCGTCCGTTGTCTGTTACTGTACAGGAACCATCTTTCTCCAGAACTACATGGATCAGACTGCAGTATCCTGCCAGATGTTCATCTACTGCGTTATCTACGATCTCATAAATGAGATGATTTAATCCTTTTCGTGAAACACTTCCGATGTACATTCCCGGACGCTTACGAACCGCCTCCAGACCTTCCAGGACAGAGATGCTCCCTGCATCATAGGTGTTTTTCTTTGCCATGTCTGTTACATTTCCTTTCTTTCTATCAACCGGATTGCTTACTGTAAATCCGGGAATGATTTTTTTGCATTGCAAACATTTGTTCGTATTATAACCCAGTTTTTATTCTTTTTCAAGTGCGAACTTTCCCTTGCCAACGGAATAAAACACAAAAAATAATCAGAACCGAAATTCTGATCCTTTTCTGACTGTAAGCCTGTTCTGTTATAATTTGAGTGCATTTATCTTATCATTGGTTTTTTCAGCTGTCAACTGTTTCGTTTGCCTACAAGGCTGTTTGGCATTATCTTTACAGTAGAAATATTTGTAAGAAACAGAAGCTATTTCTTTGTCTTAAATTTCTTCATTGCGGAGTATGGATTGTAAACTCTTGATTTAAGGAAGAACAGGAAAATAATCGCCCAAAATGGACTTGATAAATAGCCATAGATGCTGTATAGTAAAAAATGTAAACGATAATCTATACTTTCTTATAAGTGATTTTTCAGGCAATATCTGCCACTGATTCCAAAGATAAAAATACATAATTTTAAAGAAATTAAGTGTTCAATAAAACTCGTCAAAAGGAACTGACGGAGACAGGTAAATCGGAACTGTATACAGATTTAACAAAGTTAATTATAAAGATTGCGGATTATATCTTCCGTAAGGAAGAAGATATCCGGAAAGGAATAGGTGATATTATGGGAGGAAAAGTTCTGGAACTGGAATCTGAAAGACTTAAAGCTGAGGGACGTACAGAAGGAGAAGCAATCGGGCAGGTTCAGGGAGAAACTCGACTTGGAAGCCTGATTACTCGATTACTTCAGGATCAGAGAACTGAAGAAATCCCGATTGTATCAACAGACGCAAAAAGACGTGAGCAGTTATATAAAGAATACAATCTTTAAGAAAAATGGCAAGAGGCAGATATCTTTCTGAAGAAGTTAAACTTTTATAGAGAAAGGGAATAGGTCAAAACCGGATTGAGCAGAATAAACTCAATCCGGTTTTTAGTGTTAAATATTATAATCCTATAATTTCCTAATATCTTAATATTTTTTATTTCTTTTGTAGATAATAGAGTCAGAACAAAAGATGGCTGCCGGAATCGGTACTGCTATCGGTTGGGACATTGTTGTCGGTTGGGACATTGTTGTCGGTTGGGACATTATTGTCATTTGAGTGATCAGTATCGGTTGGAACATCAGTGTCGATTTGTGGAGGCTGCGGATCTGTTGGTTCTGGATCCGGATAGGACGGATACCAGGGAATCGGAGTTGCTGTCGGCTCCGGAGTTGCTGTTGGAATCGGAGTTGCCGTTGGTTCCGGTGTAGGCGTAGCTGTCGGTTCTGGAGTCACCGTTGGTGTGGGCGTAGCTGTTGGCGTCACTTCTGGCTTTTTTTTCGCCAGTACTTTAATATAAAAACTGAAACTCTTCGATCCAACTTTTGCGTAAATGTATGTCCCTCCTTTGGAACGGGCAGTAACGAATCCTACTGAATTAACACAAGCAACTTTTTCATTTCGGGAGCTCCAGGATATCTTCTGAGTAGTATCGTTTAATCTTAAGCGGTAACTCTGGCCTTCCTCAAGAGTGATATATTTTTCTCGTTGGTAAGGCTCTTCGACTTTAACTATACAGGTATATTTTCTGCCAGTTGTATCTACTACTGTAATTGTTGCTCTTCCGCGCCGCAGACCTATTATCATTCCTTCCTTTCCTTCTTTAACGATAGAGACTGAGGCCACTTTACGTTCGCTGCTGGAAATGCGCTTAATAGAAGCACCCTTTAAAGATAAAAAAATTCTCTCATATCGGACAAGAGTTACTTTTGTCCTGCTCAATCTTGCTCTAACAATAACCCTGCATTGCAAAGTTTGTTTCCCTATTGTTGCAGTGATGATAGCTTTTCCGGCATTTTTACCTGTGACTTTACCTTTTTTGGAAACAGATGCAATATTTTCATCAGATGAAGACCATTTTACAGCTTTGTCCGTACCTGATACCTTTAAAGTGGTGCTTATTCCTGAAGGCAATGAAATCACAGTTTGGCTAAGCTTTGGAGTCGCCGCTCTTACTGATGATGAATCAAAGGATATGGCCGATGACAAAATCAAGGCAATGGCCAGGAATATGCTTAGTGTTTTTTTTAAATTTTCATGCGTCCTCCTTATTTTATAAATGACGTGTTATTCTTTAAGTATCTTTACAGTAGAAATATTTGTAAGAAACAGAAGCTATTTCTTTGTCTTGAATTTCTTCATTGATGAGTATGGACTGTAAACTCTGGATTTGTCTTTGGAGGTCTGGTTCCATGCCCGTATGGTTACATACCAGGTGCCTTTCTTTACGTTTGTAAAGGTTACAGTAGTGGTGTTTCCGGTACGTTTCAGATGTTTTTTTACAGGATATTTCTCACCTGCAGAGGTTTTGTATTTGTTTCCGAGCAGGATTTCATAACCTGTAGCATTTTTGCATTTTGTGTAAGTGACAGTCACAGTGTTTCCTTTTACAGTGATATTCCTGATCTTTGGCTGTTGTGGTGTGACAACAGTGATCTTGATCTTCTTGATCTTTGTCCAGGAACCATAGACCTTATTGCCCTGTGCATCCAGAACCCAGCTTCGGGCTGCCACATACCAGGTACCTTTTGCCAGATATCTGAAAGATGCCTGTGGCTTGCCGGTTGAGGAAACTGTCTGGCTGAATTTGCCGGTCTGGAGCATATTTGATTTCTTGCTGATCACGAAGTCATAACCCTGAGCACCTGCACATCCTTTGGAAAGTTTGACAGTAAGCTTGTTTCTGTCAATGGAATGGCTGGAAATCTTTGTGTTGGCAGGTCGCAGGTATACGCCGTTTTCATCTGTGATACTTCCGTCTGTGTGAATAACTCTGCCATTGAGAGATTCTGTACCAAATGCTATGAAATAATCCTGTCCTTTGGAAAGGGTAAAGTCAGCATATGGAATACTGCGCTCAAATGCACCGCCTACAGTTACAGTCTGGATACACTGCAGAACCCCATTCTCAACATCATACCAGAACAGATTTGCCATAAGTCCTGCACAGGAGCCATCTGCCTTTACGGAAAGCACAGCCGGGAAATCGAAAGCTCCGCTTCTTCCAAGATGGAAACCGAAATCATTCTGGTTTGTGGAGATCAGGCTGTATAATGCTGCCGGGATATATTCTGCTGTGTTTGTAACAGAAAGATCGGTATCTGCAGGTGTTTCTGCTGTAATGGAAGTACCGTTAATCTTCCAGATGAAACCATTCTCCATATCAAGATTCAGGGAAATATCTTTTCCTTTTATCCCGGATAAAACGGAAGCAGGAAGTGTCCTGGCACCATTCATGATAATGGAGATGGTATCTTTTTCTTTGGAAGCCTTAATCAGATCATTGACAGCATCCCAGCCTTTCTTCTGGAAACTTCCCTCAATGTAAGGTTCCCCGTCACCAAGTTTACCGAGGATTTTTGTATCCTGATGTTTGCAGCGTTTACAGGTGTAAGTTATGATTCCGTCAATTTCTGCAGTTGGTTCTGTAGTGATAACGCCGTTGTCATAGTCATGACCGTATGCGGAAATGGTATAACCATAGGAAAGTGTTTCATTACAGTCTGTGCAGTAGGTATCTCCGCTATATCCGCTGGAAGTACAGGATGGAGAGGAGTAATAACGTCCGGCGGTGTGTTCGTGCGTGCATTTCCTTCTCGTGATTTTGAATTCAACGGATTCATCTAGATAATTACCGGCATCTGCGCCATTATAAACTGCTCTAGCGGAAATTTCCTCTCCTACAGGCAATTTTCTAGAAATATCGGAATCACTCCATTTCCAGTCATTTTTCAAAACGTCCTTAATATCTCCTACCTTTTTACATGACCATGGTACGGAAATCTTAGGGTCAGATGGAAAATTTGGTGCTTGGGTTGCTGGACTGATAGTTGCTTTGTATTCATCTGAAGTCCAGGTATAATAATTGGAATTGGAAATCCGTATGTAAATTTTGGTATTTTTTGCCTCTTCTACCGTTTTCACAGTAGGAATTGGATTCGAAGAATCCAAAATTTTCCATGTTTGTTTATTATCAACACTATATTCAATTATACTATCTGGGGGAATTGTAGTTTGGTCAATCTTGACAACCGGATGAAGCATTCCATCATACGTACCTGTGTATGCAGCGATTGTAGGGGTAATATTACTTTTAAATTTATTTGATTCTGAATCAAAGATATAACTTGTTTCATTTTCTCCAACAGTTATAACATGATCTTCTCCGGTTAGCCATGCATACAAATTAGTGTCATTAGGGTCAACATTTTTATGATTTACAGGTGTCCATGGACTACCGTCAACTTTTACCTTTAAAGAACCAGGATTGTTAATAGTACAACAGTAAACATCTTTCCCTTGGTTGTTTTTTGGGGAAACGGATACGGAAGAGGCATTTACCGAGCCGCCATTAATGATAATATTTTCGCAAGAACCTCCTTCGCCGCCACCAATTCCGGCACCATCCGTAGAACTAGCAGTTACAGAACCACTATTAATGATAATATTACTGCCAGTGCCGTTATTGCCGCCACCAATTCCGGCACCATGCTTAGAACTAGCAATTACAGAAACACTATCAATAGTAATATTACTGCAAGAGCCGTGAAGGCCACCACCAATTCCGGCGCCATCCCCATCGATACTACTAGCATTTAAGATTCCTGCAGTAGTGTCTAAAGCATTGGTTGTTATTCTAAGCAGAGCTTTGTTAACTTTCTGTAAACCGGCATACCAGTTATTCTTTGTTATAAGATTATTTGTGCCTGTTAAATAGATAGTGACTATAGCCTCCACACCATAATTTATTTGCAGTGCCGGACCAGCAGATGTATTGATATTTACATTATCAAGATAAATCTTGATGTTGTCTTTCTCTGAAATCTTTGTTCCATCAACCACAATTCTATTTGCTGTTTCCTGACTATTACTGCATGTGAATTTGTAATCTCCTGCCGAACTTATAGTATAAACTCCGTTTTTGACTTCATTACTATTGATTAAGTCAATTTCTTTAATCTGTGTATTTTCCGCAGCAGCCATTGCCTCATCGGGGGTATCATTAAATTCAGGAACCTCTTCTGAACTGAATACAGACAGTTCCTCATCTGTCTCTCCTGCTGTTTCCTGCTCCTCATTGGTAAAAATCTCCGGAGTTTCTTCCTCAGACACTATATCCGGATTTCCGGAAGTAAATTCTTCTGCAAATATGGTCTGGATGGGCATATTTGCAGAACACAGTGCAAGTGCCAGAATCCCGGCTAATAATTTTTTCCTCATACTTTTCACCTTTTCCTTTCTTTATACAT
>OLQD01002446.1_pt1 | contig 13422 bp, 15 predicted proteins | sample 1672841 | NCBI WGS metagenome assembly OLQD01 (sample SAMEA3136729, study PRJEB25190) | human gut metagenome | biome: human gut; feature: human-associated habitat; material: faeces | place: Austria | collected 2013 | reverse complement strand
TCAAGAATACAAGAACCGAGGAACCAACCACCCGCGCCGCTGCGAGCAGAAAATGCGCCCACGAGTTTGCACTTTTGAGAAAAAGTGGATACAGCATGGCAAACGAAAAGGGGCAAATGCGAGAACCTGAGCACCGTGGAACGGAAGAACCTAAGAGCGGCGGAACTGGAGAGCCGTGGATTACGGGTTCCAAAGAACCCCAAAGATGACAAAGCCCTGCCGGAGCAACTCCATAGCAGGTACAAAACGATATGCGGGCGCGTATGGCAATGCCAGCCGCAACAAAGGATTCTCAGGAAGGAAAGAACCCAAACTCCCCGGTTCTTGAATTTTCAAGTTCTACGCAGCGCGGATAACACGGACGAAAGTATCACCATCTTGGACGAGGGCTATCTTCACGCGAGGCGGAGCGGATTTCTTGAAGTTCGGCTTCTCTGTAATCGTGAAGCGGATACTGCCGACCTTTCTCCTGTCCTCCTTGCTCGTTGAAGCTCGCTCCGCAAAGTGGCACGCCTGGCACGTCCAGCTCGTCAGCCGTCAGCCGTCAGCTTGTCCACCTTGGCACCGCCCTTGATGCGGACAAGGTAGGGGTTGGGGATATCCTTATAGCGGTCCTTACCGATTTCAGCTCTGTACGTCTTACTATAGTCCACGTCAAAGTAGCGGTCGGGCGAGGCGAAGAGTCGTAGCCCGCTCTTGGTCAGTGCGCTCTGCTGTGCGCCCGTGTCGTACCTCCGCTTGATGAGCAGCCCCTTGACCGTGGCCCCGCTGTCACCTGAGCCCATCTTGCCGGCAAACCGATGCCAAGCTAAAACAATAAAGCGATGCGCCTCTATGGGTACTATTTCCCCTTATCTCATGGTCTCGACGAAGTCTCTTGACAGAGCTAGCATACAAAGCGAGGAGGATGCTACCTTGCTTGTAGGTAGCACCCTCCTCGTGATTAAGTGAGAGAGTCTGTTGCTTAGCGCAACGTGTCTCTATTAGTTATCTCGCTTAGGTCTTGCTGAGTATGATATATTCAGTGCATCAGCACGACGTAGCTCTTGCTTGATATCTGCTATGATTTTCATCTTGGTAGATGCATCGCCCTTGATAGAGATGGTCATCAGCTTGCGACGCTCATCCTGTATCTGAGCTTCTTGATCCTTGACAAAGCCATAAACGGCAGAGGCATCTGTGGTAATCTGGTCGTTGAGCTGGATAGCTGGTGCTGTACCAAACTTAGCCTGTAGCTCAGGAACAGGCTTACCTACGTAGATAAAGGATACAAGAGACTTCTCCTCCAACTTGGTTAGCTCTGTGGCTGTGGGGAGATTCTGAAAGGCTACCTTAGGTGTAACCTCTCGAATACTCGTCACCATCATGATGAAAAACAGAAAGGCAAAAATCAAGTCTGGCAGTGAGGATGTATTCAGCTCAGGCATCGTACGCCCTCCAGCTTGTTTGAACTTTCCCATAATAATGCGCTATAAGTTGAAGATTAGGAGTTGAGTGGCATCTCAGAGATGTGCATCGGATAGCAGTCGACTACAACCTTCTGCTTGTCTGGTGTAAGGTCATTGTATGGCTGACCATACTCCTTCTGAGCGACGATATCCCATACCTCATTGTAAGCGCGGAGTAGCTCGTTCTGTACGTCGATATACATCTGATAGCTGGTCTCGACCTCGTTCTTGAGGGAGATAGCATACGAAGATATCGTCACGAGTCGATCTCCTAGTCCTGCGATGTAGCGTGTCTCCTTCTCTGGGAGATGTGGCAGATCTTGCGGGTTGAGGATAAACTCGACAGTACGATCCTTGAGCCTATCAAGAGGTACGATAGCCATGTCGTCACGTCCTGACGCATCTTTTTTGATGATAGCTATCTGATCCGAGCGGTTCACAAGGATACGGAGTACGTTACGATCACGTATCTCTATATCTTGTTGCTGCTGCTCGGGGGGAACCAACGGCGGTAGGCGCCTCTTTAGTCCCTGATCGGTGTCCATTGAAGTAGTAATCAAGAAGAAGATCAGAAGAATAAAAGAGATGTCGGCCATGGATGACCCATTGATACTGGGTACCTTCTTTTTAGTTTTAGACATTGCTCTTTACTGATGTGTTTGATTACTTACTTGGCAAGACGCTTGCGGATACCACCCCAGATGACACCCACGATGATGAGAGCCACTAGTGTGTAGGTGGTGTAGATGCACATATCGATGATCTTGAGCCACCCTGGAGTGTTGTATTGTGCTGAGTCTTCATTGACAGCCATCGGAGTACCATCGCCTATAGCATAGGTGATGCCGAGTATCACGATCAAGACTATGAATACTAAGAGACTCTGGAGAGCTCTCTTAGGATTGGTGCGGAACCCTTGGATTAGGGAGACGATAGCGAATACTATCGTTGCTATGAGCGTCAGCGCAACAAGTGCATAGCCCCAATACAAGACTAAGTCTGTATTGGCATAGACCTTATTGCCCGCAGCATCTAGCTCGACTCCCCCGACGAAGAACGCAAGGCAGACCGCAACGGAGACTACTAAGAGTACTAGTAGCGTCCAGCTAGAGATCTTACGAATTTTGGTTACTGCCATGGTTGCGTATTACTTATGGAGGTTGTACTTGATAGCAAAGTCAACTAGCGTGATTGAGGCATCCTCCATACGATTGAGGATAGACTCAACCTTAGATAGGATGTAGTTGTAGAAGACCTGTAGGATCATAGCAACGATCAGACCACCGATGGTCGTGATCAGAGCCACCTTCATACCACCAGCGACGACCGTTGGGCTGATATCACCAACCTTCTCAATCTTATCGAATGCCATGACCATACCAACGACGGTACCAAGGAATCCGAGTGAAGGTGCAATAGCGATGAAGAGGGTAATCCATGAGAGGTTCTTCTCGAGGAGTCCGCCCTGTACACCACCGTAGGAAACGATAGAGCGCTCGACTACGTCGATGCCCTGGTCAAAGCGCATCAGTGCCTGGTATGCGATAGAAGCAACAGGACCACGTGTATTGCGTGCGATGTCCTTAGCGCCATTCATGTCACCGCGGTTGAGAGCCTCCTCGAGTTTGCGTAGAAACGCCTCGTAGTTATTGTCTGCTAGGTTGAGGTAGATGATACGCTCTAGGCAGAGAACGAGACCGAGGATCAGGACGAGTGCGATGAGTGCCATAAAGTCAGCACCACCCTCGATGAACTTGGTCTTGAGAGCCTGGTGGAAGGTCTGATCAGCCGTAGCGTCTTGCTCCATGACAGCCTCCATGTCGACTTCAACAGCCTCATCAGCGACAGCTGGTGTCACCTCCTCTGTGGTGTCTGTAGCTGCTGGAGCAGCCTCCTGTGCGTAGGTCATCTGTGTGAGGCCCAGTGTGAGTAGAGCCATGCATGATAACGTTGCAAATAACTTTTTCATTGCGATAGTTGTGTTAGTTGATTATTTCTAGTTTGATTGTTATTACTGCGGAGAGAGAGGGATTCGAACCCTCGAAACGTTTTCGACGTTTACACGCTTTCCAGGCGTGCCTCTTCAGCCACTCGAGCATCTCTCCTTATGGGTCTATTTTGTTTGTTCTGTCTTGCTATGCTTACTTGTTCTTTCCAGCTATCTGTGTCAGTAAATAGGCTCTCTTGATCCGTTTAGTAGTGCAAATCTAAAGAAATTTGGCGACTTAGCACGCATCTAGACCGTCGACCTCGCTTTTCACAACCTAATTCGGGAGGCTTTGTGATCTGTTACGATCGTCGGCTAGCCGACTAAGTCTAACGAAAAGAGCCGTATAGCATTGCTTGTCGTATGCTCTGCCAAGCTCTCTAGCGAGATGCCTATCTGATCTGCGACATAGCTAGCTGTATGAACTAAATATGCTGGCTCATTGCGCTTCCCCCGCTGGGGAATAGGAGCCAAATAGGGTGCGTCTGTCTCTAGAAGCATCTTGTCTAGAGGTATCTGAGACAGTAGTCGAGCGGTGCGAGACCGCTTATAGGTTACATTGCCATTGATCCCTATCATCATCAGTGGCAAGTGATCCAATATGCGCTGTAGCTGTGTCTCCTCGCCTTCGAAGCAGTGAAAGACTCCTCGAAGCTGCTCGGGAGCGAAGTGAGAGGTCAGGAGGTCGATCGTCTCGTCCAGTGCTGATCGTACATGCAGTATCACCGGTAGGTCTAGCTCTGTAGCCCATCCGACCTGCTCGATGAGAGCTTTCTGCTGCTCGTCGGCGTAGGTACGATCCCAGTAGAAGTCTAGCCCGATCTCCCCTATCGCTACTATTGCCTCACTAGACTGAGCTATGTATTGGCGTAGCTGACGTAGCTGCTCGGCGTAATCTGCCTCCACCGAGGTGGGGTGCAGCCCTAGCGCCATCGCTGTACGATCAGGATAGCTGCGGTGAGTCTCGACTAGTAGAGGAAGTGACGTGAGATCTACATTGGGCATAACCATATAGCCTACCCCCGCCTGACGTGCTGCTGAGATGACAGCCTCTCTATCTGCGTCATACTCGACACCATATATATGTGTGTGGGTATCTATCAGCATATCTCTGTCCTACCTCTTCGATCTAACCAAAGGGAAGCTCTCCCTTTCGCTACAAAGTTGCCAGTCCTTCGCTAAGGACTGAGCGTTTAAGTATTGCGCTCCGCTATTTTGGTTACAAAAGCGCGCAACTGCGTAGCCTCTCTACCACAAGCTGACTCCAAAGCCTTTAGCGCACTCTGCGCCTCTGCTAAGTAGTCTCGCACGAGTGCCTGCACTTGTGTAGCTACGTCCATCTCGTCATATAGAGCCTTGACAGCTGAGATCTTCTCTTCAGCCTGCTCGTTAGATCTACGCATCGCCTCTGTGAGTGCTTGTCGCTGAGCGGGAGAAGCTGTAGCATAGGCGAGTGTATGGAGGATAGTCTTCTTGCCCTCTAGGATATCCCCTCCGAGAGGCTTGCCAAAGGTCTCACTATCTCCGTATAGATCTAAGTAGTCATCTTGAAGCTGAAAGGCTAACCCGAGGTTCCACCCAAAAGCATAAGAGGACTCGAGCTCTGTAGCACTCCCCTTCGAGAGGATGGCTCCAAAGCGCGTTGCCGTGGCTATCAAGATCGCTGTCTTATAGCCGATCATCTCTAGGTATTGCTCCTTAGAGACATAGTCTAGCTGCTCATACTCCAGGTCCAGTTGCTGACCCTCCATGATAAGCGTAGCCATCTTATTGAAGTCTTGTATCAGATTAGGGAGCATCTCAGCAGAGACACCCTCTGTAAGCATCTGATAAGCTAGAATGAGCATAGCATCTCCCGAAAGGATGGCGGGTGTCAGTCCATACTTAGCATAGACCGAGGGCTTACCACGCCGTACGGGAGAATTGTCCATCACATCGTCATGTAGTAGCGTGAAGTTGTGAAAGACCTCTAGAGCTACTATAGGCGATGCTGCCAAGGGTGCCTCGGGACGTAAGTACGCCTGCATCAAGAGAGCCAGTACAGGGCGCACGCGCTTAGCTCCCTCTTGCTCCAACGTGTATCGTATCGGAGCGTAGAGAGCTTGAGGTGTGCGCTTATCTAGCTTCAGACGTTGCAGTGTATCCTGCACTATCTGACGATAAGCTCCCAGGTCTTTGGCTTCTACTGTGTGAGACATTCCTTGGTTTGTATGAGGTGTAGAGACTTCCTGTGATATGGTGCTAATGGGTGATATAGCCGTCTACCTACCAGCGCTACTTTTGATAGCAGGTTGGGTCAACAACGTAGGGAGACACCTATATCATCCGATAGCGCATTGTGTTATTACAGAAAGGGCTTCACGCCTTTTGCATTAGCCTAGCACGAAGGCAACAGGTAGCGTAAAGTAAGAGCGTACAGGCTTACCACGCTGCTTACCTGGCGTCCACTTAGGCATAGACTTAAGCACACGGATAGCCTCTTTGTCTAGTGCTGGGTCTACCTTGCGTGCTACAATCACATCTCCGATAGATCCGTCCTTCTCCACGACGAAGCGGAGCACGACCTTACCCTGGATGTTGTTGTCTAGAGCACTCTGTGGGTACTCGATATGATTAGCGATCCACTTAAGCATTGAGGGTATATCACCCATGGGTGGTACAGCGGGATTCTCAACGATCTCGAAGATCTGATCCTCAGGCTCCTCGACTGTCTGTACAGGCTGTACAATAACGGGTGGCGGTGGTAGCTCACGATCCTGGTCTACAGAGACAATTGAAATCTTAGCAACCTCCTTGCTATCGTCCACTACCTTAAACTCCTCAGGTAGTGCTACCTCTACGACCTCCTGTGGAGCCTCTGGTTCGGGCTCGGGCTGCTCTTGTTGCTGCTCATTGATGATGAGCGCATCCTCCATGTCGGCGATATTGAGTGCAGTCATATCATCTGCACTATCGTCCTTTGTAGAGGTCCACTCTAGAGCGGTATAAAGGATACCTAGAGCTAAGACCAATCCCATAGCCAACGATAAGGGTATCGTCCTTCTTAGGTCTGCGTGGGGTGATTTCTTGATTTCCATATAGCGAGTTATCTTATTTCTTCGGTGGAATGGTAGTTCTTTTGGAGTGTGCTATCACGTATAGCTAGCTCTCTCGGCACAAATGTACGAAGATTTTTGCGAGTAGCCTACATCACCCAGTTAAGTCTGCCCTAAAAGGTGCGATGCCACACGCCAAAAGAACCCCCTCCCCGACGGATAAGTTACTTCTTAATATTCGGCAACTCAAGGCCGTAGCCCTTCTTCTTGTCAGCTGCCTTAAGGAGTATAGCCGTGATGAGAGCTACTACACCAAATGCGGTAAAGACAAGCATAGCCTGGAAGTAGTCCTTAGGCTGTCCTGGAGCTACGTTCTGATTGTTAGCATCGAGGATGGCGCCAATGAGCATAGGCACAGCCATCAGACCGATATTCTGAATCCAGAAGATAGCAGAGTAAGCAGAGCCTAGCACCTTACCAGGGATAATCTTAGGTACGGAAGGCCATAGTGCAGCAGGAACCAGCGAGAAGGAGATACCTAGTACTACGATGGCTGCGACGGCAATTGTGGTTGCTAGCCCGTGAGAGACCGTGCTGAATGGGAAGAAAGCAAACGTACCATGGCAGACGATCATCAAGATAGCTCCGATCATCAGCATCGTCGCACCCTTACCACGAGCATCTAGGTAGAAGCCCAAGATCGGGGTTATCACCATAGCTCCTACGGGGAAGAGACTAAAGATCTTAGCAGCTACATCTTGCTCAAAGCCTACGTTGCTCACAAGCATCTCAGTAGCAAACTTCTGGAAGGGGAAGATGGCTGAGTAGTAGAGCACGCAGAGGATCGCAACGATCCAAAACATCGAGTTGCCAAAGACATGACCGAGGTCTCTAAACTTAAAGGGCTCCTCTTCCTCTTTCTCCACAGCTGCATGTGCTGCTTCTAGCTGCTGGTCGAGCTTCTTATCCATAAAGAAGTAAACCACGTACAGAAGTAGAGCTACGACAAGGAGACAAGTACCAAAGAAGACGGAAGCGCGTACAGTACCATACTGCTCAGCGATCATCGGTGAGAGCCAAAAGACTGCGAAAACACCCAAACGAGCTACAGCCATCTCGATACCCATAGCGAGAGCCATCTCCTTGCCCTCAAACCACTTGACGATGGATCGAGAGACCGTCACGCCTCCCATCTCTGTACCGCAGCCGAAGAGTGCAAAACCCACACAAGCTAGCTTGGCGGAAGCTGGTACACCCGTCCAGAAGCTGTTGAAGAAGTTGTACCCGAAGCCTCCTGCATTAAATGCGGGACTCAGTGCGTACAGCTTGATCAAAGCTCCGATCACCATCAGAGAGCCTGATAGGAGGAAGGTAAAGCGCACCCCCATCTTGTCTAGGATGATACCTGCGAAGATGAGGAAGAAGAAGAATACATTGATAAAGAACTCACTACCTCCATAGGTCCCGAAGACGGTAGAGCTCCAGTTAAGCTCTGACTCAACCATCGTCTTGACAGGTGAGAGGATGTCTACAAACATGTAGGCAAAGAACATCGTGAGTGCGACTAGTGCCAGTGCTAGCCATCTCATCCCTGCGCTGTCTCGCAGGGTCTTCAATTGTGTAGATTCAGTCATTACGTTATGTAGTATGTTTAGTTTGTTGATGCGTATATATAGGTAGAGCGTCTAGCCCTCATTGATGGGCTGGGCGCTCTTGTTGTATCGTGGGATAACTCTTGAGTAGCTCGGCAACGATGAAGTTGCTACCACCGACGAAGATCAAGTCGCCTGCATTAGCAAGCGCCACGACCTCTCGCAGTGCCTCCTCTACCGAGGGATAAGCTCTCCCCCTGAGGCCGATAGCCTCAGCACGTTGCAGTAGCTCCTCGGCGGGTAGCGTACGCTGTGACGCTGTCGTGCAGAAGTAGTAGCGAGCTGATGAAGGCAAGAGAGCCAAGTTGGTGTCTATATCCTTGTCGGCACTCATACCTACTATTATATATAGGTGATCATAGGTTGCCTCTTCGAGTTGGTGCGCTACGACAGCTATACCAGCGGGGTTGTGCGCTGTATCGCAGACGATATGCGGATCTGTCGAGAGCGTCTCCCAGCGGCCACGCAGTCCTGAGAGCTTGTACAGCTCCGCAAAGCCTCGCGCCACCTCCTCATGAGTGAGTGGTGTGTCGAGCACTTTGTCATCTAGGATGCGGAGTGCGGTTAGGACGGTATGAGCATTTTCCAGCTGCGCATCGCCCGAGAGCGGCGTCTCTATGAGTCCATAATCGACAGTGTCCAGCTGCATACCAGGATGTAGCTCATCGTATCGCTTGATCGTGTGCTCATCTTCGCAGAAGGTGATCGGAGCATGACGCTCATCAGCCATCTGCTCAAAAAGCTCACGCACAGAGCCTCCAGCATTCCCAATGACAGCATGGACACCCTCCTTGATGATACCCGCCTTCTCATAGGCAATCGCCTCGAGTGTATTGCCGAGATATTGCGTATGATCCAGACTAATGTTGGTTATGATCGAGAGCTTAGGCTGTATCACATTGGTACTGTCTAGTCGTCCTCCTAGCCCTACCTCGATGACAGCGTAGTCCACCTCATGGGTGTGGAAATGCTCAAACGCCATCAAGGTCGTGTACTCAAAGAATGAGGGACCAACAGACTCAATCAGCGGACGAGTCCGCTCGACAAAGGAGACCACCTCCTCCTCAGAGATCATCTCGCCATTGATCCGTATGCGCTCGCGAAAGTCCACCAGGTGTGGCGAGGTAAAGAGTCCCACCTTATAGCCTGCAGCTGTCAGCACGGAGGCTATGAGCGAGGTGGTCGAGCCTTTACCATTGGTACCACCCACATGGATGGTGCGAATGTATCGCTGTGGATTGCCTATCGCCTCGCACATCTGCTGCATGCGCTCTAGGCCAGGCTTATAGGCGTCGCCCCCTTGGTTTTGGTAGCAAGGGGTCGCTTGGTAGAGATAGTCTACCGTTTCTTTATAGTTCATTGTTGAGCTTGCGCATGATGGTCTGTGAGCGATCAGGCCCTACAGATATAATCGAGATAGGTACTCGTAGCTGCGCCTCTAGGAAGGCCACATAGTGACGGAAGGCATCCGGCAGATCTTGCTCCGAGCGACAGCCATCCAGCGGCGTCTGCCAACCTGGTAGCTCCTGGTAGATAGGCTCTATGTCCGCCTCGAGTGAGTACGGCATATTCTTGTACTCCTTATCTCCTATGCGGTAGGCGACACAAGCCTTGATGGTGGGGAGCGTGTCTAGCACATCACTCTTCATCATGATCAGATGCGTCACACCGCTGAGCATGATCGTGTAGCGCAGGGCTACAAGGTCTATCCAGCCACAGCGACGAGGACGACCCGTCACCGCGCCAAACTCATGACCACGATCGGCCATCAGGTGCCCCACCTCATCTTGTAGCTCTGTGGGGAAAGGTCCTGACCCGACACGTGTACAATATGCCTTGAAGATACCGTAGACGCGACCTATCGCCTTGGGCGAGATGCCCAAACCGATGCAGCAGCCAGCACTCACCGTGTTACTACTCGTCACAAAGGGGTAAGTACCAAAGTCCACATCCAGTAGCGAGCCCTGCGCACCCTCAGCAAGGACGTTCAGCCCCTCCTCGAGTGCTTCGTTGATGAGGATCTCACTATCTACAAACTGGTAGCCCTTGAGATACTCAATGGCTTGGTAAAAAGCCTCCTCCATCTCAGGTAGCTTAGATAGGTCAGCACCCATCTTCTGCAATAGATCCACGTGACGATCCCGCACAGCTTTGTAGCGGGTCTCAAAGTCTCGCTCGATGTCACCGATGCGTAGTCCCGTGCGAGCCACCTTGTCGGTATAGCAGGGGCCTATGCCCTTGCCCGTGGTGCCAATCTTAGCAGCACCCTTAGAGAGTTCCTGAGCCGCATCTAGCAGACGATGCGTCGGGAGGATCAGGTGCGCCTTGCGGGATATGACTAGTCGCTTCTTGATGTCGTGGCCGCTCTGAGCCAGCTGCTCAGCCTCCTCACGTAGTAGGACGGGGTCGAGTACGACACCGTTGCCGATCATGTTAAGCTTGTTGCCCTGGAAGATGCCTGAGGGGATCGAACGCAATACGTAGCGCTGTCCCTCAAACTCCAGTGTATGCCCCGCATTAGGGCCTCCTTGAAAGCGTGCTACCATCTGATAGCCTGGGGTTAGGACGTCAACGATCTTGCCTTTGCCCTCATCGCCCCATTGTAGTCCGAGTAGGACGTCTACCTTTTTCTTGTTCATGTCTTAATATATCTCTATCGATCAGCGACTTGAGGAGGCTTGTTGTAGCCACCCGACTGAGTCCCCGACCTCTTGTTATTCGTTTTAGCAGTCTCACGCTCGCAGCGCTGGCATAGTCCGTAGAAGATCAGCAGAGGCTGTGCCAGACGATACCGATGCGGCGTAGTATGACGTAGAGCCTTGAGACGTCGAGGCTGTCTATAGAGCACCTCAGCACCACAGCAGCGACAGCGACAGACAGCATAGAGACTAGCCTGCTCACTGGTCAGATAGTGCGCTTCGCTCGCCTGCGGGAGCTGTACGATCAGCCCCGCCTCGGCTAACAGACGCACCGTACTATAGACCGTGCCGCGACTCTGGCGATAGCCCTCCTCCTTCAGCTGAGCCATCAGCTCCTCTGTCGTAAAGATACGACGCTGCAGACTGACCACCTGAGCGATCTCTACTCGCTCAGAAGTCAGCTGATAGCCGTGCTGCTTGAGAAAGGCCTTAAAAGGCGACACCAAATCCGACATCATACTGCGCCACTCCCCTATCTTAGGAGGCGTGACATACTACCATTTTACTGCGTTACACATTCGTGAGGACCACATCTGTAGTAGCCCCACAGCGAGACGCGTCACCACTTCGTGCGACACGCTCCACGGCACCCCGCCCCACATCTCGTCGCCTCCAACTGGAGAGCAGCAAGTGTAGCAGGATCTGACCGATGTCGCAAAGTTATACAAATTACTTTACTTACGCCACCTCTCGACCATCCCCGCTCCAAATTGCATCTTGGAGTGGAAAATACAGAGGTGTCGGAGGGCGTCCCTCCCCACTGCGTCCTGTAGGGACGCACGATCTGTGCGTCCGTTGTGTCAAAGGTTACAGCATCGTGGTATTAACGGGGACGGACGCCCTCTGGCTAGACACTCTCGTTCGTCCCTACACGGCGACGTCTAATCTCTAACTTCTAATCTCTCAGACGACTCTGACAGCTCTGATAAAAAGGACCTCGCTAGAGCCCCGACGCATCGTAGCCCTCGGTCGGAGGGGCAAAGCCCCGAACGACCGATGGATAGGTGAACGTGCTAGAAGGTCGACCCCTTGTGGGTCGGACTAAGCGAAGCTTAAAGTCCCAATCAGAACGCTCTTATTGTCGAACTTCCCAGTTTTTCTTCTTTGCGGTGGTTACGTCAGCAGCACTACACCTATTTTCATCCATTTTCTCAGAGGAGTGATCTACTATAACAATAGTACCACTACTCTTTCTCCTTCGATTGGGAAGACTATTCACCAACTTCGTCATAGCCTCGCCATTGACACAATTACTGGAGCAATCAATAACCGTCAATCTAGCACACCCAGATATGTTCAAGTTAGTCAGTTGATTCTCGCTGCAGTAAAGCTCTTCCAAGGTAGTGTTCTTTGACACATCCAAGCTCGTCAGTTGATTCTCGCTACAGTAAAGTATTTCCAAGGCGGTGCTCTTTGGCAAGTCCAAGCTCGTCAGTTGATTGCTGAAGCAATAAAGATATGTCAAGGCAGTACAACCTGAGACGTCCAAGCTGGTCACTTGATTGCTGCAACAATTAAGTTCTGTCAAGGCACTACAGCCCGACACGTCCAAGCTAGTCAGTTGATTGTCGTAACACCGAAGCTGTGTCAAGGCGGTGTTCTTTGACACGTCCAAGCGGGTCAGCTTATTTTCGCTGCATCCAAGCTTTGTCAAGGCGGTGTTCTTTGGCACGTCCAAGCTGGTCAGTTGATTTTCGCTACACCGAAGCTCTATCAAGGCGGTACAACCAGACACGTCCAAGCTGGTCAGTTGATTGTAGGAGCACCAAAGAGTTGCCAAGGCTGCGTTCTGCGACAGATCCAAGCTGGTCAGTTCATTGTAGGAGCAGTCAAGCGTTCTCAAGGAGGAACTACCCGACACGTCCAAGCTAGTCAGTTGATTCCATGAGCAGTTAAGTTCTGTCACATCGCCTCGGATGGTGATTGTTTGACTTTCAATTGTGTAATACCTTCGACCGTAGTCGTTCGCTTGTCCAACCTCTTGAGCTCCCTCGATGGTGACGTTACCATTTGCCTCAATAGCCAGTGAGATTGTCTCTCCGACAGCTTTGGAGGTGGTCATGGTGATGACGCCTTCGGCGAGGAGGGAGGTGGAGGTGAGTTGTGAACCGGGGGGAACGAAGGGCCAGATGCGGAGTCGTTTGCACATAGTGTAGCTAGAGGTTAGAATTGAGGGGAGCGGTGAAGGCTTGGCCGTGTGAGTGATGTTTTCTGCGAAGTTATGCCTTTACTTTGAGTTGTGCAAGATGGGGGAAGGAGAGGTTAGAGGGGAAACGAGTAACGGTTGTAGGGACCCACGGGAGTGTCGAGTCGGAGGGCGTTCGTCCCCGTTAAAGGTTACTGAATTATATGTCTTGTCCTTCTACAACGGACGCACGACCGTGCGTCCCTACAAAGGGCTACACGTCTCGCATGAACATAGCAACCTGCTTACTATCGTGCTGATTCCGTTGTATGTACGAGTTCCAAAAACAATTCCCCTTTTGGAACTTTTTAGTTCCAACGGAGGAACTTTTTAGTTCCAGCGGAGGAACTTTTCGATTCCTGCGTTGGAACTATTAGGGGGAAGGGCATTAGGGAGAGGATTGCGGTTAAGTAAAT
>OLQD01002444.1_pt1 | contig 13434 bp, 20 predicted proteins | sample 1672841 | NCBI WGS metagenome assembly OLQD01 (sample SAMEA3136729, study PRJEB25190) | human gut metagenome | biome: human gut; feature: human-associated habitat; material: faeces | place: Austria | collected 2013 | reverse complement strand
ACGGCGGCTTCGGCTACCGTTCCCTGACCGAGGGCGGCCACATCGAACTGCTGGACAGCGTCATCCTTGCCCACTGGCAATGCGCCGAGGGCAAGGCGAAGCGCCGCCAGCGCACCAGCTATTAACAGGCCACACGGGCCTGTTTTTGTTTGCCAGAACGAAAGGAGTTTTTCTATGGCAGAAGCATTTGAACCCATTACCACGCAGGAAGCATTCGACGCAGCGGTCGCAGACCGTCTCGCGCCCTATGCCGATTACGACGACCTGAAGGCGCAGAACGCAGATCTGAATGCCCGTATCCAGACCTACGAGACGGACGCCCTCAAGTCCCGCATCGCCCATGAGGTCGGTCTGCCGTTCGAGATGTCCTCACGGCTGAACGGCTCCACCGAGGCCGACATCCGCAAGGACGCCCAGAGCCTGCTGAAGCTGCTCAAGCCCAAGAACCCGCCCGCACCGTCGCGTGGCGACCCGGACCCCAGCGGCGGCAGCAAGCGTGACGCCCTGCGCACCTTCACCAACCAGCTGATGAACAACGACTAAAGGAGAGTTTACAATGCCTGATATTCTGAGCAAAGGTTCCCTGTTTCCCGCCGAGCTGGTGCCCGGCTTCATCCAGAAGACCACCGGTGCATCCGCGCTGGCGAAGCTCTGCGGCGCAACGCCCATCCCGTTCAATGGCATGAAGGAGTTCACCTTCACGCTGGACAAGGAAGTGGACATCGTGGCCGAAAACGGTGCCAAGACCAAGGGCGGCGCGACCGTGGATTCCATCACCATTCTGCCGCTGAAGGTCGAGTACGGTGCCCGCGTGTCGGATGAATTCCTGTACGCTTCCGAGGAATACCAGATGAACGTTCTGGAGGCTTTCGCAGATGGCTTCGCCAAGAAGGTGGCAAAGGGTCTGGATCTGATGGCCCTTCACGGCGTCAATCCGCGCACCGGCACGGCATCTTCTGTCATCGGCGACAATCATTTCGACAAAAAGGTCACGCAGGCCGTGACCATTGCGGCCAGCGATAAGCCCGATACCAACGTGGAAGCCGCCATTGCTCTGGTACAGGGCGCAGAGCGCGACGTGACCGGTATGATCCTGGCACCCAGCTTCAAGAGTGCACTGGCCGCCCAGACCACCACCGACGGCGCAAAGCTGTATCCGCAGCTGGCCTGGGGTGCCAATCCCGGCGAGGTGAACGGCCTGCGCGTCGAGTCCACCTCCAACCTGTCCTCCGGCTCCAGCCTGGACCGTGCGCTGGTAGGCGATTTCACCAACTGCTTCAAGTGGGGCTATGCCAAGGAGATCCCCATTGAGGTCATCCAGTACGGCAACCCTGACAACGATACCACGCTGGGCGACCTGAAGGGCCACAATCAGGTGTATCTGCGCGGCGAAGCCTACATTGGCTGGGGCATCCTGGATGCCGCCGCGTTCGCTCACATCAAGGCCAGTGCATAAGGAGGAGTCATCATGCAGTATCGCAACAAAAAGACCGGCGCGGTGATCGAGACGCCCTGCCGCATTTCCGGCGGTGACTGGGAGCCGGTCAAGGCATCCAAAACCACCAAGACCGATAAGGAGAAAGCGGAGGCCGCCGAATGACCTACGCGACACTGGAAGATCTGGCGGCGTTGTGGCGTCCCATGACCGCCGCCGAACAGGCCCGGGCTTCTCCCTTGTTGGAGGTGGTCTCGGCCAGTCTGGATGTGGAAGCCCGCAAGGTTGGCAAAGACCTGTCTGCCCTTGTGGCTGCTGACCCGTCGCTGGCCATTGTAGCCAAGAGCGTCACGGTGGATGTGGTGGCCCGCACCCTCATGACCAGCACGAATCAGGAGCCTATGACCCAGCTCACCCAGTCGGCAGGCGGGTATTCCGCTTCCGGCTCTTTTCTGGTGCCCGGCGGCGGCCTGTTCATCAAAAAATCGGAGCTGGCCCGGCTGGGCCTGCGCCGCCAGCGGATCGGAGTGATCGAACCTTATGCCGTGGATTAAGGGCATTCCTGTCACCTTGTACGAGAAGACCCAGACCGGTGAGGACCGCTTCCATGACCCCATCTACGCAGAAACGCCGGTCACGGTGGAGAATGTGCTGGTCACTCCGGCAGATGCTTCCGCTGTGACGACCGACCTGCAGCTGAACGGCCATCATCTCGCCTATGAGCTGTGCATCCCGAAAGGCGATGCCCATAACTGGGATGATGTTACCGTTGAATTTTTCGGCCAGAAATGGCGCACCTACGGCGGTGTACAGCAGTACATTGAGGAACTCGTGCCGCTGGACTGGAACAAGAAAGTGAAGGTCGAGCGCTATGGCTAAGGTCAAGATCGAGCTGAACAGCCCCGGCGTCCGCGCCCTGCTGCGCTCCCCGGAGATGCAGGCTGTGCTCAAAGACCGCGCCGACACCGTGAAAGACCGCTGCGGCGACGGGTATGAGGCCTATGTAGCCCAGACCCGCGCTGTGGCCGTGGTGGAGACCACCTCTGCAGCTGCCTACACCGACAACTCGGCCAACAACACGCTGCTGAAAGCCGTTTCTTCCAGCCGTTCCGGTGCGGTGGTGCATGAGCACAAGCGCCACCTGAAGGACGGCAGAGTGATCACCGTGAGGAGCTACCAGAGAAAGAAATGATCGAAGAAATCATCCTGAACTACCTGCGGAAAAATGCTTTTCCCTGTTACATGTCCATGCCGGAGAACCCCTCCGGCAATTTTTGTATCCTGGAAAAGACCGGCGATAGCCACGACGAAGGCGTTTACACAGCCACGCTGGCGGTGCAGTCCTACGGCCGCAGCGACTTTTCTGCCGCCCAGCTGAGCCATTTTGTGGTGCAGGCCATGCAGGCTGCCGACACGCTGACCGAGGTCGTCTCCTGCGACCTTGTCACTGAGTACAATTTCCCGGATACCACACGCAAACGGCCCAGATATCAGGCCGTTTTTTCTGTTACACATTACTGACGAAAGGAAGTATCTCTATGGATGCAAAGAACGTAACTGCTGCAAAACCCAAGGTCGGCGGCGCGGTCTGGCGCGCCCCGCTGGGCACCCCGCTGCCCACCGATGCAAAGTCTGAGCTGGACAAAGCCTTCCAGTCGCTGGGCTACATTTCCAGCGACGGCCTGACCAACTCGAACTCGCCCTCCAGCGAGAACACCACCGCCTGGGGCGGTGACACCGTGCTGACCCAGCAGACCGAAAAGCCTGACACCTTCGCTTACACCCTGCTGGAAGCGTTGAGCACGGCTGTGCTGAAGTCCGTGTACGGCGACGACAACGTCACCGGCACACTGAAGGCCGGCATTACGGTCAAAGCGAACTCCTCCGAGCAGAAGGACTGCTCCTGGGTCGTGGAGATGGTCATGAAGAACGGCGCGCTCAAGCGCATCGTCATCCCGGACGCCGCCGTCACCGCGGTGGGCGACATTACCTACTCCAACGGTGCGGTGGGCTACAACACCACCATCACCGCCGTACCGGACGATAAGGGCAACACCCACTACGAGTACATCATCGCGGCAGAAGCAGCTCAGTCTGCCAGCGGCAGCAAGGCCGTGACCCAGTCCGTCAAGAACACCGCAAGTAACAAGGAGGCACAGGCATGATCACTGCAAAAACGAACGATGGCTTTGAAATCGAGCTGGACGAGAATTTCCTGGACGACGCGGAAATGATCGAAGCTATGACCAGGCTGGGCAAGGACCCCTCGGCCTTTTTTGTCCTGCGCGACCGGATGCTGACGCCGGAGAACAAGGCGCGCCTGTACGACCACCTGCGCAATGAGAAGGGCATTGTCCCCATGAGTGCCCTCGACAAGGCGCTGAATGAGCTGCTCACCAGCTTCAAGGCCGGAAAAAACTCTGCATCCTCGCCGAACTGATCGCGTCGGACGAGGATGCCCTCATCTGCGATTTTGCGCAGTATTACCATGTGCTGAGCTGGCGCAGCCTGCCGCTGCGTCTGGCGGCCACCCTGGCCGCCGGTCTGCCGGAGGACAGCCGCAGCCTGATGCGGGTGCATGGCCGGACCGTGCCCTTTGCCACCGAGCTGCAGGCTTATGCTGCGGACCGCCTGACCCAGGTGGTCTGGTGGCTGCACAGCGATGCATCGAAGCCGCCCTCTGTGGTGGCCGACCTGATGGGCATTTCCGCCGGAGACGACGGCAATGTGCAGAGCTACGACAGCCCGGAAGACTTTGATGCCGCTCTTGCGGCGCTGAAAGGAGGTGGTTGACAATGTCGGAAGGCATTGAAATGGCGAAAGCCTATGTGCAGATCGTGCCCTCGGCGCAGGGCATCCGTGCTGCGCTGACCGACGTTTTCGGCGAGGAGACCGACGGCCTGGGCGAAAAGACCGGCCAGAGCATCGGTGCCCAGCTGGTGGGCACGATCAAAAAGGTCGTGGCTGCGGCAGGCATCGGCAAGCTCATCTCGGAATCCCTCAACCTGGGCGGTGCACTGCAGCAGAGTATCGGCGGAATCGAAACACTGTTTGGCGCAGGCGGCCGCAGCATCGAAGAATACGCCCAGTCTGTGGGCAAGTCTGTGGACGAGGTCAAGGATGAATATGCATCCCTGATGCAGTCCCAGCAGATCGTGTTCGACAACGCCAAACAGGCCTACAAGACCGTGGGCCTGTCCGCCAACGATTACATGGAGCAGACCACCAGCTTTGCAGCCAGCCTGCTGTCCAGCGTAAGCCACGACACCAATGCTGCAGCCCAGCTGGCCAACATGGCCATGGTGGACATGGCTGATAATGCCAATAAGATGGGCACGGATATGCAGGATATCCAGAACGCCTATCAGGGCTTTGCAAAGCAGAACTATACCATGCTGGACAACCTGAAGCTGGGCTACGGCGGCACGCAGGCTGAAATGCAGCGCCTGCTGAAGGACGCAGAGAAGATCTCCGGCGTCAAGTACGACCTGGGCAACCTGGCCGACATGTACAGCGCCATCCACGTCATCCAACAGGAGATGGACATCACCGGCACCACAGCCAAGGAGGCGTCCACCACCCTGACCGGCAGCTTTGCTTCCATGAAAGCCGCGGCTGAAAACGTGCTGGCAGCGTGGTCCACCGGTGCGGACCTGACAGAGCCGCTGCAGGCGCTGGCCGACACGGCGCAGACCTTCCTGGAGGGTAACCTGCTGCCCATGATCGGCAATATGCTGCAGGGCATCCCGCAGCTGGTGTATACGCTGGTCCCGACGATCTTGCAGTCCGGCACCGATCTGCTCAACTCGCTGGCCGAGGGCTTTGCGCAGGGCATCCCGGATTTTCTGTCCAATGCCCTGCCGCAGCTGCTCTCTTTCACTGAGGAGCTGCGCGCCAACGCGGGCGAATTCGTGAATGCGGGCCTGAACATGATCACCCAGCTGGTGAACGGCCTGATCGCGGGCCTACCGGACCTGATCGCCTATGTGCCCGATATCATCATCAACATCTGCGGCATCATCAACGACAACATGCCGAAGATCCTTGCGCAGGGCGTCTCGCTCATCGTGCAGCTGGTGGTTGGCATCGGCAAGGCGGTGCCCGACCTGCTGGCAAACTGGAAGAAGATTTTACAGGCGGTGCTCTCGGTCATTTCGGCCGTCAACTGGCTGAACATCGGCAAGAGCCTGCTCACCCACATCGCAAGCGGTGTCAAGAGCATGGGCTCCAGCCTGCTGGCGGCCTTCAAGGGTGGCTTTTCCAGCGCCCTGAAGTGGCTGTGGGAGCTGCCCGGAAAGTTGTTCCAGCTGGCAAAAACCGCGATCCAGAACTTCATCAACGGTCTGACCGGTGCCGGGTCGGTGGCCACTGCTGTCACGGCAGGCCTCGACCTGGCCGAGACCGCCAGCGGCGATGATTCCGGCCTGAATGACTGGATCGGCGCGAACTCCGACCTCGCCGACAGTGCCCAGGATATGGCGGATATCGCTATCCCGGCCTACACCAAATCCGGCGACGCGGCGGCCGCATCCAGCAAGAAGACCAAGACAGCCGCGCAGAAGGCAGCGTCGGCGGTCGAGTCCTACTCTGACACCGTGACCGAAATGCTGGGCAAGGTCACCCGCACCACCCAGACCACGAACGAACTCCTCTCCGACGGCACGCGTCAGCAGAAAAAAGTCATCACCGAGACCAGCCGCCAGATGGTGAATGGCCTCCTGAAGGACATCAAGACGGTGACGACCATCGGCGCGGACGGCAAGAAGACCATCCAGCAGACCATGGAGACCGTCCGCGAGACGGCCCTCTCGGTCACTTCGACCTTTGATGCTGTGGTGGACGGCATCCAGACCAACACCAAAACTGTCACCGAGACGCTCACCGACGGAACGACCCAGCAAAAGCAGGTCATCACCGAGACGCAGACCGAGGTGCTGAACGGGATGCTCGTGACGGTGGAGCGCGCCAGGACCATTGCCGCCGACGGCACCGAATCCGTTGCTGAGACCATCAAACGGGCCAGTGCTGACAGCTTTTCCGGCCTGACGAAGGGCTGGCAGGAAGAAGCCGAGAAGGGTGTGCTGGGCACCTTCGACACGCTGGTGACAGCGGTGAAGAAGCAGGACTGGCAGTCCGTCGGCAAGTGGGTGCTGTCCACCCTGTACAATGGCCTTGCGCCGGAGACCAAGCAGCTCATCGACGATACCGGCAAGGCCCTCATCCAGCAGGTCAACGGCGTGCTGAAACAGGGCGTCAGCCAGCTGGCGAACGGTGCCTGGAAACTGGGCGGCCAGATCTGCGACGGTCTGACCAGCGGCCTCGGTGACGTCATCAGTCGCTTCTCCGGCCTGGGCGGCACTCTGACCGACATTTTTTCTGGCTTGAAAGCCCCGATCACTGCAGCGGCTACGGCCATCAGCAAGGGCCTGCGGGGCGGGCTGCTCTCCAGCTTTCCTTCTATCCTTGCATCGCTGGGAAGTCTGATCGGCTCCATCGGCTCTGCCTTTGTTGGCATGCTGCAGGCCATCGGTGCGGCACTGTTCCCGACGGGCTTCGGTGCCCCGCAGGCGATTTTGATGATCGCGGCCGGTGTGGCTCTGGCGGCCACCATTGCGGCCATCGTGGCCAGCATCGGCGGCTCCTTCAAAAAGAGCCCCGTCACCGGCTCGTCCGGCACCGCAGGCAGCACCGTCACCGGCGCGTCCTCCTCGCTGTGGGACTACGAGAAGACCGCGCCGCTGCCCCAGCGCACCCAGCGGCCCAACATCGAAGTGAACCAGTATATCTACAGCAAAGCGCAGACGGCCGCTGACCTGATGCGTGAAGCGCAGTATGAGCAGGAAAGGGCGGTGCTGCAGGGTGTTTGATGCCGTTTTTACCACCAGTGACGGCCAGAGCTTCGCCTTTGGCTATGCTGCCGGTGTGCTCTGGAGCTGTGACCCGCTGGGCGACCTGCCCGTGGATCTGGAGACCAGCCAGGGCTACCAGCAGGTGGGCGCGACAGTGGAGAGCCGGAGCATTTCCGGCGTCACCCGCACCATCACCGGCCGCATCCTGCGCAACGCCGATTACTGCAAGCGTCAGCTGCGGGACATCTTTGCACCATCCGTCACCGGGCGGCTCACCGTGGCCGGGAAGTATTACTGCGACGCCGAGGTGCAGCGCTGCCCGGCCATCAGTGCTGCGCTGCGCTGGCCGACGTTCAGTTTTCAGCTGTACTGCCCGAACCCCTACTGGCACAGTGTAACCGAAACGCTGGCCGCGACCATTAAGGTGACGCCCGTGTTCCGGCTGCCTGCGTGCTACACCTCGCACCAGTACGGCATCCGGGAGCAGGCCAGCTACATCCGCATCCTCAACGATGGTCTGGACACCCAGAACTGGAAGCTCTCGCTGACCGCCCGCGGCGATGTGGTCAACCCCGGTGTCATCAACCCGGAAACGGGCGAATCTCTGCGCTTCGTCACGACCCTGCAGGACGGCGACGAGCTGCAGGTCTACCGGGAAAACGGCCAGCTCCGGGTGGAGCAGGTCATCGACGGCAAAAACTGCGACGTCTTTGCCGTGCTGGACGAGAGCAGCGACCTCTGGACCGTATATCACGGGGCGCAAGCATGGCAGCGCACGGCGGATTCCGGTGACAGCTGGCTGTTTCTGTCGCTGACCATGCACGCCGCGTTCACCACGATCATCACGATCATCACGGAGGAACCTCATGGCTGATATTACATCTGCCCTGACTGCATCCGGGCACAAAAGCATCTGCGTTTACGATGCCCAGCTGCGGCCGCTGGGGCGCATTGAGAGCTGGGTGTCTCTGGTGTGGCCGGAGCGCTATAATGTCTACAGCAATGTGCAGGGGGCCCAGCTGGAGCTCCACGACACCACCGCCCTGCAGGCGCTTTGCCGCCCGGACCGGTATCTCTGGCTCATCGGCAGTGACCGGCTCATGCGCATCGTATCTGCCCAGAAGGCCGACCACAAACTGGTCATCTCCACAAAGGATGCCGCCTGCATCCTCGACGAGCGGATCAGCACGGGAACGCTGAGCAGCTTTGCCGTGGAGAACACGCTGCGTGGTCTGGTGTCCGGGACCGCATGGCCCTGTCTGGAACTGGGCGACGCTGCAGGCCTGACCGACACCTACACCGGCGAAGTCAAGCCCGGCAGCCTGCTCTCCATCGCCGAGCAGGTGTGCCAGGAGCTGGACATCGGCTTCCGGGTGCGGTTCGACCAGCCGCAGAAAAAGCTGCTGTTTGAGCTGTACCGGCCCAAACTGGACCCCAACGCCCGCTATGCGCCCCAGTACGGCAACCTGACCGACCTGACCTACACCGAGAGCATCACGGACTACAAAAACATCTGTACGGTCGTGGGCGCAGACGGAACAGTGACCGTCGGGGCTACCGGCAACACCGGCGCGGCCCGGCGGGAGATGCTGCTGGACGCCTCCAGCAAGAAAAAAGAGGACAGCCAGTCCCAGGCGGATTACCTGGCAGCCCTGCGCACGCTGGGCGAGCAGGAGCTGGCAAAACACCAGCGGCTGGAAAACTTCCGCTTTACCCCCACCGGCCCCGTTACCGTGGGCAAAGTGGTGGCGGCCAGCCTGCCCGGCACGGATATCCAGGCGGCGGCCCGCATCACGGCAGTCACCCTGCAATCTCAGAAAGGCGAGAACTCGGTTACCACCGAGATCGGCACGCCCATCCTCAGGAGGAAAAACACATGAGCATCATTACCTATCCGCTGGACGGTGTGACCTACAGCGCCGAAGATGTGGCCACCTACCTGTGCACCCGCACCTCCGGTGTCTACGCGAAGGACAGCAATTTCGCTGCCAGCATCACCGGAACCCGGCAGGTCACCATTGCGCCGGGCCTTGCCTGGATGAACTACGACGACTTCAAGGGCGTGTCCGTCTGTAGCCGGGAAGACACGGTGCTGACCGTGCCCGATGCTGACAACACCCTCAACCGGGTGGACCGGGTAGTGCTGCAGTTCGACACGGCATCCAACCTCACCGCCATCCGGCTCAAGACCGGCACGCCTGCCGTGGCCGCCCAGCCGCCCGACATCCTGCAGAACCACAACCAGTATGAGCTGGGTCTGTGCACGATCTCTGTACCCGCAGGCAGCGCTGCCATCACCGCCGCGAACCTCACCGACACCCGCGCGGACGAAGACGTCTGCGGCGTCATGCGGGACGGAGTCACCGGCATCCCGACGGCACAGCTCATCGCCCAGTGGCGGGCGGCGCAGGCGGCACAGGTGGCCGCCGGTCAGGCACTGCTGGACCAGCTGCGCGAGGAGATCAAGGAGGGCAGCGCGTACAGCAAGACCGAGGCCGACGCCAAATTTGCGCTGACTGCAGACAAAATCACACGACTCGAAAGGATTATTGGTATGGACGGTAAACTGGTTTTTAGCGGTGCAGGCGTCTGCACCGGCGGCACCACCACGATGGCAATCCCCAGCACGGTGGACTATGTCGAGATTGTCTCGGCAATTCCCGCGATGGGACGGAATGGTAGAGGGTATGTGAATACTTCTGGTTACAAGGTTGCAGTAGGGACTACTCTTGGAGTGTCTGCGGATTTCGGGCATGCAAAGGTCGCACGCGGGGGCTCCGCAGCTGTGGCGCTTACAGGCCTCGCAACTTCAGGCTATGAGGTAGTTGGCAACTACATTCACTTCAACAATGAAAGCGCCGATGTCTCGCTGGTCTCCGTATCCTTTGCATCGGATGGCACCCTGTCCATCTCGGGCGGCTCCAGCGCAAACCGCTTTACCGTGTATGGCTACCAGTACCTGTAATAGGAGGTAACACATGATGACTATTATTGACTGCACCACCCAGCCCGAGCACCGGGTGATCTATGGCATCTGCACCACGCCTATCCCGGACGGCTGGGCCGTCATCCCGGAGGGCATGACCCTGCCGGGCGTCCTCGCCTATGCAGACATCACGACTGAGGAGCGGGACGGCCTGCCGACCGTGACCGCCATCACCCCGCGCCCGGACCTGGTGGCGCAGGCTGAGGCCGCAGCAGCCGCAGCGCAGGAGGACGCCCGCAAGCAAGCCGAGCAGATGGCACAGCTGCCGGACCGCGTGGCCGCGCTGGAGACCGCGAACAACGATATCATCTTAATGATGGCTGATTTGATTGGAGGGAACTAATATGAAAACTCTGAACAACCTGAAACTGCGCATTATGGTGCGTGCATTCCGCATCCGGCTGACTGCTGGTGAAGCCTTTGAGGACATCGCCGCAGACTACCCGGCCCTGACTACGGACGACCTCGAAGCCATCAAGGCCGCGCTGGAAAAGTAACCCGAGAAAGGACGTACATATGGCAATCAAACAGTATTCCCTTGCAAAGGACGGTGCCCGGCAGCTGGCACCGGGTTTCCGCGTCCGGGAATTTCGGTGCCGCGATGGCAGTGACACGGTGCTGGTGGACGAAGGCCTTGTGGTGCTGCTGCAGTGCATCCGGGAGCACTTCGGCAAGGCGGTGACCGTCACCAGTGGCTACCGCACCGCCGAGCACAACGCCAAAGTGGGCGGCGCAAAGTCCAGCCAGCACCTGCTGGGCCGGGCGGCAGACATCCAGGTGGCAGACACCAGCGTCGAGGACGTGGCCGCCTATGCTGAGAGCCTGATGCCTGCATGGGGCGGCGTGGGCCGCTACCCGGTCAAGACGGGCCGCGCCAAGGGCTGGGTGCATGTGGATACCCGCGCCAATAAGAGCCGTTGGACGCAGTGAGGGGGTGAGAACAATGGAGAGCATTTTGTCTGCAGTCATCGCCGGTGCGGTGACGCTGATCGGCGTGTTGATTGCCAACAGCCGCAGCCAGGCCGTCACCGACACGAAGCTGGAGGAGCTCACCCGCGAGGTGCGGGAACACAACAACTTCGCCCGCCGCGTGCCCATTCTGGAAGAACAGATGAAGGTGGCGAACCATCGCATCGCTGATCTCGAAGAAAACGAGAAGAAAGGAATCTGAACATGGAAGCAGTACTGAATAATATTCTGAACGTTATCCCCGCATGGGCTGCCTGCATCCTGATGCTGGGCGGCCTCGCCTTCTACATCACCGGCGCGGTCCGGCTGGGCTATGGTGCCAGCGTCCGCCCGCTGGTGCTGGACCTCATCGAGCGCGCAGAACATGAGATTCAGGGCACCAAGCGCGGTGCCGAGCGCAAGGCGTGGGTGGCCGCAAAGCTGCGCGCTGCACTGGACGCCAGCAAGTTCGGCCGGATGATCTCGTGGGCCATCACCGATGAGACCATCGGCAAGGTCATCCAGTTCTGCTTTGACCGGGCCAAGGCTGCGGTCAGCAAGCAGTAACGTCTATACATAGCAACAGCCCCGGGAGCCATCTGGCCCTCGGGGCTGTTTTTGTTTGCGTGTGCTGCCATGTGTCGGAAAGTGTTGCATTTTCCCGCATTGGTAGTTATAATGGTTTGGTAGTAAAATATGGTAGTAGTTTGGAAGTTCTTCTATTTTATCCGTTTTCTTTCGCACGGGGTCATTCTGTATAAATGGAAAATCCCCCGCAGTTTTCACGAAACTACGAGGGATTTTCTTGGCGGAGTAGGAGGGATTTGAACCCTCGCGCCGTTGTTTAGACGACCTACGCCCTTAGCAGGGGCGCCTCTTCGGCCTCTTGAGTACTACTCCAGAGCAAAGTGCGTTACACTTATTCAATAAAAAATGGCGGAGAGAGTGGGATTCGAACCCACGGTACGTTGCCGTACGGCAGTTTTCAAGACTGCTTCCTTAAACCACTCGGACATCTCTCCTTGTGGACACTCGCCTTACGCCGTGTCGAATGCCTATTTAATTTACCAGATTTGTGCCCGTCTGTCAAGCCTTTGCCGCAAATTTTTCTCCCCAGCCGAAAATGCCCAAATTTGCCACAACCTTTCTGGGTCAAAGTTTGGAAAAGCCCTTTACAGAAACATCTTTTTGTTGTATAATAAACACAACAAAAACCCATCCAGAGGTGTAAAAGGAGAATTACCATGTCGTTTTCAGAGCTTTTGAAGCAGTGCCGCAAAAAGCAGGGCATCAGCCAGGCTGAGCTGGCTTCCAAACTGGGTGTGACCCAGCAGGCTGTCGGCAAATGGGAAAGCGGCAAATCCTCTCCCGACCCCGGCACGGTGGCCCGCATTGCAGAACTGCTGAACACCACGGCAGACTATCTGCTGGGCCTGTACCGCCCGGTGAGCAACGTTTCCGCCCCGGAGGAGCGCTTTTTCGGCAGCTATTCCGAGAGCCTGATCCCGGTCATCGGCACGGTGAAGGCGGGCTACGGCGCGCTGGCCTTTGAGGAAGACTACGGCCAGGAGTACGCCCGCGTGAAGGACCCGGCCAACTACTTCTACCTCGTGGTGCGCGGCGACAGCATGGAGCCCCGCATCCAGGACGGCGACCTGGCCCTGGTGCACAAGCAGGATACGCTGGAGAACGGCGACCTGGGCGTGCTGATCTACGGCGACGAGGGCGAAGGCACCCTGAAGCGTTACATCCAGCGCGGCAACTGCGTGGTGCTGCAGCCCTTCAACCCGGCCTACAATGAGCTGGTCATCAAGGGCGAAGACCTGAACCACCTGCACGTCGCCGGGCGCGTGGTGGAGACCAAGGCGAAGTGGTAATTTTATAAAGAAAGCGGGATTGCCCTCTCCGTCACGGCTCACGCCGTGCCACCTCTCCCAAAGGGAGAGGCAAGAAAGGCGCTTCTGAATTTTAAGCTTTTTCTTTTCCTTCCGCCTTTTCTTCGGCCATCTCGTCGCGCTCGTCCAGAGCGGCGAACAGGCTGCGCAGGCGGATGTTCACAGCACCCAGGTTGGTGATCTCGTCGATCTTGAGCTGGGTGTAGAGCTTGCCGCCCTCCTGCAGAATTTCGCGGGTCTCGTCGGTGGTGATGGCATCCACGCCGCAGCCAAAGGACACCAGCTGCACCAGATCCATATCCTTCTGGGTGGTGCAGTACT
>OLQD01002443.1_pt1 | contig 13440 bp, 20 predicted proteins | sample 1672841 | NCBI WGS metagenome assembly OLQD01 (sample SAMEA3136729, study PRJEB25190) | human gut metagenome | biome: human gut; feature: human-associated habitat; material: faeces | place: Austria | collected 2013 | reverse complement strand
ATACTGTGCCAAGATATCGTCTTTTATCTTATCTCGCTCTGCCTGTTTTGTACCCTCCTTGTGGTAGCGGTATCCATCTACCTCGATGGCGAGGATCGGTCGCTTGCTTACACGGTTGTAAATCAGGAAATCAAGATGTGACACCCCTCTGTTGACAAACGCCTTTTCCCTGTTGTCCAACTTTGACAGATCTCGTATCAGGAGGTAAAGAGGCTGATGAAAAACAACATCTAAGGCCTGTTCTTTTCTCTGATACAGTTCGTCTCGAATCAGATGGTAAACCAAATTTTCCGAGTCAAATTCTGAGATCCGTCCTCGCTTTTGCAGATAATCCAGGCGCACATCTCGATACTGCTTATACAGATAATCAAACACCGAACCAACTGCACTGTATTGGACATCGCAATTATGATAGCGGATATAATCAATCAGCTCCCCCGTATTGCTGCCTGCAGGCTGTTCCATTTCCGATGCAACTACAACCAGCTCCTTCTTTGCTCGTGAGACCGCCACATTCAACAAGTTCGGATCATCCGAGAAGGACGTCACAATATCATCCACAGTCGATAAGACGATCACGTCCTTTTCGCGCCCTTGAAACTTATGCACTGTAGAAATGTCGATCTCCGGTCTGTTAAGCTCCTCTTTCAGCTTGTAAACTTGATTCCGGTAAGGTGCGATCACGCCGATCTCTGTATCTGCAGCCGCAACACCCGGCAAAACATCCTTTTTGATCACGTCGATCTGCCGCTGATTCATCCGGTCTCGTTCATGCTGTCCTGGGACTGTCAGCACCAATTCGAGTGCTTTTTCCCCATGATCCGGTGTCATGACGATCAGCTCGTTGTTATAAAATTTCTGATTGCAAAACCCAATGATCAGCGGATGACATCGGTAGTGTTCTCTCAGGATTACTCTAGGGACCCTGTTTTTCATCAGCGCAAAAAGCGATTCCAGAAAACTGTACTGCGAAAAATCGTATGCATCTTCAATGTTATACTTTTCAAAAAGTTCCTCAAGATGCTTCTTTTGGCTTGATGCTATAACATTTGGCAGCTGCTTGGTATCTCCAACGATCACTGCATTTCTTGCACAGGAAAGTGCCAGACATCCGGTGGCCACATCCACCTGCGACGCCTCGTCCATCACAACATAGTCAAACCGGGCATTCTTTCCCAAACTGCTTCGTGCCGTGTAGGTCGTACTCAGCACGACCGGGTATTCTTCAAGAACGTTCCCCGGCATTTTCCAAAGAGCCTCCTTGGAGAACACAGGACGCTGGGACTGTTTGCCGTATCGTTCAGCAAGGTGTGCACGGAAACAACACAAGGACATTTCCGTAAATTCATTCATCAAAAAATCTGCATCTACACCCTCCAGCTTTTCTTCCAGTGCCTGGATCTCACGGTCTAGCTCCTGAGTCCTGTCCCTGTAGTACAGTTCGTGGAGCTTATCCAGCACATCAGCCGGTTTCTCACGCAGCAAGTCCAACACATTGACTCCATACAAGACCCTGCATTTCAACCATCTAAGAAGTCCCACTCTGTTTCCATGTTCCTGTAGGTCCATGTATTCCTGCAAGAACCTCAAAACCTGGATGGATGTCAGCTTCTTTGAGGACTTTGCCCATCCGGAAGGGCAGTCGGGACGAAGTATATCGTAGTGTTCCGCCTCCAGTTGCACTTCGCTTCTTTCTTGGTACAATTCTGCCAACCGATTTTTGTCGCGAAAGATCCCCTGCAGCTTCAACGACATATTTCTTACGTTCTCAAAGGACTCCGGCGTCTGATAGTCCGGGTCTTTCCACTTTTCCAGCTCCGGGTATCTGCCTGTCTGCTTTTGTAAAAATTCTTCTTTTCGCTGGTCTTTTCCCAAAAGTGCCACAAAAAAATCCATCTGGTACTTTGTACTCGACAGCTTTTCTTGCACATTTTCAATAGCGGAGTTGTTATTACTTACAACCTGAACTGTTTTCCCCTGCAGTACCAGATTCGCAATAATATTTAAGATCGTCTGTGTTTTTCCGGTACCCGGAGGTCCTTCTATCACACTTATGCGATTGGACAAAGCATTCGTAACTGCCATGAACTGACTTTCGTTGCATCCAAATGGAAAAATCGGTGCTTCCGACCGCAGATTTGTCCCTTCCTCATACTCTGACGGGTCCAAATATACCGCAGCTGCTGACTCTCTGCTCAAAAAATCAATTTTCTCATACTGCTTTGTCAAGATCGCCGTTTTGTCTTCTGCCCGAACGCTGATTACATCTGCCGCTTCCTTGAGATAGTCGAACACTTTTTTTGCATGGCTATTTTCGAAAATCGACCTTTCAACTTGAAGTTCTCTGCAGCTATAGTCATGCTCATAGCCTGTAGAAAACACAAGGTGCCAATATTCCTCATTTTCTGCCGAAAACGATAGAATCGTTTCAATATTATCAAGTATCTTTCCCTTACGGCACACTTGATATTTTTGGGGGTCCAAATTCCGTGGGTTCTTCAAGCAGAGGACATTCTGCTGGTTGTAGAAAAAACTCCGTCCACTTTTGAATACAATTTCCCATTTATGATTTTCTTTGTGGTAGATGCAGTCTGCCACATCTGTTGTGACAAATTTTCCTTTCGCAATGATCATGGTAGTGCGTGCATCCATACATTTTCTCTCCTACAAAACACCCACGATTTAAGTCAAAACCACCGGCTGAGCCGGTGGCTTGAGTAAGCCCTAGAAGGGCACCTTACTGGCAAAGCCCCTGCAAGGGGCCACGAGCAAGCATCTTTCATCTGCATTACTTGCCCTACCGCTCTAACGAGCAGTATCATAAAGTGCATCTTCTAAGATGACAATTTCTTTGTCATCTCGCTTCGCTCGAATCTTGTAGCTAAAGCATTTTTACTCCACCAGCTTAGCTGGTGGTTGTCACTCGCTCAAGCTACTCAAAGCAAAAGAGCCCGGATACCATACGCATCCGGGCTCTTTTATGCCGCCGACGGGGGTCGAACCCGGTCCAGAACTTTTCCGGCGAAAACCCGGCATACATATCCAACGTACTTCCGTTAAATTCCGAAATCCACTTCTCCGGGAAGGAAACCGTAAACACGGTGCGAGAAATAGAAACGTGTTACAAAATGTGTTATTTCTCAAGACTTTCCGGATCAAGAACCCTGCTGAGAACGTTGTCCAGGTCTGCGGCAGTCTGCACATCCTCGCCATGAATAAGATGCGCGTAGATCCCGAACGTGTCCATCTGGCGGGAGTGGCCAACCAAGGGCTTGACTTGTCCCTCTGGCAGCGTTTTTGCCAGTGATACGAACGTATGTCGGAGATTATACGGCGGAACATAGTGCAGTCCGTTGGCCTCGCAGTAGCGCCGCCAATATTTTCTATAGGTGTCCTCACAGGAGATGCCAAACACGCTCTCCTGCCCGCCTGTCAGCTTTTTCTGTGCCTGCAGAATAGCGGCCGCACTATCGGTGAGTGCAAAGGCGCGCACAGCGTTGTCGTTCTTGCCGCGGGTTTCCTCGCCACGGGTGTTTATAGCTCGCCGGATCTTCACCCGGCCACCCTTAACGTCCTTCCAGCTCAGTCCGATCAGCTAGCCCGGACGAAGGCCAGTCACAACGCTAAACCTGTACGCATTGACATAAGGATCCTCGATCAGTTTGCCGTCCAGGATCGTAGTGTCAACCTCAAAAAGTGTACGCAGATCCTCCGGCTGCAATATTTCTTTTTCCTTGGAGCGTGCACCCTTTGGCACATGCAGTTCTTCCGGCCGCAGAGTGGACATTTTGCTCAGGCGCAGCCATTTGCAGAACATGGTCAAATCCGTGCACATGTTGGAAAGGTATTTTTTGCTCAGTCCTCCTGCAAATCCTTTGTTGATGATGGCTTGCAGCTGTTGTTCCGTCAGGTCTCCCACACGCCTCCGGCCAATGACTGGACGCACCCAGACGTTCCACCGGCTCTGGATCGGTTCCCAGTTGGAGCGGCTGGTGGTCAATTTCAGCTCGCCGATCCACTGCGGATAGGCTGCTTCTACCAGCATCCGAGTATTGCTGATGCCGTCATCCAGCCATGCGTCCGCCTTTGCATTGGCTTCACGCTGGCCGGTGCGGCCGGGCTTTGAGCTGGTAAAGGATCTGCGCACACCATTCTTTTGGACGTTGATCTGCCAGCGCTGCTGATTCGGCAGCCAGGCTGCCGTGTTGGTTCGTTTTCCCATAAAATGCACCTCCACAGATACACTTTGACAAGCCTGCCCGGAGGTGGTACAATACAACTGCTGGATTGGATTGTTCCTCGTGAGCAAGCCACTCTTTGACGCCCTCGGTGTTGGTAGCACCGGGGGCGTTTTTGTTTATTCAAAAATCAGGATGCCTTCCGGCCTTCGCTCTTGCCGGAAGAGATATAGTGCTCATAGTATTTCTGGTTATCTTCGCCAAAAGCGGCAACCAGATCAGGATTGTTTGCTTTGTAGGCGGCAAGGTTAAATGCACTGCTGCCCTGACGGCCTTCCTTCATGCCGCTGTTTACGAAATGCTCCAGATACTTCCACTGGTTATCTCCAAACAGGGCAGCCAGATCGGCGTTGTGCTCTTTGTAATACTGATAATCGTAAACAGGGGCGTATTTGCTGGTCAGCACATAGTAAGGCTGATTCGTCGGGTCGCTTCTGAAGTGACCCGAATACAGGGCTTTTTGATTGACAGTCTCTTTGCTTCCGTCCATATAGATGATATCCGCCTTGGTCACGGCAATCTCGTCGATCGTGCTGTTGTACCAAAGGCAATCCCATTCCACTGCTGCATTGTAAATTGCATTCTGGAGTTCGTCATCTGTCAGATAAGTAGTAGAATCCAGCTGACCCCGCGTCTTGGAATGGTCGATCACAGACAGAACGGAGGACGGAGTGTAGGAATCAGCATAATAGGCATTACCGTCCTTGTCCAAAAAGATTCTATGCCCGTTGCGCTCTTCTGCGCCAAAGTAATAATCCGTTGCAAGCTGCTGCTGTGCCTGGAACGGCCCAAAATCCCCCATGGACGCGGGGGAAGTCACCGTGTTTGCGACCGTTCGGTCGAATCTTGTCGGAGCAATCGGCCCTACTACCTGGGCCGTCACCGTCGAGCGGCCGCTGATTGTACAGGAAGTTCTATCACCGACCGCATTAAGAGGAACCAACGTGAACGTAACGTATTTAATGGTTTTGTTTGAATTATTCCGGAAGCAGACCGTGGGGCTGACGCCGTCAAAAGCGTCGACCGTAAAATAGACGTCGGTGAGCTCGACCGCAGGCTTTGCCGCAAAGGCACCACATGCGAGAATCGTCATCAGCGCCAGTGTAAAAACAACGCCTAAAAGCCTTTTTGCTGACTTTTTCATGATTCTCTCCTTTTTTCTGCTGAAAAAATCCCAGTTTTCTGCGATTTTTTCGTTTGTTTTCAGTTGTCAAAAGTTGTTGCATTCAACGCCGAATGGTTGTATAATGTTCTTGAACATAAAACCGAATCGGAGGATTGCCACATGACACGACAAGATTACATCAATGCCATTTTGAAACTGCTGGAAAAAGCCGATTTCCGCCAGCTGCGGCTTGTGTGGGTGTACGCAAGCCACCTGATCGGATGAGCCACCAGCCACCACGCGAGGGGAGCCTTTACGGGCTTTCCTCTTTTTTTTGCGTCAATTTTTCGGCCATGCGTTCCAGCAGCTCCCAGTCCGCCGGGCTCAGGCCTGCCAGCATTTCGACAAAACGCTTTTTAAAGGTGTCGCTGTCATCCTTGGTCAGGTCAGCCAGGAAGGCCGCCACCTGCTCGGACTGAGTGTCCTGTACAAACATTTCACCCTCGCCTTCGCGCAGCCATGCTTCCCGGACACCGAACTTATCGCAGATGTCTTTAATAGTACGGTCGCTGGGTTCAACAACATTAACCTCGTAGCTGCCAACGGTGTTCCGTTTAAGGTTCAGCCGGTCAGCAAACTCTTGTTGAGTCAGCTTTTCAGTTTTTCTGACCTCCTTAATTCGTTCGCCTATCGTCATTTTAGTCACCCCCTTTGCCATCATTATAGCAGGTGCACGTTAAAGCGTCAAGGCCTTTTTGTTGGAAAAATCAACAAAACGCCTCTTGACAAATGTTGTTTAATGACTTATACTTGTCATGCAATCAACAAATTGCAACCCAGTCAACACGAAGGGAGGTAAAGAAGATGGATCATTCTCCCCGAACACCGGAAGAACAGGAGCAGCTTGACAAGAAGATGCTGGAGGAAACCAAGCGATACTATGCACGCCTTGACCTGAAATACAGTATTGCTTTCGCTCTGTCCATCATTGCGCTGCTCATCAACGTCATCAACCTTTTAAGGCTGTAGCAATGGCAACAAGCAAACTCAAAACCGACAAACCAAGAGCAATGTTGGCACGCCTTTCAGTCTTTGTGAAATGCTTTTGTTCTTCCAGCGCAACACGACCACCAGCATTGATTTGATAGGTATACTCTGGATCTTCGTACTCATACCGGAACGCATCCTCATCTTCATAACGAAAAACCATATTTTTGTCCGTCAGCCATTGCATCGTTTCAAAGTTGACGGTCATGCCACACTTTCCCATCTGATAGATGGAGAGCGCCTCATCCTGATGTTCATTCAGAAACTCCAGAACCTTCAGCGTTTTTACGTCCAGCATTTTCAACACTCCTTTCTGCCCAAGTATACCGCAGAAGGGAGCACACCACAACCCACCCGATGATGGCCGCATGGCAGCGGCCGAAACCATTCCGGTGACGCCGCCGGGATGGTCGTGGGAGCCACCCACAGAAAGGAGTGCTTATTATGGCACGAAAGAGCTATTCCCTGAACCCCGCCATGTATGGTCTGACGCAGCAGGACGTGGAGCGTGTGATCCGCATCCACACCATGTGCAAGGACATGGACGAGGACGCATTCGAGCAGATGGAGACCGCTGCGGCGTCCATCAATCTGGTGGCCAGCCTGAAGAAGCTGGACGGCCGCCCCGTGGCATGAAAGGAGAAACCACATGACAGACATCACCATAATCAACAAGGAGGTGAAGAAGATGACGCAAAACGAACTCACTCAAGTGCTTCTGTGTGCGAGTCTGGTTCTCGGCATTGTGACAGCATTCCAGCGTTGGAAAAATCACTGGTAAAAGTTTTTGTGATGATTCCTTTATTGCTAAAAACTTTCAGCTTATATGGCGCATTCTCTGCAATGTGTTTTGTGCTCCCAGTTGAAGATAAGACCATGTGCTCATATCCGAGACCTTCAACTTTAACCGGGAAAATATCGGAATACCACTCTGACCGACTTACTTCTTTGTTCCCGTGCTTCCGGCTGTTTGTCAGAAGCTTCAGACGATACTCGCCGAATACGCACTCGCCCAGTTCAGAAGAAAGTTCGAGTCGGCTCAAGGTAATTGCTTCTCTGGACTTATTGATAAAGCAGATATTGAGGACCTCTGTGTATTCCTTTTCAGGACTGGGTCCCAAACAGAAAACGTTCTGAACTTCGACGATGAAATTTTTTCGATTTTTGATCTTATCCGATGCAAAGTTCCAGATCGACAAAGCAAAACTGGCTACTGCGATCAAGAAAGTCACATTGTCCCGCACATTCAGCCACTCAACCATTTTATTCCACATATCATGCACATCCTTCCTGTTTTCTCCATTTTACCGCAGGAGCGAGGTGCACACAAGGAAGTGAAGAAGATGGTGAACCACAAAAAGCCCAGCGGACCTGTGGAAGAGGAGCGCTGGGCGGAAAGTTCAGCTGGAAAAGCATACCTGAGTGAACTCTTTTCCGAAGGGCGTTAATTTCACAATGCCATTTTGTTGTGTTACAGAGGTGTGTCTCATATCATCAGGAGTATTCTCGTTTTCCATTCTTATCATTCCTTTCTTTGGGAGGTTCTATGGACAAACTTATTCTGATTATTAAAATACTCGTCACTGAGCAGAAAGTCAAATTTTATACAGCAGTCTGCCGTGTGTGCGAAAGAATCGAACGTTATATCAAAACACATCGAAAATAAGGAGGTACATCTTCACCATGAACGACATCATCTTATCCACCCAGAACGGCGAACCGGTGGCATCCAGCCGGGACGTCGCCAAGCGCTTCGGCAAACGCCATGACCACGTCATCCGCGACATCGCGGAAATCGTGAAGAGCTTCCCCAAAAATGGGGACACCCCGCTGTTCTTCAAGACCGAGTACGTCCACCCTCAGAACCACCAGAAGTACCCCATGTACCTGATGAACCGGGACGGCTTTTCCCTGCCGGTGTGCCAGACCCTGGCCGAGTTCTGGGCGCTGGAACTGGAAGCGTGAACGGCCGCAACAAGCGCTGGGCAGAACAGCGCTGGGACAAACGCCAGCCGGAGCGGCTGGCACACATCCGCAAAAAGAAGGAGGACAAAAGCCATGAGAAGACCAAGAAGCCCTTACCTGAAGCTGGCCCGCCTCATCGAGGACGAAGGGTTTGAGCACCGGGAGTTCGCCAAGCTGGTCGGCATGGGTGAAAGCACCCTGTCCACCCGCCTGAACCCGAAGCCGGAGCAAAAGAACAATGAGTGGCGCCATTACGAAATCACCGCCATTTGCAGGGAGCTGCACATTCCACAGGAACAGATCGGAGAGTATTTCTTCCCGACAGTCGAGAAAGGAGCATAAACATGAAGGCAAAACTTTACATCGACAGTGAGGACTCGACCATCAAGATCGAAGGTAGTCCCAGCGACGTGCTGCATCTTCTGGTGTGCGCAATCGCCCAGATTCTGAAGAGCTATTTCCCGGACGATTTTGAGCGGCAGATGGGCTGGGCGTCTGGACTGCTCTACAACACGATCCGCGCGCTGAAAGAGGAGGACGACGATGAAGATTAAATCTACCGTTTTGCAGGTGCTGGCAGCCGCCAGTCTGGGCGCAGGCCTGCTGTATGCTATGGGCATCGAGGGCGGGGCCCAGCTGGGCGGCACGATCACCGACGGCGAGTTCGTCACCGCCATGGTGCTGATTCTGGCAGCCCTTGCCCTGATGCGCATCAGCTTTGCCGTGCATGACGCCGAGGAGAAAGCCGGCAAGAAGGTCCACAAGGAGCCCCAGAACACCGTCAAGGGCAAGCGGAAGGTGGGGTAACCCCCATGCCTGACCTTGTCAACAATGCCTTTTGGTATACGGTCTGGGACGCCAAGAGCGGTGACCTGTTGGCCAGCGGCACGGCCGCCATGTGCGCCCGGCGGCTGGGCTACGCCAGCGCCAACAGTTTTGCGTCTGCCGTCTCGCACTGGCTCAAGGACGGCAGGCAGCACGTCAAGTACATTTGCCAGCGGGAGCTCATCCCGCGCAGCGAGGTGGACAGCCTGCCCCGCAAACCAAAAAGGCCCGCCCGTGTTCGCAGCACGGACGAGCCCAAGGGTGATGGAATTTGCAAGCCCCATCACCCCGAAGGATAACACATTTTCGGAGGAAATGCAAATGGATATGATCAGCAAGAAGCTGGCGAACGACCGGCTGTACGCCTACCACGGCGGCCGGTTCTGGTTCTGGGACGAGGGACGCAGCATCTGGAAGGAAAGCCACCTGCTGGCCAAGAAGTACAACCTGAACCACGAATATGATAAGCTGCTCACCCCGGAGGACTTCCTGTCGGATCCGTCGCAGTTCCAGGCGCTGGAGGACTACGAGGTGGGCTACATCCTGAAGAACGCTCTGCAGAATGCTCAGCCCTGCCAGAATGCCCCCATCGACCCGGTGGAGGAAACGGCGGTGGTGCCCGCACAGGCCGCTTCCCCAGCGGCCACAGCCGAGGACAAGCCCGCTGCACCCAGCTTTGATTTTGGTGCAGATGACCAGACCAACGCCCTGCTGTTGCAGGATGCACAGACCTTCATCACCGGCAACATGGCACGCATCATGGCAGCCAAGCACGCCCACGACCTGACAGCCAATCACTACAAAGGCAGCTGGGGCAAGTGGTGCGCCGCCGTCGGCATCAGCCGGGACACCGGCGACAACATGGTGAGAGTTGCCGAACAGTTCGGCAACATCCAATTAGAGGGCAAGTCGATTTTTGATGTACAGCCCATGAAGCTGCTGTATGCAGCCGCCAAGCCGTCCACCCCGGAAGAGGTCAAACAGGCCGTGTTTACCGGCGATATCACTACTTACAAAGAGTACCAGGAGGTCATGGCTCAGCTCAAAGCCAAAGAGGACGAGCTCGCCAAGACCCAGGCGGACCTTGACCACGAGATCAGCCAGAACGATGCCCTACTGGACGAGAAGGGCCGCCTGCTCCGGGAGTGCGAAGCCAGCAAGAAAGCCCGTATGGATGCCGAGAACCGTGCCGACACGGCTGAGGGCAGTCTGACCGCCGCCATGGCCGACGTGCAGGGCCTGACCGAGCAGAACGCCCGGCTGAATGCCGAGAAGGAGCAAGCCGAGGCCCGCGCCCACAAAGCCGAGGACGCCCTGAAGCATCAGCCCATTACCGCCGTGGTGGACGAGGAAGAGGTGGACCGCCGTGCCGCAGAAAAGGCGTGGAGTCTTGCGGATGCCCGCAACCGGGAATTGCAGGAAGAGAATGACCGCCTGAAAAAGAACAGCGCCCAGCTGGAACGCCGGATGAAGGCCGTGACCAGCCGGATGGACGACCTTGGACAGACCGACTTTGAAACCGCCAATCACTGCCCGGAGGCAATGCTTGCCATCTGGAACAGCTGCAAGGGCAGCTATTCCCGCCTGACGGGTGAGGACCTGGAAAACACCTTCCAGTACATCTGCAACACGCTGAATAGCATCCGGCAGGAAGCCGCATTGCTCTGCCGCCAGCCAGAGGGCTACGACGGAGGTGCCGCCTGATGAACCCGATGTATGACCTTGCCCTGGACGGCTACGGCCCGCCGCTGGAGCCGCCGGATGGTTATTATTTCCTGACCAACGAACAGCAGGCCGCACAGGAAGCGGCGGAACAGGAGAAAGACGAAGATGACGAATGAACTGACTGTCCGGGTGGAACGCCCGGTCATTCCGGCCATGAGCTGGAATGAGGAAGAAGTCCAGAAAAATTTGGACGAGCTTCTGGCCGCCTACACCGGCCGGGTGTACACCCCGGAATCCATCAAGGACGCCAAGGCCGACCGGGCCGCCGTCAACAAGTGGGACAAACAGCTGGGCGACGCTCTGCGGGCCGCGAAGAAGCTCTATACCGACCCGCTGGAAGCCTTTGGCCAGCGCATCAAGGCCATGCAGGCCCAGTGCAAGCATGTGTCCGGGGCCATTGACCAGCAGGTCAAGGCCGTGGAGCAGGCCGAGCGGGAGGAAAAAGCGTCCTCCCTGCGGCTGGTCTACCGGGACTGCATCGGGGAGCTGGAACCGCTGATCTCTTTTGACCGGCTGCTGGTGCCCCAGTGGCTGAACAAGACCTTTGACCTTGCCAGAGCGTCCAAGGAGCTGCGCCTGGCGGTGGAGACCCGGCGGGAAGAACTGCGCCTGATCCGGGACACCTGCGGCGAGGACGCCGAAGCCTGCACCACCGAATACCTGCGGGCGTTCAGCGTCAATGACGCCCTCCACGAGCATCAGTGCCGACAGGATGCCCGCGCCGCACAGGCAGAGGCCGAAGCCCAGCGGCAAGCCGCAGAGCGTGCAAGAGCCGCCGCACCGTTCGCCGCCCCGCCTTCGGAAGAGGAACGGCAGGTGCGGGAGGAAGCCCGGCAGACCGCACAGAGCAATGCCTTTGTCACGGCTTCCGGTCGGCTGGATTGTGAGGTTCTGCAGCAGTTCGCACAGCCCGCCGCACCGGCCCGCAAACGCTATTCCTTCTGGGTGGAGTTTACCCCGGAGGACATCGCATGGTTCAAGCAGGGGGCCGCAGAGCGCGGCTTCCGGTATGGTTCTGTTAAGTAATGCAGGAGGTAATTTATATGGCATTCACTCGCAACGGCGCATCTGCGCCCACCACGTCCGCACCCGCTTCTGCCCCGGTCCAGGGCACCGCATCCCGCATGGCTGCCATGCAGCAGCGCGCCGCCCAGAGCACGGCCCTGCAGGCCGCTTCCCCGTCCGTGCCGGTGGAGATCACCGCCGCAGATGGCCAGCATTTCACGGTCAGCTTTTCCGACGTGCGCAACTTCATCTGCGCCAATGCCACCGACGCCGAGTGCAAGATCTTTCTGGAGACCTGCAAGCAGTACCGGCTGAACCCCTTCACAAAAGAGGCCTATCTGATCCACTACGACAACAACAGCGAGGACACCCCCAGCACCATCGTCCTGGGCAAGAACTGTTACATGCAGATGGCCGAACGGCACCCGGCCTTTGACGGCTTTGAGGCCGGCATCATCGTGCTGGACACGGAAGCCGGGCAGCTGGACCACCGGGAGGGTTCCATCGTCTATGAGGGCGAGGAGCTTCTGGGCGGCTGGGCCAAGGTCTACCGGAAAGACCGCACCCGCCCCAGCTACGAGGAGGTGAAGCTGGCCGAGTACGACACCGGCAAATCCCTCTGGAAGGGCAAGAAGGCCACCATGATCCGTAAGGTGGCCCTGGTGCATGCTCTGCGGGAGGCATTTCCGTCCACCTTCGGCACCCTGTACGATGAGAGTGAAGTGCCCGTCCGGGTGGATGCCGAGGGCACGGCACGGGAGCTGGATGATGCGGCCCCTTCTCCCCGCTGGACCCGCATCCGGGACACCGCTGCCCAGGCGGACGCCCTGGCCGTGGAGGATGCCGACGAACCCGCTGACGACCCCTTTGCCGGAGGTGAGGACGCATGATCATCAAGACGAGCACCGGGGTGCTGCTCCATGGCACCCTCGCCAAGGATCCGGAGATCCGGAATGCCGGCCAGAAACAGGTGCTCAAGTTTGACATCAAGGCCCACAGCGTGAAGAACGCCGCCGGGAACTGGGAGGGCCTGTATGTGCAGGTAAACGTCTGGCACGGGCTGGAGCAGTGGGACGGGATGCTGCAGAAGGGCGACTATGTCACGGTCTATGCGCGGGAGCTGAAGAGCCGCGAATACAACGGCAAGACCTATTACAACGTGGACGCTGATGACATCCAACCCGGCGGGCTGGTGACCTTCCGGTGGATGCAGACGCTGGCCGATATGATGGCTGCCCCTGCCGTGCCGGAGATGTCCCCCACCGAGGAGGCAACGCCCTTTGACCCGCCTCCGGCCCAGGCCCCTGTGCAGACCTCTTTGCAGGGCGGCCAGATGTACCCCGGTGAGCACCTTGCCGACTATGCGACCCGCAGTGCAACAGCACCCGCCGCAGACCTTCCCGCAGACGACGCCCTCATCGAAGACACCGATGACCTGCCGTTTTAACCCGTCTCACAGAAAGGAGGTCCGGCCGTGGGCATTGACCCGACACGCGGGTTCGTAGCCTTTCCCCGCGGCCTGACCGAGTG
>OLQD01002437.1_pt1 | contig 13461 bp, 10 predicted proteins | sample 1672841 | NCBI WGS metagenome assembly OLQD01 (sample SAMEA3136729, study PRJEB25190) | human gut metagenome | biome: human gut; feature: human-associated habitat; material: faeces | place: Austria | collected 2013 | reverse complement strand
GCATCTGCCGCACCTCGCTCGCCGTATCGGCACTTAGAATTATGCGGTATTGCCCCAAGCTTACTGGGCCTGATCCGGCAACAGAACAGCGGTCACACAGACAAACGTGCCGTTTGTGCCGCCGGTGCTCATCAGGGTCAGGAAGGTTTCCTTATCACCGGGGGTATTGCCGGTATCAAACAGGCTGCGTTCCTTAATGCTCTGGCTGAACTCCGCATAGCTGTAATAATCCGAAAGTTCCCCATAGCTGGCGGGGGTAAAGGCATTCTCGGTGCCTGCGGCATCGGTATTATACACTGCCACAGCACGGAAATGGTAGGTCACATCACTCAGGTACAGGGTGAACTCGGCATTCTGACTGAAGTTTGTCTGGTCCGTCAGGCTTGCCAGCGAGGCATCCGCGCAGGAAAGCACCGTGTTGGACGGCATGGAAGCGTTCAGGTAGTTGGTGCCGCTGATGGCAGCGCCATCGCCCGGCTGGGAGCCGCTGTACACCAGCTGGCCGTTCTGGCCGGGGAACGCAAGATAACCGATAATTTTTTCGTTTTCTGCCGCAGCGGATTTCAAATATGCCTGCGCCTGGGTATCAAACTGCTCTGTGCCGTAATTTTTATAGGCAGGGGCTTTCACGGTGCATCCACGGGTCAGCCCCAGCAGCACCGCAGCACCCACCAGAACCAGCAGGGCAATAACAGCCACTGCGGCAATCGCTTTGCGGCGGTGGCGGCGCTCGGCACGCTCGATCATGGCAAGGCTGCGGTTGTGGATGGCATCCTGTTTGGGTTCCTGCTTTGCTGCCAGGGGGCGCGGCACTGCCGGTTTGGCTTTGCTGCGGCCAGGGAAGGTAATGGTGGGCTCTTCGTCCTCCCCGTCATCCTCATCGTCTTCAAACAGCTGGCTGGCGGCGCGCTGGAATTCATCGGTGCTGCGCGGCGGGGCTTTTTCGTCCGCCTTGCGGGCTGCTTCCAGCGCGGCGGGGTCCAACCCTGCCGAAAAATCCGGGATATCATCATCCAGGATAGAAGCTTTTGGTTTCGGCAGGTTGGCGGGCGGTTCCGGCTCCGGCAGGGGTTCCGGCTGCGGTGCAGCGGGCGGTTCCGGGTTGGGCTGCTCCTGCAGCTTTGCTGCCTGCTGAGCCGCCATGGCCTGCTCCAAATCTGCACGGGAAATTTTGATGGTGCGGGTGGCACACAGTTCCAGGTCCGGGTCCAGCTCGCTTTCTGCGGCGCGGCGGGCGCGCGCTTCGGCGGCGGCCTGCGGGCCTGCGGTGCGCAGGTCCAGCGGATCCGGTGTTGGCTGCGGCGCGGCAGGCTGGGCGATGGGGCGTTCAAAGGTAATGGTCCCGGTGGGGGCAGCCTGCGGTTTGGGTTCAGCGGGCTGCGCATCGTAATCGGGGGCCGGTTCTGCATCGTAGCTGTCCGGGGCGCTGGGCTTAACCGCTGGTTTGGCCGGGGCAGCCTTGCGGCGCAGCGTAAAGCGGAAACCTGGCCTCGGCTGGCCTTCGCCGCTGACCAACAGCAGCGGGCGCTCCCGCCCCGGCTTGAAGGTAATAGCGGAAGGTCCCAGGTGCATCCCCAATGCACGGCGGCGGGCCAAGTCCAGAATATGGTTGGCGATTGCCATATCGGAGATTTCGGGGCTCAGGGCACAGGCTGCCGCGCCGATGCGGCTGCACAGCAGCACAAAAGGCGCCTGCCCCACTGTTGCGGGCATATACACGGCGGCATAATCCGCATTGGCCAGCAGCAAAACGCTTTGAGCGCGGCCTGCAGCGGCCTGAACCATATCGCCGGGGAACTTTTTGAGCAGAGCTTCCGGCGCGGCAATGCGGCGGGCGTTCGCCGGGTTCAGGTAGGTCTGGTTGCCAAAATCGAACGCTGCTTCGCTGTGCTGCAGGCCGCGCAGGGCGTTGCCCAACAGGCGGCCGGTGGCTTCGTCCGCCGCAACAAGCAGGCGGCGCTTTTTCAGCAGGGCATCCAGCGCGGCCTGGGCCAGGGTGGTATCCTCAAAGCCATAGCAGGCATCGCCAAAGCGGGTGCGCAGTTTCTGCACCCACTTTTCGCAGTATTCATCCGCCATTGCCTGGGTGGGGGCTGATGCCTGCACGCAGACAAGGTATTCACCATCGCGCTCCTGCAGGCGCAGGCTGGGGCTGCCCTCGGCCTGGGCGTTCTCAATGATGGAGTTCATCTCCGCTTTGGAAAGCCCAAACACACGCAGGATTCGCATTTGGATTTGCAGCATTAAAACACCCCTTTGGTGGAAAGTTGAAGTTAGGGCAACACCGCACAATTCCCGCCTTACGGCTTAAGCACCGCTTCGGCGGCTGCGGCACGGCATCTGCGTTGCCAAAATGCTCGATAATACATCCAGTATTATCTGCGCTTTTGGCTTAGCAACTGCCGCACCTCGCTCGCCGTATCGGCACTTAGAATTATGCGGTATTGCCTTAGGAGTCAGGAGGGAGGAGTTAGGAGTTTTGCCGTGTCACAAAGTTGGCAGAAAACAAATTAGAAATTAGGAATGAGGAATTAGTAATTGGTGGGTGGTTTTTGCTTTCTCATTGCCTATTAAAGTTATTGTTAAATATCAAGGGTTTCGGGTTTGACATCTTTGGAGGGGACGGGGTGGGCGTTTTCGGGAGGGATATCAAGGGCCATGCGGCGCAGAAGGTCCAGGGCGTACAGGGCGGCGCGGGTGCGGATGATGCTGCGCTCGGCATAGCCGCCGAGTTCCAGGCGCATCAGCCAGGCTTTGCCGCTGCGGGCATCTGCACCGGCCAGGTAGACGGTACCTACCGGTTTGCCCGGCAGTGCGCCGCCGGGCCCGGCAATGCCGGTAATGCCCACGGCCAGATCTGCCCCCGATGCCTGCAAAGCGCCGTAAGCCATCGCCACGGCCACCGGGCCGGAAACCACGTTATACTGTTCAATCAAAGTCGGGTCAACACCCAGCAGCTTTGCCTTGGCTGCTTCGGCATAGGTCACAAAGCCATAGCCGAACACCTCGCTGGAGCCGGGCACATTGGTGATTTTTTCTGCCACAAGGCCGCCCGTGCAGCTTTCCGCGGTGGCAGCATGCAGCCCTTTTTGCTGCAGCAGGTGCACCACAGTGTATTCCAGCCCCGGCACATCCACATCATACGCATTGGGGCCCAAAATCTTGCGGAACTCCGCAATGCGGGCATCACAGGCCGTTTCGGCTTCCGCCTCGGTTGCGGCGCGGGCGGTCACACGGATCTCGCTCTCGCCGGTTTTGCAATAAATGGCTGCCGTGGGGCTTTCGCTGGCGAACAGCGGGGAAACCTTGCTGGCAATGCTGCTTTCGCCCCCCAGCACCCGCAGCGTTTTGGAGTGGATGGTACAGTTCTGGCGCTGCAGCAGCACCGGGCGGATATCCTCCGCCCACATGGCTTTCATCTCGCGTGGAACGCCGGGCATCAGCACGGCAATGCAGCCGTCATCCTCGAACCAGGCACCGGGTGCGGTGCCATGGGCGTTGGGCAGCTTGTGCCCCTTGGTGGGCACCATGGCCTGCTTGCGGTTGTTGGCCGTGGGGGTGCGCCCGCCGCGGCCGGTACGGGCAAAAAAGTCCACGATCTTCTGCCATTCTGCTTCATCAAAGTGCAGGGTATCGCCAAAGGCTTCGGCCACGGTCTCCTTGGTCAGGTCGTCCTCCGTGGGGCCAAGCCCGCCGGAAAACACCAGCAGATCGCTGCGGCTTTTGGCTTCCTTTACCAAATCACGCAGGCGGCCAGGGTTATCCCCAATCACATGCTGGTGCAGCACGCTGATGCCCAGTTCCGCCAGTTCGCGGCTCAAAAACTGGGCGTTGGTATTGACAATATCGCCAAGCAGCAGCTCGGTTCCTACACAAATGATCTCCGCAGTCATGGTTTGTTCCGTCCTTTATCCAAGGGTAATTTTTATCTGGCGCTGTTAAAACTCCGGGTCATCCCCGATGCGGATGGGGATTTTCTCCACAGTTTCCGCCGCAATCCGTTCCAGCTCTGCCAGGCCGGGCATTCCGGCTTCGGCGGCTTCGATCTCCGCCAGGCTGGGCTTGGTTTTGGGGTGCGGCGGGGTAAAGATGGTACAGCAATCCTCATACGGCTCAATGGAGGTATCAAAGGTGCCGATCTTGCGGGAAATAGCAATGATCTCGGTCTTATCCATGCCGATCAGCGGGCGCAGAATCGGCAGGTTCTGCGCGGCGTCGGTGCAGGCAATGGCCTGCATGGTCTGGCTGGCAACCTGTGCTAGACTTTCGCCGGTAATCAAAGCTTCCATCTCGCTCTGGTCGGCCACCAGTTTGGCAATGCGCAGCATGCTGCGGCGCATGAGCACGGTAAACAACACATCAGGCGCATTATCGCGGATATACTCCTGCGGCTTGGTATAGGGCACCACAAACAGCTGGCAGTTGCCGGTATATTCTGCCAGTTCGCGGGCCAGGGCGCGCACCTTCAGTTTGGCGCGCAGGCTGGTGTACGGCGGGCTGGCAAAGTGGATGTGGTGCAGTGCAAGCCCGCGGCGCGCCATGCAATAAGCTGCTACCGGGCTGTCGATGCCGCCGGAAAGCAGGTTCAGCGCACGGCCGCTGGTGCCAACGGGCAGGCCGCCCGCGGCTTCCACCTTGGGGCCATGGATATATGCGCCTTTATCGCGGATTTCCACCATGATTTCCAGCTGCGGCTCATGCACATTCACCCGCAGGTGGGGGTGCTTGCCCAGCAGGTAAGCGCCCAGTTCGCGGCACAGCTCCGGGCTTTTCATCGGGAACGTTTTATCCGCGCGCTTGGCTTCCACCTTAAAGGTGCGGATGCCGCGCAGCGTTTCGCCAAGATAAGCTTCCGCCGTGGCGCAGATCTCGTCAAAATCCTTGCTGCAACAAGCAGCGCGGCTCATTTTGACAATGCCAAAAATTTTGGAAATACGGCGGAACGCTTCGTCCATGTCCAGGTCATCTTCCAGTGGTTCAATGAACACGGTGGACTGCGCCTGGGTCACCTTGAATTTGCCCAGGTCTTCCAGCCGGTAGCGGATGCTTTTGGCCAGGCGGGCTTCAAATTTGCTGCGGTTCAGGCCTTTCAGGGTCATTTCGCCCTGATAGGCAAGGATGATTTCTTTCATGTTTATGGCAAACCTTTCGTGTCTGGTGTTATGGTTTCATTCAATAGCGTTATGGCAATACCGCATAATTCTAAGTGCCGATACGGCGAGCGAGGTGCGGCAGATGCCAAGCCAAAAGCGCAGATAATACTGGAGTCTTATCGAGCATTTTGGCAACGCAGATGCCGTGCCGCAGCTGCCGGAGCGGTGCTTAAGCCGCAAGGCGGGAATTGTGCGGTGTTGCCTTATCTTTTCAGATGTGCTGCAACTCTTTCAGGCCGTCTTTCAGGCCGTTCAGCAGGGCCTGCACATCTTCGGGGGTGTTGTCCCCGCAAAAGCTGACGCGCAGCGCCGTGCGCACGGCAAGGTCCGGCGCGCCCATCGCCATCAGGGTGTGGCTCGGCTCGCCCTTATCGCAGGCGGAGCCGCCGGAAATATAAATGTGCCGCCCGCTCAAATATTCAATAAAGGTCTGGCTGTTGACACAGTTGGTGGAAAAGTTCAGCACCTCCGGCACGGCATCCGCCGGGGAGTTCAGGGTGATGGGTGCCTGCTGGGCCAGCTCTTCCAGCCCGGTGCGCAGCTGGGCGTTCAAGGCGCGGATATGCGCATTGCGGCCGCTCAGGTTTTTGGCTCCCTTTGCCGCAGCAAGGCCAAGGCCAACGATATAAGGGGTATTCTCGGTGCCGGGGCGCAGGCCGCGCTCCTGATGGCCGCCCAGGTAGGGCGGGCAAAGCGTCTGGCGCACGCTGTCCCGGACGAACAAAGCGCCGATTCCCTTGGGGGCATGCACTTTATGGCCGGATACCGAGAGAGTATCCACGTTCTTCCACTTTTTCAGGTCAATGGGGATGCGCAGCCATGCCTGCACGGCGTCCACATGCACCGCACAGCGGCTGTTTTTGGCCTTGACGGCTGTGGAAAGAGCGGCAATATCCTGCAAAGTGCCGGTTTCATTATTGACCGCCATGCAGCTGACCAGAACGGTATTTTTATCCACCTCGGCAGCCAGTTTGGCAACATCCAGGTGACCGTCTGCTTCGGGCAGGATTTCCACCACCTCAAAGCCGCGGTCTTTCAGTGCACGGATGGGCCGCTGCACGCTGGGGTGCTCAAAACCGGAAACCACAATTTTGCTGCCCCAGTTTTTGCGTGCCATGGCAAGGCCCTGCACGGCAAGGTTGTTGCTCTCGCTGCCGCAGGAGGTAAAATACAGATCCTTGGCCTGGCAGCCCAGGGTGCGGGCAATCTGCCCGCGGGCCGTGGTCAGGGCTTCATGGGTTTCTACCGCCGGTTCGTACAGGCTGGAGGGGTTCGCCCAATCCTTTAACAGTGCTTCATGGATGGCACCCGCAATCTCCGGGTCCACCATGGTGGTTGCGGCATTATCCAGATAATGCAGTTCAGGGTCCAACAGCATGAGAAAGCCTCGTTTCGCTACGCGTAAAATTAAATCAAATTAAAAAAGAATAATGAATAAAGAATAATGTTGGTGCGCCGCCCGCGGCGGCGCAGATAAAACAGGCAGCAAACTCTGGCATGCAACAGCCCTGCCAGAGCGCCGAACCTGTTTTCAATGTGATGCCGTGGGCATCACACAGCCATTATTCATTATTCTTTTTTCTTTATTATTTTTCTTCGCTCTTTTCCATAGTAATACATAGTAAATTATACACACCACACCCGCAAAACACAAGTAGCGCCATACAAAAAAGGCGTGCGGGGTTGGCCGCACGCCGGAGAGGCTTCTTTTGTGTTATCTTGTGTGCCGGTCCTTTACTTCGTGGGCGTGGCCGATTACGGCGCTGCGCTTATGGAACAGCAGGCCCACCACGGCAAACATACCGCCCTCGATCAATACAGTAAACAGCCAGTCCCCCGTTACCAGGTAGCTGCCTGCCAGGCAGGTCAGCAAGGTGGGGATCGGCATGCTGATGCAGATAGCCGCAAAGAACTGTTTCGGCTTCATGTTGGCGTGAGCGGCGGCATAGGGAATGATACCGTTGGGCAGCCCCGGTGTGATAAACGCCAGAATGGTATAAAACCAGGGGTTCTTGCTGTTGCGCACGCTGTTCAGCAACTTATTCGCCTTGGGGCTGTTCGCTGTGAGCAGTTCAATGACTTTTGCCAGGCGGCGCGCCAGCAGAAACACCAGAAAGTTTGCCGCCACCGATGCCGAAAAGCTGGTCACAAAGCCTTTCCACGGCCCATAGGCGATCCCCGCCGCCAGTTGGACCGGCATGGCCGGGATTACCAGCGATACCACCTGCACGAACGCCAGGAACCACAGCGTCAAAAAGCTGCGCAGCCGCCCCTCGCTTGTCAAATAATCGCTCAGAGCCTGTTCGTCCCCGCTGGAAAATGCAGTCCATAACCCCGGCAACAGCAGGCGGAATGTTTCAATAATCAGCAGCACCATAACCAGAATTACGGCTGCTGCCGCAATAACGGCCAGGCGCTTGGTGCGTTCGGGGGGCTGTTGTTTCATGCAGGGGTACTCCTTAATTCTAAAATATAATGTTTATTCGCCGAAATCCTGTGCCACTTTTTTGAGCATATCCCGGATGGGCAAGTTATACGGGCAGCGGGTCTCGCACTTGCCACAGCCAATGCAGGCACCGGCTTTCACCGTCAGGGTATCGTACCGTTCGTGCGCCCAGCCCGCAAGGCCATAACGCTCCAGGTAGCCATGGAACAAGAAACAGCTGGGAATCTGGATGCCCACCGTGCAGGGGGCACAGTAATTGCAGCGGCGGCAGAACTGGGTGCCAAGGGTATCCCGCACTTTCTGGCAGGCGGCTTTCTCCTCCGGGGTCAGCGGGGCGGTGTTGGCGCTGCCCGCCACATTCTGTTCCAATTCTTCCGGCGCGGCCATGCCGGGGATGGATACTGTGACTGCCGGGTTGGAAAGCACATACCGCAGCGCCAGCCGTCCATCCTCAATGGCACCACCGGCCAGCGGCTTCATATCAATAAAGGCCTTGCCCTTTTCCGCACAGCGGTCGATCAGCTCTTTGCCCTGCTGCTCCACAATATTATAGGGGAACATAATGGTTTCGATCTCGTCCACCTTCAGCGCCTTTTCAAACGTCTGGCTCAGGTGGGCGGTAATGCCAATGTGCCCCACAACGCCCTTGGCCTTGGCTTCCAGCAGGGCTTCCATGGCGCCGCCGGGGGCCAGGATTTTATCCAGGTTTTCCGGGCTGGGGTTGTGGAACTGGTACAGGTCAATGTGATCGGTGCGCAGGTTTTTCAGGCTGGCGGCAAGCTCGGCTTCCATCTCTGCCTTGGTCAGCGCACGGCACTTGGTGGCAAGGATAAATTCATCCCGCAGGCCCAGTTCCTCCAGCGCCTGGCCGATCCACTCCTCGCTGACGGTGTAAGCGCGGGCGGTATCAATGTAATTGATGCCCGCCTCATGCGCGGCTTTCAGCATGGCGCGGGTGCCAGGTTCATCAATGCGCTGCACCGGAATGCCGCCAAAGCCCAGGCGCGAAACCCGCAGCCCGGTGCGGCCAAAATCAACATACTGCATATTTCATTCTCCCTTTTTGCGGCGGGGGTGCCCTGCCCCGTCTGGACGGTTGTACAAAGTATCACTATTATAGCAGGCAAGGCTTTACTTGTCACGTTTTTTGGCCGTTTTTTATTGACTTTACGCCTGCTGTGCGTTAGGATTAGACTATTCATTGGGTATTTGTTGGTACATTATAAAGGATATACACGTTATAGTAGAGGGAGGAAATTCCTATGCGTTATGGTTTTATCGGCTGCGGCAACATGGGCGGTGCGGTTGCCCGCGCAGTGTGCCGCGGCGTTGGGCCGGAAAACGTTGTGCTGGCCAACCGCACCCCGGCCAAGGCTGAAGCCCTGGCCGAAGCACTTGGCTGCCGCGCCGCCACCAACGATGTGGTCGCGCAGGACTGCGATGTAATTTTCCTTGGCGTAAAGCCGCAGATGATGGCCGATATGCTGGCCGGCATCGCCCCCATCCTGGCAAAGCGCAGCGGGCGTTTTGTCCTGGTTACTATGGCTGCCGGGCTGAGCATGGCCCGCGTGCGCGAGATGGCCGGCGGTGCATATCCGATCATCCGCATCATGCCCAACACCCCGGTTTCGCTGGGGGCCGGTATGATCCAGTACTGCGCTGACGGCGTGAGCGATGACCAGATGTTCGCCTTTTTGGGTGCCATAGCCCCGGCCGGGCGGCTGGATGCCATCCCGGAAAATTTAATCGACGCTGCCTGCTGTGTTTCCGGCTGCGGGCCCGCGTGGGTATACCAGTTTATTGAAGCATTGGCCGATGGCGGCGTTGCTGCCGGATTGCCCCGCGCCAAAGCCCAGGAATATGCCGCCCAGACCCTTTTGGGCAGCGCCCGCATGGTGCTGGAAAGCGGCAGCCACCCCGGCGTACTGAAAGATGCTGTGTGCAGCCCCGGCGGTTCCACCATTCAGGGTGTGCGCGTGCTGGAAGAGCACGCGTTCCGCGGCGCAGTGACCGATGCCGTCCTGGCCGCCTATGACAAAACAAAGGAAATGGGGAAAAACTGATGCGCATTGTTGTCAAGATCGGCACCAGCACGCTGGCCCATCCGGGCGGGCGGCTGAACATCCGCCACACCGAAGCACTGGTAAAAGTGTGGAGCGACATCAAAAACGCCGGGCACGAGCTGATTATTGTATCGTCCGGCGCAACCGGCCTTGGCGTGGGCAAGCTGCAGATTTCCCGCCCCAAAGATATGGTGACAAAGCAGGCCGCCGCAGCCGTGGGCCAGTGCGAGCTGATGTATACTTACGACAAGCTGTTTGCCGAATACAGCCACACCGTTGCCCAGCTGCTGGTGACCTGGGAGGACTTTGACCATCCCCACCGGCTGAACAACCTGCAAAACACGCTGGAGCGCCTGATCCAGCTGGGCGCTGTGCCGGTCATCAACGAAAACGACCCGATTTCCACCGAGGAATACTCCCTAGGCGATAACGACCGCCTGGGTGCCCTGATTGCCAAATACACCCACGCCGACCTGCTGGTGCTGCTGAGCGACATTGACGGCCTGTACACCGCCGATCCGCATACCCACCCGGAAGCCACGCTGATCCACCGGGTAGAGAGCGTTACCCCCGAAATTGAGCAACTGGGCGGCGGCTCCAGCAGCGGCCTTGGCACCGGCGGCATGTCCGCCAAGCTGACCGCCGCCAAAATTGCCACCGGTGCCGGTGTTGACATGGTCATCGCCAACGGTGCCAACGCCAATGTGCTGTACGACATTGTGGACGGCAAGGATGTGGGGACGAGATTTGTTGGAAAAAATAATAAATAATAATGAATAAAGAATAATGTTGGTGCGCCGCCCGCGGCGGCGCGGATAAAATAGGCGGACAGCTCCGGTTAGGATATTGGTTTACCGGAGAAATAGCCCTAATTGAAATGTGACGCCGCGGGCGTCACTCAACCATTATTCTTTATTCTTTATTCATTCTTAATTATAACCAAAGGAGTTCTGCTATGACTACGCATGAAATTCTGTTAGCGGCGCAGGCGGCAAAGCTGACGCTGGCGCTGGCGGATACCGATACCAAAAACGCTGCGCTGGAAGCCATGGCAGTTGCCCTGGTGGAAAACAGCGATGCAATTCTGGCCGCCAACAATCAGGATCTGGCCGCCGCACGCGGGCGCATCAGCGATGTAATGCTGGACCGTCTTGCCCTGACCCCTGCCCGGCTGGCCGCCATGGCCAAGGGCATGCGTGAGGTTGCCGCCCTGCCGGACCCGGTGGGTGCCGTGCTACGCAAAATTGTGCGGCCGAACGGGCTGCTGATTGAAAAAACCTCGGTGCCCATGGGTGTGATCGCCATTATTTATGAAAGCCGCCCCAACGTGACTTCCGACGCCGCCGCGCTGGCCCTGAAAGCCGGCAGCGCCTGTGTGCTGCGCTGCGGGCGCGATGCCTGGGCCAGCTGCCATGCCATTGTCAACGCTCTGCGCTGCGGTCTGGCCCGTGCCGGCCTGCCGGAAAGTGCCGTCAGCCTGATTGAGGACACTACCCACGCTTCCGCCAACGAGCTGATGACGGCAAACGGTCTGGTGGATCTGCTGATTCCCCGCGGCGGTGCCGGGCTGATCCGCGCCTGTGTGGAAAACGCCACGGTGCCCTGTATCCAGACCGGGACCGGCATCTGCCATGTATATGTGGACAAAGCCGCCGACCTGAACATGGCGGTGGATATCATTGAGAACGCCAAAACCAGCCGCCCCAGCGTGTGCAATGCCGAGGAAGTGTGCCTGGTACACAAGGATGTTGCCGCAGGGTTTCTGCCGTTGCTGAAAGCCCGCCTGGTGGATGCCCGCGCAGCTGCCGGGCTGGTTCCGGTGGATCTGCGGCTGGATGAGCGCGCCGCCGCCATCATTCCCGGAACACCCGCCGGCGAGCAGGATTTTGACACTGAATTTTTGAACTACATCCTGGCCATTGCCGTGGTGGATGATGTGGATGCTGCCATTGCCCACATTGCCCGCCATTCCACCCACCACAGTGAGGCCATCATCACGGCGGACGATACCGCCGCAGACCGCTTTACCACCTGTGTGGACAGCGCCGCCGTGTATGTCAACGCCTCCACCCGCTTTACCGATGGCGGAGAGTTTGGCCTGGGGTGCGAAATGGGCATCAGCACCCAAAAGCTGCATGCCCGCGGCCCCATGGGCCTGGCCGAGCTGTGCAGCTACAAATATATCATCCACGGCTCCGGCCAGACCCGCGGCGGTTCCGCGGCAAAATTGCAGAATCCGTGTAATTGATTGTAGCACAGGATACAACATTCGCAGAAGACGGTCTTGACCGTTCCCTACAGAGCATTTTATTATGTGCTGCCTGCCAATAAATGTGCTGTAGGGCGGGATGCCCTCATCCTGCCGCGGAGAAACCTTGCTGATTGCAACAAACGATGCAAACCATTTGTAGGGGACGATGCTTGCATCGTCCCGCATGTCGGGCCCTGTCTGATCCCCCCCACCTCAAACTCCGTCGCCCGCTTAAATTTCCATCATCACAAAAAGCATATGCCCGCGCATTCCGCGCCCGGCATATGCTTTTTCTGTTATCGCACTATAAACTTATTCCCCCTGCGCCATCGGATAATAATACTCCACCAACAAATCCACGCAGGCCCCATAGCTTTTCATGCCCAGGGTCTGGTCATACCCGCGCAGAAAACCGGTATACACCGTGCTGCCTGCCTCTTTGACCGGGCCTTCCCACTTGGCCCAATAGGCGTTGTTGTCGGCCAGGTCGGTGCGGGCAGCATCGCACAGGGTGCGGTAATTTTCGCTGGCGGCCTGCGGGTCAGCGCTGTACCAGGCGTTGGAAAGGTACAGGTAGCCCATCAGCCAGCCGGAATATTCATATGCCGCATCACCACAGGTGGTGGAAGCCCGGATCGCCACAAAGTTTGCTTCCTGCTCGGCCGCCACGCCGCGCTGGTGGCTGAACTCGTGCGCAATGGTGGCGGGCAAAAACACCGCCGGGCAGTCCACATTCAGGGTGCTCTCGCCAAACAGGGGGCACAGGTAGCCGGTAAAGCCTGCCGCGCTCATCAGCTTGGAATAAAACGCCGGTTTGGGGCTGCGGTGCGGCCCGGCCAAAAAGGGATATTCCGCCACAATGCCGTCATACACATGGCCGGTGTTCAGCAAAATTTTCTCCTTACTCACGGCGAACAGACCGGTTTCGTCCCGTGGGACGGTATCAGCGGCGGCGTTCACCTGCTCGGCAAACCACACGGTGGTGGCGGCCAGCTGTTCCACGCTCAGGGCCGGGGCCTGCATGTTGGCCTGCGCGGCAAAGCTGGGTGCATAATACTGGGTGCCCCACAAAGCGCACACCCCGGCATAGATCCACACCGCCGCGGTGCCCACATGCAGCACCCAGGCGGCAAAACCTGCCTGTTTGCGGTGCATAGCCCGCACAATGCGCTGCACCAGCCGAACCAGGCAGATCAGAATGGCCGCCGTGGCAGCCAGCTCACAAAAGCTGAAGGGTAGCGGCTCCACCAGCGCAGAAACAAACCGCTTGACCGGCATGGAAACATACTCCACCCACCACTGCATGGCCGCGGCACTGCGGCGTGCGGCCCAGAACACCCCCAGCGCCGCCATCCCGCCGCCCAGCAGGGCCAGCCCGGCTTTGTGGGCGCAGCCAAACGCACGCACGGCGGCTGATACTTTTTTCTGCATCTTGTTTTCCCCTATTTATCGCAACTTTTATCTCATAGGTAATACCGCACAATTCCCGCCTGACGGCTTAAGCACCGCTCCGGCAGCTGCGGCACGGCATCTGCGTTGCCAAAATGC